>Ga0164296_1003646_pt1 | contig 14432 bp, 11 predicted proteins | sample GEODES057metaG_FD_113533 | JGI IMG/M metagenome (GOLD analysis project Ga0164296, IMG submission 113533) | Dystrophic lake water microbial communities from Trout Bog Lake, Wisconsin, USA - GEODES057 metaG | ecosystem: Environmental > Aquatic > Freshwater > Lake | place: USA: Trout Bog Lake... | reverse complement strand
CGTCAGCCGACTGAGGAGAGAGCCCGTGGCGACACCCGTCGATGCCCATAAGAACCTGCACAGTGAGCACGGCGCAGTGGGTGCAGAGCAGCCCGGCCGTTCCCGCAATCCCGTGATCAAGGTGCGCGATCTGGCCTGGCTGGAGTTCGAGAAACCGGACCTGGTCCGCGCGGAAACCTTCGCCCGGGAGTTCGGGTTCACCACCGTTCTGCACACCGCCGACGAGGTGCACCTTCGTGGCACCGACGCCGGCGCGCCGTGCGTCATCATCAAACGCGGTCCGAGCTCGCGGTTCGTGGGCGTTGCATTCGCCGCTGCCGAGAGGGCGGATGTGGAACGGCTTGCGGGCGCGACCGGGCGTAAGACTCGCCTGCTGGCGGAAGCGGTCGGCGGAGTGTCCGTGGACTTGACCGACCCCAATGGGCTTCCCGTTCGCGTCGTCTCCGGCATGCATGAGCTTGTCGAGCTGCCCACCCAGCACCCGCACACCTTCAACTTCGGCCATGAACTGCACCGCACAAACGCCACCCAGCGCCCGCCACGTGAACCGGCCCGGGTACAGAGGTTGGGGCATCTGGTCATGCAGAGCACGACCTACATTCAGACGCTGAACTGGTACCTCGATCATTTCGGGTTGATCGTCAGCGACTTCCTGTACTACCAGGGCCAACGCGAACGGGGGCCCGTGATGAGCTTCATCCGCTGCGATCGCGGGTCGACCCCAACCGACCATCACACCCTTGCGATGGCGCTGGGGCCGTCGAATAGGTATCTGCACTCCGCGTATCAGGTCTGCGACCTGGATGCGATCGCGGCCGGCGGTGAACACCTGCGCGACTTGGGATACAAGCGCTCGTGGGGGATTGGCCGCCACATCCAGGGCAGTCAGATCTTCGACTACTGGCGTGACCCCGACGGGTTCATGGTCGAGCACTTCAGCGACGGCGACATGTTCGACAACACGCTTGAGCCCGGATGGGCGCCGTTCACGGCGTCCGGTCTCGCACAGTGGGGCCCGCCTGCGACGAAGGACTTCCTCGGGGTGGCTCCCAGCAAGGACGCCGTCCGCGAACTCCGGTCGATGCTGACCGCGGTCCGCGGTGACAACGAATTCGACATCACCCGCTTGCGCGGACTTCTGAAAGTGGCCCGATCATGAGCATTTCGATTTATCGCACGTCCGACGCCTGGTGGGCGGGTACGCCTGACACCGCGGCGAAGATCGACACGGTGGCGACGACCACGGCGCAACTGATCGCTGACCGGGCTGCGGTCGAGCGAGCGGCATCGAACGCCGAGACCGTCGCGGTGGACAGCCTGAACTTGCTGTCGCCGGTGACCGCGCCGTGCCGCGTTATCGCGCAGATGACGAACTTCGCCTCCCACGTCAAGGACACCGGTGGTGACCCGAACAAGGTCCCGCTGACCTTCTTTCGCAAGGCGTCGGGATCGATCGCCGGCCCCGTCGACGACATCGTCAAGCCGAAGCATGTTCGGCTCCTCGATTACGAGGTGGAGATCGGCCTGGTGGTCGGCCGCGAGATCCCGGTGGGCACCGGCGTCACCGCCGACACCCTGGCCGACTACGTCTGCGGGCTGGTGTTGACCAATGATGTGTCGGCCCGCGATGTACAACTGACGAAAACCCAGTTCTACGAAGCCAAGTCATATCCGACCTTCACGCCGGTGGGTCCGGCACTGGTGCTGGTGGATGCCGGTGAACTGTCTCGCTTCGGCGATCTGCAGCTGACACTGCGGGTCAATGGCGAACTGCGACAGAAGAGCACCGTACAGACCGACATGATCTATCGACCCGCAGAATCACTCACGGGGCTGGCTCGATTCCAGCGGCTGTCACCCGGCGACCTGCTATTGACGGGTACCCCTGTCGGCACCGCCCTGTCCGCGCCACCGAAGGCAATTCAAAAGATTTCGTCGCTGCTGCCCGACGAGGTCAAGTGGAATATCTTCTTCTCCGGTCAGGCCAAGAACACCAAGTACTTACATGACGGCGACGTCGTCGAGGCGAGCGTCGCCACCGGCGACGGCGCGATCAAACTCGGCACACAGCGCAATGTGGTCAGGCGGGCATGAACGACAGTTCCGATTTCGCCACCGTGGCGATCGTCGGCGCGGGGCCAGTCGGAGTCATCGCCGCGACGTTCCTCGCGCAGCACGGCGTCGACAGTCTGGTCCTCGACCGCTGGGCGAACGTGTACCCGCAGCCCCGAGCGGTGCACCTTGACGACGAGATCTGCCGCATCCTGGCCCGGTTGGGGATCGCCCGGCAGTTCGCCGCGATCTCGCGCCCCGCGCGTGGCCTGCAGTTGAGGGATCCGGATCACACGGTGCTGGCCGAATTCCGTCGGGAACGTCCCGAAACGAGCAACGGCTATCCCCAGGCCAACATGTTCGACCAGCCTGAACTTGAAACGCTGCTGAGATCGAATCTCACACGATATCCGCAGGCCGTCCTGCGCGGAGACTCCGAGGTGACCGGCATCGAACGGGGAGACAACGGGTGCGTGCAGGTGACGTTCGTGGACCGGGGCAGTGGTCAGGAGCGGCACGTCGAGGCAAGTTACGTCCTGGGCTGCGACGGCGCGAACAGCCTTGTGCGCAGCGCGATCGGCGCCTCGATGCGCGATCTGAAGTTCGAACAGCGCTGGCTCGTCGTCGACGTGGCGGCGGACGCTGAACTCGAGCAGTGGGACGGCGTGCATCAGGTCTGCGACCCGCACCGAGCCGGAACCTACATGCGAATCGGACCCCGCCGGTACCGATGGGAGTTCCGGCTCCTGCCGAGTGAAACCGTCGACGACTTCGGCACGGTAGCGGATCTTTATCCGCTGATCCAGCCCTGGGTCGCCGGAGTTGCGCCGGCGGATCTTCAGCTTGTCCGCGTCGCCGAATACACGTTCCGCGCGGAGATCGCCGACCGCTGGCGGCGCGACAACATCTTCCTGCTCGGCGACGCCGCCCACTTGACCCCGCCGTTCATCGGTCAGGGTCTGGGCGCGGGCGTCAGGGACGCGATGAACCTGAGCTGGAAACTCGCCGGCGTGGTCAACGGATGGCTGCCGGAAGCCATGCTGGACAGCTATGAGCAGGAGCGCAAACCCCACGCCGGCTACATGATCCGCTTTGCGTTGGCAGTGGGCCTGGTCATGACGGCTGGAGGCAAGGCGGGCAACCGGCTTCGCCGCTTACTGGTGCCGCGGCTGCGTCTGATGCCGGGGGTGCGGGATAAGGTCGTCGACAGCACGACGCCGGCGCTGCACAACAGTGCGTTAGTGGTCAGGAAGGGACACCGTCAAGCGCTCGCAGGTCGGCTCTGTCCGAATCCCATTCTGGAAGGGGAGAAACGATTCGACGACCTGGTCGGGCCACGATTCGCCGTCGTGTGCTCTGCGCCGCTATCGGCGGAACAGCGTGACGATCTGGCGCATCGGGGTGCGGTGGCGGTGGTAGCTGAACCCGGCGGTGAACTAGCCCGTTGGCTGGAACGCGGACACGCCAGGGCCGCAGTCGTTCGGCCGGACGGCACGGTGATGTACGCCGGCCGCGACATCCCCGATGTCTGTCGCAGCGTGCCCGTTTTTGCGTCACGGCTGGCCGATGCGTAAAGCAACCGGCTGCCCTGTTTATCGCCCGGATATCTACTCCACTGCGGCCATCCTCGATCCGCATCCCCACTATGGGGCACTGCGCCAGTTGGGCGCCGTGGTGTGGCTTGCCAAACAGCGGGTGTATGCGGTGCCCAGGTACACCGAATGCAAGGCCATATTGCGCGACGACAAGACCTTCACCTCCGGACAAGGGGTCGCGCTCAATCCCATCGCGAACCGGCTCTCGCGCGGCACCACGCTCAACAGCGACGGCATCGAACACGACCAGCGTCGAAAACTCGTCGCGCACCGTCTGCTGCCCCGAGCGCTTCGAGCGATCACTAAAAGCGTGGAAACACGGGCCGCGTCGGTTGTCGAATCCGCGGTCCGTCGCGGTGAGATCGACGGTGTGCGGGATCTGGCCTGCGCCTTGCCGATGGCCGTGGTACCCGACTTCGTCGGCTGGCCTCACAATCAGCGGCACATGCTGAGGGGCTGGGCCGCAGCGACATTCGACGCGCTCGGGCCCTTCAACGGCCGGGCCATCAGAGCTGCGCCGGCCAGCCTCGGAATGCTCCACTATGCGCATCGCGCGGTGCGTGAACGTTCAGTAATCGACGACAGCATGGGCCACGACCTGCTCCTCGCGTCCGACATCGGCAAACTGTCCTCCGATGAGTGCTCGGCGCTGATGATCGACTACCTGGCGCCGTCTCTGGACACGACTATCAGCGGCATCGCGACCGCGCTTGCACTGTTCGCGACGCACCCCGATCAGTGGCGGCTACTGCGGGGCGAGCCAACGCTGCTCCCGAACGCGATCAACGAGATCCTGCGCTACGAGTCCCCGGTTCGGGCGTTCGCAAGGAAAGTCGCCAAGTGCACCGCGATCGGAGGTGTGGAGATCCCTACGGGAGCCAGGGTGGTACTCATCTACGCATCCGCCAACCGCGACGAGCGGGAGTGGATCGACCCCGACACGTTTGACATCTCCCGCGACGCGAACCGACAGCTCGGCTTTGGGCACGGGGCGCACGCCTGCGCCGGTCAGGGCTTGGCCCGCGTCGAGATGCAGGCCATCCTCACTGCGCTGATGCAGCAGGTCAGCCGAATCGAACTCGCCGGGCAGCCGACCTGGGCGCTGAACAACGTCATCCGTTGCTACGACCGGCTGCCGCTCGCATTGGTCGCTGCCTGACGGGTTCGGCCTGTTGCGCTCGGAATGCGATTCGGTGTCTGGGCGAGCGCTTGCATTCTGGTCAGGCTATAAATCTAGGGTGAACACTCATCATGTCAATCTGACCCCGCAGGAAAACTCTTTGATCGCCGAGGCCCACCCCGATGCGCTGGAGCGGATGGACGAGACGCAGCTCAAGGATCTGCAGCACCGCCTCAGGCAAGCCCGCGAGAAGAACTTCAGCTTGTTGCGGCGCCAGGGTGCGGCGCGCGTGAAGGCCGAGGGTGCTCGCGGCGCCGCCCAGCCCGCCAACGAAAAACGCGGCGAGAAGGTCGAGGTCTTCGACGATGCACTGGCGCGGGTGGGCGAGCGTCTCGACGCAGTGAACGAACCGGAGTAGGGTGCGCCAGCTCGAGTACGAACGTCGTGGAGCGGTATCCGCAATCACGATCAATGACCCTCCGCACAACCGGATGTCGTTCGCCTTCATGGACGAACTCGAAAGCCTGGTAGCGACGATCGCGGCTGACGGTGGGATCCGGTCAGTGGTGATCACGGCGGCGGGGGACCAGAACTTCTCGGTCGGCATGAATCTCAAGGAACTCGCCCCCATGCTCGGGGATCGGCAGCGAGTCGATCAGATCCTCGATCAACGGCTCCGCGTGTTGTCGGCCATTGAGAACATGGATAAGCCTTGGATCGCCACGCTCTTCGGCAACTGCCTGGGTGGCGGGTTGGAACTGCCTCTGGCATGCCACTTCCGGCTCGCCGCCCGGGAGGGAGCCAATATCGGACTCCCTGAACTGCATCTGGGCTCTGTGCCGGCATGGGGAGGGAGTGCCCGGCTCGTCCGCGCCATCGGGCGAGCGCGTGCTACGGATCTGATCTTGCGGGCCAAGACCGTGTCCGGACCCGAGGCATTGAGCCTCGGTCTCGTTACCGAGGTCTGGCCCATCGGCGAACTCAAGCGGCGGGCGTTCGACCTCGCCGACGAACTAGCCGCCCTACCGGCAGCCGCCATGGCGGCGATGCTTCGAACGTTGGTCAATGGTGACGACCGAACCCTTCAGGAGTCGCTGAGAGATGAGCGCGCAGCCTTTCACGTCACCCTCGGAAGTCCCGACATGGTTGAGGGACTCACCGCTTTCATGGAAAAAAGGACGCCGGAATTCAACCGCTCGCCCGGCGTTTGAGCACGCCGAGCATCGAACGATCTGCCGTCGCATCGGGCTCACACGTATGTGGCGTGAATGTCCTTCCAGCCAAAGCCCACAGCTGAAAGCATGTCGCTGAAATTTTCCGTAGTCATCCACGGTCCGCTGATGTCGTTACCGAAAGGCCCCGCGGAGTGAAACGGGAAAGAGTAGTCCACCAACCCGTATTCGGTCTCTATCTGGCAGTCGCCATAGTGAAATTGGACGGTGTACCCGTCGACTAACTTGAATCCCGTGTAGGCGCCATGCCTAACGAGCGCGTCGAATACATCGGCAGTGTGGGCTTCCGCCGAGATGTATGGCGGAAAGATACCGGAGCCGAACAAGTCGCGAAGAACCTCGGCGTCGTAGTGCTCCAGATCTATCTTGACGTAGAACGGTTCGCCGTGTTGCGCGATGACGTGTCCCGGCTGTTTCGAGGGGAGGTGAACAACCGTAAAAGACTCACCGTTCGTCGTCGGTTTGGGGAATTGACTCAGTACGTGTTTATCAGTGGATAAGTAAAACGGCACAACGCCATCCGTCGGCTCGACGTTGAGTACGCAGTTCTCGACGACCAGTCGGCCGTCTTCAAGCTCTTTCGGAAAACGCTCCCGTATTGAATCGCAGAGGACGGGATTAGCCTCGACGGCCACGACAAGGTCGGATTTCAGCAGATAGTAGGGGATATCGTCGCCATTATTCGCCCCGAAGTCATAGATCACTTTCGGCATGCCAGTGTCGTCCCTCAGGTCGCTTCAGCCACGATGATCTTCAAAGCCTGATGCGCGGCGCCGGCTTCAGACTCCAGCCACGATCCGATCACCCTGAGGTCCGGGTGCGACGACGGAACCTCGACGTCAAGGCGGCCATCGAGGATTTCCCCGCTGTTCGCGTCCACCGTGACCGTCCGACCGGGCAAATGTCGGAGGCTGCCCTCGCCGCAGCCGACAATGCAGGCGGTGTTGAGTTCGCGACTGAGCACCGCGGCATGGGAGGTGGCGCCGCCGATCTCGGTGATGACCGCCCGGGAGGCGATCATTCCGCGTAGGTCCGCGGGATCGGTCATCGACCGCGCCAGAATCACATCGGCGCCTTTTCCGGCCAGATCCTCGGCAGTGTCCGCGTCGTCGACCACGAGCCCGGAGGCCACACCGGGGCAGGCGGTCTGACCGGTCGCCAGGACGGTCGCCGCCGCGCGCGCCTGGGGGGAGAGGCGCGGTCGGAGGAGCATCCTGAGTTGATCGGGCGTGATCATGGCGAGTGCCTCCTCGGGCGTCACGACGCCCTCACGCTCGAGGGTGATCGCGTGATGAACGGCCGCCGCGGCCGACAGGTTCGCTGATCTGGTCTGCAACAGCCACAGCCGGCCCGACTCGACGGTGAACTCGATCTCCTGCACATCGCGCATTGTGCGTTCCAGGAGCGCACCCGCCGCAATGAGTTCGGCGTGGACCGTGGGCATCCGCTCGGCGAGGTCGGCCAGCGGCCGGGGGCTGCGAATCCCGGAGACGACGTCGTCGCCCTGGCAGCGGTGGAGCCACTCGCCGAACGGCCGCGAGGCCGCGTTGACCGGGTCGCGCGTGGAAAGCACGCCTGTCCCCGACAGGTCATCGAGATTCCCAAACACCATCGCCTGGACGGTGACAGCGGTACCGCCCTCCTCGCCGACGTCGTGATGGCCGCGGTATGCCAGCGCCCGCGGGGACATCCAGGAGTCGAACACCGCGATAACGGCGGCCTCGAGTTGTTGCCAGGGATCATCGCCCGGCTCAATGCCGACGATCTTGCGGAACTGCGTGGCGAAACGGCGATGGGTGTCGGCAGCGTACTCGGTGTCTCCGGTGAGCCGGGCAAGGCCGCGTTCGACGCGTGCGTTGATACCGAGGTTGAGAATGGTTGCCATCATGCCGGGCATGCTCGCCGCCGCTCCGGAGCGAACTGAAACCAGCAGGGGGCGATCGGCACCGCCGAAGCCGCGGCCCAATTCGCTCCCCAGTGATTCGATCCCGGCGCGCAAACCGGCACGGACGTCATCAGTCAGGATGCGGCCAGACGCGTAGTACCGTGCGCACTCATCGGTGTCCAGGACGAAGGCAGGCGGCACCGGCAGGTCGAGGCCCATCATCGCGTTGATGCCGAAGGCCTTACCGCCGATCAGGTCGCGGGCGGCATCCGGGCAACCGCCCAACCTCAAGACGGACATCCGGGTCCCGAGCGGAGAGGCGAGTGGACCAGGCGGCCACCGATGACGGTGTGCGTGGGTTGCAGGCCTCGGAGTCGGTCTGCGGTGCAGGTCGTGGGATCGAGATCCCAGATGGTGAAGTCGGCCATCAGCCCCACGGCCAACGCGCCGCGCAGCGCGGATTCGCCGAGCAGCGTGGCGGCGTTGACGGTGTGCAGGGCAATCGCTTCGTCGACGGTGATGGCGTGTTCGGGCCCGCGCACCCCTGTCACCGTTTGGCGAGTCACCAGGCCCCACACCGACTGCATCGCCCCATAGGTGCCCGCGGGGTAGTCCGATCCGGCGGTGACCAGCGCCCCTTCGTCGATCCACTGCCGGGCGGGGAATAGCGCGCTGACACGATCGGGTCCCCAGTAGGTGTCTTCGGCGCGTGCCGTGTCGTGCAGCAGCGGCTGCTGAATGGTGACCGGAATCCCGAGCGTGATCGCCCGGTTACGCAGCCCGGCGTCGGCGAAACCGCCGTGCTCGAGAACCAGCGAGCGCGGGGGCAGGGCGGGGTGACGCCGTGTCAGCTCGGCATAGGCATCGAGCAGGGTCGCCACCGCCCTGTCGCCGTAGGCGTGGGTTCCGATGCGCCAGCCTCGGCGCACGACCCGCTCCATGGCCTCGACCAAAGCGTCGGGCTCCCAGGTGAGGTACCCGAAGAAGCTGTGATCGCAGGCGTAGGGCTGGCGGGTTGCGGCGGCTTCGATGTCGCCGTCGATCATGAATTTGACTCCCCACACCGACAACCACGGGTCGGCAAAGTGCCGCCAGGGCTCCAACTGGTCAAGCAACTCGTCAACCTGCTCGGGGCTGGTCATCCCGACGGTTGAGGCCAGTGCCCGCACCCGCACGTTGAGTGCACCGCGCTGCAGGGCCTGCTGCAGGACCTTGAGATCCCCGGGTGCCGCCATGCAGTCGCGCACCAACCCGATGCCCCGGGCTGCGTAGTCAAGGCTCGCCGCCCGGAAGCCCTCGATGCGCTGGTCGAGGCTGGGGCTGGGCAGCAGCCGTCGAACGGGGGCCGCCGCGTTGTCCTGCAGCCAACCGTTGAGGCGTCCTTCATGGTCGCGGCCGATCTTGCCGCCGTCGGGGTCGGCGGTGTCCTCACTGATCCCGGCCAGTTTCAGCGCCGCATGGTTGACGACGATGTTGTGGGCCCCGCGCGCCACCATGACCGGATGGATGTCGGTCGCGGTATCCAGTTCGTCGGCGGTGGGGAAGCGCCGCTCGCTGAGATTGATCTCCTGCCAGTTGGCGGTTGTGCGGATCCATTGGCTGGCGGGGGTGTCCCGGGCGCGCCGGCCAATGAGGTCGAGCATTTCAGGGATGTCGTGGGCCAGGTGGACGGGAACGTCATGGGCGCTCGCGGCGGCGACGATCAGGTGGGTGTGGGTGTCGTCGAAGGCCGGTAACACGCTGGCCGCGGGCTGGTCGATGATGACAGTCTCAGGGCCGATCGAGGCGTCGAGACCGCCCGGATCCTCGGAGAGCGCCGCGATCCGATCGCCCTTGACCGCCATGGCCCGAGCCGACGATTGGTCGTGCGCCCGGGTGTGGATGACGGCTGCACGGATGAGAAGGTCCGCGGCACTTGTCATGGCACTCCACAGTAGTCGCAGGTACCGGGCCGTCCCAGCGCCGGATGATTCGGGAGAACCGCGGAACGACCTGTCCGGTACTCGCCGCAGCGTATCCGGCCGGCGGATACGATCTGGCCGTGTCGCGTCCCGTGACCTCGCATCCAACGATCTGCCTCAACATGATCGTCAAAAACGAGGCGCACATCATCCACGAGTGCCTCGACTCCGTCGCGCCCTACATCAGCTACTGGGTGATCGCGGATACCGGCTCCGACGACGGCACCCAGGACGTGATACGCCAGCACATGGACCGCCTGGGGATTACCGGCGAACTGCACGAACGGCCATGGCGCAACTTCGGCCAGAACCGGTCGGAGGCTCTCACCCTCGCCCAGGGTCACGGTGACTACATCTGGGTCATGGACGCCGACGACATGCTCATCGGGACGCCCGACTTCACCGGGTTGACGGCCGACGTCTACACGCTGCGCCTCAGGGGGCCTAATCTGGTCTTTTGGCGACCGCTGCTGCTCCGCGACGGGCTGCCCCTTCGCTACGACGGCGTCGTGCACGAGTACCTCGCCTCCGATACCCCGTGCGCCATCGAGCGCCTCGAGGGCGACTACCACATCGAAATCAGTCACCGCGGCGGTCGCAACCTGGATGCGCAGAAATATGTGCGCGACCGTGATCTGCTGCTGGCTGAACTTGAACGCAACCCCGAGGATGCACGCTCCGTCTTCTACCTGGCGCAGAGCTACTTCTGCCTCGAGGATTGGACCAACTCGCGCGACTGGTACGCGCGCCGGATCGAGTTGGGTGGTTGGGACGAAGAAGTCTTCTACTCGATGATGCGGGTCGCCGAGTCAATGTCAAAGCTCGGTACCGCCTGGCATGACGTTCAAGATGCCTACCTCAAGTCGTGGGAGTTCCGCCACACCCGCGCCGAGCCGCTGCACGCCGTCGCCCGCCATTACCTTCACACACAGCGCTACGCGCTGGGCTATCAGTTCGCCAAGCTTGCCGCCGAGATTCCCTTCCCGGAGCAGGACAAACTCTTCGTCGACGCGGACGTCTACGCGTGGCGCGCCGTCGACGACCAAGCTTCCTGCGCATTCTTCATTGGAAAGAAGGCTGAGGCGTTCACTCTCTGGCGGACCCTGTTGGCCCGGGCCGACCTCCCCGAGGGAGACCGGCAACGGATCGCGGGCAACCGCGACGCGTGCGCGCCGGCGATGATCGAGGCGGCCTGCCGGTATCCCCAGCCCGGGCCGCACCCGCTGACGCTCGGTCCGGGTGATGCGGAGTCGGCCGACGTTGTCGTCAGCTTGGTGGCAGATCCCGACGCGGCCGGCACGCAACGGACCCTCAACTCATTTCTGAACTGCTGCACCGATATCTCGAAGGTCCGGCGCGTGCTCGTCCTCGACGCCGGCCTACCCGACGCCGATCGCGCAATCCTGCAGCGCCGCTACGAGTTTCTCGGAGGGTTCCTTGAGTTCACGGCTACCCGTTCCAACCTGGAACAGCTCCGGGCGCAGATCGATGAATCGTTCTGGCTACATCTGGGCTCCGGCTGGCGGTTTTTCGCCGCCGAGAACCTCATCACCCGCCTGACAGCGGTATTGCGCGCCGAACCGCAGGTGTTCCAAGTGGGCGTCAATTTCACGGACGCGACTACGCTGACCGGCGCCTGCGCGGCCGAGCAGCAGGTGCGGCGCGCGCCCGGCGCCGGCCGATACGTGCTCACCAACGCGCCATGCACGGGCCCGGCGATGGTTGCCACCGCGCGCTTGGATCGGGCCGCCGGGCTGCGCACCGCCAGCCTCGACGAGGTCCTGTGCGTCACCGAGCTTCCAATGAGTCCCTAAAGTACTCAATCGTTCGCGCCGCCCCCTGCTCGAAAGCCACCGCCGGCCGCCAGCCGAGTTGGGCTTCAGCGAGTGTGATGTCCGGCTTTCGCTTCCGCGGATCGTCCTGCGGCAGGTCCCTGAATACGATCGACGACGTTGAGCCGATCATTCCCTTGATGACGTGTGCGGTTTCACCGACGGTGACTTCGTCTGTGCCGCCGAGATTGACGGGTCCGGTGAATTCGGGGTCGCTGGCGGCCATCCTGACCAGCCCGTCGACGAGGTCGTCGACATAGCAGAATGAGCGGGTCTGGCTGCCGTCCCCGAACACCGTGATCGGTTCTCCCCGAAGCGCCTGAACGATGAACGCGGAGATGATCCGGCCATCCGCGGGGTCCATCCGGGGGCCGTAGGTGTTGAAGATCCGGGCGATCTTGATTCGTACGCCGTAGCGGCGCGAGTATTCGAGCATCAACGTTTCGGCGACCCGCTTGCCCTCTTCGTAACAGCTGCGCACGCCGAAGCAGTTGACATTGCCCCAATAGCCTTCATCCTGCGGGTGGATCAAGGGGTCCCCGTAGACCTCGCTGGTGGATGCCTGCACGATGGCGGCCCCCGTCTCGCGGGCCACCTCGAGAAGGTTTCGTGTCCCGATGTAGTTGGTGTCGAGGGTGAACAGCGGGTCGCGTTGGTAGGCACGAGGTGACGCGGGGCACGCCATGTTGAAGATCACGTCCAGCGGACCCTCGGCCGCGATAGCGAGCGGCCGTGTGACGTCCTGTTCGATGAAGCTGAAACCAGGATCGGTGTCGAGGTGGGCGATATTCTCGCGCCGGCCGGTACAGAAGTTGTCCAGGCCGACAACCTCGGCGCCGTCGCGACGGAGACGATCGCAAAGGTGGGAACCGATGAACCCGGCGGCACCCGCGACGAGGATTCTCATGGGTTTTCAGCTAACCGACGTCTGCCCATGCCGTAGTAGGCGAAGCCTTCGGCTCGCAGGCGCCGGGGATCGTAGATGTTGCGGCCGTCGAACACGGCGTAGCCCCGCATGGCCGCCTTGACACGCTGCCACGACGGGCGCTGGAACGTTTTCCACTCGGTGACGAGCAGCAGCACATCGGCGCCCGCGACTGCGTCGTACATAGTCGCGGCGTAGTCGATGGAATCGCCGAGTACATCGCGTGCCCGAGCGGTCGCTTCGGGATCGAAGGCTCGCACCGAAGCGCCGAGTTCGACCAGCCGCCGCGCAATCACCAAGGCGGGTGCTTCGCGGACGTCGTCGGTTTGGGGTTTAAAGCTCAACCCCCACAGCGCGATGTGGTGGCCGTATAGATCCTGCGCGGGCGACCCGTCGCCGAAATGACCCAGCACCTTGCTCACCATCGCGTCCGCTTGCTCCGCGTTGACCTGCGCGACCGCGCGCAACAGGCGCATGTCGGAGCCCAGTCCGGAGCCGGTATGGATGAGGGCGCGAACGTCTTTCGGCAGACAGGAACCGCCATAGCCGACACCCGGAAATAGAAATTCGTGCCCGATGCGACTGTCCGCCCCGAGTGCTTCGCGCACCGACGAGATGTCGGCGCCGACCTTCTCGCACAGATTCGACAGTTCGTTGACGAAAGAGATCTTGGTCGCGAGAAAACAGTTGGCCGCATACTTGGTCATTTCGGCGCTGCGGATGTCGGTGACGATGAGGGGGTGGAAGGTGCGCAGGAATGGCTCGTAGAGTTCCCGCATGATGTTGAGGGCCCGCGTGGCGTCGCCGCCGACCACCACCCGGTCGGGCCTCATGAAGTCGGCGATCGCTGAGCCCTCCTTTAAGAATTCCGGATTGGAGCAGACGTCGAATTCGTGCCTGGCCTTGCAGCCGATGATCGAACGGATCGTGTCGCCGGTGCCGACGGGCACTGTCGACTTGGCGACGACGACCGTGTAGCCGTTCATGTAGGACCCGATGTCGTCGGCAACGGAGTAGACACTGGTCAGGTCGGCCTCGCCGCTCTCGCTCACGGGTGTCGCGACGGCGATGAAGATCACCTCGGCGTGCTCGATCCCGCGTCGGATGTCCGTCGTGAAGTCGATACACCCATCCTCGCGATTCCTGGCGATCAGCTCCGCCAGGCCGGGCTCGAAGATGGGAACCCTTCCCGCCCGGAGTTCGTCGACCTTGGCCCGGTCGACATCGACACAGATGATGTCGTTTCCGCTATCCGCCAGACAGGCGCTGGTAACCAGACCGACGTATCCGCAGCCGACTACCGTGATCTTCACTCCGCGCAACCACCTTTCCTCGATCGCCGTCCGGCTTCCCCCGGACCGGGGCCGGGCAAGCCTCGATGGCTCCGGAGCGGAGGGTATGTTCTACCACTCTGGCCACGGCGGCAACCTGGCGGGGGCCTGCCGGTTGCCCGCGACGCCAAATCGTTGCTCCGCCCGTCATCGTTCTGCTAACCGCCAAATATTTCGTCCGCGTATCTTGTGTGAGTCGAATTTATTGCCGCTTAGGCAATTTCCGTACTTGGTTCGCGATATCCGTTGCCGTACAATCGTGTTGATGTCTGCCATCGTGGTCTTTCGTCGGCAATTTCCGGAACCGAATCACATAGTCGAATCAAACGGGGAGTCGTATCACGCAGGGAGCGGGGACTATAGGTCGGAGAAATCATGCCGAAGGATGCGAAGCCACGACCGAATGAGATGGGGGAAGTCCTCCAATTTCACCGCGAAATCATCGTCTGCGGTGAGGATGCGCTGTCGAAGACAATCGCCGACGAGTTGAGGGGCGCCG
>Ga0164296_1003641_pt1 | contig 14444 bp, 13 predicted proteins | sample GEODES057metaG_FD_113533 | JGI IMG/M metagenome (GOLD analysis project Ga0164296, IMG submission 113533) | Dystrophic lake water microbial communities from Trout Bog Lake, Wisconsin, USA - GEODES057 metaG | ecosystem: Environmental > Aquatic > Freshwater > Lake | place: USA: Trout Bog Lake... | reverse complement strand
AGAATAAACTCACGTATCTTATCAAATGATTTAATATCAATATTGTCGATATATTCACCGATTTCTTTTGGCGTATAATCTTTGGCATCATATACAGTTTCTTCGTCATAGAACTTTTCAATACAGCGTAAAATAAGCTGGTAGAAAGCTTCCTCACCAGAGTTCTTAAAATCTTCATCATCGTAAAGACTAGCTTCAGGATACTTCATAATAATACCAGTTGTTTTGTTCAATTTAATTGTTGTTTCTGTTTTTTCTGGAAACAAAACTGTAACATTATTCAAATCAATATCGAAATCGTATACGGTATCATCTTCATTATCTTTATACGAAACGCTAACAAGATTATTAACAGATTGAGAACGAATCTGTAGAAACACATATTCTAGATCAAACAGCGCCATTTTATCTACATCGATTGTATCAACTGCACAGTTATTAACGACTTGTTTAATAGCCTGATAGATATCTGTTTCTTGTTCAGTTGTTTTAGCCATAAGAAGAATCTTTTCTTCTTTAACAAGGAATGGTCTAAACCTCACTTCTTTTTTAGTAGATGGAATTTTAACTTTAAAAATAGGGTAATCAATTTTAGGTAATGACATAATTTACTCCAGTTATGTTACATTAAATAGATGTTGTTTGAGAAGTAGTAGGCGCACTGTAGGATGTAGTCGGAGCAGTTGTTGGTTGAACAGCTCCACCTTTATTGTTAGAAACACCAAGCATAGCCCAGTCTCTGAACGTCATACTTACAGTTACTTTCATAAGCTGATTGTTATTCGACCAGTCCAAATTTATATCGTTAATAGATTCTGGATATGCGCGATACATGACAATATCTTTAATCTGATTGCCACTGTTATCAAAAACGTATACGTGCAAATCGGTCGCATAGTTATCTTTATATTCTGTTAGATATGAAGCCGATACGTTTGTAGCATCCGCTGTGCCACTGAAATCGAATATTTTATTAAGCCATGTGTAAAAGTATTTGTATATCTCACCATTACGATCAGATATAAAAGTAATGCTGTTTTCTGTAAAGCGTGCAGCGAAAGGCATTTTCTGAACGCTACCAATACCGTAGCGCTGAACGTCTGTTTGAAGCAACGTAACTCCAGGTATTTTAACAGATTCAGCTCTTACTTGAATAAGCTGTTCAGTAGATAGTGTAGAAGCTCCAGAAACAGTTACGTTTTGCATAATAGGAGGCGAAGCAAATGCAACAATGAATTTGTTGGTTTGTAATACACCATATTGAGATATATTAGTTTGAAAGCTGTTTATATTAAAGCCAGCCATTATTGAACCTTCCTAACAGAATCGTTATGCACTTTGACCTTGTTAGCTTTTTGGAATCGTTCAGTTGGCAGCATCAAAGCTGTATCCCAATTTTTCGGTTCAACATAAAGAAATTTTCCCTGAACATGGTCCCAAAGATATTTCTTAAGACAAGGCTGAAAGTATGAGAATTTACTCGCACCATTCAGAATATTGTAGGATAATTTTAATTTGGTTGTGTCGTCGTATTTATTGTTGTTAGCAGTAGAATACAGAGCATCCATCAGTTTAGCTCTGAGGTATGTTGGTAGATAATGTAAATTGATACCTAGGAATCCGCCTTCTTGGAATCCAATTGGAAACACCAGAGGGAATGTATCATAATATGGGAGGATGTCTTTTAGTTTTGGATCGTAAAAGAACATATACATTTTACCGATATCGTTGATTGTTATTTGAGTTACGACATTTTGTTTATCATTCATCAATCGGTTTTTGTTGACATTCTGTGATGTGAGCGAACTAGCTTGGTCTCTATACCAAGTTCTGGCAACTGACGTAGCATTTGGCTTTACGCCTTCTGCCTTGCCTTTGTTGGCTATCTTTTGAAAAATGTAAGCTGTCAAAACTTTATACCCAGTTCTTTTTCGGTAAATATACGGAAAGTCCATCCACGATTTTGGCAATAATCACGTGCTGCTTTCCACTTAGCACTATTTATGCCCCAAGTCATAACCTCATTAATGTATCTTCTGGATGGTTTTTGAGTTTTTGTTTCTTTAATAACAGGTGGAACTGTTTGAACAGCTGGTTTTACCTCTATAATTTCGACTTCTATTTTGTTTTGTGGTGTTTTCTTTTTGACATAAAAGTCTGGGAAATAGCGATGCCATTTTCCATCAACAGGGGATTTATATGGAATGAAGAATTCTTCGCTAGACCACTGAATAACATCTGGATGGTCGTCCAAATGACTCATTAAAAGTAATTCCCATCTCGAGCGATAAATAATGTTAGATGGATCCCCTTTATACTTTTGAGGATTTTTTGGAAGAAAACGCCCTTTATATGCCATCGGTCCACTGTAATAAATAGAAAAAAGTATTTATAGGAAAAAAAATGGCAGGTATCGCAAACAAAATTGTAGCTGGTGCTCAATTCGTAAACAGTGGGACAGGTAAAGCAATTATCGGTGGAGCGATTGCAGCAGCTGGTGCAGCTGTTGTTGGTCAGGCTTTTCTAAGAACTCCAGCAGCTGTTAAAAATTCGAAGTACACAGGCGATCTGATGTTTCCTTCAGATTTGATTAATACCTCATCAAATCGTAATTTTTATATGACAATTCAGTTTACTGAATATCAACGCCGTTCTATTTTTAATCAGCCATTTTTAGCTGCTACTGGTGGTATTCGTTTACCTATTCCTAACAATCTTATCGACACTCAATCTGTTAATTATGACTCAAGCGCCAAAGCCGATGCTACAACTGGTGCAGCTATTGAAGCTGGTTTAAAAGGAAGAAATGGAACATCTTCTGGTGGGCTTTCGTTTGGTTCTATAGGAAGTGCAATCGCTGGCGGCATTGGTGGTAAAGCTGTTCAAACTGCATCTGCAGCTGCTACAACTGCTGGCATTGATGTTGCTCAGGGTCTTCAACTTGGTGGTCTTGCACAAAATCCATTTATGACTGTTTTATTTAATTCACCTACATTTAAAAAACATACATTTTCTTGGAAATTAGCTCCAAATAATATTGACGAATCAAACACTTTAAGAGATATTATTCAAACATTTAGATCTAACATGTTACCAGCCATGGCTCCGAATGCAGGTGGTACACTGTTAACATATCCTAATATGGCAATAATCAATTTATCACCTGATGATTCGTTTCTTTATAAATTCAAACCATGTGTTGTTGAATCAATGTCAGTTAATTTTGCAGCTGGCGGTCAACCTTCTTTCTTTAAAAATTCAAACGCTCCTACAGAAGTTCAAATTGATATTAACTTTCTTGAAATCGAATACTGGCTCAAGGAAGATGTTGAAGGAACATCGTTGCGTACACAAGGTGCATTCTTCTAATGACTGAAAGATATTTCGATAAATTCCCCACAATTACCTATGCTAACAATCTCGTTGTTAACATTACAGAACGTGCAGTTGTAACAAACGATGCGTTTAAAAACCCTTATTTGTTTTATCCATATGATATTGAACAAGGCGAACGCCCAGACTTAATTGCTGATCGATACTACAACGATCAGTATATGAGCTGGATTCTTTATCTCGGAAACAAAATCACAGATCCATACTATGACTGGTATCTTACTGAAGAAGATTTTAATAATTTTCTAATGGCGAAATATAATACAGAAGTATATGTTCTGCAGGACAAAATTCAATTTTACAGAAACAATTGGTATGAAAACGAGGGTCAAATTTCAGTTGAAGATTATGACGCTTTGGCTAATACTCAGCATCGTTATTGGGAGCCTGTTTATACAACATCTCAAATACCAGATGGCTATGCTCGCGTCAAGCAAGATTGGACAATAAACACAAATAGTGTAAGGCAATACACAGCCAACAATTCTGACTTTTCTGTTTTAATAAACAATGAGATTGTTGATATACATTTTGATAGCGAACACAGCGGTAAAGGTCAGGTCGTAGTTGCAAACAGTTCTTCGGTTACTCTTCAACACATTTCTGGAACATCTCTTGCGAATAGTACGGTAGTCATAAGTGGCTCGAGTTATCTTCAAGGTCGTGAAAGTAACACTGCATTGGCATTCGGAACAGCAATAGATATAGCTGATAACATCGCTATTGATGAAGTTATATACTGGTCGCCTGTTTCGATATATGATTTTGAGAGAGAACAAAACGAACAAAAGAGAACGATCAATGTTCTTGATACAAATTACTCAATGCAAATTTCAAACCAATTAACTAAATTGTTGAATCAATAATGGCAGACGGATATAATCCAGGTGATATACTGATTGATGATTTTACAGTTTCCTCGGACAGAGGAACGCTGAATCTTGCTGCATCTGTAACTTCATTTTCAGTATTTGAAAGTATTTTTACTCCAGGTATTCTTGCTGATGTTGTTATTTTGGATACAGACGATCAGCTGGGTCAGTTAAAAATAACAGGCGACGAAACAGTTAATTTAAGTTTCAGAGCTCCAGGCGGTCAACCAGCGACATATACTTTTGCTGTTCAGGCTCTAGAAGATAACAAAATGACTAACTCTCAGAAATCTAAAACGTATACGCTTAAATGTGTTTCTGAAGAAGCTCTTCATGCTAAAACAAATTACGTTCAGAAAAGTTACAATACTCAAGTATCTGAAGTTATTAAAGACATTCACAAAAATTATATGAAGAGTCAAAAGCCTCTAGAAATTGAGGACACAAAAGGTAAACAAAAGATTCTAGTAGGTCACCACAATCCGTACAAAGCTGTTGATCTTGCTCGCCGCCGTGGTATATCTGATCAGAACAAATCTTCTAGCTTTGTTTTCTTTGAAACGAGATCTGGTGGTCAACAAACATTTAAATTTGTAACAATTGAAAATCTTTTTCAGGGTGATGTGGTAAAAGAGTTTCAACAGTCTGACGCTATTAACAGTAGCATTATGAATATGGCTGAAAACAATATCATCGCCTACAAAGTTCCTCAACAGTTTTCATCCACAGATCGTATTGCTACTGGCGGTAAAAGACGTATTTCTTCGTTCGATTTTAGAACGCATACGTATGTTTCGAAAGATATTGATACTGATCCTACCAAATATAAAACTGGTGGTACTGGAACTTATGACTCTTCCACATTTAAAAACAAGTATTATAATCCTAAAATACCACCACAGACATTAATACCATTAGATACTTCTCAGATTCCACTAACACACATACCTGATCAAAAAGCAGACCAACAAGTTTATATCGCTACGCTAATGCAAAATGCGATGCAAATTCGTGTTTATGGTGATTCGAATTTAAAAGCTGGTGATGTTATAAACGCCAACATTCCTAATAAAGTCAGTACAACAGATAACGGAAGCACAGATCCATTACTGTCTGGCAAATTTTTAATTTCTCGTATTCATCATCAAATAGATACTGCGGATGTTAGACCTAGATATACTTGTTGCATTGAATTACTCAAGGGTAATATGGAAGAGGGTGTATAATGCAGGGACATTACGGAAACTGGTGGGGTGAAGTTGTTAATGTTTATGACCCAGATCAATCTGGTCGTGTACAAGTTCGTATCTATGGTCATAATGATGACAAAGAAAATATTCCCGATTCAGAATTACACTGGGCGCTTGTTATGCAGCCGATTACGTCAGCTGCAGTTGGTAAAATTGGCCAATCGCCTCTTGGTTTATTAAAATCATCAAAGGTAATGGGTTACTATGCTGACCCAGATATGCAGCATCCTGTTGTTATGGGAAGCTTCGGTAAAGCTGGTGATTCAAAACCAGATGGTGGCAACACCGATGGTATTCCAGATATCGATATTAATACTGGTAGTATACCTGCTTCGGCGACAAATGCCAGTGACCCACCTTTTATCAGCCCACAAAGCATTCTAAACAAAGCTCGTAAAACAATTAATGATTATAATAAAGGATTGGCTGATCCAAATAAAACAAAAAGAACTGATGGCGTAGAACCAAGAAACGAAATCGATAAGAAATTTAAAAGTTCAAATTTGCCAACGACTGCCTCTGCTGGTTTAAATGCAGGTCATATTCTTGATGTTATTAAACAAGTAGATCCATCAGGTAAAAGCGCATCGCTACCTAATATGGTAGGCAGTTTGTCAAATGTGCGTAACATGTTAAATGTTACAAGTCCAGCTGGTATTACAAACATGTTGAGCGGAAGTTTAGGCAACGTTATCGGCACGCTTGGTGCACAGTTTGGTATGGGTAATATATTAAAACAGTTTGGACCTGTTCTTTTACAAGGAGCTGCAGGAAATTTAAGCCCACAGCTGTTTAATGCTGTACGTTCTGGTTTGACATCAGCATTAAGAGCAGCAACAGCCAATGGCGGACAGCCAGTAGCTTATGCTCCGCCTGGAATAGCTGTTCAAGGTGTTAATACGGCAATACCATCACCAGTTTATTCTTCACCTCCGAATCTTTATGTTCAACAATATTACTCCGTAGACGCAGATCCATATCCTGGATTTATTCAGTGGCTTGGACCAAACGGAGATTATGTTTATACTCAAAGAGGAACACAGCCTAACTTTACTTCATCAACTCAACACGTTCAATATGATTCACACCAGTCTATGTTAAGCCAACTCTCCACGCCTCTTGCTAATGGCAATCTTTCAACATCAAAACTTATTTCAATTTTAAATACTGAATTGAATAGCATTGGTATAAATGGTTTATCTAAAGTTCTTGGACATGGTGTAAGTTTGAGCAGCATTATTGGGCTGGCTAAAAAATTACTTGGTCCACTTGGCGGTCAAATATCAGGAATGATGGACAATCATCTTCCAAAATCTGTTCTTGATGGTGACAAAGTCAATAATTCTATGAACAAATTTACTAAAAATCAGTCGGTGTTGAAAAAGAAAAAAGAAGAAATGAAAACAGCGGTAACGCCAACTGAACAACAGAAAAATGCTGATTTAAATACTGCTGCTGAAGAATATGTTGCTGCCGCCGCTCCTGCTGCTCCAGCAGCTGCTGCTAGTGTTTCTGAAAATAGTGTAACTGCTAGTGGTAACTTCCAAACTATTACTGGTGAAAGCTTCGCGCCAGTATTTTCAACAGGTGCATAATGTCTGATACTGACTATAACGTAAAACACCCAAAGCTACCATTTAAGGGTAACTATCCTAACATTCATGTTTATCAGGATGCTTCGGGCTATCAGATTATTCGCAGTCTTGAGCCTGGATCTGAAGCTCATTTCGAAGTTCAACCAAGCGGTTCATACACAGGACATGCTGCAGATGGCAGCCGTGTAGAAGCTGTTTATTCTAAAACACATGCCTATCATGGTGATGGTGTTTCTCAAACAGTTGATGGTGAACACGATCAAAAGGTTTCGGGTAACATGCGCTCGAACTCTGATGGTGGTCGCAGCTCTGAAAATGCTGGAGACAGTTATTCTGGTGGCGGTGGTCACACTGTTTCTTCAGGAGCCGACACTTCAGTAACACATTCTGAAGGCGATATTTACCATATGTCTGCTGGTGATCATGTCAGCGATCATACAGGCGATGTTCACCAGAGTATTACTGGCGACTATGTTCAAAGCGTAACAGGAAACAGATCAGAAATTATCAATGGTGAATGGGCTATTAACAGTCAGGGTGGTAATGTTGACTTACAAATCGATGGCGGTAAGTTAAGAAACTACTGTGCTCAGGATATTTTGATTGAAAGTCAAACTAAAATTACGTTGAAAGTTGGTGGTTCAACAATTACCATAACACCAGATAATATAACAATTGTATCAAGCAGAGTGGATATTAACCCATGAGTCATAGATTTACAGTATTGACAGAGAATGGTTTGCAAACATACGATAAATATGAAGATATACCCGAATCTTTTCATAATTTAATTGAGTTTGTGCCAGAGATTCCTGAAGGTCCACATACCGAAGATCAACATGATGAAATCGAACAGTGGAATGCAAAACTCCAAGAGTTAATGAAAAGGGAAACGAAGTAATGCCAGCAGCAACAAGAGTCGGAGACGCTGACGTAGCACACTGCTCAGGAATGACACGTGCTCAAGGGTCACCGAACGTATTTGTTAATGGTATTCCGTGGAGTCGACAGGGCGATCCTAATACTTCGCATTTGTTACCAGGTGTTCCTTGTCCTTCTCATACTGCACCGATATCCACAGGCTCGTCAACCGTATTCATCAATGGCAAAGGGGCTGGGCGTGTAGGTGATGCTCTTTCGGGCTGCACATCGGTAGCAGCTGGTTCTCCTAACGTATTCGCAGGAGGATAAGATGGCAACCAGAGCAGACAAATATACTCAAACTCAGAAACAGGAATGGTTTAGCGATTTCCTTAATAATTTCGACAACCATCCAATAAACCACAGTTTGACAAAAGTTGCTAATGAAAGATCTGTTTCTCAGTCGATTAAAAACTTAATTCTCACAGATCTCGGTGAACGTCTTTTTCAACCAACTATTGGTTCAGATATAAGAAAAACTTTGTTCGATCCTAATGATATTGTTACAGCTGAAAATATTACTTTCTTTATTAAAAGCACAGTCAGACAGAACGAGCCAAGAGCTACTCTGTTAGATGTTATTGTTACTGCCAATCCTGACGGAAATTCATTCTCAGTAAGCGTTGTCTATTCACTAATAAATAACAATGTGCCTATAACTTTAAATCTATTACTTAAAAGAGTCAGATAATGGCAAATAGCTCATTAAACATTGCATCAGTCGATTTCGACACGCTTAAAGCGAATTTCATAACATTCCTGCAATCGCAGAGCGTGTTTAAAGATTATGATTTTACAGGCTCAAATATCAATGTTTTGCTTGACGTAATGTCATACAACTCATTCCTAAACTCATTTTATCTTAATATGGCAGCTTCAGAGGGATTTCTCGATTCTGCTCAACTTATTAGCTCAGTAATTTCACACGCTAAAGAATTAAACTATACGCCTCGTAGCGCTCGCTCGGCTATGGCTACTGTTAACATTTCATTCGCTACATCCAGCAATACTGGTGTATTCGAAATTCCTAAAGGAACTCAGTTTGGTGGCACAAATGCTAATGGTGGATTTACTTTCGTAACAGCTGAAGCTCATACGCTTACATCTGCATCGAGCACATTTACAATTTCAGCTCTGCCAATTTACGAAGGTTCATATATCAATGAAACATTTGTAGTGGACAATACAATCGAAAATCAGAAATTTGTTATCTCTAATCCTAATGTAGATACTACAAGCATTGCTGTTACTCTTTTAGAAAATAATGGTCAGACTGTTACTGACTTATCGCAGGCTACAAACCTCTATGGTCTTACTAGCACATCTAAAGTATATTTCATTCAGGCTACTTTAAACGGATCATATGAAATTGTATTCGGCGATGGTACATTTGGTTATGTGCCTCAAAATAATGCTACCATACTTGTTACCTATCGTATTACTAACGGCGATGTAGCAAATGGCATTACTTCATTTACGCTTGATCGTGATCTTGGTACATTCAATAGCGTAACCTCAACAGCCACAGTTACGACTGCTTCTTCTTCTACTGATGGTGCTGCAGCTGAGGATATTGAAACAATTCGTTTCAGAGCTCCCCGCCATTATCAAACTCAAGATCGTGCTATTACAGCTACCGATTATGCAAATATCATTTACGAAAATTATCCAGAAGTCAAAGCTGTTAACGTGTATGGTGGTGAAACTGTTTCTGGCTCAGTCGAATATGGTAAAGTGTTTATTTCGCCTGTAAGCCAATCTGGCGGTTCATTAACAAATGCTGTAAAAGCAGATATTATCAATTTTCTTTCCAATAAAAACTCTATCGCCATTCAGCCAGTAATTGTTGACCCAAATTATCTTTATATTATACCCACAATTACTGCGACTGTAGATTTTAATCAAACGAATATGTCACCAGCTGACGTAAGATCTTTATTACTATCAACATCATCATCTTATAATTCACAGTATCTCGAAAACTTTAATACAGCTTTTAGATTCAGTAAATTTGTTGCAGCTCTTCAGGACGCTGATCCATCTATTTTAAGTATCCAATTAAGCAATCTTTTGGAAAAAACAATAACACCAACATTAAATGTAAGCCAGCCGATATCTGTTTCGTTTAACAATGTTATAGTTCCAGGAACTATTCTTTCAAGTCAATTTTTACTTTCTGATGGTAATACTTACGTTCTTACAGATTATAATCCAAATGTAAATAGTTTCCAAAGAACTGGTTCACAAACAAATTATAATGTTGTTAATACAAATCAAGTTATCTATCTTCAGCAAATTACTTCAACCAATGTTCAAAACTTTACTGTTGTTGGAACAGTAAATTACACTACAGGAAACATTGCTGTAAAATCTCTTATTGTATCAGATTTCTTAGGAGGAGCTGGTATCGTTTTCTACGGACTACCACAGTATGAAGATCTTTATGCTATTAAAAATGATTTAATTGAAATTGATTTTAATAATATAAGTATTTCAGCAGTATCCGCATGAGCGTAGAAAAGTTAATATCTCCACTTATTGCTTCGCAGTTTCCTGCCTTCTACAAAACAGAGGGTCCAAACTTCATTGCATTTGTGAAAGCATATTACGAATGGGCTGAGCAGCAAAACAATTTTCTACAGTTATCTCGTTCTCTTTACGACATAAAAGATATTGACTCAACGCCAGCAGCGTTCATCAAGTATTTTAAAAACAAGTATATATCATCACTTCCAGAATCTATTATATCTGATAAGACTCTGCTAGTCAAGCACATTCTTGACTTATATAGATCAAAAGGTAGTGAAAGAGCGTACGAATTACTTTTTCGAATTCTTTTCAACGAAGACATTAGTTTCTATATTCCTGGCCAGTTTATTTTTAAACCATCAGAAGCTAATTGGGTTATTCCAACATACATTGAAGTATCAAATCATCCAATGCTTACTGAATTGGTTGGAAGAAAAATTTATACAAAGAAAGATGGATTTGCTGTTGTAGAAAATTATTTTACTAAAATTTTTAACAATAAAACTGTAAATATTCTTACTTTGTCTAATTTAAATGGTAATTTTAAATTTAACGAACAAATTTTCTGTGAAGATTTACCACAAATAACATCAGATAATGCACCAATAATTTTTGGTTCTCTTTCATCGGTAAGTATTACAAATGGTGGTAGTGGTTTCAAAATTGGTGATTTATTAAATGTAACAGGCGGTGGTTTTGATGGTATCGCTCGTGTTGCGGCAACAACAAACCAAAATGGTAAAGTTTCTTTTAATCTTGTTGATGGAGGATATGGGTTTTCAGTAAATGCTATTGTTACAGTTACTGGTGGTGGTGGCGCTGGTGCTTCGTTTCAAGTTGGTGATATTACTAACAAACAAGCATATTTAATTAACCAAGATGTTTTATCTTCATACTATAATACTGAAATGGACATTTCTTCTTCTGGATTTTCTTTAGGTATTAGTAATTCAACAGGAACATTTCAAGTTGGAGAAAAAGTAACAGTAGCTAATGTTTCTGTTATTGATCTCGATGTTACACAAATTTCACTTACAGCTGCTAACGGAGAATCTTTTTCAAACAGTTCTCTTGGTATTTCTGGATTGGTTGCATACAAAGTTGATGGTAATAGTATATCAATTACTGGATCTAACACTAATTTAACAAACGCTAATCTTGTTTCTGGAGTTGTTTTAAAAAGTAATACATCACATGCTTTGGTAAAGGTTAATACTGTTTATCCTGTTAATAACTTTTCAGCAAATGGTATCGTTGTTTCTGCGAATACAAGCACTGTTGTTGTTAATCAAGTTAACAATTATTTTGTTCCAGGAACTGTTATAACTGGAAATGTTCACAGTTATACTGCAAATGTTACTTCAGATACAAGATTAACAGATTGGTTATTTCCATACTCTCAATCTATTAACAAAAAAGCTAATTTAAATTCTAAAATATCTGACATATTAACACTTTATATTCTTGAAGCTGGAACTATTACATACCTTAAAAACGTAAATCCAGGATTAGGATATTCTTCAAATCCAACAATATCTATTATTGAACCAGCAATATATGATTTACAAATTCCAGATGGAAATGGTGGATATTATGGTTATGATGCTGTTGTTACTGCCTCAGCTGGATCTGCAAATGGTATTGCTGCAGCTGTTCAAATTGTTAATTCTGGATATGGTTACAATCCAGACGAAACAGTATACCTTTCAAATAATACCAATCCAACATCTGTTACGGGTGTTGCTGTTGTCGATTTGAATGGTATTGGAACTGGTTCTTGGACAGACAACAAAAGTTTTATTTCTGATACAATAAATATACAAGATAGTTATTATTATCAGAATTTTTCATATGAAATTGTAGCACCAAGAATGTTCGAAACATATGAATCTCTGGTTAAAAATTTAATTCATCCAAGTGGTATAGCATTATTTGGTAGGTACGCTTTAAACAGTTATATTACCGATAGTACTATCGCTCCTGAAACATTTTCAGTTATTCAGTCATAAATAGTATAAAGGCAAATTGGGTTAAAGAATGGCAGTTCTTACAATAAATCAGTATATTGATACCATTAATTCGTTCATTAAAAATGTAACGAACTCGCAGAATTCATATTACATTTTCTATGGTAAACCCACTTCATGGGTAAATGCAAATGGTCAGCCAGACGATACAGCTATTCCAACAGCAAATGGTAGCGTTTATTCTTATGAACAAAGCATTTACCGTGATATTGTTTTTGGTAAAATAATCAGTAGTAGCGATGTTTCTCATGTGGCTCCAAGATATAATTGGACAAACAATACTGTTTATACTTCATACGACCAAAACGACCCCAATTTATATGACGAACAGTTTTATGTTCTTAACAGTAATTATGAGGTGTATAAGTGTATCGACAATAATGATGGAGCTATTTCAACAGTTGAACCTTCTCTTCCATCAACCAGTGGTGTTTTTGCAACTTCAGATGGCTATGTTTGGAAATACATGTTTACTCTTGATTCAAACGCTAACACCAAATTTACGTCAACTTCATACATTCCTGTAACTCCAAATACACAAGTAGCTAATAATGCTACGCCTGGATCGATTGATTTTATTAAAGTCATTACTGGTGGTAATAATTATCAAGCCTATGATAGCGGTTATTTACAAAATTTCTCAAATGCATATGTTCTTCAAATAGCAAATACAGCTTCTCCAGTTAGTGGTAGATATACTAATTCTTCAATATATCTTAGTTCTGGATTTGGCAGTGGTCAATTAAGAAACATTATCAATTATGATGGTTTAAATAGACTTGTTACTGTTTCACAACCATTTGACACATACACTGTTCTTAATTTGAGTAACACACAAGGAACATTTTCAACTGGGCTTTTAGTAAATCAAAGAATTGATAATCTTTATTTCTTGTACAATCAAGGATTTTTTAACATTGGCGATACTATTATTCAAACTGATACAGGCGCTTCAGGAACAATCCTTAATGCAAACAGTACTGTTATTAAAGTTAATAAAACAAGCACTAACAGTTTCTCTTCTAATTTGTCTGTTTATAATACAACACAAAGCGCTACTTTGCAAACAGGTACAGTCGATGTTGTTACAAACGAATTAAGAACAATTACGCTTATAACTGGTGGTTCTGGTTATTCTGCTAATGCTACAGTAACTGTAGCAAATGCTGCTGGTGATACAACAGGTTCTAGTGGCGCTGCTAATGCTCATGCCAACAGCAATGGTAGAATTGATAATGTTTATGTAACATCTAATGGAGGAGGTTATACTTTACCTCCTACTATTACAATTGCTCCTCCACCAGCAATGCCATTTAACTCCAATTCGAATGTCGATACTGTTAATAATTTCATTACACTCGGAGCAAATGGTGCTTATTTCGCAAATGGTGACCAAGTAAAATATTTTGTTGCTGTTGGAAACACAGCGCTGAGTGGTCTCTCAAATAATTCGCTTTATTATGTTGTCAGCGCCAATAGTACTGGTTTTAGTATTTCTAACACATCAAATGGAACGCCTATTACTCTAACAAAAGGCGCTACAGAAACTGGTCATTCATTTACTGGTCAAACTGCGACTGCTAATTCTTCAATTCTTAGCATTTATGTTACAGCCAATACTGTAGCAAATATGGCTGCTATCACAAGTGTTGGTAGTTATATTCGTGTTGGTGATAATGCTAATACTAACATTCGTCGTGTAACAGCTGTTAATAGCAGCGTAATTACTGTCGATTCAGCTTATTCTGCTAATTTAGCTGGTAACACAATTTACAGCGTTCCATATGCTCTTTATCCAACGTCAATTATTGTTACTGTTGCAAACGGTATTATATCTAATACAAATTTAAACAGCGT
>Ga0164296_1003639_pt1 | contig 14452 bp, 18 predicted proteins | sample GEODES057metaG_FD_113533 | JGI IMG/M metagenome (GOLD analysis project Ga0164296, IMG submission 113533) | Dystrophic lake water microbial communities from Trout Bog Lake, Wisconsin, USA - GEODES057 metaG | ecosystem: Environmental > Aquatic > Freshwater > Lake | place: USA: Trout Bog Lake... | reverse complement strand
AAAATTGGAAAAGCTTTAAAAGGAAGAAAACAAACTGAACAAAATATTAAAAATTTAATTGCAAGATCAAGTAAGAGTGTGCTTCAATATGATAAATCTGGTAAGTTAATTGCTAAGTATTTTTCATTAAAAGAATGTTGTTTAACTAATGAGTTATATGTGAAAACCTTAAAGAAATATATTGTTTCAAAAACACCATTAGGAGGTTTTTTATATAAATTTGATGAAGATATAGTCTAGTCTTTATGGAAACATAAAGTAGTAAAGTATTTGTATATTCGCCAAGCTTTTTTCCAAGTGTTAGATTTTGTGGATACATTAGCTGATCATGTAATCTTATCAGGACACATTAAGGATTAATTGTTAGTTCTTATAAAACCTCTTTAATTGCTGGAATATCCTAAAGACAAAATAACTACAATAGTCAAGAAATTAGACTATGAATGTTTGAAAATATTTTGTATTTTTATAGTGACCAAAAAATTCACTATATGAATGGACAATCAGCAGCCAAGTCTCTAAGTTCATATGAATATGAGAAAGGTTCAACGACTATCAAAACCACTTTTTATAAAGACAAGGGAGTAGAGTACACTAGCAATAGTGGAAAAGGGAGGAATTTACATACAACTTTTATTTATGCTTTGCTAGAAAATAATACAAATAATATTAGGTATATAGGTAAAGCTAATAATGTACAACAAAGATTTAAGTTTCATTTATTAGATAAAGGAAAAAACAAATAAAAGGATATATTTGGAAGTATGTAGATTAAGATATAGTCTAATCCTGTTAGAAATAACAGGTAGAAATGAAACAAGTAGATGATAAAGGTGAACTTGTTATGTCTGCTAATATTGATTTGACAGGTAAAATAAAGTCTTTGATTTGTGCTAATGCTGACGCGATCGGTTACATGTTCCGAAAAGGACCCAAAACCTTCTTATCATTTAAGTCAAATGATGAAGTAACTTGTGGCGCAAGACCTGAGCACTTGAGAAATAAAGAAATAGTTATTGCTGATTCTACTGATGGAGAGTTGAAAATCTCTTGGGATGAAGTATATATGTAAAAAAGTTTAATAATTTAAAAAAGTAAAAGAAATGTTAAGTACAACAGATTTAGGAACAGGAACTGGAATGCCAAAAACAATAACTCCAGGTAATCATGATTTAAAAATTAATGGTATCCATTTAGAGGAATTTTCATTTATTCCAGGAGCTTATTATTTAATTATTGATGTTGAAACAGCACCAATTGAAGGATTTGAAGGTTTCATGATTGATAAAGATGATGAAAGTAAAGGCCGTTTTGCTGGTCAAATTGGTAGAGTAAAAGCATCTCAATATGCATTTGCTGATGGAGAAACTACAACTGGTATTCAGATTAACAGAGATAGATCCCTTATGATTTTCTTGAAAAACTTATCTATGTCTTTAGATATTCTTCCTTGGTTTGAAGCTCAAGACAATAAGTTTTCTACTATTGAAGATTTTGTTAAAAATTTCAATGATAATGCTCCATTCAAAGATGTATATTTAAAATGGTGTATTGCTGGTAAAGAATATATGGGTAAAACTGGTTATTTAAACTATGATATGTATTTACCAAAATCTGCAAATAACAAATTTGCTTTTGGTGCAACAAATAGTACTAAAGTACTTGATTATGTTGAAGCTACACATCTTAAAAAGTTAGTAGTTGAAGAGAAAAAAGAATTTGGTAATGAAGCAGATGATTTTTCATCTACACCAACAGCAAGTTCTGATTTTACTTTAGACTAAAAAATAATTAACCTATAGGAAAGGGAGTTAATAGCTCCCTTTTTTATTCTAATACAATTGCTATGATTTCTACTAAAAATATTGTCAGTGATTTAAGACAAGTTCCTAGTGAATGGATATTTGAGTTTTATGCAAATCTTACAGAAAAATTAGTTGGTCAAGATGTGAAAATACTCTCTCTTTTTGTAAAAGAGAAGACTCCATCTTTTTGTATTTACTATACTCCTCTCAAAGGTTACAAATTCAAAGATTTTTCTTCAGGAAAAAATGGTGATCCGATTCAATTTGTTGTTGATTATTTTAATTTAGCCAATCGGGGTGAAGCAGCTGCAAAAATAATGGATGATTATTCAGAATACATTTCAAAAAATGAAAGTGTGCTTGTGACACCTGTACCTGAAAGTAGATATCAAGTATCTGATTATGAAATTAGACACTGGAATAACTTAGATCAAGAATTTTGGATGAATTACCAAATTTCTTCTAAAATGTTAAGTAAGTACAATGTACAACCTCTTAAGTTTTATACTCTCAGTAAGTTAGATAACAATGGTGACTATAAAGAACTTAAGTTTGAGACTCAGTACATATATGGATATTTTAAAGAAGATGGTACTCTTTATAAGATTTATAATCCTAAGAAGAAAAATAGTAAATTCATAAAGTGCCAACAATACATACAAGGTCTTGAACAGCTTAATTATAATAATAAGTATTTGATAATTACTTCTTCACTAAAGGATCTGATGGCTTTCCAAACTCTAGGTATAAAAAATGTTGAATGCATTGCTCCAGATAGTGAAAATAGTTTTATTCCTGATGCTAATATGCAAAAATTTAAGCATAAGTATTTTAAAACAATTGTCATTTTTGATAATGATGAACCTGGTATTGAAGCTATGGGAAGATATGCTAGAAAATATGGAACACAATATCTTGTATTTACATTAGCAAAAGACATAGCAGATTCTGTTAAAGAGCATGGTATTACAACAACTAGGAATGTACTTTTTCAACTTTTAAAGAACATATTATGAGTTACATAAAAGATCTCACTCTAAAAGCAATGTCAAAAATGCTTGAAGATACTGTAAAAGAAAATAGAGCTTTAGAACTTGAAATGATGGAACAAGCTTGTGAAATCTCACAACTTAGATCACAGCTTAAACTTTTCAGAATTGGACACGGACTTAAAAAACAAATTATAACTGATTTATGAGTATTTCAAATAACCATGGTATATGGAAAAAAATTAATGAAGATGTTTCAATTACAGAGTTAAGAAAAGAAAACAGAGCTCTTGACATGGAACTTATGGAAGCTTATGAAAAAATAAAAAGTTTGGAAAATACTTTGGCCTTTTTAAAGTTAACTAAGTTTGGTACTAAAAATGAAAAATTATGATAGATTTTTGGACATATAAAGGAAAAGTATTTAGTGAATTTGATATTCCTGAAGGAGCAATTGGTTTTATTTATCTTATGACAGCAATAATAGATGGTAAGTCTGTTGCTTACATAGGTAAAAAGAACTTTTTTGCTAATATAAAGAGACCTTTAGGTAAGAAAGCTTTAGCAATTAGTACTGATAAAAGGCTTAAGAAATATACCAGAGTTATCAAACCGAATTTTCTTAATTATTATAGTTCTAATGTTATATTGAAAAAGGCTCATAAAGAAGGTGTAGCTATTAAAAGAGAGATCTTAATGATCTGTTACTCAAGTATGGAGCTTATATATCAGGAAACAAAACATCACTTTGTATATGAAGTTTTAGAGAAAGAAGAGTTTCTTAATGGAAACATTCTTGGTAGGTTTTATAAAACAAAATAGTCTGATGGAAAAAATAAAATTTGAAAAAGAAGAAGTGTTGAACTTAATGAATATGTTAAAGTCAACTGACAACAGTAATGCTGAACTAGCTTTTCAGATAATTGAAAACAGCTTTTCAAAAGAAAGTGAAGGTGAAGCAATATTACTATATAAGTATTCAGGTAGAACAGCGGGAGCATGGGAAAAAAGGGCTCCTAAAGTGTATAATTTTGTCAAAGAACATCTTCAAGGTAATAATAACCTTTCTGCTCCAAGAACACTTACTATAATGTCAAATATTAAAGCAAGTAATACTTCTGTAGAATTATTCATGGAAACTTTTACCAATGAGCTTAAAGGTTACATGGAGCAATTAGGATTTGAAACTGAGAAGTTTGAATTGACAATTAAAATGAAATAATGGATAAAGTTCAGAGTCTTAGTAAGACAAGTAAAGAGCTTATGTTGAAAGAACCTTATTATGGTTACTTTCTTATAATGCTTAACAAAGTATGGAGAAATGATATTCCTACTGCGGGTGTTAGTAAAAATGGTATAAACTACCAGCTTGCTATTAATGAAAAGTTTTGGTTAGAATTAACTGATAATCACAGACTTGGAATTTTGAAGCATGAGCTTCTTCATATTGCTTTTGGACACTTGACTACATACTTTATATTTAGTGACCACAAAATGGCTAATATAGCCATGGATATGGAAATCAACCAATATATTGATAGATCTTGGTTGCCAGGTGCTGAATTTGATCATGCCCAATTTAAAGCTTTGAAAGAAGTGGTGATTAAAGAGTACAAAGAAGCGAAAGAAGCTGGAAAATCAGCAGAAGAACTTGCTGAAATAGAAAAGAAGTTACCACCACGTGGTGTACTATTAGAAGATTATCCTGAGTTAAATCTTGATAAAAAAGCTGGTTGTAGATATTACTATGAAAAGCTTAAAGATGCACAAAAAAAGAAAGAAGAAACCGGTAGTTCTGGTTCTGAAGCTTTTGACCAATTGTGTGATCAGATGGAACAAGGAATGGACACAGGTTCTGAACATCCTACATGGGGAGAGTTTGAAGGAATCAGTGAAGCTGAGCAGAAATTAATTGATAAACAAATTCAAAGAATTCTTACTGAAGCTAAAGAACAAACAATCAAAAAACAAGGTAATATACCTGGTGAAGTAGCTGGGCTTATTAAAATGGAAGAAATAGTTCCACCTAAGTTTGATTGGAGAGGTTATATCAGAAGATTTACTGGAATTAGTACTAAAGTATATACTAAAAAAGTTAGAAGAAAAGAGAATAAAAGATTCTCAGATTTTCCTGGACTTAAAATCAAAATGAAACAACATATGTTGTTGGCTATTGATACTTCTGGTTCTGTAAGTGATACCGAGCTTAAAGAATTTATGAATGAGATTCATCACATTTATAAAGCAGGGGTTGAGATCACAATTATTCAATGTGATACCCGTATCAATAGTATTGAGCCTTATAAAGGTAAAAATGAAATTACTGTAAAAGGAAGAGGAGGAACAAGTTTTGAACCAGTACTTGACTATTATGCAGCTAATGGAAAAAAGTTTACAAGTCTTGTGTATTTTACTGATGGTGAATGTTACACCCGTCAGAAGCCAAAAGGAAATGTATTGTGGGTTATTTCTGAAAGATCAGAATTAAACACGTCACTTCCTGGAAAAGTTATTAAGTTAGAATTATAAAAAATTAAAGTTATGAGTAAGTCAGTTCAATTAAATTTAGATGAGATTAAGGATTTTGTTAAATTCATGGTTAAAAACAACCAACATATTCAAGCACAAGGTAAAGTTCCTGTAGCAATTAATATTGAAGGTGATGCTGGGCTTAATTCAAAATAAATGTGTATCTTTGTAGCATGAGAAAATTAATTTTAGAGTGCTTTCATAAAGACTTAAACCAAAAATGTGGTATTTACAGAATTAGCTGTAATGAACACAGTTATATTGGAAGCAGTATTAATATTTATTATAGGTTAAAAAGACATATATCTGATTTGCTAAAGAATAAACATGCAAATAAATATATGCAAAATGCTTTTAATAAGTATGGGAAGGATAGTTTTAACTTTGAAGTTATAGAAGAATGTAGTAAAACAGTTTTAATTAATACAGAAGCTGCTTATATAGAATCTATGTCTCCAGATTTAAACTTTATTCAGAATCCTGTTGCAGTTATACACAGTAATGAAACATTACTAAAGATTTCCGCAACATTAAAAGAAGCTTATGCTTCTAAAAGGATAAAAAATCCTATTTCCAAAACTGTTTATCAATATAATATAAATGGTTTTTACCTTAAATCTTATGAATCTTGTGCTGAAGCAGAAAAACAATTGAACTTACCAAAAGGAAAAGTTTCAAGAGTAGCTTCAGGAAAAGGATTTTCTTGTGGTCACTATAGGTGGAGTTATGAATTAAAAAATGAACTTAAGGAATCCCGTATTAAACCGGATAAAACAAAAAAAGTTTATGTATATGATGAAAACAACAACTTAGTTCAAGAATGGCAGAGAGTTGCTAATGTAGCTAGTAATCTAGGTATTAGTCAATCAGCAATGTCTATAAGAATTAAAAAAGGTAATTACTATGATGGTTTAAGATATTCATTTAACCCAGGTCCAGGGTAAAAATTGGGTGAATTGCTGGGAGGTCCTAAAGCTTTGTTAGCTACAACATAACCGGAAACGGTAAGTGTGAATGCTTGAAAATAACAAAGATGTCTTAATGGATAATCAGCAGCCAAGTCTAAATCTAAATGGTTTGGAAAGGTTCAACGACTAGGTATTGAAACTATGTAAATAGAATATAATATACCCAAGAGTGCCCAACACTAGAAATAGTGAAGATATAGTCTGAACTATAGTGAAAGCTATAGAAACAAGGATAAAGAGCCTTGTGATAACAAAATGTGGTAAAACATCATCTGTTAAACAGCTTTCCAAAGAACTTGGTATGGATGTGATCCGATTAAATTTAGCAGAGTTTGAGGAATTAGGTGATTTAGTTGGTTTTCCTGTTAAAGAATTTGAAATCCAAAATGCTGAAGGTAAAAAGACATGGATTAATGAGCACCAGATTGATGCTGCAATGAAGAAAGGTTACAAAGTAACTGATAAAAGAATGTCACATGCTGCTCCAGATTGGATTCAAGGTAAAGGTGAAGGTGGATTTTTGATTTTAGATGATTATACACGGGCGGATTAACAAAATATGCATTCTAACAGTTGGTAGATTGAATAAAATGACTATCTTTACAAAAAAGAAGTTATGAAAAAATTAAATCAATTGACTGTTAAACAAATGCATGCGTGTATAGGAATCTATAAAATTACAATAAGTGATAAAGAATATATTGGGAGTTCTTGTAATATAAAACAAAGATTAAAACAACATTTATGGGATTTGAATAATAACACCCATCATAATAGAACAATGCAAAAGTTGTATACTGTATTTGGTATAGAACAAATGTATTTTGAAATTGTTGAAGAATGTTGTGAAAATCTTCTTATAGAAAGAGAAACTTATTATATTACTACACTTAAACCTGTTATTAATCACATTTTAAATCCTCAAAATATTGTTAGAGATATAACATATTTAAGAAGATTAAAAGAAGGCGTTAAAAAATCATATGAAGCAGGTAGAAAACCTGTGAATTTATGTCCTGTGCATATGTATTCATTAAATAATGAATACCTTAAAAGTTTTGAATCTTTGACAGAAGCTTCTTTATATGTTAATGCTAAAAGTATTAATGGTATAAAAGCAGTATGTCAAGATAAAGCTTCTACAGCAAATGGTTATAAATGGTCATATAATAAAGTAACTAATATTGAATCTAGAAAAAATAAATATAAATATCAATCTGTATTACAATATACATTAAGTGGTATTTTTATTAAAAAATGGGATTCAATGAAAGAAGCTGCTATAACATTAAACATTACTAATATTAATAGAGCTATTAGTAAAAATTTAACAGCCGGTGGTTATAAATGGAAAAAAGCATAAAGTGGTTGGTCCGCTAAAAATTCTGTGAATTCAGTGAAACTCTAGAGATAGACAATACTGAGCCAAGCCTTATAGGGATATAAGGAAGGTGCAACGACTAGTATATGGAGCCTAGAACAGGTGGTAAAATACCAAGAGCGCAGAACACATAAAAATATGTGATGATATAGTCTAAACTGTACATATAATCTAATAATAAAAGTACAGAATCATAGGATAAAGAGCCTATGAGATAATAATAATGCACCGCTTTATGCAAGCTACAATGACTCTTATTGATGAGCAAGCTTATGCTTCTTGGAAATTACCTAAAAATTGGCATATTTTATTGACTACCAATCCAGATAATGGAGATTACAATGTAACTTCATTAGATATTGCTCAGAGAACAAGATTTATTTCAACTGAAGTTAAGTTTGATGTAAATGTTTGGGCAAGATGGGCAGAGCAAGTTAATATTGATGGTAGATGTATTAACTTCTTATTAATGCATCCTGAATTAGTATCACAAAGTGTTAATCCAAGAGCTATTACAACTTTCTTTAACTCAATTAGTTCAATTGATGATTTTGGAAAAAATTTACCAATGATTCAAATGATTGGTGAAGGTTCTGTTGGTCCTGAGTTTGCATCTATGTTTACTATGTTTATCAATAACAAACTTGATAAAATTATTAGTCCTGAAACTATTTTGACTAAAGATGAAACATATGTTTTAGGAGCATTAAAAAGTGCTATTGGAGAAGATGATGAGTTCCGTGCTGATATTGCAAGTGTTATTTCAACAAGACTTGTGAATTATTCTTTGACTTTTGCTAATAAAAATCCAATCAGTAAAGATATGGTTCAAAGAATTGGCAAACTTGTTACAGATTGTGAATCTTTTACATCAGATTTAAAATACTATATGATTAAAGAGATTGTCAATGGTAATAAAAATAAATTTGGTGTATTGATGCAAAATCCTGAAATAGTAAGAATGGCAGTAAAATAAACCATAAGTGAGCATTTTCACATAAAACACAATTAACTATTATTAACCAAGATAGGGGGTGATTACATCCCCTATTTTACTTTTAAATGAATATGGAAACAAGATTATATTTTGAACTTACAGGTTTAAGTAGAAATTCCAATAGTAATAAATGGTCTTCATTCAGAGTACATGATATTAGATTGGGAATAGGTGCAAAAGATCCTAAAGATTTTTTTACTATTGATTCTGATCCTTACACTCCTGTAAAAGGAGACAAGTATTATTTTTTAGATAAAGTAAATATACCAAGAGTAAAATTGAAAGATTTTCATGAAGCTAATGGTACTAGAACAGTAAGAGATGTTAATCAAGCAAGTCATATTTTTATTGGTGACAAAACTGTTGAATTATGGACTCATTATTTCTATAGATATGAAGTTGCTACCGTTGTATTTAAAAAATTCATTGAGCTACATGAAAATTGTTTTGACAAAATGGAGCTTGAAAATATAAGACAAGCTTTAGATTGTTATACAGAAGATGTAATTCTTTTACATAACGGAGGAGCTAGACTAATAGAAGATGTTTCTTGTCCTAATTATCAAGCTTTTATTACAGATCCTTGTGTTGATACAGATGGCATATGTTCATATGCTACAACTACATATTTTATTAAAAATGATTATTTAGTTGCTTATAATGAAGTAAAAGATAGTACTTTAAAACATGAATCTTGTTTAAGTAGTGTACTTAATGGTACTAATGCTGCAATAATTGATGAAGAAATGTTTGATAGATTAGCAGCTATGTTTGACAGTAATGATAAAGACAATCATGTTTTGGCTATGGAAATTATGGCAAATTCTCAATATGACAAAAGTATTTATTACATTGAAATTTTGTTTAAGAATTATAATATGCAAATGTATGATACTCCTAGTAAAAGACATGTTAATTTCAAATCATTATTAACTTATGTTGGAAAACAAGGTTATTTTAATACAAGACTTGATGATGTTGTTAAAAGTTTGATTGACAAAAAGGTTTTACAACATGAAATGTTAACAGATTTGATGCATAGATACAAAAATGAAATTATTAATTCTGGTGACACTACTTATTTTAAAGTTAAAAACATAACAGTAATTGAAGAAGTTCACAAAATTGTGAATAAAAACTTTACTTATAACTTGGAAGCTGATTTTGTTTCTGAAGTAGAAGAAGTAATTTCCCTTGAGGAAGTCATACCTAAAGATTTCAAAACTTATAATCCAACAGATGAAGAAGAAACTTTTACTGAATTAAGTGAAGAGCCTCCTGTAGATGAGTTTGAAGAGGAGGAAGAAGAACTTCCAGGAACTATTTCTGAAATAGAAACTGTTGAAGAAGTTGTAAATATTATTGAAGAAGAGGTATTTGAAGTACCTGTTGTTGAACCTAAAAAAGAAGAAGATGAGTCAAGCATTGATTGGTTCTAATGAGGAATTAGAACAATTTTATAAAAAGAAATTTTACTTTAGTTATAGTGGGATAAATAAGTTACTATTTTCTCCAGCTATGTTTTACAATCATTATGTTCTTAACCAAAGAGAAGACTCTACAGATGCACATTTAGTTGCTGGTAGAGTTTTACACTGTCTCTTGTTTGAAGAAGATAAGTTTGAAGAACAATTTCTAATACTACCCGGTAAAGTACCAACAGACAGTCAAAAGAAAATTATTGATAGTATTTTTAAATATCACTTGACAATACAAAACAATACATTATCTTTGTCTGACTACCCTCAAGATATACTCAGTCATCTACTCACAGCCAATCTCTATCAAACTCTCAAAACTGATCAACAAAGACTTGACAAAGTTTTAACTCCAGAAAACATAGAGTATTTTGAATTCTTAAAAGCTAGCCTAGGCAAAACAGTAGTAGATGAAGTGACTCTTACATCATGTAGAGCACAAGTTGAGGTCTTAAGAGCTAATCAAGATGTCAGAGCTTTATTACAGTTAGACAGAGATCCTTTAGATACTTCTATTAAAACTGCTTCAGAGTTAAAATTAACTTATGATCATCCAGACTTAGTATTTGGGATTCATGGTATTTTAGACAATGTTGTTGTTGACAAAAACTCAAAGACCATCTTTATTAATGACTTAAAAACCACTGCAAAATCAATTCAAGATTTTCCTGAAAGTGTAGAATACTATAGATACTGGCTTCAAGCTGTTATTTATACTATACTAGTAACAAATCAATTTTTAAAAGGAAGAGAAGATAAAGATGATTGGAAAATTCAGATTACTTTTATAGTGATTGATAAATACAATCAGGTTTATCCTTTTCAAGTAAGTGAAGAAACACTAGAGAAATGGAAAGCAGACTTCAAAGAGTTAATTGTCAAAGTTAAATGGCATTATGACAATAGAAGATATGACTTACCATATGATCTAGCATTAGGTAATGTAAAATTGTAAAATGTTATGGCTTTAAGTTCAGTGTATAGGAAGTATTTCCAAAAATCCCAAGTATTTATATATCCGTTACTTGGTATTCAAAGAGGAGCAATTATCACTCCCAAATCAACTTATTTGAGTTGGTTTGATAATGTTGCTCTTGAGGATATGAAATTAGTCTGTGTTTATGAAATAACTGACCAAGTAAAGTATGATAACTTTGCTAAAGCAGTTTTACTTAAGCATCCAAGACTGTCAGGTTATGTCAAACCAGATGATGTAACTAGTGTTTTTACTTTTGACTTTTCTGATATGGGTCCTGATTGGATTCATTTCATTAATGGAAAGTATAGTAAAATTGATGTGAATTTAAAGCACAAAATTTTAAATTTTTTTGACAAGTCTAGTGGAAACTATGCTTATGTCAATAGCTATTTATTTCCAGAAAAACATTTTGAAGAATATTCAATCTTGTTAAACCATCCAGTGGAACTCCTAAAAGAAGTTGGTGAGCTTTGTAGTAAACCTAATCTTGAACTAGAAAATTTAGTAATGGAAGTTGCTGATTTGGGAAATATTACAGAAAATAAGTTAAATTTGCAAAAGAATGACAACAACTAAACCAAAATTTATGGAAAACAAAACAATGATGCTTGTTCAAGCTACTTGGAATGAACAACAAACTTTCAGAATGATTCCAATTTCTGAATCTTGTCCTTATGTAGAATGTATTTTTGATCCTGCTACAAAGGTATTTGTAATCATTTCTAAGATTACTAAAGTTAGTTTACACATGTTACCTAAAATGGATGAGAATGGTGATCCAGTAGCATGTAAGTCTCAAAGACCTAATGGTAGAAACTTCAAAGAACAGAGAAACAAAATTGAAGTTTTCCAAGAGTACTATGTTGAAGATAAAGCTGGAGTTGAGTTATTAATTAACATGACTGCAGTTAACTCTGATACATTTCCTTTTCGGTCTTTTATGGCTGAAAACTAATAATAAACTAATAAGAAATAGATCACAGAGTGTCATTAATGATGCTCTGTGTTTTTTAACTAAAACGGGGAAACAGCTTAACTGAATCAGCGTATGAATGAACATGTTAGAACCCATTACGTAATGGATTATGAAACTTTAAAAAATTGTTTCATAGCTGTGTTTGAGGATGTTAGATCTGATAACAAAGAAATATTTGTTTGCCATGAAAGTAGAAATGATATAGTTGCACTTGTCACTTTTTTAGAGAAGAATGTAGCTTATAAAGAATGGCATGTAAGTTTTAATGGTTTATCTTTTGATAGCCAAATCACAGAACACATACTTAGAAATAAACAAGAATTACTATGGGATAGTGGTAAGAATATTGCTTGGTTCTTATATGGAAAAGCTCAAGATATTATTGGTAGACAGAATAGAGGTGAATTCTCTGAATTTAGTCCAAGAGATTTGAGTATACAACAAGTTGATGTATTCAAGCTTAATCACTGGGACAATCCAGCTAAGAGAAGTTCATTAAAATGGATTCAGTTTAGTATGGATTGGGAAAATATCCAAGACATGCCGATTCATCATAGTACTGAGATATCATTTTACCAGATTGACCAAGTTATATCTTATTGTATTAATGATGTTAAGTCTACTAAACAGATTATGTATCTTAGTAAGAGTCAGATTGATTTAAGAAGAACTTTGACCCAAGAGTATGGTATTGATCTTTATAGTGCATCTGAGCCAAGGATTTCAAAGGAATTGTTTCTTTATTTCTTGAGTAAACAAACAGGTTATAAAAAATATGACCTTAGACAACTTAGAACTAATAGAACAGAAATTAGAGTAAATGAGATTATTTTACCTTATGTCAATTTCAAGACTGCAACCTTTCAGAATTTGTTAAACAAGTTTAATGAAATAGTTGTCTATCCAGATAATACAAAAGGAGGATTCAAGTATTCTGTTCAATATAAAGGTGTAAAGACTGATTTTGGTCTTGGTGGTGTACATGGTGCTAAAACTAGTGGTATTTATGAGTCCAATGAAGAAATGGTTATTCTTTCTTCAGATGTTGTAAGTTATTATCCTAATCTTGCTATTAGAAACAAATGGGCTCCCGCGCATCTTCCTAAAGAAGATTTCTGTGAGCTGTATGAATGGTTCTTTGATGAGAGAAAAAAGATAAGTAAAAAGGATCCAAAGAACTATGTGTATAAGATTATCTTAAATTCAACTTATGGTTTAAGTAATGATGCTAATAGTTTCTTGTATGATCCGGAAGTCACAATGAGGATCACAATTAATGGCCAGCTAAGTCTGATGATGCTTTATGAAATGATTTGTGAAGAGATTCCTAATGTAATGCCGTTGATGCAAAATACAGATGGTCTAGAAACTATGATTCCAAGAAAGTACTATGATAAGTATATGGAAATTTGTGAGAGATGGGAAAAGTTAACACAGCTTAAATTAGAGCATGGAACTTATCAAAAATTAGTATTGGGAGACGTTAATGTTAGCGTCTTAACCTTGTGAATTGCTGGGAACTCCTAAAGCTTTATAAACTACAACATGACTTGAAAAGGTGAGTGTGAATGTTAAAAATTATAAAGATGTCTAATGGATAATCAGCAGCTAAGACCCTTTAAAATGGGTAAAGTTCAGAGACTATCGAAACTACAGTAATGTTAACTGGAAAGGAGTAGAGTACACTTAAATGTGGAAGTGCAAGGCAATTGTTAATCTTTTGTTTGATTATAACAATTATATTGCTTATATTGCAATATGAAAGCAAACAAAAATCATAAAAGGTGCGGTATTTATTGTATTAAGAATATTATAAATAATAAAGTTTATATTGGAAAATCAATAAATATTTATAGAAGAATTAATGAGCACATAAACATGTTAAATGCAAAACGTAAAGATGAAAATCCTCATCTTATAAAGGCTTGGCATAAATATGGAGTTAATTCTTTTGAATATAGTGTAATTGAATATTTAGAAAGGGATGAAAAAAATGTTGCAGCAAGAGAATTATATTGGATAAAACAATTTAATTCATTGAATAAAGAATATGGTTATAACTTAAGAAGTGATTCAGATTCAAAAATGATAGCTCATTTAGATACTAGATTAAAGATATCTAACAGACTTAAATCTGAATGGAAATCAGGTATTAGAAATGAACACGGTATTAAATTAAAAAGTTCTTGGGAAAAAAATCCTGCTAGAAAAAAAATGCAATCCTCAATATTGTCAAAAACACTTACTAAGTATGTATATGAGTTATATGATTTAAAGCAGGTTTATATTAAAACTTGTAATTATCAAGAACTTATCAAACTAAATCTTAAAAATTGTATTGCTACATTTT
>Ga0164296_1003637_pt1 | contig 14456 bp, 15 predicted proteins | sample GEODES057metaG_FD_113533 | JGI IMG/M metagenome (GOLD analysis project Ga0164296, IMG submission 113533) | Dystrophic lake water microbial communities from Trout Bog Lake, Wisconsin, USA - GEODES057 metaG | ecosystem: Environmental > Aquatic > Freshwater > Lake | place: USA: Trout Bog Lake... | reverse complement strand
CCAGCCGAAATATGCCAGCCGAAATATGCCAGCCGAAAGATGCCAGCCGACAGATCGCTTGGGGGAGAACGGGATGTGGCCGCAAGGTGAACTGCTGAGGCGCCGCCGCGACGGAGGCTAGGGCACCAACGCATAGGTGTGCGGGCTGCTACTGACCGGCGCGGATGCGGGTAATTGCCGCCTTGGTATCGACCCTGGGCGCCAGATCTCGAGGCATGGCGGATTGGGATCGTGTGCTGGGCTATTCGCCCGACAACTCGCGCCGGCGAAGATCCAGTTCCTCACTATAGCGGCGCAGCGCGTATTGTTCGGTCAGAAGACCGATCACGTGCCGCCCCTCGATGGAATCGACCACCACCAGCGCATCGCTCTCGGCGTTCTCGAACATCGCCACGGCTTCTTTGATCGTCATCTGCGGCAGCAGCACGTTTTCGCTGTAATGCAGAAGGTCACTGACGCGATGGCCGTCGTCTGCATCGGCGTGCGCTTCGGCCAGCAGGACAATGCCGGCGTAACGATCATCGTCCTCTAACACGATCACGCGATCGGTCATGCCAAGCGGAAAGTCGCGCTTAAACTCCGCCAGCGGCGTTTCGGCCCGCACGGATCGGTAATCACGGCGCATCATCCGCCCCACGGTCAGGCTGCGCATCCAACCGATGTCGACGGCGCTGCGAATCGCCTCACCACGCAGATGGAAGCGCCAGGTCGCGAAAGAGTAGCCGAAGGTCCGCCGCACGGTCAGCGACGAGACCGCGCAGGCGGCCAGCACCGCGACTGTCATCGGTAGGCTGCCGGTTGCTTCCAGCGCCAGAAATCCCATCGTCAGCGGCCCACCGATGATCGCCACCGCCAGGCCGCTCATGCCCACCAGGGCGCAGACTTCTTGCGGCACGGCATGCGCGGCATGGAGAAAGGCCAACGTGCCGGCGAACGCCTTACCCAGCAGCGCGCCCAAAAAGAGCGAGGCGAAGAACAGCCCGCCCCGAAAGCCCGAGCCGATGGAAATTGCCGATGCCGTCGCCTTCAGCACCACCAATAAAACGACCCAGCGCACGGAATCGTATTCCTGGAAACTACGGCCCAGCGCACCGTGGCCCGAGGACAAGACAGCCGGTGTCACCAACGCCAGCAATCCGATCGCCAAGCCGCCAATAGCCGGGCGCAGCCAGACCGGTACGCGGGACCGTCGGAACAGATCCTCGGTGACGGTCACCCCGCGCATGATCGAAATGCCCAACAGCGCGCACAGCATGCCAAGCGCCAGGATCGGAATGTAATCCAGCGGCTCGATATGCGCGGGCACTTGCACCATCACGTCGAAAATCCCGCCGCCGAGCGCATGCACCACGGCTTGAGATACGAGGGCGGCGACGGCGACGGGGGCGAAGAAGACAATCGTATAGGTGCCGATGATCAGTTCGAACGCATAGAAGGTTCCGGTCAGCGGTGCGTCGAAGGCGCCCGCGATCGCGGCCGATGCGCCGCACCCCACCAGCAGGCGCAGATCGTTTCGCCGCACGCGGAAGGCATGGCCCACGCGCGAAGCGATCGCCGCGCCGATCTGGCTGAACCCGGCCTCCAACCCCACCGAGGCGCCGACACCGTTCGACAGGATCGTCTGCAGCACGACGATAAGACTGCCGGTCAGGGTCATGCGGCCACCGAAGAGCGCGTTGGCCTCGATCGGGTCGACGACGCGGCGCGGCCGGATGCGGCTGATCCACAGCGTCAACAAACCCAACACCAAGCCGCCGATCGATGGCACCAGGATCGTGTCGAGCGGATCGAGGCTGGCGCGCGCACTTAGCCGTTCCCATGGTTGAATGTGGAAAAGCAACTGGTGGATCAACTGAGTGGTGCTCGTCATCAGCCACACCATGATCCCAGCCGCGCAACCCAACAGCGCCGCCAGCACCACCAACCAAATCTCATCGGTGCGCACCAAAGCCCGCAAAACCTGCGGTGCATGCAGGACGGCGGAACCGAATGGACGGCGAGGACGGCGCGCAATCGGGCGCCCGCTTGCAGAGCGGGAATGACCTTTGGCCGCGTCAGAACCGCTGTCCGTTACTGCCATGCGCCGTGTTCAGCCGTCTCGCCGGAGTTGAGGGAATGCGTCATGCGTGCTGCATCTTTCCCCGCCAGACAAGCCGTGGATTGAGGCTTCTCTGTGGTCCTTGCATCGGCGTGGGAAGACTTCCTCACGCCAAGCCGCGTTCGATTTTGGTCGCAGCCAGATCGTCCTCGACAAACGCCTGCACCACGTCCGCTATCGGTTCATGCGGGGCGAACCCCAGCGCGCGCGCGCGTGTGGCCGCGAAGCCTGGCGGCCAGGTGCCGACGATGGCGGCGATCGTTTCGTCCGGAACGCGTTTCACATGCCGCGACGCGCCAGGGGAAACCTGATCCAGCGCCTGCAGGATCTCGCCCACTGTGGTGGAAATTCCGGGTGGGTCGATGCTGCGATCGTTACCCAGCACCGACGAGTCCATCGTCGCCGCCTGCATCAACCACCCCACCGCTCGGCGCGGGCTACAGACCCAGACGGCGAAATCGTCGGCGACCGGTAATTCCGTATCCAGACCCAACAGCGGCTCGCGCACGATACCGGAAAAGAACGAACTGGCCGCCTTGTTGGGGCGCCCGGGGCGCACGATCACCGTGGGCAGGCGCAACGTCACCGCATCGATGAAGCCACGTCGCGACGCATCCGCCAGGATCAGTTCGGCCGCGGCTTTCTGCGCGCCATACGAGTTGCCGGGGATTTGCCGCGTATTATCCGGCAGGATCATGCTTTGGCTGGCACTGAAACTGGCGACCGAGGACGTAAAAACCACCCGCGGCGCCTTCGCCAGACGCCGGCAACGATCGATCACCGCATCGGTCCCGCGCAGATTGACGCGGCGGCCGAGGTCGTAATCCGCCTCTGCCGCGGCACTGACCACGGCGGCGAGGTGAAACACGACATCCGTGCCATCCGGAATGGCGGCATCCGGCAGGTCGACGATGTCCCCGCCGATACTATTCACCGGGAATGCAGCATCCGGCTTGGGTGGTTCCGCCATATCGAACAGCGTCAGAGAGGTGACCGTTCGGCCGCCCAGCGTGCCGTCCTTGGCAAGTTGCTCTGCGATCTTGCGGCCTAGGAAGCCGCCGCCACCCAAAATGGAAATTTTCATCATCATCCTCCGATAGCGATAGATTGCACCGGCGCGCGCCGCGGTCCACATGATAGGGAATGATCGGTGAGCATCCTTTCCAATTATTTCTGAATCCGCGCCACGGCGTGCCCGGCATGGTGGTTCTTCCCGCTGGCGGTTTTGCCCGCGCCAAGGCGGCGATCACCGCATGGGATGGCTACGCGCCCACGCCGCTGGTTGATCTGGCGGATGCCGGTTCGGCGCTGGTGCGCATCAAGAATGAGGGTGAGCGCTTTGGCCTCGGTAGTTTCAAGGCACTCGGCGGCGCCTATGCGGTGGCAAAAACAGCCGCAGCCCTCCGCGCTCGGCATACCGACGCGGCGCACCCGGCGGGCGCGCAAGCCGCCCCCCTGCCTGCGCCCGAATTGGACCTGCTCTCCGGCGCGGGCGGTATCACCGTAACCTGTGCCACGGACGGAAATCATGGCCGCTCCGTTGCCTGGGGGGCGCGGCGCTTTGGCTGCGGCTGCGTGATTTTTATCCACGAGACCGTCAGCCAAGGCCGAGCGGATGCGATCGCGGCGTATGGGGCGCGGGTGATCCGGGTGAAGGGGAATTATGATGATTCGGTGCGCGAGGCGGAGGCCCAGGCGCGCGCCAATGGGTGGATCGTCGTCTCCGACACCTCCTATCCCGGATATACCGAGGTGCCGCGGGACGTGATGCAGGGCTATCGCGTGATGGCCGATGAAGCGGCCGATCAGTGGCAGGGGGCGCCGCCGACGCATGTATTCATGCAGGCCGGCGTTGGCGGCGCGGCGGCAGCGGTGTCGGTGCAGATTCGCGCCCGCTTCGGGACGGAGCCGAAACTGGTGATCGTGGAGCCCGATGAATCGGCCTGTCTTTACGCCAGCGCCCGCGCTGGCACCGTCACCACCGTCGGCGGCGCGTTGGACACGATCATGGCCGGCTTGGCATGCGGCGAGCCTAGCCTGCTGGCTTGGCAAGAGCTTGAGCGAGCATCCTTTGCGTTCATGACGATCCCGGACGCCGCCGCCGCCGCTGCTTTGCGCTGGTTGGCTGCGCGGGGCGTGGAGATCGGTGAGTCGGGTGTGGCCGGCCTTGCCGCCTATGCTCTGGCGGTTCAGTCAGAGTCTGCGCGTAGGGCATTGGTTTTGAATGAAAGCAGTCGTGTGTTGCTGTTCGGCACCGAGGGCATCACGGACGCCGAGGTGTATGCACGCATCCGCAATGGATGAATTTTCTTAACGCTTTATCAATCATTTAAGACAGAATTTGGTCGCGGCGCCGGTCGGAAATGCGTGCGTTGCGGTGGTCCGCTGTGCTAGGCTGACGGGTGTCGCCGATCGAATTTCGGTGCTTTTTCGCGCAACGCCGGAGGACGAAACATGCGTTTCGGCAGGCTGATGCTGGCGAGTGTTCTGGTCTTGGGCCTTATCTATCTCGCCTGGCCGTATGCGACTCTTTATCGGATCAGCACCGCGATCCAGGACGCTGACTGTGCCGCGCTGGATTTGCTGGTGGATTGGCATGCGGTGCGCGAGGGTATCAAGGAAGACATTTGCGATCTGGTGCAGGATGATCCGGCACCGCAAAACGCTGCCGTTCTGCCTGGCTTCGGTGCCGGCTTCATGCGGGGTGTCGCCGCGTCGGTGATCGATCGCAAAGTGACGCCACAGGCGTTGCTGGCCTTGGCATCGGCCTCGTCCGTCGCAGCCGGTGCGCCGATGTCGACCGCGGCGGCAGATCTGTCGCCGCCCTTGCGCCAGTCGCCCTTGCGCCAGCCGCCCGCCGCGTTGGGCCAGGCCGCCGTGCAGGTGATCTGGGCCTTCTTTTCGAGCCCCACCGTTTTCACCGTTACCCTGCGGGGGCAGGGGCATGCCGACCCGGTCACAGTGGAAATGGTGCTGACCGGCGCGACCTGGCGGGTTGATCGGGTCTGGTTGCCGCCCGCACTGTTGGCGGGGCCTGGCGCGCATATCTGATCCGGCCTTTGCAGGATGGGCTTGGGTGTGATCGATTGCGCCATGATCGATCAGGATGACGCGGAGGAGCGCCTGCCGGTGGCAGCATATCGACGTCGCAACCGCCCTTGTCCGGGGGCAATGTCGTTTGGCTGGTGGCGGGGCGCCGAGAGCGGGCCGCGCGCATGAGCGCCGCTGCGATGGCGCCGGGGGATACGGGGCGGGGTCGTGTGCGGCATGCCGATTGGGATCTCGATCCTGATTTTCTGACAGTCAACCATGGCTCCTTCGGCGCGACGCCTTTGCCGGTTCGCGCCGCGCAACGCGCCTGGCAAGATCGGATCGAACGCCAACCCAGCCGCTTCATCGTGGCCGAACTGGCCCCGGCGTTGCGCCATGCGGCGGGGGTTCTGGCAGATTTCCTGGCCGCGCCGGCGGACAGCGTCGCCTTTCTCGACAACGCAACGACGGGTTGCAACGCGGTGCTGCGATCGCTGCGTCTGGAACCGGACGATGAGATTCTGATCCTGAGCCATACTTATGGTGCCGTTCGCAACGCGGTGCGGCACGTGGCCGCTGCTGCGGGGGCGCGGGTGATCGAGGCGGTGCTGCCATTTCCCGATCCGACGCCCGATGGCGTGCTGGCGGCGATCGCTTCGGCGCTGGGGCCGAAAACGCGGCTGGCGGTGATGGATCATATCACCTCGGCCAGCGCGCTGGTATTGCCGCTGACGGGTATCATCGCGCTGTGCCAGTCGGCGGGTGTGCCGGTCCTGGTGGATGGCGCGCATGGGCCGGGGCAAGTCGATGTCGACCTGACGGCGCTGGGTGCGGACTGGTATGTGGGCAATTGCCACAAATGGCTGTGCGCGCCGAAAGGCTGCGCCTTTATTTATGCCCGCCGGACGGAGGATCTCCATCCGACGGTGATTTCGCACGGGTATGGCCAGGGGTTTCTGGCCGAGTTCGATTGGACCGGAACAACGGATTTTTCCCGTTTCCTGGCGGTGACGGCGGCGATCGCCCACCACGCGAGCCTGGGCGGGGGCGCGCTCCGCCGGCGCAATCATGATCTGGCCGTGGATGCGACGCGCCGCCTCGCGGATCGCTTGGGCAGCATGCCTGGGGCAGGGGCGCACATGACCGGCGCGATGGGCGTGGTCCGCCTACCGATTACCGGTGCCACTTCTGAGCACGCGTTGGCCATCCGATCGGCGTTGCTCCGCGCGTCGACGGACGCGCCGGTGCATGCGTTAGACGGTGCGCTGTGGCTGCGGCTTTCCGCGTTCGCTTACAATGAGCCTCAGGATTACGTGCGGCTTGGTGACATCGTGGCGCGCGTGTTGGCGGAGCAGGCGGGCTAGATCCGTATCAGCCTCTGTCGGGCAGGGTTTGGCGCCCTTGGTCTTATCACGTTGTGCCGGGGTAACCGGTCTGACCGTAACGGATCTGGCCCAGGTCCAGGACCACGCCTGCTGGGCTACCCGTTCTGCTCTGGATTATCCGGCGGTGAACGGTCCTTGCTTGAGCGATCTCTGGCGAGCCGGCGCGCGGTGCGCAGCAGCATCTGCCGGTCTTCCGGATCGCATGCGCGATAGAGCCGCAAGATGGCTAATTCGTCACCTCGTGTTGCGACGGCGGCTTGGCTGTGGTCATCGCCGGAGACGAGGAATTCGACAGGCGCATCCAGCGCTGCGGCGATCCGTGCGAGGTTGCCGGTGATCTGACCGGTGCGTCCGGTTTCCCATTGTGCGACGGCGCTGCGTGATACGCCGACGCGATCGGCGAGGTCTGTTTGGCTGAGGCCTTTTTCCCGTCGCAGGGCGCGGATGCGTTTGCCGATATCGTGCGGTGTGTTCATATTAGTTAGTATATATGACAAATCCGGCTGCTGCCAGTGTTTTCTATGGCCTGGAGCGGGGATCCGTCTCGGGACGGGGCGCGGGGGCGCGCGCAGGGTATTGGCGAAATTCGAAGAATATTTCGCTTCAAATTGCTGTTGCGCGAGGCGCCGGCAGTGCTCAGTGACAATAGGAATGAAATCGGAAAACATTTAAGGAAATTTTCCTTGACGCGGATATGTCAGATATTCTAACTAATGTCTCGTTCCTGATATGTTCGAGGTTGCCGCCATGCCAAAAAAACTCGTCTGGACCGAAGGCCAGGATACCCAAATCCGCCGCATGCGCAGCGAAGGCATGCACTGGGACAGTATCGCCGACGTGCTGGGGCTTAACCGATGGACGGTTATCGAGCGCGGGCGACGCATCGGCTGCTCCCGCCGTCCACAGCACGCACCCATCGTCATGATCGACGCCGACCGACCGCCCCTACCTGCGGGCAGCACTGAAACCTGGGGCGCCATCACCCGCGGCACGCCCTTGGATGGAACACCCTTCCGCATCCCCGGTGCGATCCGGTGATCGGCGGCACCCAGGGCTAAGCCTGCCGTTCGCCCGGACGCGCGCAGCCGATCCTGCCGATCGGCCCCAACGCGCGATCCACGCCGCCCGGGGATCCCCTGCCGGAATCCCCCGCCGGAATCCATCGCTCGGTCCGCCGTCTTCAAGAACCCGTCTGCAAACACCCATCATCGAGGCCCCGTTCTCGCGCACCACGTCCTCTCGTTCCGATCCAGCGCCCTGCTTCTGATGCCCGTCCACCGCCACAAGCCACCAACAAGGAGCCTGCCGTGACCAAAGCCGCAAAAAACCTTGTCGCCCCAGGGCGGGACCTCGACGCCGACGGCTACGTTATCGATGCCGACTACGTCACCTATCGTCTGGAGGAGGCTGGCGCGACATTGCTGGCCATTCCGGGGACGGGCTGGTCGACGCGGTTGCGTACCACCTCGCTCGACATCGTTCGTTCAGCACTCGAATCGTATGGCTGGTCGGACGTTCCGGTGCGGCCGGCGGTGCCGAGCGCGGCGAAGATTTCTCGTATGGATGAGGCGCTGGCGTGGATCTCGCTGATCCCGATCGACCGCTACGTGCTGCGCCGCGTGGTCGGCGCCCGCAGTTTGGTGCACCCGATCAGTGACCGGCATCTTTACCCTTGGCGGCGTCTGGGCAAGGTGCTGGGCGCGGACCACAAGGCGATCCAGCGCTGGCATGGTCAGGGTATCGCTATCATCGTGCAGGCCTTGCACGGGGCAATGCGTTAGCAGCCACAGCACCCCAGCCGCTCGGCCGGGGCACCTTGTGCTCGCCGCCCATCTGCGCGCCTTGGGACCAGCGTCATCGGATGCGGATCGGCGATCCAGATGGCACTACCCAGATGGCACTACCCAGATGATGCTCCCCAGATGGCGCTCCCCTGGGGGCGGGGCGTCAGCCTGGATGCTTGTGGATGGGATCGACCCAGAAAACCGCTTCGGGTTTTTCGACCGGTTCGATGTCCAGGTTCACCACCACGGCCTCATTGTCCGAGCGGACCAGAACACACTCCAGCGTCTCGTCGCTGCTGGCATTGATTTCCTGGTGCGGCACATAGGGCGGCACAAAGATGAAGTCGCCCGCTTCGGCTTCCGCAACGAATTCGAGCGTTTCGCCCCAGCGCATCCGCGCCTTGCCACGCACCACATAGATCACGCTTTCCAGCGCGCCGTGATGGTGTGCGCCGGTCTTGGCGTTAGGGTAGATGTTGACCGTGCCGGCCCAGATCTTCTGGGCGCCGACGCGCGCGGCGTTGATCGCCGCGGCGCGGTTCATGCCCGGTGTCTGTGCTGTGTTGGTGTCCAACTGGTCGCCTTTGATCACCCGCACACCGTTGAATTTCCAGTCAACCGTGCCCGGCGCCGGTGGTGCGTCGTGGTGATGATGCGCGTGCCCATCGGAATGATCATGAGAGTGGTCGTGGGAGTGGCCCATGTCGTACCTCGTGAATTGAACGGTCAGCCGGCTTTGCCGACGAAGCGTTCCAGCCAGTGGATCGTATAGTCGCCCGCTTGGAACTCGGGATCATCGACGATCCGCCGGTGCAGCGGGATCGTGGTTTTGATCCCCATCACCGCGAATTCGTCCAAGGCGCGCCGCATTCGGTTGATCGCACCTTCCCGGGTTGGGGCGTGCACGATCAGCTTGGCGATCAGGCTGTCGTAATAGGGCGGCACGAAATAGCCGGCGTATAGCCCGGAATCGACGCGAACACCCAACCCGCCGGGGGCATGAAAGGCCGTTACCCGGCCCGGGGTCGGCATGAACGTGTCCGGGTCCTCGGCCGTAATGCGGCATTCGATCGCATGGCCCGAAAACGTCACGTCTTTCTGCTCGTAGCCCAAGGCGGCCCCGGCCGCGACGCGGATTTGCTCGCGCACCAGATCGACGTCGCACAGCATCTCCGTCACCGGATGCTCCACCTGCAGGCGGGTATTCATCTCGATGAAGGCGAACTGACCGTCCTGATACAGGAACTCCAGCGTGCCGGCGTTGCGGTAGCCCAGCTTGCGCAGCGCCTTGGTGGCGGTTTCACCCAGCGCGTCGCGTTGCGCCGGAGAAATCGCCGGGGAGCCGGCTTCTTCCAGCACCTTCTGGTGCCGGCGTTGCAAACTGCAATCGCGCTCCCCGAAATGCACCACGTTGCCGTGGTTGTCGGCCATGATCTGCAACTCGATATGGCGCGGCTTATCGAGGTATTTTTCCATATAGACGGCATCATTGCCGAACGCCGCCCGCGACTCGGTGCGGGCCAGCCTGTAGGCATCTTCCAACTCGTCCTTGCTGCGCGCGACCTTCATGCCGCGACCACCACCGCCTGCCGCAGCTTTGATCAGAACCGGGTAGCCGATTCGCTCCGCCACCTGCCGAGCAGTCTCAAGGTCGGGCATTTCGCCGTCGGAACCGGGGACCAGAGGCACGCCGACCTCGGCCATCGCGGTTTTGGCGGCAATTTTGTCACCCATCATGGCGATGTGTTGCGCGCTGGGGCCGATGAAGGTCAGGCCATGCGCATCCACCATGTCGGCGAATCCGGCGTTCTCTGACAGGAATCCGTAGCCTGGATGGATCGCGTCAGCACCTGTGATGGCGGCGGCGGACAGGATCGCCGGGATGTTCAGATAGCTGTCTTTCGCCGACGGCGGACCAATGCAAACGCTCTCGTCCGCTAGGCGGACATGCATCGCCTCGGCGTCCGCGGTGGAGTGCACGGCGACGGTGGCGATGCCCAACTCGCGGCAGGCGCGCTGCACGCGGAGGGCGATTTCGCCACGATTTGCTATGAGGATTTTGCGAAACAACGGATCATTCCAGCACGACGAGGACTTCGCCGTATTCCACCGGCGAGCCGTTTTGCGCCAGGATGGCGGCCACGGTACCGGATTTTGGCGCCTTGATCTGATTGAAGGTCTTCATCGCCTCGATCAGCAGCAGCGTCTGCCCGGCGGTAACCGTCTGGCCGACGGTGATGAACGCCGGAGATCCGGGTTCCGGTGACAGATAAGCCACCCCCACCATCGGACTGGTCACGGCGCCAGGATGTGACGCCGGATCAGCCGCCACGGGCGCCGGCGCAGGTGCCGCCACCGGTGCCGCCGCCGGTGCCGCCCCTGGGGCGGGAGCCGCGGCCGGGACGGCGACGGTCGTCGTCGTGACGCCGCCACGGACGACGCGGATCCGCGAATCCTTGTCGGCAATCTCGATCTCCGAGAGCCCTGTTTCGGCTAGTACCGCCGCAAGGGCGCGAATCGTGTCTGGATCGATGGGAATGCGCATCACCAATTGCCTCCATGCCTGGAACGTTCGGCATGAGAAGCGCCCCTAGCATACGCTTTCGTCCGGGTCCAATCCGCGCTGATCCCCCCAGCGTTCCGCCGGCGCGCTGGGCTTGCTTGCCCCGCCGTGCCGACCGCCCCATATTGCCGGCATGGAAGGTTCCGTCACACTGACCCTGAACGGGGAATCGCGCGTGCTCGCTGCATCCGACGGCGGCACGCTGTCGGTCGCCGCCTTGCTCACCCTGCTCGGCCTCGACTCCCGCAAAGTGGCGGTTGAACGGAATGAGGAAATCGTTCCAAGGTCGCGCTACGCGGAAACCTTGCTGGCCAGCGGCGATACGCTGGAAATCGTGCATTTTATCGGTGGAGGTTGAGCATGGACGGAACGCAGATGGCCGATGATACCTGGACGGTCGCGGGCCGGACTTTCCGCTCCCGCCTGATTGTCGGCACCGGCCGCTATAAGGACTTGGAAGAGACGGGCCGCGCGATCGAGGCATCGGGCGCCGAGATCGTCACCGTGGCGGTGCGCCGGGTCAATCTTTCGGATGCCAACGCGCCGATGTTGCAGGATTACGTCGATCCGAAGAAATACACCTACCTGCCGAACACGGCCGGCTGCTTTACCGCGCAGGAAGCGGTGCGCACGCTCCGCCTGGCGCGGGAAGCCGGCGGGTGGAACCTGGTAAAGCTGGAGGTCCTGGGGCCGCCGCCGCTGCTCTATCCGGACATGCAAGGCACGTTCGAAGCCGCCGCCGCCCTGATCAAGGACGGGTTCGAGGTTATGGTCTACTGCGCCGATGATCCGCTGGCGGCGAAACGCCTGGAGGATATGGGCTGCGTGGCGATCATGCCGCTGGGTGCGCCGATCGGCTCCGGTCTGGGACTGCAGAACCCGGCAATGCTGACCATGATCAAAGAGCAGGTGACGGTCCCGTTCCTGGTCGATGCCGGGGTCGGCACGGCGTCCGATGCGGCGATCGCGATGGAGCTAGGCTGTGACGCCGTGTTGCTGAACTCGGCCATCGCCCATGCCAAGGATCCGGTGCTGATGGCGCGGGCGATGAAAGCGGCGGTCGAGGCGGGACGTTTGGCCTATCGCGCCGGGCGCATGCCACGGCGCATGGGGGCCGATCCCAGCAGCCCACTGACCGGACTGATCCGCTAGCGCCGTCCGCGCGAAACCCGGTTGCCCGACTAGATATAATGCTCCGCCAGCGGCGCGAAACCGTTGAACCGCGTGCTGGCATAGGTCGTGACATAGGCGCCAGTGGATAGCAGTTCCACCTTGTCGCCCGATTTCAGGGCCAGAGGCAGCCGGTAGTGGGATTTCTCATATAAGATATCGGCACCGTCGCAGGTCGGTCCGGCGATTGCCACCGGTCCGGTCGGCGAACCGTCATGCGCTGTGACGATACGATATTTGATGGCCTCGCCTTCGGTTTCGGCCAAGCCGCCAAAGCGGCCGATATCCAGATACACCCAACGGGTCGGGCTGTTCCGATCGCGCTGGCTGACAAGCACGACCTCGGCCGAGATCAAGCCGGCATCGCCGACGATGAAGCGGCCGGGTTCCACCACCATTTCCGGCAGGTTGTTGCCGAAATGGGCCGTCATCGCCGTCATGATCGCGTGACCAAACTGGTCGATTTCCGGCACCTCGTCGCGATAGCGCGTCGGGAACCCGCCGCCCATGTTGATCATGCGCAGGTTGACCCCGGCCTCGGTCAGGTCGGTGAACAGCATCGCCACCTTGCCGATCGCCACTTCATAGGCGCTGGTCGTCGTCTGTTGGCTGCCGACATGGAAGGACAGGCCATAGGGGTCTAGTCCCATATCCCCCGCCTGCAGCATCAAGTCCCGCGCCGAGTCGATCGTGGTGCCGAACTTGCGCGAAAGCGGCCAGTCCGCGCCTTCATTTTCCACCAGAATGCGGCAATACACGCGTGCGCCCGGCGCGTGTTCGGCCAATTTCTGCAATTCCTCGTGCGAATCGAAGGCGAACATGCGGACGCCGCGGCGATAGGCGTCCTTGATCGCTGACACTTTCTTGATCGTGTTGCCGAAGCTGATCGCTTCGGGCATCGCGCCGGCATCGAGGCAGAAGCCGATTTCCTCGATCGAGGCTGCGTCGAAGAAGCTCGACAGGCCCACTAGGCGCTGCAAAATCTGCGGCGCCGGATTGGCTTTGACGGCATAATAGATCCGCGCAAGCGGCAAGGATCTCTGGAGAGCGCGGAAATTGTCTTCCACGCGGTCGACATCAAGCACAAGGCACGGCGTTGCCGGGCTGTGTTGTGCAAGGAAACGGGCGATCTTCGGGGTCATCGCGCCGAGCCTCCCTCAATCAGTCGCTCACCTGTTCAGGCGATGAGCGGAGTTAACGAAACGGTCGAACGAACCAGCGACCAAACGATTGCCAGAACGCTTGACGTCGTTGCGTAACCACAGAGGGCCAGAGGCACGTGCGTTGCTGCGTGGATCGGGGAGATAAGGCCCGCGATCCCTCGACGCAAGAGGTAATCTCCCCTGCCCTTCAATTTTTCCTGGTAATCGGCGAACCTGCCGATGCAGAGGAGATGAGCGCGTGCGTTTTCACCCGGGTTGGGGCCAGTGGCGGCTGATAGCGGTTCGCACGCTGCGATCGGCAATGACGGATCGGATTTCCATGGCCGCCGCGGGGTGTGCATTTTACGCCATGCTGGCGCTGTTTCCGGCCATCAGCATGCTGGTATCCGTCTACGGGCTATTTCTGAATCCGATCACGGCAGAGCAGCAGTTGGCGGTGCTGGCTACGGTGATGCCGGGCCCCGCCTATGGGCTGGTCGAGGATCGGATCCATCAACTTGTGCACCAATCCGGCAACACGCTCAGCCTGAACCTGCTGATCGGCTTGCTGCTGGCGTGCTGGAGCAGCGCGAGCGGCAGCAAATCGGTGATCTCGGCCGTGGACATCGCCTATCATGTGACGGAACGGCGCGGTGTTCTGCGGTTCCAGGCCGTATCGCTGGGGATGATGCTGATCGCCGTCTTGTGCGCGATTCTGGGCATCGTGGTGCTGCTGGGCTTACCGGCGGTGATCGGGTTTCTGGGCCTATCGTCCTATGCGGCGGTGCTGATTCATCTGGCCAGCATGGCAATGTTGATCGGCTTGTTCTTTGTGGCGATGGTGCTGCTGTATCGTTTTGGCCCGTCCAGGCGGCGGCCGCGGCACCAGCCGCTCAATCTCGGCGCCTTGCTTGCGACGGTGCTGTGGGTGTTGGCCTCGGAATGCCTGTCGCTTTACGTCGCGCACATGGGCAGTTTCGGTGCCACCTATGGTTCGCTGGGTGCCGTCGTGGGCGTGATGCTGTGGTTTTACCTGTCCGCCTACGCCGCGCTGCTGGGCGCGGAGCTGAACGCGCAGTTGGAGCGTGCGTGAGGGTGGCGATGATCACGCGCGCCACCGCGATCGCATCCGGATCAGAGCAGAGCGGCCGGAGAATTGCTTCCTAGCGGGATTTCGTGCCCGAGCGGCGGCGCAGATAGCCCAGGCCGACGAAGGCAGCACCCAGCAGCGCCAAGGACGCCGGTTCCGGGGTGACCGTCAGCTCGTAAGAGCCGGGGAAGGTG
>Ga0164296_1003635_pt1 | contig 14459 bp, 14 predicted proteins | sample GEODES057metaG_FD_113533 | JGI IMG/M metagenome (GOLD analysis project Ga0164296, IMG submission 113533) | Dystrophic lake water microbial communities from Trout Bog Lake, Wisconsin, USA - GEODES057 metaG | ecosystem: Environmental > Aquatic > Freshwater > Lake | place: USA: Trout Bog Lake... | reverse complement strand
GAGCGTGAGCGTGAGCGTGAGCGTGAGCGGGATCACGGCCGTGACAAAGCGCAGGCTGCTGCGCCTGAGGAGAAGCGGGGGCAGGACGATGCCAAGGCGAGGCAAGGCAAGGGCGGTGAGGAGCCGCCGAGTGATCGTGGCGGGCGACGTGACCGCGGAGGTACTGGCGGTGAAGCGCCTCCCCGCGACGAGCGCCGCGACGAGCGCCGCGTTGAGCGTGGGCGTGAGCCTGAGCGGGTGCATCGCAGGCATGAGCCCTCGCCGCCGCGTCGCCGTCGTAGTCGCAGCCGCAGCGGCCCGCATAGTCCCGCTCGACGCGCGGACAAGCGGCGGCGAAGTGAGACGCGGAGCCCGGGGCGCGATGAACGCGGTGCGCGCAAGGAGTCTGACGCGGGTGCTGCCCCGCGTGATGCTGCTAGAGGCACTGCCAACGAGCGCGATGCTGCACGGCGTAAGAGCGATGAGCAGCCGCCTGGGAACACTGCTCTTGCTGGCAAAAGTCGAGGGGAGCGCCGGCGTGAGGCTAAAGCCCAGCGCGCCACCACGGTGCAAAGCGGCGGCGGGGAAGCCAAGGCTTCAGGTGGGAACGGGGGCATCTTGTCGCGTCTGCAGCTGCCTGCGGGCGGTGGGCGAGTGCCTGTCTCTGCGCGTGTGGTCACCTTCAACCCCGATGCTGCTGCCGCGACGGAGAAGCCATCGATGACAGGAAAGCAGCGCGATCGGAAGAAGAAGAAAGTTACAGAAGCGCCGCCACAGGTCCGCAGCGTGATTGCCGCTGACACTGCCCAAAGCCGGCTGCCGATCACGTCACGCATCACTTTCCCTTGAATGGGTCATGGAGGTCTCTCCTCTCTTAGAATGCGTGCAATGCGTGATACAAAACATGCCATGTCAATGCGCGCGCGCTTGGGCCCGAATCGACGCCGGGAGAGAGGGGAAAAGCGACTGCAGAAGGGAACACCCAAATAAAAACGGGTCTGAAACAAAATGCGCGTGGAACCACGCTGGTTTCTTCGCAGGGACGCGTGTCGGCAGCCTGCCATGGCGTCACTGCTGGCCAAGGCGAAGGCGCAGCCGCAGTTCGCGGTAGCTGCCGCGGTTGCTCTCCTCGTTGTGCTTGCACTCGCGTACGCTCTCCTCCCCAAGAAGAAGGGCAAGCGCACCACGCGCAAGCCTGTCGTCAAGAAGCCCGTCGTGAAGCCTGCCCCGCCCGTGAAGGTGGTCACCAAGACGACCACCAAGACCGTGGTGAAGGACGACGTGAGAAGAAGTGGCCGGTGCGTTCCACCTGTTGGGCTGTTGCACCACGGAGCTGCGCGCTAAACGCAGCATCGCTTGGTCGCTGTGACGCAGGGACCCGAAGCCCACGCCTAAAGTGCTCGATGGCGCGCCTGCTTCTCCGGCCAAGGTGCGCGGTGTTCTGCCGCATTGCGTTCTTGGCCAACTCGTCAAACTGCGCGACCACCAATTCCAACGCCACCTGACACCTCTCTCGGCTGACGCCTCCTGCTGCGCTCTCGCAACAGGCGCCAGCAACGACGCCGGGCAACAAGAAGCGCAAGTGAGCGCGGTCGCGCGCTGCAAACGTTGTGTGCTGTGAGTCCTCCCCTCCCCTTTCCCAGGAGGGGATTTGCTTGTGTCCATACTATTAACTGCGCGTTTACTACAAGCTACTGGCTAGTGTCGTCACTCTCCGCTTTGCTCGCAGCCGGGGCAGCTTGCACACCCATCCACGACACGATGCCGTCTGTCAGAGTAGAGATGTCCGCTACTGGACCGCTCTGCGAACCAGTGACGCTCTGCAGCGTGTCCAGCCCAGACCGGACGCCGGAGCGCAGCGTGTTCAGGGCAAATGCGGGGAGCAAGGCGGGCGGCCCCAACGCCTGTGCGAAGCCACTCAGCGTGTCCAGTGCCGCGGCTCCCATTTGCACCCCGCCCAGCACCTCTGGCGGTGGCGGCGGCACTATTTGCTGCAGCGGGCGCACGTGGTCCCCAGGCAGTACGCTCACAGTGAGCTCTCCATTTCCGCCATCCAGACAAGAGGTCAGCGTCGCAGCCAGGGCTGGCGTCTCGTCGATGCTGTCGTCCTTGAAGCGAATCAGCAGGGTGCGCGGCACGCGGTAGTTGGCCTGGATCAGGCGCTGTGTCTCTGGCGGAGAGGGCGTGAACTCTGTGCGTCCTGAGGTCACATCCAAAGCCAAGCCCTCCAGCTGGTCCAACAGCGGCAGCGCCTCACGCACTACAGACGGCGCTGCATTGCGCAGCTGCTGCGCCAGCGAGTCCACCCCCGGGCGGAAGGGCGATGTCGTGATGCCAGTCACCAGGGGGTTCAGCCCCTGCGCCAGGGGACTCACGACCGGGCCAAACAGCGGGATGGCGTCGCTGGCGGGCTTGTTGTTGAAGCTAATGAGCACGTTGCCGGCGCGGGGAACTGCGTAGCGACTGGCCACCAGGCACTGCGCAAGCGCCCCCATGGAGTGCCCCATTCCCCAGACGGGCAAGTCCGCGGGCAGTCGCTGCGCCAGCGCCCGCACGGCTCTGTCGAATGCGAATTGCACCTCATCAGCGACGCGGAGATGGTCGAAGGAGGTGGCGTATGGGGTGGCCACGACCACGAGAGCCCCCTTCTGCGACAGAGTCTCCAGAAACAAGCGGTACGTGAGCACAGGCGCTGCAGATGCGAAGGCGCCACCGCAGAAGTGCACCACGCCAGCTGGCGGCGTGTCATTCTCCGGGAACAGGACCCAGCACTTCTCGGCCACCTCCCACCGCCCCGTTCCACCCGCGTCTGCAGAAGCGGCGGCGTCGCGCAGAGCTTTGTCGAATGCGGCGAATACGTCTGTCGCAGCACTGCTGGGTGCACCAGAGGACGAGCCAAAGGAAGCCGCAGCAGTGTGCCTCCGCTGGCGCACAAAGTTGACGCCCACACTGCTGCGCCCACGACTCCTCATCCGCCGAGTAGAGGCGGGGCAGGCATGGACGCTGTGCGTGCAAGCCCCTCCCGTCGCAGTCTCCTGGGGAGCGTGCACGCGGTGTGCAGGCACAGGCACGGCTGAAGCTGACGCCATAGTCCCGTCCGCAGCTGCCTGCTTTCAGAATGAGCCTCTTCGAGCCGCACTCGCTCTCCGGCGCGCTCGTAGTCTGCGTCCGGGCCAAAAAGCTACCCTGCCCTCGAGCAAGTGACTCCCTCGCCACAGCACAACGTCTCCCCAAAACGGAGGCGTCTGCGCCTGAATCCGACCCCTGGGTGCGCGTGGCCGACTGCAGCGCTGTGGCACCTCACAACGGTGCTCGCCTGCACTGCTGCGTGAAAGGGCGCTACATCAGCATCCTGCGCTGGGGCGGCGCTCTTCACTGCCTAGACAGCGTCTGCTACCACGCAGGCGGCCCGCTGACCGCGGGTGATATCGAGGAGCTGCCCAACGGAGTGGTGTGCGTCCTCTGTCCGTGGCACACGTACCCGGTGTCCATCGCCTCTGGAGAGAAGTGGTATCGCGCCACAGAGAAAGACGCGGACGGCAAACTCGTGCCCACGGGCTGGAGGAGCGTGGGGCCGAGACAGCGAGTGCACGACGTGGAGGAGCGCCCGGAGGAGGGCATCTTCGTGCGCCTGCGCCTCGACGGTGCCTCTTTGGAGAGCGACTCATACGCGCACAACACCGTCTGCGGCGAGCGCTGCGCCACCAGCGGCCCGCCGCCTGTGACGGGCCGCAGCGGGAACGTGCTGAAGCAGTCCGCTGCGCTTCACAGCAGCAGAGGGGCCGACGGCAAGCGCTTGTTCTGAAGCATGCCGGCCGCACGGCTGCTCCTGAGAGGCGCGCTGGCGGCTCTGCGCGAGGTTGAACGGCAGGCGAACGTGGTGGCAGACGTCCTCCAGCCTGGACCGCTCGGCCTCACGAAGCTGCCTGCACCTGTCCGTCAATTCGCCGCGCAGCTGCTGGAGGAGGCGCAGCGCCGATGGGAGGATGCATCGAGGTTCCCAACGGACAAACGAGGATGACCTGAATTCGGAAGAGCGAGCGAGCGGTGGCAACAAATGGCACCGCTCCCATGCCCTGTCATGTCACATGAGCCAGTGGAGCCCTGAGCCATTCCTCGAGCTGAAACGACGAATTGCAGTTGACATGGCTGTATTTCACACCCCCATCCCACCTGTAGCCATCGACGCGAGGCTGCTCAGGGCCGTCCCGACGGTGCCTAGAGCCTGGCGGAGGCCCCGTCTGTCTGCAGTCAGCGCGTACATGGCGCAGCCGGCCAGCAGTGCGACACACGCAGCGCCCTCCGGATCAGCGCGCGCAGCAGCGCTAACGCGGCTGTGAGTGGGTTACGGACGAATCAGTGTGTTGAAGCGCATCAGGTTGCCTTGATGATTTGTAGGCCGCACCTCAAAAATTGCGTCACCGCATTCATCGCACCGCCACTGGGTGCTGCTGTATTGCCATTCACAGCTGCAACTGCTTTCACCTGTGGAGTTGGAACCGTCTTGCGAGCTGGCGGCGGCTGCGGGCGCTTGGTGGCTGGTGCTGCGCCCCCTGTCTGTGGCACCTCTGTCTTGGCACGCGCCCATTGCGCTGCCGCAGCTGCTGTCTGCTGCTCTGACTGCTGTTTGAGGTCATTCACCTGGCGCATGAGCTCTCGCCGCGTCTCCTGAGTCATGACTGCCTGTCCTTCAACAGCAAGCCACCTCAACGCAGCTGCTGGGTCCTTCAGCGACCCAACCAGGACGTCGAGCGTGAGCACACGGGCCAGCTGCGTCAATGCCTCCAGTGAGTGTGCCGCTCGTTCGCTCGGCTCTGCGCAGCGAGGCACAGTGAGGACGGTGTGCCATACCAACGACGTTGACTGCGCCACTATTACGCGCCGTATGAGAGTGCTTCTTGTAGCGTGTCGCGCGCTGCCACCGCGTCGCCGTCACTCAGCGCAAGGCGAGCCCTAGGCGGTGCCCGGGGAGGAGTCAGTTATGCACTTGGTTGTGCAAGCACGCGCACAGCAGGCGCACCACAACTCCAGAGTCTCCGGAGGCACGGCGCGCAGCGTGCCAAAGCTGCTCTGCAACTGCGCCCGTAGCGCGCGAGGCTGCTCTCCGGCAAGGCGGCGAGCCTGCAGCAGAACGGCTGCCACTGCTGGCCGAAGGTCCTCCTCCTCCTCCGCGGGCACGGCGCCGTCCCCAGCACGGCTGCCTCGGTCGCTGCCATGCGCCTGTGGGAGGGACAGCAGTCGCGCAGCCTCGTCGGCAGCCTCCGCAAAGGCGCCGGAGACGAGCAAGCGCTCCGCCTGCACAAACAGGACGAGGCGTGAGCAGGGGCATCAGTGTGCCATGCCAGCTTCAAGTCCAGTGAGTCACGCACCTCGTCGAGACGCTCCGCAATCGACATGATGAGCTTCGAAGCTTGTGCCACGCTGGCAGCCAGCTGAGGAAGAGTCCCCCCCTTCGGGAGCGCGTAGCGGAGGAATGTGCGAGGCTTGACGCGCTACTACTGCCATACTGCATCGGGGAACATGGGCGACGTGGCACTGGGCGCGGCGCTGGCGCAAGTCTCTGCTGCAAGCGTCTGCAAGGCCTCGAGACCAGGCTTGCCTGTGCCGGCGCGCCACGACGCCAGTCGAGTGCTTCGCCCGCACGCACGGCGTTGCGCTGCAGCTGGCGCAGCCCGCGCCGCGGCCTACGACAGCGGCAGCGAGAGTGGCTACGAGAGCGACTCACCGGCGGCTGGACTGGTGGGCCTCACCGCCGCAGAAGTGCTGCAGTTGCACGGGTGCGTGACGTCGGGGAGTCTTCGTTCAAGTGCTGCGCATGCACTCGAGCGCGCACTTGGCCGCGCACCGCAGCGGACGCAGCGCGTGTGGTGGTTGACGGTCACGAGTCACTTCTTATCGCAAAACGAAGTGTGTCTCACCTCTCTGCGCGCGCCGTGTGTGCTTGTTCTGTGTCCAGGGTTGCGTTTCCTATAACTGGGTTCAGCAACAAGAACGTGAAGCGCTGCGTCCGGCTGTGGGCAGCTCAAGTGGGGGCGTCAGGCCTGTACGCGGACCTGGCCGTGTTGGACCCCACGCCGCGGCAGGCGCTCTCCTGGCGGAAGTGGAGTGTTACCAAGTGGGAGAGCGCGGCCACGGCGCTGCGCTTCCCTCTGGACGACGGCAGCCACTGCGTGCGTGTGCGCGGCCTCGGCCGCACCGGCAAGGCACACTTCCACCTCGTCTGGGGCCGCGGCGCGCCTCTGGGCACCGCGCCCAAAGCCGTGAAGAAGCAGGCCACTCCGTTTGTGTACCTCTACGTCGCGGGCGATGTCAACCGCTACGCGCCGCTCGCGAGCTTGATGGATCTGTGCGACCCCAGCGGAGGCCTTGCCAGTGTCAGCGCCAAGGTGAGCCTCGATCACGACGAGGTGGTGCGCATGCTGAGCGACCAGCTGGAGACCAACCTCGAGTTGAGGTCCACCGCAGCAGAGGTGCTGGGTCTGCAGAGGGGAAGCACTGCCCAAGACGTACTCCGAGCGCTGCATCCACAGCGGACGGCAGGCACCAAGGCTGCGGTTGTTGCACCGCCGCCGCCGCCGCCACTCGCTACAGCACCAGCGCCGCCGCCAGTAGTAGTGCCAAGCTCTGCGCGTGTTACCAGTCGTGTCTCTCCTGTCAACCAGGAGGCGCCCGTACCTGTGGAGCCGCCAGCAGCTGTGTCTCCTGCGGCAGAGGATGATGACGAGGACGAGGACGAGGAAGACGAGGACGAGGACGCCGCTGTTGCAGTACCCGAGCTGCAGGACGTGCCATTCATTAGCGTGGCACGTGCGGACCCTGCAAGTGAGGCTCCTCCGTCCCACGGCTTCCTCGACCCCTCCACGGTGCCCTTCGGCGGCCTTACATCCGTGCAGCTGTATGTGGAGAAGGGCGTCGCCTTCGCATTCCTCTCGCCCAGTGAGCGGGTGTCGCTCATTGTGACGAGAGCTCACGCCAGCGGATACCGCATCACTGCCGAGCAGGCGCAGGCGTGGAGTCGCGCGCAGTGGGACCGTCTAGCTGAGGCTGTGGGACTCGTGTTCCTGGGACCTGCGTGGTTCGCGCCGCTGCGCACCGCATCAACGGGTGGCCTGCACGCTGGTTGGTGTCCAGACCGGCGGTCGTTCACTCTCTATATCGCGGTACCTGCGCGTGGCGGGACACGCTTCTTCACGCTGAATGCACTGCGCATTCTGCTGCAGCGCGGAGACGGCGCCATCCCTGCGGGGCTGCCATCCTGGGGAGAGCTGCTGTCCGCGCTGCACACCGAGGGCCGCTCCCACGCGGGACTGGCAGCGTGTGTGCGTGCCGATCTGCGCGCCATTGAGCAGGCACTCCGTCGCGCGGGACAGGGCGGCGATGACAATGCCAACAGCTGGCTGTCAGACGCACAAGCACCCCCGCCACAGCGAGCCGGTGCGATGGATTCCCGCGCTGCTGCCCGGCCCGCCGCCGCTCCTCCACGGCCAGCTCCTCGTGTTGCACATGCGCCGTCGCTGGCCCCAGAGCCGCCGTTGGTGCCGCCGCCCGAGGGCACTCTTCCAGGCAAGTCGCCCGTGGAGCTGTACCTCACGCTCGGCCTCGGGTTCGCATTCATGAAGCTCGGGGCTGCTGACGCGAAGCGCATCGCGCGCGCAGCTCAGCAGGCGCCGGGTGTTGCCAGAGCCGCCACGTGGGTAGATGAGCAGCAGTCCACCGGCAATAATGGGAGCGACGCGCCGCCGCAGCTCCAGTGGCTGCCTGACGCGACACATAGCCAGGTGCTACCAGCCTTGGGACGCGGCGTGCGTGCCTCCTGGGGGGCCGGGCGAGTGTACATCTACGTGCCCTCGCCTGTGGACCGCTTCCTTCAAACGACCGAGATCCGCGCCGGCTTCTGCGATGACGTGCTGCGCCCCGCCAACTTAGCCCGGGGCGCACCTTTCAGTGCCTGGAGCCGCGTGGTGGACGTCCTCGCGGACGCTGCTGCGAGCAACCCGTACCTGCATGCTGCTCTCGCCGCTGATAGCGTGTTCCCCTCCCAGCTTCTGCCTCCTCCAGAGGACGGCTTCCTCGCAGATGACACGCAACTTGCGCCTCCTGCGGCACTCGGGCACGCGGCGCAGGTGCAGGCAGCGGAGTGGTCAGCAGACGATGCCTCCCGCCTCCTCTCAGGCGACCTGCTCCTTGCAGACGACGATGACGACGCGCTGTTCGCGCACGCGCAGCAGCAGCGTCCCACCGCCAACTTCGCGCCGGGCGGCATGTCGCTGCCGCGCACCGAGATGCTGGTGCAGCCCTGGCGGGAGGAGGAGTACGTGGACACCGTGCTGGAGCGTAACCGCGCCACCGCGCTGGAGATGAAGCAGTTGAAGGACGGTCCGGACGGGGAAAAGCACCGGCGCCCGATGCTGCCTGAGCTGGAGGCGCAGGGCGTCGTCCTGAACGACACGGACTGGGGAGTCCTCTCTCTCCACAGCTTCGACCTCTTCGTCAGGCTCACACCGGAGGGTTTGATTGATCTGCGCGAGGCGTACGGCGTTGACAAGAAGGGCGTCCTTGACGGCGTGTCCGATGACTGGGTCTACACGGATCGGTGGTGGAACGCCGCTCGAGAAGTGCCGCCAGACACACAGCCCGCGGACTACCAGCCCGTGGACTGGGCTCGCCGCCCCACGGTCGACACGCCGCGTGGAGACCGCCGGCGCGGCGAGGAGACGTTCTTGCAGACCGCGGCGGAGGAGCGGAAACGCGTGTACCTGATCCATGCTGGGGACGATCTCAGCGTGGACATGGACGCCCGCCCGCTGGACTTCCGCACCGTGTTCTGCGTCGATGACGTCACCGGCTATGTGACGAAAATGCAGGTCGTCGGCCTGCTCCGCCGCAAGGCGCAGGCGGCTGTCAAGCAGAAGGCCTTGGCTGCCGCTGTGTCAGAAGGGGTGACACTGCGTGCCGCGCCATCTGTGGGCGCGTTCGAGCGCCCCTCCGGTGCGGCTCTGGCAGACTGGGAGGAGACGTGGGATCTGCCGCACGATGCGCACTTGTGCTTCAGCTGGGACTGCGTGTACGTCGCCACGCCTGACCAGATGGAAGACGTGGAGACGCTTGCGTATGAGTGGATGAAGCGCAACCGGTACAAGTTGCGGTCAGATGGCACGATGACGGGCACGCCGCTGCGGCTGGAGCTGCATCCCAACGAGGTTGCGCGCCTGCAGCAGGAGGAAGCTGCGGAAGAGGCACGCCAATGGATGCCCATGGATGCTGCCGCCATCCAGGCCAAGGAGGAGAAGGAAGCAAGAGAAGAGGCGCTCAAGGAGATGGAGCGCGAGGCCTTGGTCGAGGAGGGCCTGGACCTGCCCGAAGAGGCCTGACATAGATCTATGATATACGGGCAAGGGAAAGCCACGACGACGTGGCTGCCACCTCACTACAGAGTGTCACCTTTCGCAGGTCGGTTTAGAAAGACACAGTCGACAGGCAATACGAGGATGGAGGCCTTGCGCATTGTGCTTTTGGTTTTCTGGGCAACTCACATTCCCGCGACACTGCTAGTCGACAGCCAAGCTGTTCTGCCTGCGCGTCTCGTCCCATCTTTCGCCGCAGACCTGCTGGCATGGCACGTGCGGCGCACAGGCGACCCCGTGATGACGGCGCCAGTCCAGCCTTGGTTCAGGGCGCTTGTCGTTGGTGAGCTGCTCTTCCAGCTGCCGTTCTTCTTTGTCGCAGTGTACGCGTTCGCATACAGACGCAACTGGGTCCGCATACCAGCGCTGGTGTACGGCGTGCACACGGCGACCACGTTGCTGCCCATCTTGTCCGAGATTTGGCACTCCCCCAAAGTGCCCTCGACCGAGGCGCGGATGCAGCTGCTGGCCATGTACGCGCCATACGGCATTCTACCCGCTGCCTGCGCCATTTGGATGGCACACAGCCCGCTGCCCTTCGGCAAGCAGAAGACGAGGTGATGACACGTGTGCAATTCCACCCTTGTCTTGAACTCTCCGCCAGCGCGCGTGAATTGCGCGAACTACGATGAGCAGAGCAGCTACGCCTGAGCATAAAGAGGGTCCCCGTTCCACGCAACCAGGCTTGCCAAGCAGTGCACCGTCATCCCAGCAGTCCGCGCTCGTGAAACTTTGGACGCGCAGCTTCACTAGTGTGAGGCTCGACCTACGCCGGCCCCAACATACAGCGTCAGCGGCTGCGAAGCGGCCCCGGCGGCGGCGGTTGGTTTGGTCCAACCGTGATGACAGCGAGGACGTTCACGTGCAGCCGCGGGTCATCAAGCTTGGTCCTCTTGACTTCAGCTCAGCGACGCTGGGCGTGATGCAGATGTGGGAAGCGGGTCCCATCGTGCCCGTGGCTGCGGGCAAACGTCAGCGCCGCGTGTACGACGCTGGAGTCGGAGTCGTCTACGACGCCGCCACCGGGGACGTGCAGCCCTCTGCGCGGCTGCGCTTGAGGCTCCCTTTGCCGCTTCGACCGGATGCCGTGGTTCGTGCTGCGCCTAATGCAGAGCTGTGTCTGAAGCTGAACCTTCCACTTAGTGTGACGGGACTACGTCTTGGAGTCCGCTTGGCCCTGCCGTGGACGAATGAGCAGTTTGATGCCGTGATGACGGGCGCAAAAATCCCCTGGCGGCCAGTGTTCAGCTGCCGCCTCTTCTCAGGCGCTGACCGGGGACTTGTGCATTTCAGCACGCGTGGCGTCGAGCTCGCAGAGCAGTCGCTCAATCTCGGGGCTGACACCGTGTTGCGCTGTGCCGCCAGCGTCGATTTCCCGAGCTCGTGGCCGGTGCAAGAGGGCGATGACTTGCGGCTGAGGCTCGAGAAGCTCGCCATCAAGACCTCTGTGCGCTACAATTAAAATGCTTGACATGTGAATTCATCTCAGCAGCGCTAACATGGCATATGAGCACAGAGCCTCGATGGACCGCTTTACGTGTGCGCTCTGGTTCACGATGTATGTGTGCAATAGACAGTCACTCTGCCTCGTCCTCGTCTTCCTCGTCATCCTCATCGTAAGAGGACCACACTGAGAAGTCCTCATCCGCCTCCGACCCGTATGCGCGTCTGGAATGGTCGCGATGCAGGTCTGCTTCCTCCTCTGCGCTTACGCGATTCAGGTCAAGCCACGACCATTGCGGAAACGCTGCAAAGGCAATGATTCGCAGCATCAGATCCGGAGGCAGCGAGCAGAGCGTCGGCGTCTCCCCTGGCTCGGGCTGGCCTCGAGAATGGGAGCAAAGCAGCAGCAGCCGCACAGCAGCCTTCACAGGGGGCGGGAACAGATGATGCAGCTCCTTGCTCCAGGCCGTCACTGCCCGAAGCCGAATGAGTGCATCAGGCAACGCCACTAGCAGGTCAGTGGGCCCGCACGTGCACAGGCCGTTGATGCGCTCCCTCAGGATGTGGTTCGCCGACCACATCATGGGTCCGTCATCCTCGAAGTCGAGGCTCAGGCGCTGAACGCCGAGCTTGCGGAGGTAGTCCATGCCGACACCGCGGTTCAACGGCCGGTTCCAAGCGTCCTCCACACGTGCCATTGCAGTCATGTCCACCACGTGCAGTTCCGAGAACTTGGTGGCATAGGCCAGCTGGTGACTGTCGCCAATGAAGCACAGAGCCAACACCGGGGACTTGTGGTTGATCATACGGCAAAACTCCCGCGGAATGCCCACCCCGTCTAGTGGCAGCTGCCACACAGCCACCGCAAGCACCGAGTCGCTGCTGACGGCTAGGTAGCGGCTGTCTGCGCTCCATGACAGGTACTGGCAGCCGCGCATGTCGTTCTCTGCATGCAGCGAGCTGTGCTTCACGGGAAGCACCAGTGGCTGGAGCCCGGCAAGGTCATCGACAAAGCCCGCCGGACCACCAACGAGGTAGACCTCCTCTCTGTCGCCGGTGGCTGCCAGCCATCGACCATCGGGGCTTGCGCACGCGCAGTTGATGGCTGTCGGAAAGGCATGCGTGCACATCGGCTGCGGCGCTACTAATGGAGCCGCTCCTTCATCACGAGCACGCGGTGTTGGCACAGGCGGCACAGGGAAAATGTAAACGTGTCTATCTTGGGACCCCACCAGCAGAACAGGGCTTCTCTGCACTTGGCCCGTGACCGCGTGTCGCTGCAATGCCATTGCGAAGCGAACACTGTTCACCTGGTCCACCGCGCCGGTGCGCGGGTCAGCGCGACCACAGGACCAGGTGGCTGCAATCATCCACTCTGGATGGGATGCTTCATCGCTGGTGAGGCGCAGCAGGCCAATGTTGTGGTGTGCATTGCTCCGATCAGCGCCGCCAAGGACCACCCATCCCGTGGAGGGCTCTGAGCTCATGCTGTACACATGGAATGGCAGCAGCGGTGATATGCCCTGCGAACCAAGGCCCCTCACACTCCCCATCGCCGCGACAGCAGCCAAACCGCGCTCCTGCTGCAACTGCAACGCGGCAACTCCCTGTCTGCCCTGTCGCTCCCGCTCCTCGAGTCGCAGGACCTGGACGTGCCGCGAATCGCAAGCAACGCACACCCACTGCCCGCCCAAGGAGAGCACAGCGTCGGCGCACTGTTCGTGAACCACGTGACTCTTTGTGCGCATCGAGTTGAGGAGACGCACGTACCTGAGCGTGCCGATGCGGGGGCTTCGTCAGACAGTGGACGACAGTTAGAGATGCAGTGCTGTCCACGCACTTGGGACCCCACAGCGGCAATCCGGGTCGTATCAGCGTGTTGTTGGCTGCGTCATCCGCGTCACCGAGTGGTGTGAAAGGTGTGCCCAAGGGCAGCTTTTCATCGTCAACCACACTGTCTTCGTACACCCTCCCCTCGTCCATGTCCTCCTCCTCCTCACCACTCAGCAGCCCAGGCAGTAATTCGTGGTCAGCTAGGTCTGCCATCGCTGCCAGACACAGGCCTGACTCGCACACAGGAAAGAATAGGGCGAGCGAAGGCTTCCCAACGGCCGTGGCGTGACGTCATGTTTGATGCCTTTTGCACGCATAAAGAAGCGCAAAGGAACTGTCGTGATGTCTTTAAGGCCCCACCTTCCTGCGGCCCACGCGTGCAACGAAGCCGCTCTTGATGGCAGACACACTACGTGACGCTCCACACTGTGCCCCGCGCAGCAAGGGGAGAGATATGTGTGTGTGATGAGAGTGAGCTTTTGATGCAAAGAGTATTCAGCGAGGGCCACACAAAGCAAGGGGCAGGAGACGCACCGCCTGGCACTTGAGGATGAACAACCGATTCTCCTTGTGCAGCAGCGTGTCCGCAGATTTGCACATGTTGCATATGACGTAGTCGTTGATGTAGCGACGCAGGATGCCCTCGAACACCTTGGGCAGGAAGCGGCCCTTGACAATGAGGCGAGCCTGGCCATCCAAGCTGCCACTGGTGCCCAGCTCCGTGAGCAGGTATGACAACACGTGCTCCGGCGACCGGTGCATGGCCTTGCACAGGTCGCTGAAGTTGACGAACACCGTCTTCTTGGTGCCTTCACGCAGCACCTGCGGCGGCTTCAGGATCGTCTTGTGCTTCTCACCAGACAGCTCCGGGTTGTTCTCACGCAGGATGCCAAACACGCGGCCCAGCAGCTCCTCGTAGTGGTAATCCCGCGAACTGCCAGCCCACGGAAGTCCGCTGCTGCCGTCGTTGTCGACGTCGTCCAGGTCGCCCTCCTCTCCGCCAGCGTCCTCCCCGCCACCTTCACCGTCCAACCCCTGTGTTGTTGCTTTCTTCGACTTGCGCTTTTTCTTGAACTGCAGTGCGCCGTCGGGGTCCTCAGTGTCAGGCTCTGCGCCCTCGCCGACATCCTCGCCTGCAGCCCCAGCGTCTTCGCCTTCCTCTGCCTTCGGCTTGCGTGTCTTCTTCTTCTTCTTCCCGAAAGCGGCCATCGGATCCTCCACTGCACACACAAGACAGAGGTCAGCAGCAACGGGCCGGGCCGGACAAGGTGTTGTTAGGGCGCGTACGAGACAGGTCCTCCACCCCCTCCGCCACCTCGTCCGCTGCAGCAGCTCCTCCGTCCTCGGCGTCGAACACCGGCTTCTGCAGCGCGAGTGCAGCAAAGAGACGGGGGGCCACAGAGTCAGCGGCACGCATCAACCCTACGACAAGTGGATCGCTCTTGCGTTCACAGTCAAGGCGACCACCCTTGGCGAACCTTCTTCTTCTTACGAAGTCCAAGGTCGAGGGCATCCTGTGAAGCGCGGCGATTGCAGAGTCAGAGCAGGAGCTAAACAGTTTGCTGGCAGCAAGCAGCGCGCTGCAGTGCGCTGCAGTGCACACCTCGGGCTCCTCTGCCGCCACGCGTGCCTCATCATCCGCCATTGTGTCGTTACAACAGACTCTGACTCGGCGCTAGACAAGCGACCTGCGACGAGCTCACATGTGTGTACACAAAGCTCCAATAGGCCCGTACCATATAGTCGTCTCCCTTCCCCGCAAAAGTCTAGTCGTCTAGTCGCGGCCGTCGCCGGCAAAAG
>Ga0164296_1003633_pt1 | contig 14464 bp, 13 predicted proteins | sample GEODES057metaG_FD_113533 | JGI IMG/M metagenome (GOLD analysis project Ga0164296, IMG submission 113533) | Dystrophic lake water microbial communities from Trout Bog Lake, Wisconsin, USA - GEODES057 metaG | ecosystem: Environmental > Aquatic > Freshwater > Lake | place: USA: Trout Bog Lake... | reverse complement strand
CTTCCTCCTTGACGAGGTGTGTTCCTGCAGTTGTTTCTTTGTTTGTTTCGCGTCCGTTGCACCTGCTGACACGAACTCTACTGCCTCTGCCCTCCCCACTGTCAGCCCACCAACCATTTGGACGTCAAGAACGTCGCTTGGATCGAGAACTTCCTCAACAACCTGAAGGACAAGACCTGCATGGTGGTCTCCCACGACAGCGGCTTCCTGGACCGCGTGTGCACGGACATCATCCACTACGAGAACCGCAAGTTGAAGCGCTACAAGGGCAACTTGTCCGAGTTCGTGAAGCAGAAGCCGGAGGCAAGGTCTTACTACGAGTTGTCGGCCGCCACCATCAAGTTCACGTTCCCTGAGCCTGGCTTCCTGGAGGGTGTCAAGACCAAGGACAAGGGCATCCTCAAGATGTCCCGTGTCGGCTTCAAGTACCCCACCAGCGACCGCATGATCCTGAAGGACGTGAGCATCTACTGCTCCCTCTCCACCCGCGTGGCCATCCACGGCGCCAACGGGGCTGGCAAGAGCACCATGATCAAGCTGCTGACTGGCGAGCTTGAGCCGCTGGAGGGCACGGTGTGGAAGCACCCGAACCTGCGCATGGCCTACGTTGCGCAGCACGCGTTCCACCACATCGAGGAGCACCTGGACAAGACGCCCAACCAGTACATCCAGTGGCGCTACGCCCTGGGTGAGGACCGCGAGGAGGCGCAGAAGGTGTACCGCCAGGTGACGAAGGAGGAGGAAGAGAAGATGGCACAGAGCATCAGCATCAACGGCGTCAAGGTTGTGGTTGAGTCCATCCTGGGTCGTCGCAAGCTGAAGAACAGCTACGAGTACGAGGTGTGCTGGGTGGGCCAGTCGCCGGACAAGAACATGTGGCTGCCCCGCGCCCAGCTGGAGGCCATGGGCTTTGGCAAGATGGTGCAGGAGGTTGACGCGAAGGAGGCGGCGCGCTTGGGTCTCTACGCCCGCCCCCTAACACAAGCGGTCATCGCGAAGCACCTGGAGGACTTTGGCTTGGAGCCAGAGTTCAGCACGCACAGCCTCATGGCCGGCCTGTCGGGCGGCCAGAAGGTCAAGGTCGTCCTCGGCGCAGCCATGTGGAACAACCCCCACATGCTCATCCTGGACGAGCCGACCAACTACTTGGACCGCGACTCCCTGGGCGCGCTTGCAGGCGCCATCCGCGAGTACGGCGGCGGCGTGCTGCTCATCACCCACAACAACGAGTTCAGCGGCGCACTCTGCAATGAGAAGTGGACCGTGGCAGATGGCTTCCTCACAGCCGAGGGTGGCAACGTAGCTGCTCGCGAGAAGATTGAGTGGAAGCCGGAGGTGGATGAGGTTATTGATGCGCTGGGCAACACCATCAAGGTCAAGAAGAAGCTCACCAAGAAGGAGCTCAAGCAGAAGCTCAAGGAGCGCAAAGCACGCATCGCGCGCGGCGAGGACGTGAGCAGTGACTCCGACTTGGAGGGATTGGTCGATGACTGATCTAGCGCAACGCACAAGCAAACGCAAAATTCCTTCTCTCTAAATTTTCACTCCAGCTCCTCTATCAATAGCGCCGCTTGTGTTCCCAGCCCGACCGCGTGCAGGTTGTCGCTACCACGCTCGTACACTGTCCGTGGGTAGGGCGCAACCAAGCTGTTGGCACAGGGAGTTAGGAAGAGGCAAGCGGCAGGTGGCATTCACGGCGCACGGACCGGAACTGAAACGCGGTGACGCCTTCAGCCTCTGCCCATCTGTATACATCATCCGTTGTGGACGTGTTTCCGTCGAAGCGGCGCTGCAACCGCTTTCCGTCAGGAAGGCGAAGCATGATCTGCAGTGCTGTGAGGTCAGTGGGTGCGGTGCAAGGCGATGCTTGACTGCATCACGCACCTGCACGGCGTCCGGGCCCGGCGGCGGCTCGGATGGCAACGCCGCAGCGCTTGCCGTTTGCCGCGCCGCGAGAGCCTTGGCGCGCTCAGCAGCTGCTTGCTGCTCTGCCTCCAAAGCGGCCTTCTCAGCGGCCTCCCGCTCCGCTTGCTGCCGAGCAATTCGCTCCTCTTCCTCGCGTGCCGCAGCGGCTTGCTCCGCGCGCGCCTTGTCCGCTGCCAGCGAGGCCTCATACTCAGCATCCTGCTGCTCTCGGATCAATCGGTTGTAATCCTGCAGGGGCGAATTGTGCGTGAGGCGATGGCAAGCTGTAGATGCATCATGGTAGTACGCACTCTCTCCTCCGCATCCACGCGAGCAGCCACCAGAGCCGCTCCGTGGTTCTCAATGGCCTGTGCCAGAACATTCATGAAGGTCTGCGCGCTCTTGGCGCCGGAGAAGCTTGCCGCAAGAGAAGCCTTCGTGCCAGAATTGACCAGGAGAAGCGCAATGTGTGGAAATGTAGCGTGCCGAAGCATGCCGCTGACCTTAGGCAGGGGTCAGTCACGGGCGGGTAACAAGAGCACAGCCAGACGCGTGCCTGGAAGGCGTCGCTATGTCGCACGTCGCCGCCCCAAACCAGCACATTCTCCGCAAGGAATTCGACCACGGCGTCGTGGCACAGCGTGTCGCGGCAGAACGCGGCCGTGTCCTAGACCCAAGGCGAGGAGTCAGCCTCCGAGACGGTGGGTGAGCAGCCGCGTCCTTGAGACGCGCACCTGGTGCTTCGGACTGTGCAAATAAACCAACAAGAATTTGTGTTCGCGAAGCGCCACTTGCAGGGCGTCGCGGTAGGAGCACAGTAAGAACTGAGGGTGATGGCTCCCGTACAGAGCCTCGAACTGCGTCACGAACGAGTGCGCCGCAATCACTGGGTCTTCTTCTGCCTGCGCGGTCAGTGCTGCGCGAACGTGTTGGCCGAAGCCGAGCCGCCGCAGCAGAGGCGTCAGCAAGGCAACGCCGAGTTGCTGCAGCGTCTGCGCAACCGCAAAGTGCGTCAGTCACGCAGCGTGCGCATGAGAGACGCTAGCTCAGTGCCTTGTGCGCACCCTGGCTCCCAGCCCCAGCGACGCGGCGAGAACCACGGCAAGAAGCCCATGGTTTCGTCGTTGGCCCTGATCTGCCATCCGCGACGGGGCAATATGACGCTAACGCTATTCGCTTGTGCGTGCGCTTACCCCTTCTTTGAGACAATGGCTCCTCGAAGAACTCAAGCTCATGTACACATCACTCCGACAGTACTGTGTGTGGTTGGCCATTATGGTATCACCAAGCGCGCGCAGCCGATCCAGAGAAACACGAGTCACACCAGGCTCTGCAGTGCGACCTCAGCGGCGCGCATGACCGCGTGGAAATCAACTGCCACGTGCTTGCCCCACGATGGATGCTGTCGCCAGGTCTCTGCGGTCACCTGGCTGCTGCTTAGGCCATGCAGCACTCGCGCAACGCTGCGGCTTGTCGTCAGACTATGCTTGCCTTGACGAAGGAGCGATCGGATGTCCGCGACAAGGTACTGCGAGCTCTGCTTCACCTGAGAACAGGGAGGCAAGGCATCAACCATCAGCGCACTTTCTCACCAAAGGAGCACACACACACACACGCGGCAAAAGGAAGCCCAAACGCACCAGCTCAGGTGGTGGCTGGAGTTCAGCATCCGCATCTGCGTCAAAGTATGCCCGGACACGCTCTCGTATGATGTGCTCCTGGTCTGCATGAGATGTCTCCCGAGCTGCAGTGTTTACGATGGAATACAGTGCATCCAGCTTGTTGACTTGACACTGCTCTGCATCTGACAGTCTGCGTGCCAATGCATCGGCAAGCGCCGGCAGATCAGCAGGTTCACGAAGCACCTGGAACATCAAGCGCAAGGGCAGGCCAGCCAGATGTGTTCGGCCGTGTTCAGATGTGAGCATTCCCAAGAGCAGGTGTGACAGCACCAGGTAATTGACGCACCTCATAGCACACTGCCTGGTCAGCGAGCGTGAAGGACACCTCCCCTGAGCGTGAAAGGGCTTGCAGAGTCTCCTGCACGGAGGCAAATGACTCGCCGAGGTCGCGTGCCAGCTCGGGAATGCTGGCCGTGTATTTCCCCATGCGCTGCTTGCCAAGCTCCAAGACCCTGGCAACTAGAGGGCAGGTGGTCGCCAAATCGCTGGGGTTGCTCTTGTGGAAGGAAAGGCGGATGGTGGCGCGGATGTCCGGCAGCGATGCGAGCAGAGGCGCCAGACCCGGCATGCAGCCGTCCATCTGCAGGTAGGATAGCACCGTCTCCACAGCCTGCGTGCCAAGAGGAGACGCATGATATATTTGAGATCAATGGCAGTACTGAGAAACTTGTGGGTGACGCCAGCGCACCTCGGGTCGCATGTCCCAGTCTTGGCACACAGCTTGAAGCACAATGCACCCCTCTGCGCCTGTCTGTGCGCCAGAGAAGACATGTTGCAACATGCGCAACAAGGTGGGTGCCTCCACGCCGTCGCTGAATGCGAGGCTGCGCAGGCGCAGATACTCTTGGTCATCCAAAAATGTGTGACATTGCGCCACACTGCCGTTGCGGCCGCCGCGTCCGACCTGTGGGCGATGTCCGACGAGGTCGCATGTGAATCAGTTCACGCACGGGTCGCGCCCGGCATGAGCTGCCGACACGGCGTACCTGCTGTACGTATGCCTCGACGCTGTGTGGCAGTCCGAAGTTGACAACAGCGCCCACATTGGGCTTGTCGAGTCCCATCCCGAAGGCGACAGTTGCGCACACGGCTCGCACTCTGTTGCTCAGAAACATAGCTTGTGTACGGCTGCGCTCCGCAGCAGATTTGCCCGCGTGATAGCTCAACGCCGTGACTCCATGAGTGTACAGAAAGCTTGCCACACGGTCAGCCTCCGCCTGTGGGAGTTGGCAAGTCAGAACGGGGTCCATCGTCGTCGCACGCGCGCGTTTGTCGATGCAGCGATGCCTCACCTTGTAGCTGCAATACGCGATGACACCCTGCGTATTCGCCAGCACGCCACCGGGTTTGAGCATCGCCAGCAGTGCACGCTCACGGTCAACCTCCCGTGAAACAGTCAGGCGCAGGTTATCCCGAACGCTTGCATTGCGCAACACATCCTCTGCAGGGATGCCCAGGTGTGCGGCCACAGCTGCTTCGGTGCGTCGCGTGGCGGTAGCGGTGAGGGCCAGGATGTGCGACACACCGATGTCATGGCGCAGGACGCGGCCGAGGCGGTAGTACGCTGGTCTGAAATTGTGTGACCACTCGGATACGCAGTGGCATTCATCCACGCACGCAAGCGTGAACTTGGCGTTTTCGGGCAGAGAAGCAGCTAGGTGGAGGAAGCGGCGGGTAAGCAGCCGCTCTGGGCTCACGAACAACACTTTCAGCTGCCCTTGGCGCAAAGCCTGCACAGTCGCCGCCCCGTGCTCTGTGGACTGCCCACTGTGCAGCACGGCACCAGGTAGAGCGGGCGGCAGGTGGCGCAGTTGGTCCTCCATGAGTGCAACCAGCGGTGAGACGACCAAGGTGACGCCTGGAAGCAAGAGTGATGCCAACTGCAGGAAGCGCCATGTGCGTGCCGTCAGTACAGCAACACGCGGCAGCATGACGAATTAGATGCGCACCTGGTAGCACAAGGACTTTCCCTGACCAGTGGGCAAAATGCTGAAGCAAGAGCGACCCGCCAAGATGCGTTGGACGACATCAAGCTGGCCATCTCGAAATGCAGCGAAACCAAACACTTGCTGCAGCACATCTGCGTACGAATGAAGCGTCAGCTGCGAACAGGGAGTGTGCTGCATCATGAAGGGAGCCTCACCCTGCAGACGATCTGCGCTGTGCTCTGTCTGTGCTGCCGCAATAGCATCAACAAGCTCTGCGCTCATGACCACTGGCGCTGGCTGAGGTGCTGTCTGCGGCAGCTCTGCGGTTGCGCCTTGCGGTGCAGCCTGAGGAGGCTCCCACGCATCGTCCACCAGGACAGGCGCAGGCGGCGCTGCGCTATCGGGTAGCACAGGTCGCTTTCTGTAGAATTTAGTGAAACGCTTCTTGGATTTGCCAGCACTGCAGAATGCAAATGATGGTGAGATGCTCCAAACCGATCAGCACAAACATTTCGTGGAAGACGCACCCATTGACGAATTTGCGCCCACCGGCGCCTGCAAACCGCTTGCCTTTGCCCAGGTTGAGGCGCACGAAATTGCCTTTCTCGGAGCGCGACGCCTTGCGGCTGGCATTGCCTGCCGATACGGGCTTCGTCGAGCGCGCACGCTTCTTAGGTTGCGCAGCTGCCTTCGGCTTGCTACCATCTTCCTCTCCATCGTCATCACCCGTGGCTGATGGCTCGTCGCTGTTAAAGTTTTCACTTGCAAGTGAGTCATACGTGCCGCCATACGCGCAATGCACTGCTAAACGTACCGCTTACGTGCCAGCCGACGTTCTGGAGCCGCTATTTCTGGCTCGGGCGCAGCCGCAGCTGCAGGCCGGCGCTCCTGGACACGTACTGAGCGGGCGGGAAACTCAGGCTCCGCACTTCTCTGTTGAGAGGGGACGTCCACCGGCGCGCTCTGCCGTGTAGGCAGTAATGCGGGCAGTGCAACCGTAGAACGGTGCACCGAGCGCGAGAAGCTGGCCTCCGCCACTCCCTGCAGGAGTCCACCCTGCCGCACGACAGCTGTGAGAGAGGGAGGAGCTGCAGCGGGCCGGGCGGCCACCGGCACTGCTGCCGACGCGGGCATCCAGTCGAAGCGACATGTGGAGATAGGAAGCGCGGCACTTGTGGCGGCCCACGTGCGTGCGGCTGGCGGAACAACAGCAGGTTTCGTGGGCTGCACCTGCTTTGCGAGACGCGCGTGAGACACGCGTCGTGTGGACAGAGCACCGACGCATTTCCGCACCTGCTGTGGGCTTAAGCGTCTCGCAAATCGCGACGGCACACGTGCGTCGTCGACTCCTACCGGAACAAGGGGCCTTCGCGCAAATTTCGTCGCAGCGACTGGAGACTCCGGCACGACATCCGCGCCTTCATCACTCGTCATGCAGCCTGCGCCAGGCTACTAGGCAGAGACAGAAACTCCTATTGCATTCGCGAAGGGGTTAATCTCTACCCATCGATGTCTACGACGTCTCTCTGCAATCTCCTGAGAACCGTATCGCTTAGCTTAACGCGAGCTGACCCACCACCTGCCGCTGCAATGATCGCTTGTGCAGCCTCGAGTCCCTCTTCCAACTTGCAGAGTCGATAGAGGAGCATCTCAGCAGCAGCTTTGCATGGAGCAGAGGCATCACTCAGTGCTTCCGCCGCTGGCTGCAGGATCAGGCGCAGCCACGGAGCTCTGTCCTCGTCTTGCGTCCAGGTCTTGACCAGCTTTCCCATGGATAGCAGCGCGCAGCGCCTTACGTCAGAGCTCTCGTCACGCATAGCAGCTGCCATGAGCGACCCGAACGCAGCACAGTTGCCTAGCCCCGGATGGCGAAGCAGCCACGCGGCCATGGCCTGAACTGCCAAGTCTCGAACAGCGGCGCGATCGTCGGTGACAAGAGGGGTGATGCACGCCAGCAAGCGCGGCATCGCCGTTGCCTCTGGCAGGCGCTGCCATGCCACATCCAGAAGGTTAACAAGCGCGGTGGCGCGGCCTGCTCGCTCTTCTACCGTGCAAGCGGCGGTGAGCGTCTTCCAGAGCTGGTCAAAGAGGTCGTCTGCAAGGAGTGAGGCGGTGACTGCAAGAGCGCGTGCTGCTGCAACGACGACCTCATCGGAATTGAATGCCGGCAGCAAGCCCTGGAGGTCAGTCATCGCGCGTGACAGAATTGGCGCAGTCACATGCTGCCCGCCAGCCGCGAGGACGCCGGCCAGAGCGAGCGCACTCGTCTCTGCTGGCGAGACCACGTCTCCGTCGCTGCTGGCACTGCTGCTCAGTCCGTTGAGCAGTTCTGTGCACACCGGGTCGACGCGAGTCTGCAGTTTCATAAGCAAGGCCAGGGCATCGACTGCGCACATACGCAGCGCCCGCGATGAATCCTGCAGGCACTTGAGAAAAGTGGTTTGGAGTTGAGGCACAAACGGCTTCAACGCAGCGCCGCCCTTGCGGATGAGGATGCCCAGTGTCTGTAGGATGGCTGCTTTTACGGCTGCCGTGAACTTGTCGCTGACTATGCGGATCAGCGGGCCCGTGATTGACACCAGGTGTGGCTTCATGCTCTCATCACTGGTGGCCTCCACCAACTCGCCCAGCCCCTCAGCAGCTGTTGCGCGCATTTCAGCGGATCCAGTGAGGACACCTTGCAGGTAGATGCCCACCACCGGAGTGAGGCCCTTTGGCAGACACAGGCCAGGCAACAACACAGCGGGCCCAACAACCTTGGTCAGCGCCACGCTGCTTGCGCCGTTCCCGTGCTTACGCCGCTCCTTTTCCACAGCCGATGAAATGGCGCTGCGCAGGCATTGCACCAGGTAATGCTGCTCCTCCTTGGGCACCTTGCCTGTGAGGACTCCTACCGCCTCCCATGCGGCCACCACAACTTCATGGACGTCATCCGCAAAGTGCGCCACCAGCGCCGCAAGCAGCGTCTCCGTATGCGATGACAGGTCGACTGGGCTGTCGGACACGTAGAAACCAATAAGGCGGGCTGCTGCTGCACGGCACCCCGGTGTGCGGTCCTCCAGTCCGCTCAAGAGCTCGCCCACAGCTTGGTAGGCATCCTCTTCATCCACTGCGAGCACCACCGTTTGCGCAGCGGCCATGGCAGCCTCACGCACCGCCTCATCGTCGCCTGCACAGGCCTCGAGCAAGGGGGGCATCATGACAGGCAGATGCCCCGGCAGCGCCGGCCCGGCCACTTCCGCCAGCGCGGCTACAGCGTGGGCGTGGAAAACAGACAGCGGCGGCGCCACCAAGCGGGGCAGCACGCTGGCAAGCAGCCGTGGCTGCGCTTTGAGCACCTGTTTCAGGCCCTCCAATGAGTTCGGGTCCAGGGACTCCAGCAGCGACGGCACGATGTCTTGAGCGCTGGCCCCATCCCCTGGACCCGCACCACCCGAGCCACGAAACAGGAGGTTGAATGCTGCACCAGCAGCCGAGCGCACAGCAGGCGAGTCGTCGCAGAGTGCCTTCTGGATAGCAGGTGTGAGTGTCCCCACGTGCGGCGCCATTTGCTGGCGGCTGGCGCTGTCCAGCACCTCAACTAGGCCGTCACACACCCCTTGGCGCGTGTTTGCGTCTGGATGAGATAAGCCGTCTTGCAGGATGGGGATGATAATGGGCAGCACGCGCTCCGCCATGCGCTTGACGAGCTCACCCAAGCACCGAGACGCGGTGGTGCGCCGGTCAGTGCCATCCGATGCCAGGGCTGAGATGATGCGCTGCATGAGAACCGGCAGGATTTCTCCCAACGTGCGCGGCGTGTTCATGACCAGTGTTTTCCACACATGAAGTGCAGCTTGGCGAACCGGCAGGGCCACGTCTGCGCGCGCGAGGTACATGGAGGCAAGCACTTCGGCACGCTTGATATCACCCAGGGCGTCGGCGAGCAGACGGGATTGCGTCTCGGTGCTGATGCCCTCATCGTCAGAGCCATCTGCATTTGTTTGAATCTTGCCAGTGACGCCAGAGACGCGGAAGAGAAGCTCGCCCATGAGCTCGACGCTGCTGTGGCGAATGCGCCAGCCATCAGCCGCGATGCCTGCCTCGACTGCGGGAAGGAGAAGAGGCAGCGCGGAACGAGCATAGCGGTCTACCACTGCTCTCCCCGCCCCCATGGCTGCTTCGCGCACGCCCTCGGCTTCATCTGATAGGCCGTCTAGAATGCAAGGCAAGATGAGCGGCAGATGGCGCTCAAACGTGGTGCCCAGGGCAGTGGGCACAAAGCGCAGGAGTTGTTGGTAGCCCTCGCGCACGCACGCTCGCGTTGATCGACAGCCTGCCACCACATCTGGTAGAAGCTGCTCTGTGTGAGCGAGGGAAAGCACGGCAAGCACCTCCGCAAGTCCTTGGGCAGCCCCAGAGCGCTCCGCAGTTGATGCGTCTGATTGCAGGGATTGCTGCAGCCAGGGCACCAGGTCGGTGAAGTGCTGCTCGCCCATGCCATGCAGCAGGCTCGCCAGCGCTTTGGCGGCGATCGCGCGCACCTCCGGGATGGGGTCGACCAGCGCCCGCTTGAGCTCTGGCAGCAGCAGGGGCACGTACGGTGCGAGATCTGCGCCGCTGGCCACCAGAGCGCACATGTTCCCGCAAATCTTGGCCGCTTTTTTCTTGAGATCAGTCTTGCGCTCGCGAAGGCCGCGCGTAATGATGGGAATGATCAAAGCCAGGCTGGGGGCGTCGATACTGTTCACGAACGTCGTCTCCAGCAGCGTGTCGAGGCAAGCGTGCGTGCGCTCATTTGGGTCCGTAATGGCATCCAGAATGGAAGGCACCAAAGCACTGATCTCAGGGTTCTTGATGACGCTCCCAACCACCTGCAACGCTGCCCTCGCCGATGCCACCACCTTGGGCTGCGTGTCCGTCAACGTCTCCGCCAGGCGGGGCACCACCTGAGGAAGACAGGCCGTCAGCACCTTGGGCTGGCAGTACGCCATGGCGCCCAAGAGCTGCACGCTGCCCTGCTTGGTGCGCCACTGCTTGTCCTCCAGGCCCTTCAGCAGGCCGGGCAGCACCAGCTTCACGCCTTGGGCGCTGAGCTGACCCATGATCGCGTTCGCCGCACCCTCTGCGGCCTCGCGCACGCCAGCGCTGGAGTCGCCGAAGCTGGCAAGCAGGAGGGGCAGGATGTGGATGACGTACGGCTCGAAAAGACGGCCCAGCTTTATGCACAGGCACTCGAACGCTAGCAGGGCGCCTTCTCGCGCAAGAGGGCTCTGCTTGTCCTCGATGGCCGCCTTGAGCGCGTCCATGGTGCCATACGTCTTCAGCGCGCTGATGCCCAGTCCCTTGATGGTGCCAGCCGTACCAAAAGCGGCTCCGCGCCGCTGGCCGTATTTGGCGCCAGTGGTGAGGGTCTTATGCAGCCGCTGGAGCAGGGAAGTGCGGCCAGCCTCGTCCAGGAGGGCCATGAGCGGCGGCAGGCAGTCCGAGACGCTGACTTGAACAGCTTTGCTGGGCACCGACAGCACCTCCTCCAGGCGGGCGACGATGCGTTGCACTTGTGGGTCCTCCTTGGGCAGATGCTTGGCAAGCGCACCCAGAAGAACGACCACGCCAGCCCGCACTTGGTCGCGTTGGGCCTCCATTTCACTGTCCTCGTTTGCGCCCTGCTGCAAATAGTTCTCAAACAGAGACTGTAGTGCCGCCATGTGCGCCTGGCCGTGCGCTTCTATGACTGCGCATCCAGTGGTGACGGCCTCTGTGCGGACGCCTTCATCGACGTCGGAAAAGACGCGGATGATGAAAGTGCACACCACAGGCAAATCGCGCTGCGTCAACAATGCGGCGGCAGCGCGCACCACGCGCACAGCCTCTAGGCGCCCGTCAGGAAGCTTGCAGTCGGAGTAGAAGCCAAATAGGCGTGCCAGCGTGGGTTGTGTCGTGTGGGGAAGCTGCCGCATGGCCTCAACCATTGCTGTACCCGCAGCGGTGCGCACTGCTTGACTCCCACGCGACAGCAGCGGCAGCATCTCTGCTGCGTATGTATCCGGAAGAGTTCGAGGGCAGCGGTCCCACACGGCACGCGCCTTCTCGGCATTCACCTCGGTGTCGTGCACCGCAACGAAAAGGCGGATCATGAGCCCCGGATGGCGGAGCCCCTCCGAGCATACCTCCGGGATGCTCGACAGCGCCGACAGCGCGGCGGTGCGCGCCTGCGGTGACGGTGACAACAAGCCATCGAAGGCAAGCATGAGGCCGTCTGTTGAGCCAGAACCAGCCAGGCCGGTGCAGCAGTCCGTCATGATTGGCGCGACATCCACACCGACAGGCAGCGTGTTGAGCTCAATCATGCGGTACAGCACGCGTAGTGTTGGTCCGTACGGCAGCTGCGTGCCCGGCGCAGGGCGCACGTGGTGGGCAAGCATTGCGCAACAGGCTGGGTGGAGGCCAGTCGCGCGAGGCAACTGTAGCACGCGCTCCAACACTGGAAATGCAAATGCATACGATGGTGTCTCAAGCGCGCCGCCACGGGTGTCGCAGGCAGCGTGCATGTGTTGGATGACGCGGATCACTGCGAGCTCGTTTTCGACAGAGGCGGATGATAGCCCGGCGGCGTGCAGCATACACAATCGCAACGCAGTCGCAAGGGTATCACCTGCCAGGCGGCCGTGAGGTGCCCACTGGCAGCAGTTGGCAAGCGCTCGCACGGTTTTGAGCGCATATCCGCTGCCCACCAGCGGCGACGTGAGAAGCGGCATGACTGGCGCAGCCAGCTGTGTCAGCTGCTCGTGGCTGCGCTCCACATTGCCTCGAGCAACGGCGCCCAGAGCAGAGAGCGCGTCTTCGAGCTGCGCTTTGATGGCAGCGACGCGGGCACGCAGCAAGGACTCCTGCTTCAGCTTCTCCTGTCTCGCCACTTCGCGCGGGTCCTCTTTCGGGGGCTTTCCGCCGGCTGGTTTTGCGGTCACCACGGTAGTTTTGACCACAGGTGCGGACCCTTCTTCATCCTCGTCATCCTCGTACATTTTGAACCGGCCGCGTGCCTTCCGTGCATTGCGGTCGGCCACGACAGGTGGTTTGAAGACTCCGGCTTTGTTGGCATCCTCCAGCAGAATGCCCTCAGGAGTGTAGAACACCTGCACATCGGTGACGCTGAGCGAGTCATGCGCCGTTCTGTCTGCCATGGCCTTCAGCGCCGGCAGCAGCTGCCCAAATGCAAAGTCCGGATGCGCCGCAGCAACCAGCTGTATAGCCGACAGTGCAACGGCTTTGTCTACCGATTCATCACTGCGCAACGTGCTCAGAAGCGTGTCCGTCAACGAGGAATCGGCCCCAAACATGGATGACACGTATCCAGGTTGTGTGCGCTCCAGGATGTCCAGCACGTGGCTCCACACATACTGCATGACAGCTAGGCGCCGCGACGGCGAGCCGCTCCGGGGCTGGACGGTTGCAGCGGCGCAGAGGAGCAGGAGTTGCGAGCCACTAGAAGCTTCCAGAGGGCCTGCCGCCACCGCGTAGATGGCAGCTGCCGCGCGATTGCGAGTGGCTGCGACCCACTGGAGTGATGTCTCCTCCTGCAGCTGGTACAAGCCACCTTGTGCGTCCTGCAGCGACAGCCACGCGTGGAGAGCTGTTCTCAGTGCAGCAACCACCTCCATGGACGGCGCCGCATCTGGACGCAGCAGATTGGTCACGCTGTCACGTGCTGCAGCAGCTACAACAGTGCTGCTATGCAGCATGAGGAGTGCCAGCTGCTGTGCCACCGCATGGACAGCTCCAGCTTGCCTCACGTGAGGCAAGTGGTGCTTCAACAACGCCACCGCCAAATCGACGCCAACCACAGCATCGCGTGCGTTCATCTTGGCCATGGTTTGTGCGCGCAGTAGAGCACTGCCGGGCGCAAGAGCTACGGACCAGAGCTTGTCTGCATCCACAGCCCCAGCAAGCTGTGCATCTTGCGCAGAACGCATGGCCAGCACGGCAAGCGCAGCCATGCCATCCCACCGTTGAGTTGCTTTCGTGAGAGCCCCGCGCGCAAGCTGCAGCAGTGCAGGGGGCGCGCTCTGAAGGTTGACAGCGCTCGACTGCGATGAACGGGACACAGAAAGAGCTAAGTGGAGTGCGGCCCGGCGCAAGCCCTCTTTGTCCTTGGAGTCTTTCAAAGCGGTGGCGATGAGCGTCGACAGCACGCCAGGCGGCTCATTGCCTGCGTGAGGCGCCCAGGACGTGAGCGCAACCAAAATGGCAGTGCGCACATCGTCGTGCGTGTCTGCCGAGTATAGCGCCGCCAAGGATGACACCGCGTCAGCAGCGGCGCTGGCTGCATGCGGTGATGCTGCCAGGCTGTCGACGCCCATGACGATTCCGACGCGCTGGTGGACCTCCTTGAGGCGCCCCTCTGCTGATGTGCCGTCCAAAAGCGCACGCATGGCACCCAACACAGATGCCAGTAGCGCGGAGCTGCCGTGTGTTACCAAAGCACGCAAGGCACGCATGGCTGCCGCACGAGTGTCATCCTTGGCGCTGCGTAAGAGAGTCATCAGGTGAGGCTGCACATCTGCAGCCAATGGCTCTGTGTCTACGCGGATGGCGGCCAGCAATGTAGCCACAGCGGGAATGGCAGCATCGGGCGTGCGCTTCAAACAGCGCAGCATCGCAGGCAGCAGGGTGCCCGTGACTTGGTCAAGAGAGGCATGTGCCAGGCAGCCGGCCAGAGCAGCAGCCACAGAGGGCGACACCGGCGAGGCTGCCCCGAGGACTGCCTTCGCGTACGCGTCCGCACTCAGCGCCACGCCAGCCTCGCGGTGAGCGGCTAAGGAGCTGTAGGAGAAGCACGCTTGGCAGAGGCTTCCGGCCAGGGCACACGCCAAGAGACCAGACGAGTCGAGCAGCGCCCGGGCCACCACCAAGTATGCCTCCACTAGCGCTGGCTGCTGCTGAAGCGCTCGCCGGAAGCACTTCGAGCGT
>Ga0164296_1003631_pt1 | contig 14468 bp, 9 predicted proteins | sample GEODES057metaG_FD_113533 | JGI IMG/M metagenome (GOLD analysis project Ga0164296, IMG submission 113533) | Dystrophic lake water microbial communities from Trout Bog Lake, Wisconsin, USA - GEODES057 metaG | ecosystem: Environmental > Aquatic > Freshwater > Lake | place: USA: Trout Bog Lake... | reverse complement strand
TACTGAAAGCTGTTGTTCCGGTGGCTCTGCTGGCGATGACCGCTGGCGGCACGCGCGCTGAAATTAACAAAGACGATTTCAAAATCAAAACCGTGCTGCTGAACAACGAAGGCGCCACGGCCCCCTGCGTTGGCGTGGATATTTACGGCGCCATCAAGAAATGCATCTCCATGTTTCAGGATGCAGGCTTTGTCCGCGAGGCAGAGGTTGGTGTCAGCGGCCTCACCGTCGGCACTGTCGGCAAAGACGACGGCAAGATTGTCAGCATTGACCCCTCCGGCCCGGCCGCGCAGGCGGGTCTGCAAGCCGGCGACCAGATTGTTTCCATTGAGAACAAACAGGTTCGTCCCACGCCGGGCATCATCGCCAAGCGTGTCACCTTTGGTCCGCACGATTCTGAACTGCATATGAAGCTGCTGCGGAACGGCACTTCGGTGGAAGTCCACTTGATTCGCGCCGCACATCCCGCGCCCGACGCGCCGCCATCTCCCGGCAGGTTCTACATGTATCGCCCACTGATTGACTGGCGCGGCGACTTTATCCCCTGCATGGGTGCCGGCCCGGCTGCGCCCGCAGCGATTGCTTTCTGTGATGACCACTTCAAGCCCTTCGGTTTCATCAAGATTGGCGACTACGGCATCACCGGCTTTCAACTCGACCTCGACAACCCTGACGCTGCTGTCATCAAAAGCGTGGATGCGGATTCACCGGCTGCGAAGGCCGACATCCGTCCCGGCGACGTGATAACAGAAGTGGAAGGCAAGCCGCTCACCGCCAGCCTGGGTGAATCTGCCAATCAGATGCTCTTCGGCAAGACCGGGGTTGTGTTGCATCTGCAGGTGCTTCGCGGCAATGCCACGCAAACTTTTGCCATCACGCTGGCAGATAAAGCGAAAAAATAACCGCAGATACATCAACAAATCGTAGGCTGATGCCTGTATGTGCGTGTCCACAGTTGCCGGGACACGTGTATGCGGCGCATCAGGTATCCTATAGATATTGATTTTGTTTCCGGTTTGAACAACCATGGCCGACTGGGTGCATTCTATTTCCGGCGCCGGCGGTCACGCAGTTCCGGTAGACCGCAGGCCCACGCTGGAGCAACGGCTTCGGCATCGCATCACGCTTGGATCCACTGGTTCGCTGGGTGCCTCCGGATTTTCGCAATCGATTGACACACCGGGCGACGCCCGACATAGGAGAGTTATGACTGAGATTGTTTCCATCCACGCACGCGAGATTCTTGATTCCCGCGGAAATCCTACCGTTGAAGCCGATGTTCTGCTGGATGGCGGTGCCTTTGGCCGCGCTGCCGTACCCAGCGGCGCTTCCACCGGAGAGCATGAGGCCGTGGAGCTGCGCGATGGCGACAAGAGCTACTATCTCGGCAAAGGCGTAGTGCATGCAGTGGAAAATGTTGAGAGCATCATCTCGCCGGAACTCATCGGCATGGATGCAGCCAACCAGCGTCTGATTGATGCCACCATGATTGCGCTCGACGGCACGCCCAACAAAGGCAAGCTGGGCGCCAATGCGATTCTCGCCGTTTCCATGGCCGCCTCGCGCGCCGCTGCCGATGCACTCAAACTGCCGCTGTATCGCTACATCGGCGGAGTCAATGCACGCATCCTGCCCACGCCCATGATGAACATCATCAACGGCGGTTCGCACGCAGACAGCAATGTGGACTTCCAGGAGTTCATGGTGATGCCGGTCGGTGCGGAAACATTTGCCGATGCTTTGCGCTGGGGCGCGGAGACCTTCCACACGCTGAAGGGCGTGCTGAAGAAGAAGGGCTACAACACCGCAGTAGGCGATGAAGGCGGATTCGCGCCGTCGCTCAAGTCAAACTCTGAAGCCATCGAGTTGATTCTCGAAGCCATCACACTGGCCGGTTACAAGCCGGGCGAAGACATCTGCATCGCACTCGATCCCGCATCCAGCGAGTTTTACGACAAGGAAAAAGCCAAGTACGTTTTCAAGAAGTCCGACAAGAGTGAAAAGACCAGCGCCGAAATGGTGGCCTACTGGGAGAATTGGATTCGCCAGTACCCCATCGTTTCCCTGGAAGACGGCCTGGCGGAAGACGATTGGGACGGCTGGAAGCTGCTGACCAAACAGATTGGTGATTTCGTTCAGTTGGTTGGCGATGATTTGTTCGTCACCAACACTGAACGCCTGCAGCGCGGCATTGATGAGAATGTAGGCAACTCGATCCTCATCAAGGTAAACCAGATTGGTACGGTCAGCGAAACACTGGACGCCATCGAACTGGCGCGTCGCTATGGCTACACGGCGGTCATCTCGCACCGCTCTGGCGAAACGGAAGACACCTTCATCGCCGATCTCGCCGTCGGCACCGGCGCCGGACAGATTAAGACCGGCTCGGCATCGCGTACCGACCGCATTGCCAAGTACAACCAGCTGCTGCGCATTGAGGAAGAGCTCGGCCAGTCCGCCGAATTCATGGGCCTCGACAGCGTCAACTTCGGGGAGTAAGCAGCGACAATGTCGAAAAAGAAGCCACTCGTTCTGACCATTCTTGACGGCTGGGGATACCGCGCCGAGACCAAGGCCAACGCCATCGCACTCGCGCGCAAGCCGACGTATGACAAATTGCTGGCCGAGTATCCCAACACCATCATTCGCGCCAGCGAACATTTTGTCGGCCTGCCCGATGGCCAGATGGGCAACAGTGAAGTCGGCCACCTGAACATCGGTGCCGGCCGCATTGTGCACATGGACATCACGCGCATTGACGCGCTGATTGCCAACGGTGATTTCTTCAAGCATGAAGTGCTGGTGGCTGCGATGCATCGCGCCCACTCCACCGGCCGCGCACTGCACCTGATGGGCCTGCTCTCCGACGGCGGCGTGCACGCGCACCAGAACCATCTCTATGCGTTGCTAAAGATGGCCAAGCAGCAGGGGCTCTCGCGTGTCTACGTACATGCGTTTATGGATGGCCGCGACACCATGCCCAACAGCGGTGCCGACTATTTGCTGAAGTTGCAGCAGAAGATGGCCGAGTATGGCGTGGGCGAAATCGCCAGCGTCAGCGGCCGTTATTATGCGATGGACCGCGACCTGCGTTGGGAACGCGAACTGAAGGCCTATGACGCAATGGTGAAGGGTGTGGCCGAAGGCGGAGCCTATGCCGACCCGATTACCCGCGTGAAGGAATGCTACAACAACGGTGTCACCGATGAATTCATCGTCCCGTTTGTCTGCTTGAATGCTGCGGGCAAACCGGCTGGTTTGATTCAGGATGAAGATGTCTGCATCAACTTCAACTATCGCGCAGACCGCGCCCGCCAGATTACCCGCGTGCTGGCCCGCAACAGCAACTTCACCAAAGCGAACGGCATGGAGTTGCCGAAGGCGGAAGAACTCGATCTGGAAATTCCGCGCGCAACGGTGCCGAAAGATCTGCTCTACATCTGCATGACGCAGTACGACAAAAACTTCACGCTGCCGATGGTCATCCTGCCGGAGTCGATGGAGAACCTGCTGGCGAATGTGATGGCGCAGGAAAATTTCCGCAACCTGCGTGTGGCCGAGACGGAAAAATATGCGCACGTGACGTACTTCTTTAACGGCGGCATTGAGAAACCATTTCCCGGTGAAGACCGCGTGCTGGTGCCCTCGAAAAAAGTTGCCACGTATGACCTGGCACCGGAAATGTCTGCCGAAGGAATTGCAGACACCGTCATCAAAGCGATTGAAGATACTGCCTTTGATGTGGTCGTGGTGAATTTTGCCAATGCCGACATGGTGGGCCACTCCGGCAAGCTGGAGCCGACCATCAAAGCGGTGGAGACCGTGGACACACAACTCGGCCGCATCTATCAGGCCATCCAGCAGAATGGCGGCGCGTGGCTCATCACCGCCGACCACGGCAACGCGGAGTTGATGGTGGACCCCGTCACCGGCGGCCCGCATACCGCGCACACCACCAACCCGGTGCCGTTCATTCTGGTTACCGATCAGGGAAAGAAAGTCGGCGTGCGTGAAGGCTGTGCACTGCGCGATATTTCTCCAACCATGCTCAGCCTGCTCGGCATCCCGCAGCCCAAGCAGATGACCGGCGGCGACATGCGCGTGAAGTTGTCCTGAAAGAATTGTTGATGCGCGTTGAGCTGGTCTAGCGTTTCGCTTCCAGCTCGCGCGTCTTCAGCACAATCATGTATTCGTAGAAGGATTGCAGAATGGAATAGGTCAGCCCGGCGCGGCCATCCAGAAATCCACCCTTCGCCACATACAGTAGAAAAAATTTCAGCAGCGGTCGCAGCGGCAGACGGTAGAACAATTCCTTCTGGTGATGGCGGCGCTTGTTGAAGTCGCGTTCGAACAACGCACTCCACAGGCTGAACTTCGCATGCGCGGCGCGGTTGGCCAGAATCTGTTCGGCTTCAAAGCGGCTGTAGTTATTGTGCCGCTCCAGCCAGAAGCCAACGCCTTTGCTGAAGGGGAAGTGGTCAAGATATCCGCTGACCTGACCGACCGGCCCATCGGGAATTGAAATGGGATTTACCAGCCGTTCGTAGCGCATCTTCTCCGGGCGAAACAACCGCATGTAATACGGCGATGCCTGCACATGCTTCAGCCAGCGGCCCAGATAAAAATCGCGCCGCTGCACGCGGAAGGCAATGGCATCGCCCGGCGCATCGGCAGCCGCCAGCAGATGCTGCTGCAGCTCCGTCGTCACGCGTTCATCCGCATCCAGATAGAAGACCCACGAATGTTTGAAGGGAATATTTTTCAACGCCCAGTTCTGATGGCTGGCCCAGTTGTCGAACTCGCGCTGGACAACATGCGCGCCGAAGTTCTTCGCAATCCCCACCGTCAGGTCCGTGCTGTTGGAGTCGAGCACATGCACATCATCCGACCACACCACGGACGCCAGGCACCCGGGCAGGTCCTGCTGTTCATTGCGCGTCAGGATGAGAACGGAAATCATACTTTCTCCGCCACCTTGTGCTGAGCCGCCACTTCGGCAAACATTTTCACAATCTGCCGCGCATTCTCGCGCATATCAAAACGGTTGCTGAAGCAGGCCAGGGCATTGCGTCCCATCTCGGCGCGTTGCGCTTCATCCAGCTTCATCCAGCGCCTCAGCAGGTTCAGGGTGCCTTTGGGCGTGTCCGGCTCCACTAGGCCGGCATTGTCCGCTGCTACTGCATCGCAGATGTTGACCTTATCAGCCAGCAGCACCGGCTTGCCGCAGCCCATCGCTTCCGCCACGGCGATGCCGAAATTCTCCTGATGCGAAGGCAGCACAAACGCGTCGCAACTATAGAAGGCACCCCACTTCGTGTCGCCAGTCAGCATGCCAGGCCAGTGCACACGTTCGGCAATTTTCATCTTCTTCGCGCGTGCAGTCAGTTCCGTGCGCCAACCGGTTTTGTCCGGACCGGCGATCACCAGATGCAGGTCTGGATCCAGGTTGGCGATGGCGGCAAATGCATCCAGCAGCATGTCGCAGCCTTTTTTGGGATGGATGCGTCCGAGGAACAGCAAGAATCGTTTGCCTTCCAGTTGTGGCATGGATGCGCGGAAGGTAGCCTTCATCTGTTCCGGGTCGCCGACAGGAATCTGCGCGCCGTAGGGAATCACTTTGCCGTTCCACTTGTGCAGACCGAAACTCTCATCGGCCAGCCGCTGCTCTGCCTCTGTGGTGAACAGAACGCGATGCGCGTGGCGCAGCACCCAGTACTCTGCCAGAAGCCAGTAGATCCACTTCTTCAAATGCTTCAGCGGATAGGCGCGTTTGAACCACGGGTCCAACATGCCGTGGACCAGAACGGCGTAGGGCTTCTTGCCGGAAAATGTTTTGGATACAGCGAAGCCGTGGTACTGCCACAGTCCGTGAATAATGACGCCGTCAAAGCGATCGCCATTGGCTTTGAGCCAGGGAATCAGGCGCGGCGCAAAGGCATACTTCAAATGGCCGGGCCCCAGAGCATGCACGGTGATGTTAATGTCATTCAGGTATGGCGCATCGGGCCTGTCCAGCGTGACCACTTCGCCGGCATTGCCCAGCGGCGCATAATTTTCCACGATGCGGCGCACGGACTCCGCCGGTCCGCCCATGGCAGGGTCCAGTGTGGAGATGACCTGCAGAATACGCAGGCCGGAAATGGGGTTGTCTTTCGGACTCATCGCGCTAACGGCTCTCCTCGACCCAGCTTGCATTAATCATCATGGAGTGACGCTCCTGTGTCCACTGCGCAGCCAATCCAGCGCCGCCTTCATTCCTGTAACATTTTCTGCAAAGCCCCAGTGCCGAATGCGTTCCAGCGATTTCGCTCCCATCTTCACTGCCGTCTCCGGATTGGACAGCACATCGCGCAATGCTTTTGCCAATGCCTTCACATCGCGGACTGGAACCACAAAACCGTTGACGCTGTTCTCCACCAGGTCCGGCGCGGCGCCCACTTCATCGGTCACAATCACGGCGCGGCCGGCGTTCATCACTTCATTTACTATCAGGCCCCACGGTTCATGCCGGGCCGGCAGAACAAAAACGCGACACAAATCAAAATAGCGGGGCAGCTCGCTCTGGTTGCGGAAGCCCAGCATGAAGATGTTTTTGCGGCCGGCATCGCCCGCTTCGGCAATCCGCGCCTCAATGGCGGCACGCTCTTCGCCATCGCCGATAATCAGCAGGTACGGCTGTGGTTGCACATCCTCGCGCATTTGCAGAAACGCTTCCACCAAAGCCATGCAGTGCTTGCGTTTCTGTAGCTTGGATGCAAAAAGTATCACCGGGCGTTCGGGTTCGAGGCCTAATTCTTTTCGCAATGCCGCCTGCTGCGGGGCCGCCGCGGCAGCGCGCTGCTCAAAGAAATCATTGTCCACGCTGTATGGCAGCAGGAAGCGGGGAAAGTCTTTGCCGAAATAATGCTGCCAGTACTCGTCATTCAACGTACCGGAAGAAAGCGTTGCCCGCACCAGCTGCTTGAGCGCGGTAAAAAATGCCTGCTTCAGCAACCGACGCATTCCCGTGCGCGGACGATCCGCCAGCCAGGAGTCTGTGCGTAGCAGTACCGGAATACCCAGCAGCCGCGCAGCAATCATCACATGCAGTGCATTGGCGGTGTGGTAGCCGTGGATCCAAACCGCATCGAAGCGCCCGGCACGCAGACGGCTGTAAATGCCATAACAAAGCTGTTGCCGCGGAACTTCGGATTTGCGACGAAGGAATGGAATCTCCGGCAGGAATTCTGATTTGTAGCCATCCAGCAGCGGGATGTCCCACGCCACATCCACACCGAAGCCGGAGTCTTTGTACGTGCGCAATGAAAAGTCTGAGAAGTAAAAAACGCTCAGATCGAAATCCGGCGACTGCGCAAGACAGCGCAACATGGGTGCCTGATATTGAATGGGATGGCTGACGAAATACGCCAGACGGTAGGGACGCAACTTCTCCGCCGCTTGCTCTGGCACAGATTCGTTGGCGGAGTGGCGGTCCATGGGAATCTTCAACCTGGCTGGCGTTCTATTCGTGGGTGTTATGGCGCATACTGTGCTGCGTACAGCACGGTAAGTATGGTGGAGATGCCGCCGGCGCGAATTGCGGCCTTGAACGGGTTGGTCGGGATGACAACAATGTCATCCGGCTGCAGGACAGGGTCGGGATCCTTGCCGGAAATGACGCGGTTCATGTTCACCGTAATCTCTTTGCGGTCTGTGCCCACGGTGCGAACAATGTAAGTTCCGTTGCGCGATGCCTCAAAGGGAATGCCGCCGGCCAGAGAGCAGAGCTGCAGCAGGGTGAGCGGCATGGTGTTGTTCAGAGGGAAGGCGGCCTGCGACTTGAAGGCGCCGAAGGTGTAGACCACGCCGGCGCGCGGAACAATGATATGGTCGCCGCCGAAGATGGGAATATCGGCATAGGCGGACTTCGCCGGGTCATTGCCCAGGTCGAGCGTGATGGGTGCAGGCAGGCCGGGCCGCGTGATGGTGATGACGTGGCTGCTGGTCGCGTTCAAACCGCCCGTGGCTGCCAGCGCTTCAATCAGCGTGCGGTGGCCAAGCACAGGCACCAACCCGGGAATATGCACTTCACCAATTACAGCGGCCACCTGATTGGGCGACTCCATAACGGAGACGCTCACCAGCGGGTGAAGCAGCATGCCGTTATCCACCAGCTTGTTTTTGATCAGCGTTTCCGCCTGCGTGGTGGTCAGACCGGCCAGATTAATTGTGCCGATGAGCGGCATGGACACGGTGCCGTCCGGCAGGATGCGATAGGTCTGGCTGAGTTCGGTCACGGAATAGACGTGCAGAAAAATCAGGTCGCCTGCGCTCAGCGTGAAGTCATGCTTGGCGGGACGCAGCACCGAGGGGTCGCTGGTCAACACCGTCGGCAGATTTTCTGATGCATTGCTGCCGACAGCGGGGCCGGAGTACTGCGCCTGCATTGGCAGCGCAGCCATGCAGCAGGCAGCGGTCACCAGACTGGCCCGGAGTACCGTACGGCGGATTGTCTGCATCAGCTTCATTTCTTCAGTCCCTTTGCGTTACTGCGTGTAGCGTTATTCGCTTGGCCGCTTTCTCTGCGTGTCCCAGCTGCTGCTGTCATTGCTGTAGTACCCGTAATTGTAGTACCCGTAGTAGCCATAATATTCCGGCGAATTCAGGTCAACAGCGTTCAGCACAATGCCGGTGATGGGTGCGCCGGCGCGAACGAGCAGGTCGCGTGCGCGGCGGATAATGTGTTTGCTGGTCTTGCCGTGGCGAATGACCAACGCCACCGCATCGCACATGCGGGCAAGGATAACGCCGTCTGTGACCGAGAGAATCGGCGGCGAATCGATGATGACATGCGTGTAATTTTTCTTAGCTTCTTCCAGCAATTGCATGAAGGCCTGCGAACCCAGCATCTCTGTGGGGAAGGGCGGCACCGGACCGCTGGTGAGGATGTACAGGTTGGGCAGGTCCGGAACTTGCTGCACCACGTCCTGCAGCCGCGCGGCTCCGGTCAGGATGGTGCTGAGGCCGGTCTTGCCCGTCAATCCGAAACGGTGATGCACCGTAGGCCGGCGAAGATCGCAATCAATCATCAGAACTTTGGAATCGCGCTGCGCCATCACGCTGGAAAGATTGGTGGAGACAGTCGTCTTACCTTCCGAAGGCGTTGCGCTGGTCACCAAAATCACTTTTGGCGGGTGCCCCGCGGTAGAAAGCAGCAGGGAAGTACGCAGCGAGCGCAACGACTCCGCAAAGTGCGATTTGGGTGCGCTGAGTACGAAGATGTTGCGCTGCGCTGTGGTCGCTTCCTGCGTGTCGTCGGCCTCTACATAACGCTTGGCCTTGGGAATGATGGCCAGCGAGGGCAGCTCTATCAGAGTTTCAATCTCGTAGATGCTGCGCATTCCGGTGTCTAGATTTTCCAGCGTAAAGGCCAACGCTATGCCGCCGAGAAGGAAAAACACCAGGCGCGTGATGATGGTGGAGCTGGCGGAGGGCATGGTGGGCGACGCAGGCCGATATGCCAAATCCACAATTTCAATTTCGCTGGATTCCAAACCGGCTTCAATTCCGGCGGCGCGCAGCCGTTGCAGCAGCCCCTGATACAGCTCGCGGTTGGAATCGAATTTGCGCTGACGGATGGTGAACTCCACCATGTCATCGCGCATTTTGTAGGCATCGCTTTCTGTTTCAGAGAGTGCGGAGTTGGCCATGCGCTCGGCCACACGCGATGTCTCCAGCAACTGGCTAGCTTCGTTGCGATTTCGCTGTGTTTCAGTGTCAATCTGTTTTTGCAATTCGGCAAGCTGTGCTTTGGCTTGTACCGTCTGCGGATAATTCGGGCCGTAGGTGGTTTCAAGATTCGCCAAATCTGCGGACTGGGTTGCGTATTGCTGACGGAGAGTATTGAGTGCCTGGTTGGGTTGGCTGCCGGTCAAACCTTCCATGCCAGTCAGATTGGTGGTCGTCGGGTTGGTGTCCTGCAGCACACGGTAGTGCGCCTCGGCAATGATGCGGTTGACGCGCGCATCAATCGCAGCCTTGTTCAGCGCTTCCAACTGCGTGCCAATAATCAATTCGCGGTTGTTGTCCAGGCCGATGACGCCCACGCGCTTCTGCAGGTCCATCAGCTGTTCCTGCGATGTCTCCACCTGCTGCTTCAAATCATCCAGTTGGCTGCTCAGCCAGTCGGTGATGCGCTGCGTGGCGGAATAGCGCGACTGAAAGCTGCGCGAGATGTAATTCGTCATCAGCTTGTTGACGATGTTTTTAGACAGGTCCGGATCATTGCTGCGGTACTTGATGACGATGATGTCGGTATGCAGCACCGACGCCACTGCCAGACCTCCGTGCAGTCTGCGTAGGACTGACTCACGTACAACGGGGTCGTCCAAGTCACGATGCGGCTGCGGTGTTTTGTAGCCGTTGAAGGACATGTTGTCCTGCAGGTTCAGCGAGCGCGCCACATTCAGCAGCAGCGTATCGCTGGTCAGGATGTTGACCTCGGTTTCCAGCCGGTTGTTCTGCGCTCCGCTGACGCCTGCGGCGGAAATTTTGAATTCGTTGGACGAGCCTTCACGCACCTGCAGACGACCAACTGCAAAATAGACCTTGGGCTGCGTTACATGAACGAAGTATCCATACCCCAGGCCCAGGGCAGCGGCGGCAAGGATGATCCACTTGCGCTTACGCAGTACCAGCAGGGTTTCTGAAAGGGGGGAATCCTGAATGGCAGGATTGACAGGCATTGCGCCGCCCGCAGCTACCGGGTTGACCGGTGCGCGGTTGAAGGATTCAGGCTGCTCTTTTTGGTGGTCCTGCGCCATGCGTGTTTGCCGCATCTCCTGATAGTGACCCGGTCTGTAGATTGCGAGTACCGGAGAACCCGATTGCGAATCTTATGCCGTCGGCTTCAATTGATTAGATCTGATGGTTGCGAATGACCATCCTGAATCTATCGGCCATCAACAACTGCACTGAATGAATGTGGCCGTACTGGACATGGATCGAACCTTCTCCATGCAACGACTGGGGTTGAGAGATTGCAGCCAAACTCTGCCTTACATCTTGAGATGCACTGTATTCAGTTGCTTTTCGATGTGTCCCAAACAAAATTCTGGTTCCAACGTGACAATTATAGCGTGTCCCCCATATCGAGGAAATTAATCTCCTTCAAATTCAGAAACTTCGGATATAGACATTAATTTTTGGGAATAGTTGCTGTTGACGGGCCCGTACCGCTTGGTGGCTTCCTGTAGCTCCGGTACACTGCCCATTGAGTGCCAAAGTTCTGTGCCTCGCAAACGTTATGACGTCATACTCAAAAATTGCGGTAGTCGGTTCGGGATACGTCGGTCTGGTGGCTGCGGTCTGCTTTGCGGAGATCGGCCATCAGGTCCTGTGCATTGATAATGATGAGTCGAAGGTGATGGCGCTCAGCGCCGGCCACTCCATCATTCACGAGCAGTACCTGCCGCAGCTACTGGAAAAGCACCGCAACAAGAATGTCCAGTTCACCACCAATCTGGCCGAGGCCACGCGCCAGTCCGACCTGATCTTCATCGCCGTGGGTACGCCGCAGAGTGAGACCGGCGACGCCGACCTCTCTTACGTCGAGTCGGTTGCCTCGGAAGTTGCCCGCTCCATGGATAGCTACAAAGTCATCGTGGAAAAAAGCACCGTGCCGGTTTACACGAATGAGTGGATCCGCCGCGTGATTGAACGCAACGGTGTTTCGCCGGCCATGTTTGACGTCACCTCGAACCCAGAGTTTCTGCGCGAAGGCACGGCGGTTTCCGACTTTCTGCATCCCGACCGCATCGTTATCGGCGTAGACAGCGAACGCGCCGGCGCTTTGCTGGCGCAACTCTATCTGCCGCTGACCAGTGGAGAATATTATCGCCGACCTGATGCCATCGCCGGGCCCTGCACGGTGGAGCAGCCGCCGGTGCTGCTGGTAACTTCGACCAAGAGTGCAGAGATTAACAAGCACGCCTCCAATGCATTGCTCGCGATGAAGATTTCTTTCATCAACGCAGTTGCCAATCTGTGTGAGTCGGTCGACGCCAATGTGGAACAGGTCTCGCGCGGCATCGGGCTGGATTCGCGCATCGGCCCACGCTTTCTGCGTCCGGGCATCGGCTACGGCGGTTCGTGTTTCCCGAAAGATGTCGCCGCTTTCCGCAGCGTGGCCGAGCAGTTGGGCATCGACTTCAACCTGCTGGCCGAAGTGGAGAAAATCAACAACCTGCAGCGCAAACGGTTTCTGGCCAAAGTACGCAGTGCGCTGTGGACCCTGCGCGGCAAGCGGCTGGCTGTTCTCGGACTCGCTTTCAAGGGGGACACCGACGACATCCGCGAGTCGCCGGCGATAGAAATGGTGCGGCTGCTGCTGGCCGAGGGTTGCTCCATCATTGCGTATGACCCCGCCGCCATGGACCGCACTCGCGAGCTGCTGCCGGAATCCGCACAGCTGCGATACGCCACCGATGCTTACGCCGCCGCCACCGATGCCGATGCCATGCTGGTGCTCACCGACTGGCGCGAATGTGCGCAGATGGATTTGCCGCGATTGAACCAGGCGTTGCGCTACCCAATCGTGATTGACGGCCGCAATCTTTTTGATCCGGCAGAGATGAGCTCACACGGATTCACCTACATCAGCATCGGCCGCCCGGCAGCGTATCCCGTGCGGCTGACTGAGTAAAATGTTTTCAGTTGAATTAATAACGCCTGCATCACTGATTTACTTTGTTCCATATCTCAGGTTGGAAGTACTGCTTTGACGAGCGCGCCAAAACGAATGCTGGTGACCGGGGCTGCCGGTTTTCTCGGATCGCATCTCTGCGATGCGTTGCTGGCGAAAGACTGCATCGTCATCGGCGTCGACAATCTCTGCACCGGCAATCTGGAAAACCTCGCGCACCTTCACAATGAGCCGCGCTTTCAGTTCATTGAACATGACATCTGCAATCCGCTGGAGTTAGGTTCGGCAGATTCCGACACAGTGGATTACGTATTCAATTTCGCCTCGCCTGCCAGCCCGAAGGACTACCATCGGCTGGGCGTGGAAACGCTGATGGTCGGTTCGGTCGGCACGCGCAACATGCTGGAACTGGCCCGCCGCTACAACGCAAAATTTCTGCAGGCCTCCACATCAGAGTGTTACGGCGACCCTGAAGTGCATCCGCAGATGGAAAGCTACTGGGGCAATGTGAACCCCATCGGCGAACGCAGCGTGTATGACGAAGCCAAGCGGTTTGCAGAGGCGCTCACCGTGGCCTATCGGCGGTATTACTCCACCGACACGCGACTGGTGCGCATCTTCAACACCTACGGCCCGCGGTTGGGGCGCAGCGATGGCCGCGTCATCTCCAACCTGATGGTGCAGGCGTTGCGCGGCGAAGACCTCACCATCTACGGCGACGGTTCGCAGACCCGCAGTTTCTGTTATGTTTCCGACCTGATTGACGGCATCCTGCGACTGGCCGCGTCCGACGAATCCATGCCGGTGAACATCGGCAACCCGGTGGAGTGGACGATTCAGGATTGCGCGCAGGAAGTGCTGGCCGTGACCGGGTCGAAGAGCAACATCGTTACCACCACGCTGCCTTCGGATGATCCCACGCGCCGCAAGCCAGACATCACCCGCGCCCGTACGCTGCTCGGCTGGGAGCCAAAAGTTACGCTGCATGAAGGCCTGCAGTTATCGCTGGAATACTTCCGGCAGATTGCGAAACGCGCCGAATAGTTTTTATTGCTCGCTGTGCAGCTTGGGATACCAGGTGATTTGCAGCGAAGTGGTCGTGTCGCTGTGCCGTCCGCTCATCCAGTAGGGTGCTACCCATTCTTCATACTGCACGTAGCCGTTCAACTCCAACTGCTTGGCGATCCGCACGACCGCGCTGGCGCGCACCTGATTTTGTCCGCTGCCGCCGGGGAAAAAGTCCTTCGCATTCTTGGCATGCATCCACTCCAACTGCACCTGTTCATTGCCGCTCAGGTGATAGGTGAGCCACGCCTGTCCGCCCTTGCCTTCGCGTCCCATCCAGTCGCCCATAATCTGGCCGTTGTTGGTGTAGCCCTGCCGCTGCACCACTTCCCAGTACGTGGCTCCGCCGCCCAGGCTGATGGAAGTGGATTGGTCCGAATCCGCCGCCTCGACTCGCAGGTCGAGTTTGGGCACCGCCGGCACGTGCGAGAGATACAAGCCTGTGCGGAAGTCGGCGCGGCGCGGCGCGCTGATGGGGTTCACATCGTCATGCGCGCCCATGTCCACATAGAGAGTCAGCCAATGCTCCAGATACGGCAGCCGCCAGTTGGCGTCGAAGGCCGAGTAACGCGCGCCCGGATCCGCCGGAGAGAATTTGATGTTCTGCGGCACACCGCTGAAGCTGAAGAAGCTCTTTAGAAAAGTGTGCAGCGTGACCGGCGCGTGCCCAACGCCGCCCCAGATGATGGTGCGCTGAATGCCAATCTCCAGACTGGAGTAG
>Ga0164296_1003630_pt1 | contig 14469 bp, 21 predicted proteins | sample GEODES057metaG_FD_113533 | JGI IMG/M metagenome (GOLD analysis project Ga0164296, IMG submission 113533) | Dystrophic lake water microbial communities from Trout Bog Lake, Wisconsin, USA - GEODES057 metaG | ecosystem: Environmental > Aquatic > Freshwater > Lake | place: USA: Trout Bog Lake... | reverse complement strand
CAGAGTGGAAACCTAACCAAGACAAGAATTCCTTATTTTACCGTGAGTTTGATGCATCAAATCCATTATCCTTTGAGAATTTTAGAGTCTGGACTTGATTTAATTTTTATATTATGATACAATCCCGTTATGAACATCTTTTACCTACACAACAATGTGCAAACTTGTGCTGAAATGCACAATGACAAGCATTGTATTAAAATGATCCTCGAATATGCTCAACTTCTTTCTACTGCTCATCGTGTCCTTGATGGTACTGAATATATTGGCCGCAGTCAAACTGGTCGCAAAAAAATCAGATATGTACTTGCTGATAGCCGTGAATCTATTTTGTATATGGCTACTCACCTCAATCACCCTTCAGCAATTTGGTGCAGGCAATCTAGTGTCAATTATAAGTGGTTGTATAACTTGTTAACTGCTTTGTGTAGAGAATATACCTATCGTTATGGTAGAAAACATAAAGTAGAAACCTCTGAACTACTTAAAACTTTGTATCAAGTACCGAACAATATCAAACAAGGACCTTTTACAGAACCAACACCAGCCATGCCTGATGATGTAAAAGTACCTGGTAGTTCTATTGCTTCCTATCGTAATTATTACCGTGAATACAAACAACATCTATTATCTTGGAAAGGCAAGATAAATAGTAGAGAAACCCCACAATGGATATTTGACCCGGAACTTAATTATGCCTAACTATGTATTCAAAAATTTGAACACCAATGAACTTGAAGAACACTCTATGTCATATAAAGTGTTAGACTATTTCAAGATAGAAAACCCCCATCTAGAACGATACTTCTCACCAGAGAACCTGCCAATTATGAGTGACGGTGCTCGTATGTCTGTTCCCGGTATGGGTCAACCTCATATGGCCTTTGAACGTGGTGTTATTCAGCGTATGAAAGAAACAGTACCTGGTAACACAATGAGTGGTCATAAGACTAAGATGCCGAGGGAATGGTAATGAAAGTACAACAAATTCCAGCATTATTTCAACCAAAAAGAGGTGCAGATGAGAATCACCCTATAACAAAAACTCCTGGTCAAAAAAAGAAATCTAAACAATCAAGGAGTTTGAATGGCAACGAAAAGAAAAATAATACCGCAAGAATCCTCACAGCCTGAATTAAGAGATATTAAAACATCAAATGCTTTAAGAGTTAAAATAGATGATCTAAAAACCTTTCAGCCATTAACTGATAATCAAAAGAAATTCTTTGATGCTTATAAAAGAGGTGATTATTTTGTAGCATTACATGGCGTAGCAGGTACAGGTAAAACTTTTTGTGCATTGTATAAAGCACTAGAGGAAGTATTAGATAAAAGTAATCCATTTAACAAGATTATCATTGTAAGGTCAGCAGTACAATCAAGAGAGATTGGCCATTTACCTGGTGATGTAACCGAGAAGATGGAGATATATCAACAGCCTTATGTACAAATTTGCGATACATTATTTGGCCGTAGAGATGCTTATAGTAGACTAGAAGAACAAGGTTATATTGATTTTATATCAACCTCTTTTATTCGTGGTATGTCATTTGATGATGCCATTATTATTGTTGATGAGATGCAGAATTTGACCTTTGAAGAAATTGATACTGTGATGACTCGTGTTGGTTATCGTAGTAAGATTATTTGGTGCGGTGATTATAGACAGACTGATTTGAATAGAAGAAAGAATGATATGTCTGGTATATTAAAGTTTTTTGATATTGCTATGCATATGGAATCATTTACACGTATTGAATTTACTGTGGAAGATATTGTAAGAAGTAGTTTGGTGAAAGACTATATAATGGCCAAACTTAAATTTGAAGATAACAATCAAAATTAATATTTGAGGTGAGCAACTAAATATGGAAAATAATATTGATTACATTTATGAATACTCTGATTTGAATAGATTTCACACGAGAGTAAAAATATTAACGGGTGTATACAAAGATATTATCTTAGAATATATCAATGCTGTTCTTTATCAATGGGAAGATAAAAATGAATTTCAATTTAAATATGATATCTACCACAAACCAGAAAATCTTATTCATATTAAATTAAAAGAAGATAAAGATTTCAATGACTATGTGGTTCAGTTAATTTGTAATATTGTAGAAGATAGACGTAATGATAAGTTTGCAAAGAATAAACAAGATATAGCTGCAAGTCCTATTGGTGTAACAAACCCTAATATAAAAATAGATAAAAGATGGTATTCAAAAGAAAAACTACAACCAGAATCAAAAGGTTTACAAGGATTTTAAGATGACATTAAATGCAAGCGGACCAATTAGTCTAGGAGGTTCAACGGCTGGCCAATCATTCGAATATGAAGTAGGCTCTGCAACTTATCCTGGTTACAATCAGACAGTTAGTTTAAATGATGTGCTCGTAAGAAAATTGACCGGTAATACTACTTTAAGCACAACCAACTCGTTGAATAGTTTGCATGGTAAAACATACCGTATTGCTGTTAGTGTTACATATGCTAGTGATACAGTCAATGCAGGAATATTTCCTTTTACTTTTGGTAATTATGTGGCTGGATTCACAGATATTACCGTTACTGTCAATTCTGGTATCTATGTATATGCAAGTCAAACAAATGTTATTGCATTGACTATAGGTACTGGAACTAATTTTACATCTGGAGACACCTTAAAATTAATTAATGCTGGTCGTATTGTTGGTCGTGGTGGTGATGCCGGTGGACAACAATCACCAAGTTCAGCCTACTTTTACGGTGGTGCTGGTGGTAATGCCTTAACGATTGGACCTTATTTGGCAGTAACTATAGTTAATAATGGGTATATTGCTGGTGGTGGAGGAGGTGGCGCCGGAAACTTTACGGGATCTTACGCTTTTGGTGGAGGCGGAGGTGCAGGAGGAGGTAAAGGAGGAGGATCAAGTTATTTTGGTTCTTTTGTTACACCTGGTTGCGGTGGCGCCCTTAGATCCTCAGGAGGTAATGGTACAACTCTAAATTCCGGATGTTGTGTTAGTTTATCTTCGGGGGGTGGTGGCGGATATGTTTTTCCAGGAGCTGGTGGGGCTGGAGCTGTATTTAGGACATCAGCTCAAGGCGGAGGCGCTGGTGGCGGTGGCGGAGCATGTGTAGTGTATAGTTCAGGAGGCGGAAACGGAGGCGCAAGTTATTTTGCTGGAGCATCAGTTACTACTAATGCAGGTGGTGGCGGTGGAGGTTATGGAGCGTCTGGCGGGAATACATCATCTTATACCGGAGGTATAGGAGGGTCTGCAATTAATTCCGCATCATCATATACAATATCCGGTACTGGAGCCGTATTTGGTTCATCCTAATAATTCATAAAGGTAGATATAAATGATATATCAAATATTAGATAGAGCAAATAGTAATATTGTTTGGGTTTGTCCCGATCAATCAACAATTAATACAGCAATTTCGTATGGATATGTTGAAGGTTTCAATCAAAACGTTAATAAATTTATTATTGGCACGGCAACAGATGCTAATAATATATTACAATATGCACAGTCGTCTTGGTATAAAGAAAGAGGCAACACTATTAGTATAAAAAGAGGCACAGAAATCGACAATGTTATCTGGTGGTCATCAACTACACATGATTTAGATAATGAAGTTCCTGAGGCCAATACAATTTATCGTGTATTCGATCCAATCAGTGTGACATATTTTGATAACACACAAGATTTAAATACGGCTAAAAATGATTTAGAAAATGCAAAAAATAATTTCTTGAATTTTTATGGTTTAAATTCTGTGATTGTACTTGAAACAATTCCTGAATTATTGGTATCTAAGCTCAAGTCTAATACTACCACAGGAACACAAACATTATGACCGAAAACGATAGAATACCTCCAGCACATTCATTTAATTATGATGGCGCTACAATAAATGTTTTCCATGCTAGTAAAGGTGAAGGATTGCCAAAGCATCAACACAACTTTGCTCACGCAACTTTATGTACCTCAGGATCTTGTTATGTACGCAAAGAAGGTAAAGAGATTATTATGGATAAAACAACACAACCTATCAATTTGGTTGAAAATGAATGGCATGAAATTGAAGCCATAGAAGATAATACCGTGTTTATTAACGTTTTTGCTGAAGGTAAGTATTGACATTTTCTTAATACCATGTTATAATATATTATGCAAGTACACCACCTATTCCCCACTCCTGTTGTAGTTATACCTTTTGAAGTTGAAGATACATTGAGAAATTTCTTAATGAATGTTGAAATGTATAAAACAAATATTGATGTCCAGTCATATGGTACTCGTTCGAAAGATGTAAAAATCCTTAGATCGTTAGAATGTGTTAAACTCAGAGAATTTATATTAAAATCATCTTTGCCTTTTCTCAAAGATGTGCTTGGTTATGATATAAAAGAAATGGTTGATGTACTATCATGGGTTTCAGTCAAAATACCCGGTCAACATCATATACCACATACACATCCAAATAGTTTAATTTCTGGTATCTTTTACTTTGATGATATAGATAAATCAACGCCTGTTATTTTTACTAAGCCTAAAGACGCAGTAAGTTGTTTCAAAATTTATCCCCAAATAGATAAAAAACATACTTCTAATGAATTCAGTTCAACACATTATATAATTGAAGCTAAGAAAGGTAACATACTTTTATTTCCATCATATTTGGAACATGCTGTACCACCCAACACCACTAAGAAAACACGATACAGTTTATCGTTTAATTTAATGGCAAAGAGTGCAACGTATGGTTCAGTAAATGACCTCACCTTTATTGATTTTAATGATTTAATTTAATGTTTACATTTTGCCCACCAAAATCCTTAGAGGATCTACAATCAACAACACTACCTTCTGGTAGTCGTTTCTACACACTTCCAGATGGTACCAAACTGCCTTCTGTAACCACCGTCATAGGTGCACAGAAAAAAGAATCTATTATGAGGTGGCGTAAACGAGTTGGTGAAGTAGAAGCCAATCGTATATCAAAGATGGCTACTGGTCGTGGTACTAATGTACATACATTATGTGAAAGGTATTTGAATAATGAACCAGTTGGTGAAATTATGCCAGATGCCAAAGAAATGTTTTTGAGTTTAAAACCTACATTAAATAGAATTAATAATATACATTATCAAGAACAGGCATTGTGGTCTAAACAACTTGAAATGGCTGGTCGTGTAGACTGTATTGCTGAGTTTGATGGTGTATTATCTGTTATTGATTTTAAAACATCTAAACGAATTAAATCATTAACAGATATTGAAGATTACTTTTGGCAAACATCTGCATATGCTTTGATGTATGAAGAAATGATAGGAACACCTATTAATGATTTGGTGATTATCATGGCCGTAGAAGATGAAGGATGCCATATATTTCAACAAAAGGTAGAAGATCATATTGATGGATTAGTGAAAGCGATACAGTTCTACAAAGATAGCTTGCCAAAAAGATAAATATGGTGTATACTTACATGAAAAATACGATTCAATTCGTATTAGATGATTTTAAATCTTTTCCAATAAGATGGATTATTGAAACATCATGTTGGCTAGGTATTCTATTCAACACGGTAGTAATAGCATGTACAGTACCTAATATTCCTTGGAATATTTTATATCCTATTTGGATTGTTTGTTGTTTTGCTTCCTCATGGACAAGCTATACAAGAAATAGTTCAATTGGTGTAATTGGTAGTTTAATCTTTGCTGTCCTAGATAGTTATGGTTACTACCGTATTATGGTTGTATGAAGTAAATCAAAAAGTGTGCAAGACCCGGCTTCGATGCCGGCAGGTCCACCATAAGAGCATAAGGTGTTTTTATGATGGGCCTGAATTGGATTCGATTGTGCAAAGAGTAGAGGCATGGACAACTCATCACAGAGAGATGTAAAAAGTAAAAAACGTTAAATGCAAACGATGAAACAGCATATTTGATGGCAGCTTAAGCTATCATAGGGTTTCGGTTAGTTTCCTCGTAACAGAATAACTAACCAATTTTTATAACTAAAGGAGTTTAAATGAAAAAGACAATTATTGCAATCGCCACCATGGCAGTCTTAGGTGTTGCAGCTGCCGCTGATTTCGTATCAGTTGGTGTAGATGCAAATCAAAGTCGTACTAATGCTTCCCAACATGCTACAGTAGAAACTGTACGTGCTGGTAAAGATATTGGTGCTGGATTTGATGTTGTTGTTCAAGACCGTACTCAAGTACAAACACAAGGTGGTATGTTCAACAGTATTGAAGGTACATTAGGTTATCAGCTAAGCGTATTAAATGTATATGCTGGTGCTGGTCGTGACCAAGGCCTTAATGCAGCTAAAGATACTGCTTATAACTACGGTCTAGTTGGTGGTACATTAGGTCAGACAGTTGGTCCTGTTTATGCATTTATCGGTGCAAAAACACATGCTAACTGGGACAAAAATGCACCAAAACAAACAGTAGCTTACACAGGTGTTTCTTATCCTGTTACAAAGACATGGGCTATTGATTTGAACGCATCCGCATCATTACAAGATATTAAAGATAAACAAGCTGGTGTTGCCGCTCGTATATCATTCTAATATATGAGTTTGGGGCTCTCAATAAAAGCCCCATTATGAATCACCGCTATTCATAATACCGTTCTCCACACTAAATCAAAATCGTAATTGGAGACCAAGTTCTTCTTAGAAGAACGTAATCAAAAAGGAGAGTATGATGAAGTTTCTAACTAAAACTATCATAGCCGTATTGTCATTAAGCTTAATCGCTACAAATGCCAAACCCGCACCTGATATTACTGAAGCCGTGAAAGCAGATTTTAATAAACAAATTCTCTGTATGGCTAAAAACATATATTACGAAGCCGCAATGGAACCTTATGAGGGTAAGCTTGCAGTTGCTCAGGTAACTTTAAACAGAACACAAAACAAGAACTATCCATCGGATGTTTGCGGAGTAGTATATCAAAAAAATAATGGTACATGCCAATTCACCTGGACTTGTGAAAAATCATATGAAGTCCGTAATCAATACGCATGGGAAGAATGTATAATGATTGCTAGACGAGCACTTACAGAAGGCATATTACACAAGGCTATTGCTAAAGCTAATATTGTATTTTACCATGCCACTTATGTACATCCAGGATGGTCAAACATACATCCGTACATGACAATTGGTAATCATATTTTTTACGCTAAGTATTGACACGGTGATTCTTTTGTAGTACAATATACTTTTATGATTGAGAATTATGCCAACAAAAATAGAAATTGCCGAGTTTAGTGATATGATTGCCGTTGAATCTGGTCTATGGTCAATGAAAATTATTGATACCGTTATTGCTCATTGTGAGAATAGTGGAATGGAAATAGATGTGGCATCTAGTCTCTTATCTTCTGCTCTTAAAGCACAGATAAGAGAAGAGGCTGAAGGTTTAAATTTACTAAAAAAGTCCAATAAATTACCAATATGAACGATGAGAACACAGGCTTTGCCGCCTTTGCCTTATACAATGCGATACATTTACATTTTACTTCTAATAGTTATGATTACTTTAAGTATGGTGGCAAAACCAATGTATCTAAAGATTCCTTCTCTAGACGTAAGGACAAATTTCATTTCTATAGATTGAGTAGGCGATTTAAGCTTGATGAATTACGTGAGTTTTATATTGCCAATTTTATTGATAGTACTATTAAATGGGTTGGTGATATATCAGGTGCTGAAGGTGAAGATACCTACAAAAAGTGGCAGAAAAGAAAACAAAGCTTGACATATAACTTCGAACAAGATATAATAATGTTATTCGAAACAGAAAATTGGTTAAAAGTAAACAATGGTCAATATCCGTATCTACTTGAACAAACAATGCGAAAAAGTATTGAGATAGAAACCTTGTGTATTCTTAATGATATTATGTGTTTCTTTCCAATCTGGACTGAAAGAATTGCCGATAACATAATATGGCCTGATTATAAACTGAAGTGTGAGAGGTATACACCTTTCATACAATATGATAAACAAAAATTTAAGAAAATATTGAAAGAACAAATTAAAGAATATGCCTAAGATTGATAAAATATATCTTGATATGGATGGTGTGATAGCTGACTTTGTAAAAAGATACAATGAGTTATATCACATGGATCCGGATTCTAAAGAAGCTAGAAAAAACTTCAGTAATCGTTTTATGAATTTTATTAAAACCAAACAATTTGAAACATTAGAACCGATGCCTGATACATCAGCATTAATTGAATATTTAAAGAACCAAGATGTACCTGTAGAGATTTTATCTTCAACAGGTAGACCAGAAAGTCATGAAGAAGTGGCCAGACAAAAGACTGTTTGGTTATGTAATCATGGCATCTCATTTAAAGGGAACTTTGTTCCTGGCAAAGAACTGAAAAAGAACTTTGCAACACCGACTTCTCTAATCATTGATGATACCTTGAGTGTTATTACTGATTGGCAAGAAGCTGGCGGTCTTGCTATACACCACAAGAACGCCAGAGAAACTATGGTAATGTTGAAATTTTATCTGCTTTGATGGATAAATATACTATATTATGATACTTTTGAAACATACTCCGTTACATTCCGTTATACTAGAAAGGTTAATTATGGATTTCTCTAAAATGAAAAAGAGTTCAGGCAATCTGGACAAACTCGCAAAAGCCGTTGAAGCTCTCAATGCTTCGTCAGACGGATCCTCCGAAAAAGAACTATACTGGCGTCCAGAAGTAGACAAAGCTGGCAATGGTATGGCAACGATTCGTTTCTTACCAGCATCAGCTGCCGATGGTGAAGATGCATTACCATGGGTCAAAGTATTCTCTCACGGATTTCAAGGACCTGGTGGTTGGTTAATCGACAATTGTTTGACTACCAAGAACCAACAATGTCCTGTTTGTGAACACAATAACAAACTATGGAATTCTGGTGTAGAAGCCAACAAAGAAATTGTACGTAAACAAAAGCGTAAGTTAAACTATATCGCCAACGTTTATATCGTTTCTGATCCTAAGCATCCAGAAAATGAAGGACAAGTTAAGTTGTTCAAGTTCGGTAAGAAAATCTTTGATAAGATTACTGAAGCAATGAATCCTCAGTTTGAAGATGAGAAACCAATCAATCCATTTGATTTATGGAAAGGTGCTAACTTCAAGTTGAAGATTCGTAAAGTAGAAGGCTACCAAAACTATGATAAGTCTGAATTCGAATCAGCATCTCCATTGAGTGATGATGACGAGAAATTAGAAAAGATTTGGAAAGCAGAACACGCTTTATCTGGTCTAACAGCCGATAAAGAGTTCAAGTCCTATGATGACTTAAAAGGTCGTTTGGAAAAGGTTCTAGGTTTGAATGGTGACGTACCAGTTGCTAAGACAACCGTAGAGACTATCAAAGAGCAAGCACGTATTGCTCCTAAGAAAGTTGCTGAACCTGATCTTACTGAAGATGATGATGACTTGGCATACTTCTCAAAGTTAGCCGAGGAGTGATAAAAACTCTTTCTTCTTAAGTGTCTTCTGGAGAGTTTTTAACCCCGTTACGAACGGGGTTTTTCATTGGTTAAACTATTCTTAAGCTTTGTCTTTGTGCTTTTAATAAAGAATTATCATCATTACGTACAGCACTCTCACCAATAGAACCAGATTCCGATTTACCACCGATAGAAGAATTATTTGTTTTATTAATTACAATAGATTCTCCTGGTGATAATGAAGATTCTATTTGCTGATCCATATTCTCTTTAGTTGCCGATTGCATTTGTGCACCACTTGGTGCAACTGAAGATACTGGCGACGCCATACTTGTTGGTGTTGCTGATGATGATTCTTCTGCTGTAGGTCCACCCATACCGCCCCTACCACCGCCAGCTCCAGTAGGTGGTAATGGTGTCGCTGTTGGTGTTGATGTTGGTGGAGGAGTAATTTTAGAGGCTGATAGTTGTTTATCAGCATACTCACTTGCATCTTTCATTAAATTTTCTGGTGGTGGATTACCTCTAGAATCTTCAAATGTGTAACTACCTTGAGCCTTACCTAGAATAGTCTTTTCATATCGTTTATAACCTTTATCAACTAGATATCGGCCGATTATTTCTTGTTTCTCTTTTACCGCAGCATCATATTTTTCTTTAGATGCATCTGAATCTTCTTCACCTATACCCTGTAAGCCAAGTGATGCTTGATTGGCTTCTCTTTGTTCTTTTAAAGCTTTAACCGCTTTTTCACCACCCTTTTCTTGGGCTTGCTTTTCTTGTTTATCTTCCCACCATTTACGAATTTCTTCACCAATTAATCCGGCTAAAATGACTGAACCTGCTATTGCTGCGATAATTAAAGTGGCAGGAGATGTTAAGAATTCTACTAGATATTTACCGTATTTTATTAAATTTTTCCAAAGAGACCCACTAAAAAATTCTGAAACACTATCCCACAGTTTCATAATAGGTTCAAACATCTTTTTAACTTTATCCAAAATACCTTTAACAAAATCAAGTAAACTGCCACCATTTTTCTTTTCTTCTTTCTTATCACCACCAGTAGTTCTACCACCTAAAGCTTTGATTAACTCATCGTGCCTCTTTTGTTCTTTTTCATTTTTTCCTTCTTCAAAGTTTTTTTGTAATTCGGATTTTTTAATTTTAGATTCGAAATTATCTTTTATTAATGAGTATAGTTTAGTCACAGCATCAGCAACACCATCACCACTAGCAATCGGAGTTATCTTGCCACTACTGATATGTGTTATCATTGGTTCAGATGAACTCTTTTTACCCCTTCTAGCGTAACCACCAAAATAAGAAATATCATCATCATTTCTACCCATAGCACGACCCGCAATAGTACGAATAGATTTGCCAATTACACCACTACCGGTCAAAGCACGTACTAAATTCAAAGTATCAAAAGCTTTTTTAGTTCTTTTAACTTTGGCTTTAAATTTATCAGAAATAGCGCCTTTAATAGAAGCACCAAGACTTTGACCTTCTTCGAACTTTTTTCTAGCAATTAATGATAATAATCCAGTTTCTTTAAGTCTATCAGCTTTTTGATACGACATCTTATACACATCTTTTGATTTTGGTGTAGTGTCTGGTGCTTTACCTAATTTGGCGGATTCTGTTTTAGATGCAGCTCTACCCAACTGACCAGTTTTTTTCTCGTAAACAAACCAATAACCTTTACCTTTAAAAGCGGCAGGATCCCAAGCAAAAAACATGTTGTCTAATTTTTTAATGTCCATTATTGTCCTTGAAACATAATTGGTTTATCATTTGACTTTTTGGTTGTAACCGTCTCTTGTTTACCACCTTGTGCAACTACAGTATTATTGTTATTTACTATGGTTGTACCATTGACAGATTGTGATTTGAGGTCTTTGTTTTCGGATGAAGCAGAATCTAATTGTTGTCCTGTTGATTTTCCTAAAACAACTTTAACTTCGGATTCATATCGTTTGCTAAATTTACCGTCAGTATATTCATTTCTTGCTTGATATAAAGCTTCGATCTCTTTTTTAGGATCATCACTAACAAAACCACCCATATCTTTTTTGGCAATATCTAAAACTTTTTGAACATTACCGTGTTGAACAGATAGTGACCAAATAGCATCAGCAACACCAGCATCTGTTATTTTAAATCCCATTTTTTCTGCTTTCTTAGCAGCCGGATCATAATGAGTCTTCTTGATATAATCATGTTGAGCATCAGCAAACTTTTTACCTTCTTTAGGATCTTTGGCCAGTTGTTTCCATTTTTCACCAAATTCTGGAGTACCTGCTTTCAAACCATCAAACTCTTTTTTCCATTCCGACTTCTTGACAAAATCATCAGCAACACCCATCGTAGAACTCATTTGATATGTACCATATGATATACCACCAGGATCTTTTTTACCACCACCCATCATGCCGCTGGATACTGTACTTGGATCACCACTAGATTCAAATTTTGCTGAAGCAGAACCTAGACCAACGATTGCTGCAGCACCAATAGCGGCTTTGCCTATTTCAGCAACCTTAGATGGAGCTGAAGTTTTTGGTATAACAGGTTCAGCAGCAGGCTTTGGTGTAGGTGTGGGAGGTTTTTCAGGTATCGCTTCAGCTTTCTTTGGCGGCTCTACTTCTTTTTTAGGAGCAACTTCTTTCTCAACCTTTTCCGCTTTTGGTTTTTCGACAGTCTTTTCTGGTGCTTTCTCAGCAGCCTTCTTAGGTTCTTCCGCTTTCTTAGCTTCAGCCTTCTTAGGTTCTTCTGCTTTCTTAGGTTCTTCTGCTTTTTTAGCTTCAACCTTCTTAGCTTCAGCCTTCTTAGGTTCTTCCGCTTTCTTAGCTTCAGCCTTTTCTTCTTTCTTAGCCGCCTTGGTTTCTTCTTTCTTTTGCTTTCTTTCTTCTGCTCGGCGTTGTTGTCTACTCTTTACTTCAGCAGGTTTTCTCTTTGGCAGTATGGCTTCAAGCAATTCTTTGTGCCATTTTTCTTTTAGTTGTTCACGTTCTTCCTCAAACAAAGCATCAATTTCTTCTTGTTCATGTTCAGATTCTATTTCCACTTTGAACAGAGTATATAATTTACTCAAAGCATTAGATAAAGTATCGCCAGTTTTAATATCTTGTAATGAATTAAAAGTCTTAGTTGAAATAAGAGGTTGTTTAGTATTATTACTTTGTTTTTTATTATCTACTGGTGATACAGTAGGTCTAGAAGTAGGTTGTGGTGGTTCTTTTTCTTTTTCTTGTTTTTGATTTTGTTCTTTTGGAACCTTTAGAGTAGTCGATTCTTTTTTACTAGCTGCACGACCAAGACCACCATTTTTACCGAACACAAACCAATAACCCCTACCTTTAAAGGCAGAAGGTTCCCAAGCAAACGTAATCTTGCCTAGTTGTTTGGTTATCATCTACGTGCTTCTGCCTTTTTCTGTTTGAGTTTTTCGTTTTCTTCTTCTATATACTGAATTAACATGGCAACATATATGTCACGTTCCCACGGTATCATCGTTTCAAGTTCCGCTAGACTATACTTATGGTGTTGTATCAATGCAAAGTTAGTGCGGTAATAATTTTCTAAGTTATCATGACGAAATATTAAGCGAAAAAACTTTCTAAACCTTCAACGTCAATAGAGTGGTCAAATCCACACTTTGAACATTTCATTTCTACTTTCTTATTTAATATCGGTAGGTTGTTAAAAAATTCTTCTAACTTAACAAACTGTTCTTGATTTAAAGACTCAACAAACTCAATCAATTCAGCAGGATCAGCTTCTTTTGAATAATAATATTGTTCACCATCATAGATCCATTCAATAGATTCGGCTACCATATCTAATGCCATATCAGCAGCAGATTCTGTTTTAGCAAATCTTTTTACGACATAAAATTCTGGATATCTCAACTTAATAGAAATCTTATCAGTGATCTGTATAACGTCTTTAATATCAGGATTAATTTCAACCTTGATATCTAATAGATTAACATCAACATTCATGATATTACCACATTCTTTATTATCAACTTCATTATTACATTTGTATTTGTTTTGTATCACTTCACCAACTGATCTTGCTCGTAGTTGTAGGAAGTAATACTCAACGTCTGTGATAGGTAAAGAATCAACATCAATATCACCAATGGTACAATTAATAAGTACCTGACGAATATTTTGTTCAATCGTTTCAGTATCATCTGCTTCTAAAGCCATTAACAAATTTCTTTGTTCTTTGACTAGAAACGGTCTGTATCTAATGTGTCTTTTGGACACCGGTAAATCCAGTTCATAAACTGGCACATCAATTTTTGGCAAAGCCATAATATTATCTCCTCATTAAAATAAATTTCCACCTAATCCATTACCACCTGTAATCTGCGATATACCACCACTAATACCACTAGTAAGTGCAGATTGCAATACATTATTGAGTGAATTGTTTTTCCAGTAAGTATAAGCAAATACTACAGTCAATTTATGTACACCATCATTAGACCAATCCAAGTCTAACTGATTAACAGCAATTGGAAAAGCATCAATTAATTCAACCGTATAGGTTAAATTGTTTTGTAAATCATATTGATTGATAGTAATTGATGTGGTATAATCACCTTTGTATTTGAAATTGAAGTTTGTGTTTGGATTGATTAAGTCTAACCAAGAATCAAAAAATTGTTTTTCTGCCATATCACCACCAACAATAAATGTTAGATCCATATCTTGGTATGATGTTTGATTTGGAAACTTCTCTACAATATTATAAATCTTTTGATCGGTCGTATTGATAGTACGGCCAGGTAAATTGGCATTTTCACAACGAAAAGTCAATTGTTGTGCAATATTTCTATATTGAATAAGTGTTAAAGGAATAGGAATACTTACATCAAAACGATTCGGCCGAGCCAAATCTTTCTGAAAACTTGTAATAAAGCTGTTAATACTTCCGGCCATTATGGTTTCCTTAT
>Ga0164296_1003629_pt1 | contig 14470 bp, 18 predicted proteins | sample GEODES057metaG_FD_113533 | JGI IMG/M metagenome (GOLD analysis project Ga0164296, IMG submission 113533) | Dystrophic lake water microbial communities from Trout Bog Lake, Wisconsin, USA - GEODES057 metaG | ecosystem: Environmental > Aquatic > Freshwater > Lake | place: USA: Trout Bog Lake... | reverse complement strand
TTTGAATGTTATTGGTTACAAGCTCAAGAGGTCGCCGAACGGGTCGGAGATGGACACTCTGCGCTGCTGTGGCACTGCGGGACTCATCACGAAGCCAGATCTGCCCGGGGGCGACCCCATGGGGAGCGAACCTGCAGCGCTGGGCGCAGCCGCTGGTGCCGCATGCGCACCACGTCCCGGAGACGGTGGAGTCGTGAGCAAGTGCTCAGTGTCCGTCAACCAGTCGGTCAAGCTGAGACTGGGCTTATGCACCGCCTTGCCCGGCGGCGGAGGAAGTGGTGCAGCGTCCATGAGCAGCAAGTCCATCGCGGGAGGCTGCTGCGTGTGCTGCGTCTGGGGACGCGTATGTGTCGCCCCACCGCTTGGCCCGCCAAAGAAGTCAGCCAGAGCGTCTGAGGGAGATGGAGGCCCTCCAAGCAGGTCCAACAAGTCTGCGCCGTGCTTGGATTGCGCCGACCGCTGCGGCTGCTGCTGCTGCTGCGGCGGCGGCGGCGGGGATAGCGGTCTCACGGCTGGCGCTGCTGGCGGCGATGTCACAGTAAACTCGAAGGGGTCGATCTGCAAGTTGCCAAACTCAGTCACATTCACCGACATGCTAGCCATGACTGACATCGTCGCAGCTGGCGGCATGAGCACACTCTGCGGCGGGGCTGCCAGAGATGCAGGCGGCGGCGGAGCGAGGAATGTTGGTTGCGGCCCGGGGCGCTGCAACCCTGGAGCTACTTGCAGCGGCGCCACGAAGCTCGCACCACTGGGTGTAAACAACGACTCTGCAGATGCAAACACAGGCGGCTGGGGCAGCGGTTTGCGAGGCAATGGCGGTGGCGCCTGTTGCTGTGTGGCAGGAGGGCATTGAGGCGCCTCTCTCCAGCCTGCAGAGGGCTTGATATCAACTCGAAACTTGAACTGCTGCTGTTGCTGTGGTTTCTCGTCCTCGTCGTCACTGTCGTCAACCGCCACATTGCGCGAGGCGTCTGCCTGCGAAGGAGGAGGCCAGATTGCACCAGCAGCAACGAACCCCTTCTGCGCGTACTTCCGCCGAATGAATGCCTCCATGTCAGGCGTGCCACTTGCTGGGCGTCTGAACCCCTGTGGCAGCGTCGCTTCCCAGTATGCGTTCGCAGTCCCGTTGCCAGACGCCTCCATGAACTGCACTTGTCGTGTCAGCCACGCATCCAGCGTCGTACTCCGCACCTGGCTGATGTGGACGCCCAGGCCGCGATGCACGCCCGCGCAAAACTGGCAGATGAAGACACCGCAATTGACTGACGCCCACGTTGCGGGAGGTTGTCCGCAATCGGCACAAGTGCGATTCGCAGGCTCCCGAAGCAGGCGCGCGAGCGTGCCCTTGTTCCGTGCATCTTCATCCCGGGACACGCCCTTTGTATTGTCAACCTGCGACCTGAATGCGGGTGCCAACACAGGTGCCTCAGGAACGGCTGTCCTCTTGCTCCTCTGCTGCTCGTACTCATCAACATCTTGATACGACGGCGCCGGCTTCGTTTCTGACGAGGACACCGCCCTGTGAAGGTAGAAAGCCACAGGTAAGCGAGCCACAGTGGGGGTGGAAGAGCGCATCGCATGCTTGTCGGGACACACACCAATATTGCTTGCGCTGCATCTCACGCTCTTGACGCAGTCGTGCGTCGTCGGCCAGCAGCGCTGCTACTTTCTTGGCGCGCTCACGAACGTTCACGCCCTCGTCTCTGCCGCTTGCAGGGTCCGTGTATTGGAAAGCCGAGAGCTCCTGAACCTGCGGCAACAGCGCCCTTCCCCGGCGAGCAGCTGTCTGGCTTCCCCGAGTAACGAGGAACTCGAGCACAAGCAGCGCCTTGTACACTTTCCGCCAGCTCGTGGGCCGGCCTTGTGCACGCAGACGAAGCTCCAGCACCGTCAAGATGGCGTCGAGGCAGTCATCGTCGCTGTGGCTCGCTGCCGCAAGCTCACGCAGTTGCTCTCCAGTTGGGCCCCATGTAGTGCTGCCGCGTGTGGCGAGACGAGCTTTGGTCTCCACGTAGCTATAAGGACGCAAGCGGCCGGAGCGGAGCGCCCTGAGGTACTCGAGCACCCACTGTATGGTCCCACTGTCCGCATCCAACAGCGCCTGCATGTCTGGATACGCGTGATGTGTGTCGCCGCCCTTCACGCGGCGAAGAGTATGTGCCTGAAATTTGCACCAGCGAGGGCGAGGCAAAACTGTCGTGAAGCTTGAGGTGGCTTGGGTGCATTCCATTCCATTAATGTTTCGTCTCACTCTGCCCAGCAATGCGCGCCTCGATGTGAGGCAGGAAATGGCCAGCGTACTTGCGCTGGATGTGGGGATCACGCCACTCCTGGCCTGTGATTCGGCCCCGGCAGCACGCGCTGCCGCATGCACACGCCCAATCCTGGGGCCAGTCATTGCTGGTACAATAGTCAAACGTAATCTGCACAGAAAGAAGGAAAAATCAAAATCAGCACAGGGAACATGGCACAGAGTATCCTGCAGGAGTGTTTGACGGACGTGCCTCATCTCCCGGTGACAGGTCCCGCGTCGCTGTCATCAGGTAGTTGCCCTCAAACCAGCATGTTGGGTCGCAGCTGTGGTTCATGTACCTGGGCACACGCAGACGGCGGTGAGCAAGGAGCATATGGAGGGGCGATCAACTCGGTGTCCAGTGGCGCACATGGACGGGTCCGCAGACGTCGCGTGCACGTATTGGTCGAACGGCAAGTCGTTGAACTCCGGCAGGCTTTGGTACTCGTCCTCGCCAGTCTTGTACCTGAGCCGCACGAGTCAGAAGAGCTCACCTCACTTCTACACATCTCAGCAGGCCTTCATGTCCAACGCTCGTCGCTTCAGGACTCACATGAAGTGGCGGTATGCCTTCTGCGCGTCTGGTGGTAGAGCTTCCACCCAAGCAAGAGTGCGTGGCCTGGACGTGAACTGAGGCTCGGCCTCACCATCCTCTCGCCACACCATCTCCCCTGCAGACATGGCCCGTGTCACGTACAGACCGCGGCTGCCACCTACGGCTGCATTCTCGCGCACGACAATGCCAACAGCTAAGACCATCCGTCCGTACGGGACAAGCGAGAGAGAAAAGCGATGAATCTTTGATTACGTGTCATCCGCTGTGCCTCATGTATCGTGTCTTGTGGCCGCGGCAAATACGATTGATCTGGGAAAATGTGCAAACTTGACGAGCGTATCATACGCCGGCGTTGACGATGGCCATCTGCAGTGCTATGTAGCGGTTCAACGTGTCTGCAATAGCGAGACGTCTCAGATACACATCGCCGCTGGCAGCGTTGCATGCACACATCCACAAGCGCACCTAAAACCTGCTGCGTCGCCACCTCAAGCATGGCTAGAGAGCCCCCGGGCGCATGCAACGCCGCCATGTCGCCAGCCAAGCAGTGCTGGCGAACGGCGTCGCAACATGCGCCCACTGCCGCGGCGCCGAGCGTCAATGCGCTGCCCTTGAGTTTATGCAGCACTGCCCGTGCGGCGTTGATGTCAGCCACCCCAGCAGGTGAGCCACCCACCCCTGATGCCGCTGTTAGCCTTGTTCGCAGCTCGGTCAGCATCGACCGCGCTTCTTCTTCGAAAGTGGACACCACTGCTCGACAGAGGTGAGAGGGTCAGAGACGAGTGTCTTGTAAGTGAGTTGGGCGCGGTGAGTCACGGCAGTGGCTCCCCACGAGGTCGCCGTCCCTTTGGTTATCACGCGCACCTTCTGCTATGAACGTCGGATGCTCCGTCTGCAGGTCCTCTAACTCACGGAACTGAGCAGCCGCAAGGACGCCTGAGGCGTAGGCGTGCTGCGCGACAGACAGGGGGGCACGCCATGCTGGTCAGTTGCATGAGCACTCTCACGTCCTCCCAAGAGGGGCACTGCTGTGCTTCACCACCAGAATTGTTGCTCCAGTTCAAGCGCACGCACCTGCGTGAGTGCCTGCTTCTCGGTGGCGGCGTCTGCCATCGTGTTTTCCGGGCGTGCGGTTGGCGACAACGCCGGCGCTCTCAACGCTTCACTCTCACTCTTCCCTTGGTTCACTACTCTATCTCCTCCAATCACGGTGGCGCTGCTGCGTGCTCTAGGAACGGGCGTGCAAGCGGGGACGAAAGCGCTTGGCGGAACGCGTTTCCTTCCCCATGCCAAGACAGCGTGGCACCTTTGCTTTCCGTCCGCCTTTCGGGTGCTTCTCAAGCTCGCTACACAAGCGACTCGAGGCGACAGCGACGCGTGAAGTGCAAAACAGTTAAGCAGCGCACAGACGATGCTGACCCGGCAACTGGCGCGCTTGTCAGGCCGCTGCGCAGACGCGCTGCTTCCTGCGACTTCCTCCTCATCGCGTGCGTACCACAAGAACGTGATTGACCACTACGAACAGCCGCGCAACGTGGGCTCTTTCGACAAGAACGACCCCAACGTCGGCACCGGCCTCGTGGGCGCCCCTGCGTGCGGCGACGTCATGAAGCTCCAAATCAAGGTGCGCTGGTCTGTGTGCTGCAGGTCGCGCGACGTGCGTGCAGCGACGAGGCGTGTCGGAGCGGTGGCACCCACCCTGTGACACAGGCCCCAGGGTTGCTCTCTCCTTGCTGGCCTCGCCCTGCCAGAACAGCGGGGCCTGGCGCGCTGACGTGCAGGCGCTCACACACACGCGCCTGTGTGCTCACTACCCAGGTGGACGACCAGGGAAACATAGTAGACAGCTGCTTCAAGACGTTCGGCTGTGGCAGTGCCATTGCGGCCAGTAGTGTGGCCACCGAGTGGGTGAAGGGCCAGCACTTGGACGGCGCCACAAGCATCAAGAACAGCGACATTGCGAAGCACTTGTCGCTGCCGCCGGTGAAGCTGCACTGCAGCATGCTCGCAGAGGACGCAATCAAGGTGTGTGAACCCTGTGGTGGTGTGGGATGTCGCCGCACCTGTTGAATCTGACGTCGCGACTGGCTCTCTGTCACATCCAGGCGGCTGTGAGTGATTTGAAAGCAAAGCGTGAGGCCGCAAAGCAGGCCTCTGGCCAGGCAGTGGCTGCGAGCGCATAGTGTCAACCAAGCAAGCCACGCAGACAGACAATAACGCTGAAGCAATACTACTAGAATAGCAAAAATTGCGCCCCAGAGAGATGGCATAGAGACCCCGGCTCAGATCTCGCCCAGGGCACTTCTTCCCTCGCGAGACGCATTGACCGATGGCATTCCTGGCACTAGGCGCTGTTGGTGCAGTCAGCTGGGCCGTGGGCCGGTTACAGAGGCACGATGAGCAGCGCATGGAGAGCCCTACCAAGGCGAACGAAGAGTCACTGGGTGTACACCGCTTCGACGCCTCAAAGGAGACCTGCCCCTCTCATGACATGATTGATGCTCATGGTGGCTACAAAACAGCGTTGCTGCAGCACCCGGGGCAGCTGGGAAGTTGCCACGGACAGACCTGTCACTGTCGTCGGAGTCCCACCCTCGGAGATACAAACGCAGCCAAAGCTGGAGGCAGTTTTCCTTCTGGAGGCTTGAACAGTCCCGCCACCGGGGAGCACATTGCAGCGGAGCAATACAAGTTCCTCGCGGAAGCTATTCTAGCTCAGGTCACGAACAGTCAATCTGCACGCGCGCAAAAGGAGCCAGCGATTGTGAACCTGCTCATGTTGAACTCGTCAACAGCCACACAAATCGATGCCGCAAGTGCTGTCGCCCAAGCTCCTGCGGCAGTCGAGCCGCCCCGAGACGACGTGAAGCATCGAAAGAGTGTCCAGAACTGGTTTCTCGAAACGGCCTCGAAAGCTCTCTGCACAGTGCTACTGTACGAGGCTGCGAAGCAGCACATTGTAGCCCGGTCTCGGCAGCCCGAGGCGCCGCTGATGGCAGCTGTCAGCGGTGCTCGCCGAGCGATTCACGTGATGACAGGGGACGTGCATCGCGGAAAGCGCAAGTGGTAATAGTAGCACAGACATCTGAAATGTAATGGAAGTGTTGCATTGATGCGCTGCCGTGTGATGCGCATCGGAGTGTGGGGTACAAATAAGCGGGCAGTGCATTAGCGGGCTTCCTCGCGTTCTGCGTTGTTCTCGCGCGCATTACCAATAATGATCGAATACGTGACAGCATGCGGACGGTGCCGAGGGCTCGGTCTGCGCTAGCTTGACCACCGCACCAGTCTTCTGGAGCTCAATTCCAGTTGTCAGACGATGTCTTTCGCAGTCACAGCCCGGAGTATACTGCCGACAGTGCAGACGCCGCTGGTGCCCCGCGCGCCGGCGGCGACACAGCAGCGGAGACGCAGCAGCTTCAGAAGACTCGTTGTGTCAAGGCATCGAGCTGGCTGCAGACCTGTCGCCGCTGGTGTCCTGACTCCGCCGTCGGGACCGCAGCGTGGTCACGAGCCGCAGGAGAAGGGGGACAGAGGCGCTTTGCCAGCGGTTGCGCGGCTCCTCGCAGCAAGTCTAGTGTTGGCATCAGCATCAACTACCTGGGCCGAAGAGCTTGCGCCTTCTGCTGAGGCTACGCCTTCTGCAGTCGACTTCGAGTTGACAAACTATGTCGGCGCGCTGGTCTCCGCGGCTGTGGCGGAGGCGGGTGCCGACCTGGGCACGCTGCTTGCCCAAGGTGCAACATTATTCGTGGGCAGCCTCGTCGGCGGCGCCGTGGCGTGGCAACTGGCGACCATGCAAGCACAGCAACGCGCGGAGGAGCAGGCGCGAGCAAAGACACGGGACGCGCTGAGCGCACTCGACCCGGAGTCGCTGACCAGCGTTCTCGGAGAGCTTCCCTCCTGGCTCGCGTACCGCGACTTCGAGCGTGCTGGCTGGCTCAACCGCGTGTTAGTCAAAGCCTGGCCGTACTTGGACCAGGCCACCAGTGGTGTCATTGTGGCAGCGCTGGCTCCAATTCTGGAAGTGACCCGACCCACGTTTCTCACCAGTCTCAAATTCGAGCGCTTCAGCTTCGGGAGCATCCCTGCACGCATCGAGGGCGTCAAAGTGTACGACGTAGACGGCGAAGATGCAGTCGAGATTGATCTAGAGGTCTTCTGGAAAGGAGACCCAGATGTTGTCCTGGGCGTGCGAGCTGCGCAAGACGCTGTGCGCGTGCCGGTGTCGCTGACGGAAGTGCAAGTCAGCGGCACTGTGCGCCTCACATTCGGCCCGCTGCTGCCCAAATTCCCATGCTTCGGGGCGATCAGCGTGACGCTGATGGGCAAGCCAACGCTTGCGTTCGACCTCCGAGTTGTCGGCTCCGACATCACTCTCGTGCCTGGCGTCGCTCAAATCCTGCGCAGTTATTTCAAGGGCCTGCTTGCAGCGTACCTAGTGTGGCCGCGTCGCATCACGGTCGCCATTCCGGGTACGGGGTATACTTTGAGAGAAGACGTCCGCAAAGCGGCAGGCACGCTTCACGTGCGTCTCCTGGGAGCGACCGGCGTGCTAGCCGCTGCCAACAGCAATGGCGCATCCTCATCGACGTCTACCGATGGCGACGGCGAGGCGCCTATAAGCAATCGCCTTCGATTAGGCTCTGATGCTGTTCTGCAAGTGCGATACATGCAAGCGCCTCCGTCGGGCACAGATGCGGATGCAGTTGCAGTCGCCGCCGCGGCGGCAGCGATGGTGCGGACGGCGCCGCCGCAGGTGGTTCGTCCCGGAGGAAGCGTGACGCTTGCAGTGGATGATCCGAATGTCCAGGGCGTATGGCTCGGCATCTTTGACCGCACTGTCGAGGACAAAGGTGCTGCGTCTGGACCAGCAGTCGTGTCTGACGCGCAAGTGTTAGGTGACCTCGCTCTGGGTGGTGGTGCAGCTCTTCTAGGCGAGTGCTTCATTCCGATTGCGCTGTGCGCTGACCAACGAGAGGGGGAGACAGTGCAATGCACTGCGGAGCTGAGTTCGCCTCCAGCCAGAAGTGGGACTCAACCCTCCGCCGGCGCACTGGCTGCTGTTGCCAGACGAGGTGGTGTCCAGGGATGGGCGGCTTCAGTGGGTGGAGCAGCGTGGGGCAGTGTCACCCGCGGCGCAGGTGCAGTCGCCTCCGCCACGGTGTCCGTCACACGCGGCGTCGGCGGCGCGTGGAATGAGAGTGTGCGCGCACTTCAGAAGGATGGGTGGGGGGGCATCACCCGCGTCCCGGGCGCGGTCGCCTCCGGCTACGTGTCATCCGCATTCGGCAGCAATGACGGCCAGCGGGATGGCAGCAACACAGCTGGTGATGTTGGGCCTCCTGTGAGTGGGGCACAGCAACTAGGCCCAGCATGGGTGCTGTGGACGCAGAACGAGAGCGGCGTGGCGAATGTCCAGGTGCTTGCGCCTGCGCGCCAAGGCCAGGATGCAGGCTCACAGATCGCAGGCAACGTGCTGCTGGAGTTGCGATACGAAACAGGGGCGGCGTCCAAATCGTCGGCTGCAGTGCCGTCCGCAGGTTCAGCGGCGCCAGTGTCTAACGGTGCTGCTGATAACGCAGCACGACAGCAATCTGACTCTACGCCAGCTATCGCGATCGAGGTGATTGACACCGATCTGCGTGATCCTGACTGGTCTGATGCAGATGACGAAGTTGCGCTGACGCACAGCGTCCCTATTGATCACGCCAACGCCGGCGGCTCCATAATGCGGGGGACTAGCACACAAGGCGGTGGTGCTTCCGTGCCGGAGAGCAGCCGCGCCACGAGTCTGAGAGACAAGTTGAGGCGACTGCGTCTAGCTGCCAGCGCGGCTGCCCTGGCGCTATCCTCGCCGGAGGCGACTGCTCCTGAAGAGGACAGGGCTAAGCTTGCCGCGCTGCTGGAACAAGCTGAAAGGCTGGTTTCCGCAGCCGAGGCGGAGGAGGCGAAAGATTCGTCACTCGTGAATTGAATTGGACAGCGCGCGCGCAATAACACACATTCTTCACTCAGTTTAAGCCGGCAAGTTGAGTGTGATGCTCACATACGGGTGCACCTCCTCCCCTTTTGCCGCGTCCTCCTCGCGTTGCTTCCAGTGCACACTGGCATTCCTCCCAAAAGTGGAGGCCAGGATGCCGCGCAACCTCTTCTCCTGCTTCTTATCCACGCAGCACAGCGCGGTTGCGAAGCACGGCGGCAAGCCGTAGCGCAAGATGCTCTCCACAAACACGCGCACTGCAGCCACGTGCAGGAGAGCAGCAAAGGCCTCCCCGAAGGCTGTGCGGCACCATTCAGACAAGCTCGCCTTGCGGCCCGCCATCTCGGCGGACAGGCGCTCCACCTCCGCAGCGCTGGCGTGCGACGCGTTGCTGTCGTGCGACACCTCTCGGATTTGGTAGCCCCTGTGAGGCCGCGGCCAAGAAGCGCGTGATCAGTGGACTGAGTCGACAACAGCGGCTCTGCGAGCACGCACTTTTCCCGTGCCGCGTGCTTGAACTCATCCGCCGTCTTTTTGAACACAACCACTGTGAAGAGGCAGTAATCAGACTCTTCCTTCAACTGCGGGAGAACACGAGCATCCACATGTGCCTGGTCAATTCGCTGCACAACTCGTCTCCTGTCTGCACACACGCGCGCACCAGCTTGCTGCTCCTGGGCACCACCATCTTGGCGAGCTTCTCGTATGAGGCGCGCCAGTCGGATGCCGTGTGTGTGGGCACGACAGCAAACAGAGTGGTCATGTGCTCGCTTTCCACCAGCAACTGCTTCTGCGCCGCGAATGTGGAGATGTCACCCAAGTCCCGTGTGGCGAGGGTGCCTCCCGTTTTGCGTGTGAGGGCGCCCAGCGTCGACTTGAGGCCGTTGTACTCTGCAGTCTTGACTTTGAGCTCGTCCTCGAGCCGCGCCACCCCTTCAGCCAGCTTCTCCGCCGTCTCGCGCAACGGCCGCCGCGCAGGGTGCCTGAGCAGCAGGAGTGAGTGTGCTCAGCTGGCAAAAGCGAAGGCAGACACGGGGGGCAAGTTGCGTTGACGCACTTGGCCTCGTTCCACACGAAGCCGGAGATGTAGCGCTTGACGGGGACGCCGTCGATGCTGAGGCCCGCCTGAAGAGGGAAGTGCGCGTCAGCAGCGTGTCAGGTGGCTGTGCTGTTCCCCGCAGGCGGTCCAAACAGCTGGTGTGCAGCGCCCTGCCACCAGCTTAGGGCTCTCCCTCTCTACACAAGCAACAGCGACACGGTCGCGAGTGGGCCCCACCACCGGCTGTGCTCACCGCCCGAGCCGTGATACTTGAAGCAGCGTCGCAAGTGTGCTATTCACACGCCACACAGCGTAGCCCCAGCAGAACGGAACGCACCTCCGAGGCCTCCGCACCAGCAGGCTCCAGGTCCGTCAGCTGGCGCCGGATCTTGGCCACGACCGCCTCCACCAGGGTAGTGGTCTTCACAAGGTCGTCGCTGAGCGAAAGAAGCGAGTCCAGGGTGCCCACGCGCAGCTCAGGCAGCGAGAACTGCAGAGAAGAGAGGAGTGGCCCGGTAGTTTAGTGTGGCAGCGCGCGGTGCAGACACAACAGGCACCGTCCCGAGCACCACCGCAGAGAGACAGACACACGCGTATGGCCCACCCACCTTGTGTGTTGTCGCCAAGTCCCCGCACTTCTCCTGCAGTGTGCCCAGCACCTGTTCGCCCCCGTCCCTGCCGCGGTTGCGTGCCTCCAGCGGCAGAGAGACGAGCCAGAACTGAGTGTCGCTGCTGCCCTCAGCCATGGCGCGACAGAGAGTGTGGAGCCCCACGCGCGTGCGTGCTTCAGAGGGAGGGACCGCAAAGCCTCTAGAAGACGTGGAGTCGGCTGCGTATTTCCCCCTCTCCTCGCCGGGCCTATTGCCGCCGTCATGCTTGGTGTGAGGCGCTGAGACAGCAGACGAGGTCTGGGCAAAGCGATGAGTCTGCGAGCGCTCACTGGCTTGGTGGCGAGGCAGCTTGGCGGCCCGGTGCTGCGCGCTTCACCGGTTCCGAATGGCCTTGCGGACGCTGCATTGAACGGAGATGCAGTCACACGTCGCCTGTTTGATGCGACGCACTCCCCTGGGCAGAACCAGCTAGAGGTGGTTATGGGCAAACGCAAACGTGAGCACGCCAACGGCGGCGACGCTGACGCTTCAAACGGTATTCAACGTGTTGATGCGGTATCCGCAGGCGGGCAGGCTGCACAGGGCGTGCCGGAGGCGAAGCGCAAGCGAGGTGGAGAGGAAGCGCAGGGCGCAAGGCACGTCGTTGGACTGAGCCCTGCGCACGCCGAGGACGAAGTCGGTAGCCAGCGGTCTGTGCTGGACGCTCTGTGGCAAGACGCAGAGCCGCGCCGTGTTCGCCAGCGCTTGGAGGCGGACACGGCAGTGCCGGTGTTGGTAGACGGCTGCCCAGGGAGTGGATCCGGGCAGCAGAACGTGCGTCTGCCGGCGTGGTGTGACCTGCCAGCAAGTGGTGGACATCAGTCCCACTGGGCAGCCGCAACCCGCGTCCTGTTCACAGCAGGCCGAGCGCCTGCTCGGGGCGCCTTGCAACCAGCTGGGCAGACACCTCGCGCCGCCGCCTTGAGGTCACGCGGACAGCGCGCGTTGCCACCCGCTGTTGCACAACTGCTTCGCGGTGCCAAGAAGCCTGGTGACAATGCGCCGGAACTGCGGCCACTACCTGGAGACGAGCCACCACCACCGCCGCCTCCGCCGCCGCCTCCAGCACCTGCAGTGATGCCCACGTTCACACCCCTGGCCTCCATCCCGGAGACGGCCGCGCCTGGAGGTGTGCAGCTGGGTGGCGTGGTGGCAGCTTCGCCGCTGTTTGGCGCTCAAGAGGTGAGCACCAGTGCCCCTCCTCCAAAGCGAGTGTCTTCCTTCGGCAAGGGCAAGGGCGGCAAAAGCCAAAACAGCTCGGACAGCTTGCTCGGTGCAGCGTTGTCGGAGATGCAGAACGGTACGACGCCGAGTGAAGCCCCGCCGCCTGCGTCGAGTCCGCCACCGCCAGTTACATTCACTTTCGGCGCAGCGGCTCCGGCAGCGACGCCGGGTGAGAACACTACTGCTGGCGTAGCTGGTGCGGCATCAACTATGGCGCCTGAAACGGGCGCGTCTGCGGCAGCGCCGACGGAGACCAAGCCAGCAGCGTTACCATTCACTTTTGGCAGTACACCTGCGCCTGCAGTTGCTGCAACGCCGCCGCCAACAAATACGGTCGTTGGCGAATCTGACCAGAAGGAAGCTGCTCCAGCAGCGGCTGCGACAACTGGATCGCTGTTCACGTTTGGTGCATCCACGCCATCCCCCTCAACCACGTCCGCACCTCCAGCCACACCGAGCTTCACATTCGGAGCTGCTGCGGCAGCTGCACCAGCACCAGCGCCAGCACCCACAGCAGCAGCTCCTGCATCGCCGGCGCCGTTCGCGTTTGGCGCAGCAGCACCAGCGGCTGCACCTTCTCCATCTGCGCCCAATACTGGCGCGGCATTCGTGTTCGGACAGCCGACTGCGCCGACTGCAGCAGCAGTAGCTGCGCCGGCGGTGGCACCTGCGCCGTTCGCGTTTGGAAGCGCCCCCGTTGCTGCTGCGCCTGCAACAGTGCCTTTCGCATTTGGCGCCCCGCCGCCAGCAAGCAGCGCCGTCTCGCCGCTGGTGTCGGCACCATCGATGCCTGCATCTGGTGGGTTCGGCTTTGGCGCTGCGGCGCCGGTGGGCCAGCCTGCAGGCGCACCTCCTGGAGCATTTGCATTTGGAGCGCCCCCTGCTGCACAGATGCCACCCGCTGCATTTGCACCGCAGCCGGCATCGCAGCTGGCACACGCGTTCTCTGCGCCTCCGGGGCTGGGCATGCCAGGCTTCGGGGGCTCATCCAGCGGCGGCCTCGCAGCTCTTGCCAATGCCACCCCTGGGGGAATGGGGGGCTTCAACGCGGGTGCTGCGCCCGCGGTGCCTGCTCGGCGCCCCATGATGAAGGCCAAGCGGCCTATTAAGCACTGATGTGATGGTAATGACACACAGGATTCGCGCAAACTTGCCTCATCGTCTCGCCCCCGCCAAAAGCATACCTGAGATGGACTCGCCGCTGCTTTTGATAGAGCGCATTCCGCAGTGCTCTCCCCTGCACGGAGCTTGCGGAGGCGCCCAGCGTGAAGCTACAGTTGGTGCAAGAAGTTTTCAGCGGCGGAGGAGGAGTCGGTGCAGCAGGCCGTGCTGCAGCTCACGCCGAGAGCCGAAGGACCCAGAGGCTTTCAGGCGCGACTACGACCAAATACGGAGCTCCTTAGGCGCTGCTCGCGGTCTCCCCACCATCGGCCGCGTTCTGAACTTTGTGAGCAGCACGTTCGGCGGAGCAAATCCGTCTAGACTGGCGCAGAGCGAGTCTCTCGGGGAGAGAGCGCTGGGCTTCGCGTGGGACGTGTTCAGCCGCTTCAGTCCGGAGCGTGTAGAGGACACAACATCAAGGCATGACCCTTCTCTTCTAGCCCGCGCTGCGAGTCGCGCCACAGACGCAGAACGTGCAGTCGCTCAGCAGGCCTGGCGTACTTGGCCAACAGACGACGCGGAGACTGGCGCACTGCTCTCTCTCGGCATCACTGTCCTGAGGCGAGACGAAGGCCTTTCCGCTGACATCGCCGCCGTGTGCTCTGTTGTTGCCGCTCTGTGCCAAACTCTCCAGTGTACAGTCACTGCGGCATCCCTTGCCCTGCATCGCGAGCCGATGTTGCAGATGTGCGCATCGTCAGCACTGATGACGCGAGTATTGGTGTTCAGGCGATGCGTTCCGACGGCTGATTTGACGCGGATGGTGCTGAATTACCCGACGACGCTTGTGCTTGACGACATCCAGCTGGATTATTTCGTAGCGTCAGTCGGCAAGCTGCGCGGTGCGCTGCCGCTGTGTGAATGGGTGGATGTGTGTGTGCAAGAAGACCCGCAGCTGATGTTGTGCGATTTCGACCCTGGGTTGAGGGACTTGGCGGATTTGTGGAGCGCGCGCGAGATGGCCACCATGGACGCGGAGGAGGCTGCACTGGCGCTCAGAGCTCTAAGTGGATTACCGCGCCGCGGGGTGGTCCCCGGATGGCGGACAAGACCTCGCGAATCCACCACTGACTCTACACCTGATGTCTGATTGCAATGTCATTTGGAGACGGTGATACTATCACTATCGCTAGTAGCGACGTCAGACACCTCACTCCTGTCCTGGACCCTCTCCAGAGCGCTCACCTGCACATGCGCGCACTTCCATGATTTCCGCGCAACTGCATGTACCTAGAGAGTACTAGCGCATGTGATTAGACCACCGCCGGCGTGGGGCTTTGCCCGCAAACGATGCTTCGCCGTGGGCTTGCGCTCGCTTCTGCGTGCGCTGCTCTGCGTGCGTCAGTGGCTCAGCTGCCTCCCGCAGCTCTTCCAGCTGCAGGGATCGTGGCAGCGCGCGTTCGGCACGCAAGTGGCGGGCGTGGTCGCGATGAAGAGGAGGTAACTCAGTGGGCAGCCAGAGTGCCCCGTCCCAGAGGTAGCGCCAAGTCGAGCAAGGCGCCCGGGAAGAGTAAGCAAGCCCGAAGCGAAGACAGTGCTGAGGGCGCTTCCAGCGCGACGC
>Ga0164296_1003628_pt1 | contig 14472 bp, 12 predicted proteins | sample GEODES057metaG_FD_113533 | JGI IMG/M metagenome (GOLD analysis project Ga0164296, IMG submission 113533) | Dystrophic lake water microbial communities from Trout Bog Lake, Wisconsin, USA - GEODES057 metaG | ecosystem: Environmental > Aquatic > Freshwater > Lake | place: USA: Trout Bog Lake... | reverse complement strand
TGATATGGGGTATACCAAAACTGAGATTGCAACCGTCACTAAAATCTACGGCGTCATTATGACTTTGCTTGGCGCTTTTATAGGTGGCTCGCTGTCAATTCGCTTTGGTGTCATGCGAATTCTCATTTGGGGGGCGTGTTTGAGCGCACTCAGTAATTTGTTATTTTCTTGGCTGAGCTTGTACGGACATGATCTTCGAGCTTTGATAGGCGTTATCTCCGCTGATAACTTGAGCAGTGGTATCGCATCTGCCGCATTTATTGCCTATTTATCTTCACTCACAAATATTAAATACTCCGCGACCCAATACGCCATGCTCAGCTCGGTGATGCTTTTGCTTCCCAAATTTTTAGCTGGGTTTTCTGGGCTTTTTGTTAACTCCTTTGGCTACTCAACTTTCTTCATCGCAACCGCTCTTCTAGGGTGTCCAGTGCTCTTGCTTTTGTACATCGTTGATCGCCAAACGAAAACATTAACATAAGTCGTTCGCGCCCGTCCTTCAATGTCCACTCAAAGCCCCTGTGCTCTTGTTGTTACGGTTGATCTGGTCGACCAAGCGATCATTTACCTATCTTTACAAACACTTTAATCACGCGATAGCTTTGTCAGGCATCCTTGGGGGATGTACTAAACATTTTCATATTGAAAATATTTAACCCAACCCCAAGAGACCCCGTATATGGACCACTTATTGCTGATTGAAGATGACCTTAGACTCGCACGCATGGTCACCGAGTACTTGACTCACTCCGGCTACAACATCACGCATGTAGGCTCAGGCGAGCAGGGTTTACAATTTTTATACGAAAGCAAGCCACCATTTGAGCTCATCATTCTTGATTTAATGCTCCCTGATATGGACGGGCTAGAGGTTTGCCGAAAAGTTCGCGCCCTCTCGACCCCCCTTAACCAAACCCCAATATTAATGCTAACCGCCAAAGGCGATCCCATGGACCGCGTCGTCGGCTTGGAGTTAGGGGCAGATGATTACTTGGGCAAACCCTTTGAACCTAGAGAGTTGTTAGCGAGAATTAGGGCTGTCTTGCGCAGACAGCGCAGCCCATCCGAGCCCGAACCTGCTTTGCATACGCAAACGCTTAAATTCGGTGCACTAGAAATTGACAAAGACGCGAGAACCGTATCCATCGATGGAAAAATTTGTGATCTCACTTCCTATCAATTTGATTTATTATTGGTACTGGCTGAGCGAGCGGGGCGAGTCCTCAGTAGAGACCAAATAATGGAGTCAGTTCGAGGCCGTGAGCTCGATGCGTTTGACCGCTCCATTGATGTGCATATTGGCAGAATTCGTCTGGCTATAGAGTCGGATATTAAACATCCAAAGCGTATATTAACCGTAAGAGGCGTGGGCTACGTGTTTGCCAAGCAACAAGATTAATCATGGCTTCTCTTCGCAAACTGCTCGGATCAAAACTGTATTTTCGTCTTTGGTTCGCAGTCATCTTAACTATCGCATTGCTGACCATTTGTTTAGGCTGGATCAATAAGGTCTCGCATGAACCCTTGCCCAGAGAAATTACTGTGCGCAACGATGAAGGCTCTATCATTGCACACGGCTTTGTTCGAAAAAAGCCCGACTCTGACACGAATGACTCGGAGGACACCGCCAACCGTTCAGCTCAGCCCAATGAGCCCCAAATTAAACACGGTCTCTACGGTCCTGGTTCAGAGTTCTTGGTCCAAACCAATGAAGGCGCTTGGCTTCACATTTATCTAACCCCCAAGACCAATCGTCCCTTTTGGAACAGACACAAATACGGTTGGTTATGGCTTTTGATCATTGTCGGCTTGAGCGTATCTTTTGCGACCTATCCCGTCATCCGAAGACTGACGCGTAGACTCGAAAACCTCCAAAAAAGCGTAGCAATTTGGGGCGCAGGAGACCTTGCATCCAGAGCGAGCGTTGAAGGGCACGACGAGATCGCTTATTTAGCCGAGCAATTCAATGCCTCAGCCAACCAAATTGAGGCCTTGGTTAATGCACACAAGTCTTTATTAGCCAACGCCTCTCACGAACTCAGGACTCCGCTGGCCCGGATTCGAATGGCGTTAGAGCTCATGGGTGAGTCTGCCCCGGTCAATCTAAAAAACGAGATGACACGCAACATCCTGGAGCTAGATCAACTCATTGATGAGATATTAACGGCCAGTCGCTTGGATGCGCCGCAGTCAAATATGGGTGCCCAAGAGCTGGTTGATTTAACGGGTCTGGCCAGCGAGGAGTGTTCTCACAAAAATGCTGAACTCGATTTAGGTCAGCACCCGCAGTCTTACCTCACCTACGCAAACCCACAACTGTTGAGACGCGTTATTCGAAACTTGCTGGACAACGCTGAAAAACACGCTTGCTTCACGCCTGCATCAGCAAAAGACCATCCGCGCGACCCGCGCGACATCACGGTTCAAATTAGACTAGATTCGGATCAACCCAATGCCCGCATACGGCTCTCGGTATTAGACCGAGGTCCAGGCGTCGCTAAAGAGGAGCAGAGCAAGATATTTGAGCCTTTTTACAGATCTACTCGCACCGTCAAATCCAGCGCCCATTTAGACCACGATTTTGGTCTTGTATCCCCCAGCTCTGGTGCGGGTCTTGGATTGTCGCTGGTTAAAACAATTTGCGAACGCCACAGTGGCTCAGTTCACTACGAGGACAGACCCGGCGGGGGGAGCTGCTTTGTAGTGTTACTCCCCAATGCAGCTTGAAGTTACTTAGCTGACTCGCTGCGCAGTGTGTCTTGTTACAAAAAGCGCAAGTGCCTTGGCCTATAAGGTCATGCAAGCCTGCAGTGCCTCCTCTACAGCTTGAACACTGATCTCTCGCAAACACCGGGTGTGTCCAAGCGGGCATTCACGCTTAAAGCAAGGTGCGCACTCTAGGGACAACCATAGCACCTTTGCCTTTGGGCTCAAGGGGGGCGTGTGCAAAGGACTAGATGAGCCAAAGAGGGCGACTTGCGCAACGCCCAAGGCGGCGCCAATGTGCATGAGTCCAGAGTCGTTGGAGACCAAATTTCTAGCGCCCGCAATCAACGCCATAGCCTGCGAGAGATCGGTCTTACCCGCTAAGTTTAAGATTTGTGCGCTTGGGTTAGAACCCTTTGCAGAGGCTGCATTTTTAATAAACTCGCCCACCTCCCTATCCGCTTCAGATCCTAAAATCGCAACGCTTACCCCATCGCCGCCAATACGGGCTGCGAGGGATGCAAAATACTCTAGTGGCCAGCGCTTTGCAGGACCGTACTCTGCGCCAGGAGCAAGAACTGTATAGTCGTTTCTGGGTAATGAAAATAAAGTGAGTGTTTGGTTAATCTGTGCTTGACCCACAACCAATTGCGGCGTGTCTTTGACTCGCGATCCAAGGGGGTTATTGACCGCCCCAGCGTGCACCGATTGCACCGCGTAATTGGCGGGTCCCAGACCCTTATAAAACGCAACCATTGATCCTCTGTGGCTCCCCCTGGGATTAGGAAGGTGTTTGGATAACAAGCCCCTGCGCAGTTCGCCTAGGTAGCCCAAGCGCTTGGGTATGCGAGCAAGCCAAGGAATGACAGCACTTTTAAAAGAGTTGGGGCAAACCACACACACATCAAACTGACCACGCAAATCTCGGGCCAATTGGATGCGTTTGCTGAGTTCTATTTTTTTCCGCCTAAAGCTCCACTCCAAGACGCGCGTTATGCCGGTCATGGCTTTGTAAACCGGCGCAATGTGGGGCAACGAGGCTACAGTGACCTCAAACCCTTCTTGCGCCCAATCGTTCACCAAAGGCTCTGTCATCACCGCATCCCCTATCCACTGAGGCGCGATGATTAAAACTCTTTTAATGACGCTTGGCAAGCTGCTCAGTCTCGCTGAGTTTTAAAGTGAACTCGGTGCCGCAGTAGGGGCATTTTGCAGAGCCAGTTTTGGAGACATCTAAATAGACTTTTGGATGTGAATTCCAAAGCTTCATATCCGCTTTGGGACTGGGGCAGTAAACACCCCCATGCCCGTTTAAATCAGCAGACTCAACAACAATTGTTTTACTCATCTGTCAATCCTCAGACCAATGTCAACCAATGTGCATATTTACTATTGCGCCCATTGACGATATCAAAGAAAGCGGTTTGAATTTTCTGAGTAACAGGACCTCTTTTGCCCGCACCAATGGCAATTCTGTCAAGTTCTCGGATCGGCGTTACCTCAGCCGCAGTTCCCGTAAAGAAGGCCTCATCTGCAATATACATCTCATCGCGGGTTATGCGCTTTTGCACCACTTGGATACCTAAATCGTTTGCGATATGAAGAATCGTGTTGCGGGTGATGCCGTTTAAAGCCCCAGCCGATAAATCTGGCGTATAAATCACCCCGTCTTTAACGACAAAGACATTCTCTCCCGCACCCTCAGAGACAAAACCAGATGTATCTAAGAGCAAGGCCTCATCGTAGCCGTCCTCCGTTACTTCCATGTTAGCCAAAATGGAGTTCGTGTAATTGCTCACAGCCTTAGCCTGGGTCATGGTGATGTTGACATGGTGACGGGTATAGCTTGAGGTCTTCACACGAATACCCAGCTCCAGCCCTTCCTCACCCAAGTAAGCACCCCATGCCCACGCAGCAACCATTAAATGTATTGTGTTGCCTTTGGGTGAGACACCGAGTTTTTGAGAGCCAATCCATGCAAGGGGTCTGATATAACCACTCTCTAGTTTATTCTCGCGAATAACCTGTTTGTTCGCCTCATTCACAGCATCTTTTGTAAATGGAATATTCATCCTCAAGATCTTGGCGCTATTAAATAAGCGCTCGGTGTGATCTTGAAGTCTGAAGATTGCAGTGCCCTTTGGCGTTGGATATGCGCGTATCCCTTCAAATACACCACAACCATAATGCAAAGTGTGGGTCAATACATGGATCTTTGCATCTCTCCAATCCACCAACTGACCATCCATCCAGATTTTGCCGTCACGGTCTGCCATTGATGGGGGCATCGGATTCATTATTTTTCCTTTCAGGCTAATTGCCTAACTATATGTAAAAAATCTTAGATCAAGCGGATCATTTTAACGTTGTTCTGAGCGACTTGGTCAAAGTGACTCCCATGAGGGGAGCCGGGTTGGATGAATTCGCACAGATCCTCATCACACTGAGCCGATTTGGAGCGCCCCTTTGTGAACCGTTTGGTTCGCCTCAATCGCTTGAGCGCTCCTCTTGCACAGGTCTGATGAGCTCAAAGGCACTTAATTTGCCGTTGTGAAATGTACAGCGCAGACTCGATTCAGAGCCATCACGCCAGACAAAGATCTCTGTCACAACCGCTTTTTTCTCACCCTTGGTTAGACTCACATTCCCAGATGCGGTCTCAACCTCGCCATCCGCCTTTGTCGCCTGCAACTCACCCAAACTCTTGGTCAAAGCAATCACATGCAACAAACTCAACCCCGTTCTTAACTTTGCATTAAGCATGACCGCACTTCCCACATAGCCAATGGGTCTGTTCGCAGCTTTTTTAAATACCTGCAACATTCTGGAGTAATGCAGCAACGCCCACATCACCGCACCGGAGACCATAAATGCGACACCCATCCATGCATAAGACTGATAGGCGAACACAAGTAACGCAAGAGCAAACGCTGGATAAATGTACCGCTCTCGACCAAGAATAAATGAATGCAAGTGCAGGGACCTTTTTTTAGTTAAATACAGTTTTCATAACGATTTCAAAGTGGATTTTAAGTCACCCGTGCTTTTACAAGCCCGCAAGGGCACTTACCCTTGCTCGCGCACCCAGTTGATTGCCTCATCTACCCGTTCAACAGCGTGAACCGTTAAACCGTCAATTGGTTTTTTAGGTGCATTAGCCTTTGGAATCAACGCAACGGTAAATCCTAACTTTGCAGCCTCTTTGAGCCTTTCCTGCCCCCTCGGAGCAGGGCGAACCTCGCCCGCCAAGCCAATTTCCCCAAACGCCAAAAAGCCCTTGGGCAAAGGTCTCCCCCTTAAACTGCTTTGAATGGCCAATAGAACAGCCAAATCCGCCGCTGGCTCCGAGATGCGAACGCCGCCCACTGCGTTGACAAAAACGTCCTGATCCATGCAAGCGACACCCGCATGTCGGTGCAATACAGCCAAAAGCATAGCCAATCTATCCCTGTCCAGCCCCACACTCAAACGCCTTGGACTCGGTCCCGAGTGATCCACCAACGCTTGAATCTCTACCAGTAATGGTCTTGAGCCTTCGAGCGTTACCATCACACAACTACCGGCAACAGGCTCAGCGTGCTGACTCAAAAATATCGCACTGGGATTGCTCACGCCTTTGAGCCCTCGCTCGGTCATTGCAAATACGCCAATCTCATTGACTGCGCCAAACCTATTTTTAATGGCCCTCACCAGCCTAAAGCTTGAGTGCGTCTCGCCCTCGAAATACAAAACGGTATCAACCATATGCTCCAACACTCTTGGTCCCGCAAGCGCTCCCTCTTTGGTCACATGACCCACCAAAACAATGGAGATGCCGCTTGTTTTTGCTAAGCGCGTGAGATGCGCTGCGCACTCGCGGACCTGGGAAACAGAGCCAGGGGCGCTACTGAGTTGTTCAGAGTAAACCGTCTGGATGGAGTCGATGACAGCTATTCGCGGCGCTCTGGCCTCTAATGTCGCAATAATTTTTTCTAATTGTGTTTCTGCTAAAACACTCACCCCGCTTTGATCAAGTCCCAAGCGGCGGGCTCTCATCGCCACTTGCGAGCCCGATTCCTCACCCGTGACATAAAGGGTGTTTCCAGCGCGACGTTGAATCGCGTCCATGGCTTGGAGGAGTAGAGTCGATTTACCAATCCCTGGATCACCACCAATCAGCACGACCCCGGCCTCGACAATGCCGCCTCCCAGTACTCGGTCCAATTCCTCAATTCCGCTAGGGGTCCTGTCTACGTCTTGGGCCTCTATCTCGCTGAGCGGGGTGACCGCGCTTGCAGGGGCGAGGCTGCGCGCGTTGCTGTATCTGTTTTTACTTTGAACACTGCTTTCTTCAACACCCTCTATCAGCGTGTTCCATTCCTCACAATGGGGGCATTTACCCAACCACTTTGCACTGGTGCCACCACATGCCGTGCATGTATAGATTGTTTTTTCTTTTGCCATACCGAATCATAAGCCCCAATTTGAACTTGTACGGGTAAAACAATTAAATATTGAGCCCCCAAAGCGACCGGATGGACGCTTTGTTTTACATCTTTATTTATGCAGTTTCCCGCGCCCTTTTAAAGGAGTAACATGCCAATATGCTAAATTCTAGACATTCTCCTAGTTGCCCTACATCTAATGGAGCGAAGCCGTGAATTCAGACCTAGACACTGAGCAAGATCACGATCAATTTACTTTATTTCAGGACCGTCAATTCTGGCCCTTTTTTAGCACCCAATTTTTGGGCGCTTTGAATGATAATTTATTTAAATTCGCCATCACGCTTTTGATCACCTACCAGTGGAGCGTGATTTGGCTCCCCCCCGCCATGGCCGGCTTAGTGATTGGTGCGGTCTTTATTTTGCCCTTTGTGCTTTTCTCTGCTTTGAGTGGGCAACTTGCTGATTTATTGAACAAAACTAAAATTCTGCGCAGCGTCAAATTATTTGAAGTGCTCATCATGGGTTTTGCTTCACTGGGTTTTTACGTACATTCGCCTTTGCTTTTGTTATTTTGCGTTTTCTTGATCGGCTTGCACTCGACAATTTTTGGTCCAGCAAAATATGCCTACTTACCAGAGCGCTTTGATAGCAAAGCGTTATTGGGTGCAAATGCGCTGGTTGAGGCAGGTACCTTTCTCGCCATTCTTTTGGGAAACTTACTTGGCGGTCTTTTACTGACATCAGAATATTTCGCACACTCGGATCATTCAGAGGTTCCGTGGGTATGTGTAGCCCTTGCGCTAATCGGCCTGCTTTTTAGCTGGTTTATACCGACGCACCCAAACGCAGCGCCAATGCGCTTTGAGCCCAGCGATCAAACACCGCGTGCTTCACAACCACTTGAGGACTTGTTCATTGAGTGGAATCCTTTTAAACAAACGCTTCAAAATTTAAGAGAAGCAGCCTCTATCCCAGGCATGCGCGCCGCTCTTTTTGGTATCAGTTGGATGTGGTTTTACGGCGCAGTTTTTTTAAGCCTATTTCCCAGTTTCTCAAAGGATCTATTAAACGGCAATGCAGGTGTTGCCTCGCTCTTGCTTTTCGTATTCTCACTTGGCATTGGGGCAGGGGCGCTTTTATGCACCACCCTTAAACACCCCGATTACGAGTTGGGCCTGGTCCTCTTGGGTTTAATTGGGATGAGCTTATTTACGCTTGACTTGGCACATAGCGTTAACCACCAAGCTTACGCCAGCTCCCTTCTTGCTCACCAAGATCCAACTGCATTTGCGCGCAGCGCGAATGCACCACTTTTATCAATCGTTGGTTTTTTATCCAAAAATGGTAGCTTTCGAATCCTTGCAGATCTTTTCTTGCTCTCGGCGTTTACTGGAATTTTTAGTGTGCCTCTTTATACTTTTATCCAGTCCTACAGCCCGCCAGAGCGTTGTGCGCAAACCATTGCTGCAAACAACATCTTGAATGCGCTCTTTATGATTGCGAGTGCTTTAATTGTGGGTTTGCTTTTATTTTTGGGCTTAAGCATCCCACAAGTTTTCTTAATTCTTGCTCTCGCAAATATTTTCACCCTTGTGTATCTAGCCGTCCAACTCCCAGAGTTTCAAACACACTTTGTAGGCTCTGTTAAGGCTTGGATTAGGGACTTTAAAAACCCTTTTTAAGTAACATATTGTTGACTTTTTTATGACTATTAGTCCTTTTGCTGCGTTTCTTGTTTTTAAACACTTCTATTTAGGGTCTAATGCAGTCATAATTGTGCATTCTTAATGAGAAATTCAAGGTATATATGGCATCTGTAAATAAAGTTATCTTAGTAGGCAACTGTGGTCGCGATCCAGAAATTCGTTATCTGCCCTCTGGTCAAGCAGTGGCAAATATCAGCATTGCCACCTCCTCTAAGCGCAAAGACAAAGCAAGCGGCGAATATGTGGACGATACCCAGTGGCACCGCGTTACTTTTTACGATCGCTTGGCTGAGATTGCAGGTGAATATGTAAAAAAAGGGCGCCCCGTCTACGTAGAGGGCAGACTCAAGTACGGCAAGTACACCGACAAAGACGGTATTGAAAAAAACACCGTTGACATTATCGCAACCGAGCTACAACTGCTTGGTGGTCGTGAGGGTTCTGGCGCACCCAGCGCCTCAGGCTCAGAGGAGGGCTCCCCATCGCATCCTACACAAAGCGCACCAACACAACGCCCTGACTCACACGCAAAACCGGCTGCTAAAACCGGCTTTGATGATATGGATGATGACATCCCGTTTTAAGCACTAGCCTTAGGACTTGTGCCACAAGGGCCCCACTAGTTGGGGCCTTTTTCAATGACGATGCTCATGTAGGCACTAATAGATTCACCGGGCTTTAATACCGTAACGCCATAATCGGTATTGGAATCGGTCTTTAAAGCAATCATATTAATTGCATTGTTAACGTGACTCACCGGCTCTACTGCTATTGAATCTATCCCGGGATGGGTATAGCATACCAATCGCTTTAAGTTAGAGCTCACGCAGATTTTGAAAACCTCATCCGTTATATTAACAACGCCACTCCAACCTTCAAAACAATGATCAATCTTTAAGTCTGTGCAAGACTGGTTGAGTCCCGCGGAGGGTTTCGGGTGGGTCGGCAATTTATCCTCTCCCATCTCCCAACGCGAGGCAGCAGAGAACTCAACTCTCGTGTTTTTTCTCTTCTCAAAATAAGGGTGCCATCCCAGTCCAACTGGAGTGGCCTTGTGATCTTGATTCGTTATAGATAGCGTTTGATGCAGCTCATTGCCTTTGAGCTGTATCGCCTGAGAGGCATCAAAGTCAAAGGGCCAACCCGCATCAGCCTTGTGTTCATAGGACAGGAGGGTAAAGTCGCTGGTTTGCTCCAATACATTCCAAGCCCTTTGCCAACCCACGCCGTGGATAGCATGGGGCTCATCCGCATTGTTTTTGATCAACGGATGATCGGTACCCATCCACTGCAACTTTGCATGACCGATCCGGTTAGAGAAGGGGACAAGCGCAAAGCTGCCAGACTGACGTGCGCTCGTTATTTTTTGGGAATCAACGGCGCGTAAAACGCTGGTGCCGCCGCTGAACAAGCTGAGGATCGAACCCCCAAGATCAGCGCGAATTGCGCACGTGAGGTGTTCATTTTTAAGCTCTATCGTTTGATGCATTTACTCGCCCGCTTTAATGATTGTTATTGAGGTGTAGTATGGGGTTTTGCACCAGCATTGTCCAGCCCACCCACTCATCGAATACACCCAGCGAATACTTTCAGCGATTACATCCAACCCATACACCAGCTAATAAACCTACGGCTCGGACCAAGGACTTGCATCAAGGACTTTCGTCAAGGACGTGCGTCTTGCCTAATGTCTTGCCTAATGAACGAACAAAACAAAATATTTAACTCCATTTCGCCGCGTCTGGGCCTTAGCTGCGCCCCTTCACCAGCGGAGCCTAGCAAGAGGGAGCGGAGAATTAAAGCGCTTCTTTACCCGACTCACCGGTTCTGATACGAACAACTTGTTCTAAATCCAAAACAAAAATCTTACCGTCGCCAATCTTTCCAGTCCTTGCCGAAGTCTCAATAGCCTCTAGCGCGGCGTCGAGTAACTCAGCCGATACAGCGGCTTCAATTTTCACCTTTGGCAGAAAATCTACAACGTACTCCGCACCCCTGTAAAGCTCTGTGTGCCCACGCTGACGACCAAACCCTTTAACCTCAGTTACCGTTATTCCCTGCACACCCACCGCAGATAGCGCCTCGCGCACTTCGTCGAGTTTAAAAGGCTTAATAATGGCCGAAATCAGTTTCATAAGCTATCCCAGATTTAAAAGGTTGATGATTTAGAAGTTCTTTTTAACGCCCAAAACAACCGTGTTACCAGCGAGGTTGGTGTTACCCGTGCCTGGCAATACATCGTTTGTTCTTAAATATCCTCGTTTGACCCAGTCCGTAGCAATAACGGTTGTACTCACAACAATACCGTTAAAGTCTTTGTTCAGTGACATTGAATAATCGTTGTAATCAGTTACACCCTTGGTTACGGCGGCCGCGTTGGTTGCCTTCATAGTTTGGTTGCCGTAATGAACAATGCTTGAAAAACCGTCTCCAAAATCAAAACTATAGCTTAAATCTACGTAGGCACTGTTTTTGGTACCGACGTAGCCAAACAAATTAGTGACGGAGTCATAGAGTTTAAAAGTGAACGCGCCAACGCTTAATGCGCCGTACAACTCTGTTGTAGAAGCCGTTGAGTAATTCGCTCGCACACCATTAACCGAAGCATTGGTGACGCTGTTCAAATCACTGGTAGGAAAGTAATACTGCAATACACCCGCGTCGTAAGCAATTCGCTCAGATATAGAGCCTTTGTAACCAGCGTATAAATCCATCTCAAGTGGACCTCTTGCTGACTGCGCAGCTGTTTTATCCGCTCGGTCCTTTATCCACTCTATGGTTGAATTCCAGTTACCTGCATAAAACCCGCTTTTATCTATGTAGTCTGCTCCAAACTGGAGTGCAGGCTTGTGTCCAGACTGAGATATACCTCGGTACCTGTAGTCTGAGACAACGCCTGCGTTGTACGTGACGCCCGACTCAGGCTCCGCGGTGGTGGTCTGCGCCATAAGCGGCAAACTCACAATCGAAGTGGATATAAATAATGCAGCGGCTATTTTTTTGAGTTTCACAAATCTTCCTGTGCGTTTTGATGCTTAAGCAAGATCTCGACTTGACCACTTAATTGGCCACATAGATCAATTTCTCACACTTTGGATAAGCTAAAAAATAGTTACTTGCATATTATTTGTTGAAAACTCAATCAAACACTCATGCTAAAACAATCTTAAAGCATTTTTATTATATAGCCCTAACTACAGGTTTGGTGCAAGCATGCGCTGTAGCTGTTTCTCATCTATCGCCTGTCGCTTGGCAAGATCACTGACTTGATCGGCACCGATACGCCCCACATTAAAGTACTTGGCCTCAGGGTGTGCAAGATAAAACCCGCAAACGCTGGCCGCTGGGTTCATGGCCAAGCTCTCGGTCAGGCTCATACCTATTTCCTCGCACTGAAGGGCAGCAAAAATATCCCTCTTCACGCTGTGATCTGGACACGCTGGATAACCAGGCGCAGGTCTGATACCGATATATTTTTCTGCAATCAAGTCTTGTACCGTTAAAGACTCATCTGCGCTGTAACCCCATAAATCCGTCCTGACACGAGCATGCATACACTCTGCGAGCGCCTCTGCCAATCGATCTGCAAGCGCCTTAAACATAATTGCACTATAGTCATCATGGTCATCCATGAATATTTTGTCTCGCACCTCAACGCCGATGCCCGCTGTAACCGAGAAAACCCCCACATAATCCTCAACTCCAACGGGACCAACGAAATCGGATAAACACCTGTTTGGACGTCCCTCAGGCTTTTGGATTTGTTGTCTCAGTCCGTACCATTTGAATAACGGTACTTCGCGTTTTTCGCTCTCCCAAACCACAATATCATCACCAACTTGGTTGGCTGGATACAAGCCCAGGACGGCTTGGGCTGTTAACCAACGACCATCAATCAGTCGTGTGAGCATTCGCCTGGCATCACTCATTAACCTCACCGCCTCAGCACCCACCACCTCATCCTTCAATATAGCGGGGTAGGGACCTGCGAGGTCCCAAGTCTGAAAGAAGGGAGCCCAATCTATGTACCTCTCAAGCTCAGAGAGGTTAAAGTTTTTAAAGACACGCCGGCCAATAAATTTAGGTTTGATGGGTTGATACCCATCAAAATTCACCTTGGCTTTGTTAGCCCTGGCCGCCTCCAATGCGATCAGTGGGGTTTGTTTCTTGTTCGCGTGTTGCTCTCTCACGCGGGCGTAATCCAGGTTTAATTCATCTATGTAGGCCTGCGCTTGGTCAGACAATAACCCCTGGGCAACGCCTACGCTTCTAGAGGCATCTGGCACATAAACAACGGGGCCCTCATAGTGGGGTGCAATCTTCACCGCCGTGTGAACGCGACTTGTGGTTGCACCACCTATCATTAAAGGCATTTTTCTCAAGCGAAAGTAATCATCCTTTTGCATCTCACTTGCCACATATTGCATCTCCTCCAAACTCGGCGTGATGAGACCCGACAATCCAATGATGTCTGCTCCTTCGCTTTTGGCTTGGGCTAAGATTTCGTGACACGGCACCATCACACCCATATTAATGACGTCAAAGTTGTTGCACTGCAATACCACCGTGACAATGTTTTTGCCAATATCGTGTACGTCTCCTTTGACGGTTGCAATAATAATCTTGCCCTTGGTTTTTACCTCTTGACCTGCCGCTTGTTGCTGTCTTTTTTCTTCCTCAATATACGGAATTAGATGAGCTACAGCTTGTTTCACCACGCGAGCGGATTTCACAACTTGGGGGAGGAACATTTTGCCCTGTCCAAACAAATCCCCAACAACATTCATACCGTCCATCAACGGACCTTCAATCACATGCAAAGGTCGACCCCCCTTTGCTAAGATCTCTCGGTAAGCCTCCTCTGTGTCTTGTGTAATGAACTCAGTAATGCCGTGAACCAAGGCATGCGAGAGGCGCTGCGCAACGAGAACTGGACTCTCTGGGCTTCCCCGCCAGCTGTTTTTCTCACCTGCATCCCTTGCTTGACCTTTGGCTTGCTCGGCAATTTCGATCAGTCGCTCGGCCGAGTCGGCCCTACGGTTTAACACCACATCCTCAACTCGCTCACGCAGTGTGGGCTCCAAATCGTCGTATACACCCACCATTCCCGCGTTAACGATGCCCATATCCATTCCGGCTTTAATCGCGTGGTACAAGAAAACGGTGTGGATCGCCTCTCGAACTGGATCGTTCCCCCTGAAAGAGAAACTAACGTTGGAGACACCACCTGAGACTTTTGCGCCGGGCAAGTTCACTTTAATCCAGCGCGTTGCATTGATAAAGTCCACAGCGTAGTTGTTGTGCTCTTCAATGCCCGTAGCTACTGCAAATATGTTGGGATCAAAAATGATGTCTTCAGCTGGAAAGCCGACTTTTTCTACCAAAAGCGTATACGCACGTTGACAGATTTCAATTTTTCGCTCGTATGTATCGGCCTGTCCTTTTTCATCAAATGCCATCACCACCGTTGCCGCTCCGTAGCGCCTGATCAAGCGCGCTTGACGAACAAACTCATCCTCGCCTTCTTTCATGCTGATGGAGTTCACGATTCCTTTGCCCTGCAGGCATCTAAGTCCCGCCTCTATCACAGACCATTTAGAGCTGTCGACCATAATCGGCACTCTAGCAATATC
>Ga0164296_1003626_pt1 | contig 14474 bp, 11 predicted proteins | sample GEODES057metaG_FD_113533 | JGI IMG/M metagenome (GOLD analysis project Ga0164296, IMG submission 113533) | Dystrophic lake water microbial communities from Trout Bog Lake, Wisconsin, USA - GEODES057 metaG | ecosystem: Environmental > Aquatic > Freshwater > Lake | place: USA: Trout Bog Lake... | reverse complement strand
TTTAGCCTACACGCGACTGAACTCAAAAGTGCCCTTGGACAAATCAAAGCACAACAAGCTGAGAGTGACTTTGCTCAGACGCAATTGGCCGCCAAAGTTTGCATGGTCTACATTGGATTGGCACTTGAGCTCGAACAGCTCAAACTATCCAACGAACAAATCTCGGTGATAGAGACTTGGATCGACCTACTCAAAGGTCGTCAAGAACAAGGCCTAGACAATGCCATGCTTTTATTGGGCGTTCAATCTGAGCTGAAAAATCAAATTTCGCAAAATGCTGTTCTAAAAGAAAGCATTGATTTGAGACGTCATCAACTCTCGACCTTGGTTGGCCTAGGCCCCAACGCACTCAATTCGCTCACACCCACTTTGCGAGATCTCAAAGCTCCCCAATCAACCCCCACCCTTGGCTTGGATTTACTGGGTCGAAGAGCGGATGTGGTTGCTGCGAAATGGAGAGTTGAATCAGCTGCACAAGGGGTTGAGGCTGCTCAACTGCAGTTTTATCCCAATGTCAATTTAGGACTCTTTGCGGGATACAACTCTCTCAACCTCAATCAACTGATTTCTTCCAATTCGAGAGAATACGGCTTCACACCGTCTTTTTCCTTGCCTATTTTTGATGGCGGTCGGTTGAGAAGTCAATTGGGCGCTCGCGAGAGTGAGCAAGATCAAGCCATTGCCCAATACAACCAAACACTTTTGAGTGCAACTCAAGAAGCCGTCGATGCAATCACGACTTTAAAGACATTGCAAATTGAGCTCGAAAACGACATTCAAGCTTTGCATCTGACGCATCAAGCCACCGAGCTCAACACTGCGCGTGCAAGCGCTGGATTAAGTGGCAAGCAACCAGTACTACTGGCAAAGATCAAAGAAATCAGTCAATTGGGCTCGCATTATGCACTTCAAGCCAAGAACCTCAACGCGAATGTGGAACTCATGAGAGCGCTTGGCGGTGGGTTTGAAAGCGATACAAAGCAGTAACCGCCAAAGCCAAAATCATTTCTTAGATTCAACATTATTTTCAACATTTAAAACCCTTTAGAAGCTCAGATCATGAACGATTCAACATCAGACTCAAATTCGAAACTGAAAGCACGCAGGGCAGGACTCACCATTGTGGGCTCCACGGTCTTGGTATTGGCCTTTGCCTATGGAGCTTGGCATTGGTTCACAGGTCGCCACACTGAGAGCACTGACAATGCTTATGTAGCAGGCAATGTGGTCCAAATCTCCTCTCAGATTGCTGGCACGATCACATCGATCGAAGCCGATGAGTCAGACATGGTTCGTACAGGGCAAGCTCTCTTCAAGTTGGACCCCGCAGACGCTCAACTGGCACTTGAACAAGCACAGGATCAATTGGCACAAAGTGTCCGGGAAGTGAAAACTTGGTATGCCAATAACGCAACTCTTGAGCAACAAATCAAAATCAAGGAAGCAGATGTTGCTCGTGCACAAATCGATCTCTCCAAAGCCACGGAAGATTTGAATCGCAGACAGCCTTTGTTGAGCTCTGGTGGCGTTGGGAGTGAAGAGCTTGAACACGCCAAAAAGGGCGTTGAAAACAGCAAAAACATGCTTGCACAAGCGCAAGCCTCATTGCAAGCAGCTAAAGATCAATTGATCTCCAATCAAGCACTGACACAAGGCTTGACAGTCCAAGAGCACCCCAATGTAAAAAAAGCGGCTAGTAAGGTTCAAGAGGCTTATCTCGCACTGCACCGCACTGCGCTGGTATCTCCAGTCAACGCACATGTGGCCAAACGCTACGCCCAACTGGGGCAACGTGTGGCTCCTGGAGCGACCTTGATGACACTGGTGAGCTTAGATCAACTCTGGGTTGATGCAAACTTCAAGGAAGCTCAACTTCGCAATTTGCACATTGGTCAGCCAGTTGAACTGGTGGCCGATGTTTATGGATCTGATCTAACCTATCACGGAACCATCTCAGGCTTGGGTTCTGGAACCGGTTCTGCTTTTTCGCTTTTACCCGCTCAAAACGCCACCGGCAATTGGATTAAAGTGGTTCAGCGCGTTCCCGTCAAAATCTCCCTCAATGCTGAAGAACTCAAAGCTCACCCTTTGAGAATTGGTTTGTCCATGGAAGTCAATGTGGACACTCAAGATCAATCGGGTCCGACATTGGCTCAAGCTCCCCGAACCACCTCTTTATCAAGCACCAAGGCTTTTGATCACCCTGTAAGTGAATCTGAAGCGTTGGTTAAAAAAATCATCAATAGCAATTGATCACCTCAAAGAGCATCACTTCATGAGTCAAGCCCCATCCAACATTGGTGCGCCTGAACCCCTACATGGGTTCGAGCTCTTTTTAGGCACACTGTGCTTATCGCTTGCAACATTCATGAATGTGCTGGATTCATCCATCGCCAATGTCTCCATTCCAGGAATCTCAGGAGATCTTGGAGTGAGCCCCTCTCAAGGCACTTGGGTGATCACAAGCTTTGGTGTAGCCAATGCAATCTCCGTGCCCCTAACCGGGTGGTTGACGCAAAGATTTGGTGCTGTGCGATTGTTTGTGATGAGTATTTTGCTCTTTGTGCTCAGCAGCTGGCTTTGTGGTTTTGCGCCCTCAATTGAGTGGTTGGTGGTCTTTCGTGTCTTTCAAGGTCTTGTTGCTGGCCCCATGATCCCCTTGTCACAAACCTTGTTGCTCTCGAGCTACCCGAAATCCAAAGCTGGGATGGCCTTGGCACTTTGGGGCATGACCACACTTGTGGCACCCGTTGTGGGGCCATTGCTGGGCGGGTGGATCACTGACAATATTTCATGGCCATGGATTTTCTACATCAACGTTCCTGTTGGGTTCATAGCGGCTGGAATGACGTGGATGATCTACAAGAAGCGTGAAACTGCAACGCGAAGCCTACCCATTGATGGCGTAGGACTCGGGCTTTTGGTTTTATGGGTGGGAAGCCTTCAACTCATGCTCGACAAAGGCAAGGAGCTCGATTGGTTTGCATCCAACACGATCATTGTCTTGGCTGTAATTGCTGCAATTTGCTTTGTGCTCTTTGTGGTCTGGGAGCTGACCGACGAACACCCAGTGGTCAATATTCGACTCTTTTTTGGACGCAACTTCACATTCGGTTGCTTGTCATTGTCCATCGCTTATGGCCTTTTCTTTGGCAACTTGGTCATCTTGCCTCTTTGGCTTCAACAATGGATGGGTTACACAGCGACCATTGCTGGAATGGCCTTGGCGCCTGTTGGATTTTTTGCAATTTTGCTGACTCCTCTCATCGGTAAGAAGGTCACCGTGTGGGACCCCAGAGTTATGGCTACTGGTGCATTCATCATCTTTGCTGTCGTACTTTGGTTGCGCTCCCAATTTACGACATCAACCAATTTTGAAGTTATCTTGGTTCCCACCCTGCTTCAAGGCGCAGCACTGGCTTTCTTGTTCATTCCTCTGACCACAGTCACACTTGCGGGCTTGACGCCGGACAAAATTCCTTCGGCTGCAGGGCTCTCAAACTTCGTTCGAATTGTGGCTGGCGCCATGGGAACTTCAATAGCCACAACCCTTTGGGACCAACGGGCCACCCTTCACCACGCTCATTTGACGGAGCCCTTGATCCAAGGGCAAGGGGTATTTGGAGCAACCTTGGATGGGCTCACTCAAATGGGATTGAGTACCCAACAAGCTTTGGTGCAAATCAACCGCATCATCGATCAACAAGCCTTCACAAAAGCTGCTGATGATATTTTCTACGCCTCAGCCTGGATCTTCTTGGCTTTAATCTTTCTCATTTGGTTTGCAGATCGTCCGGCCAAACCCGTACAGAGTTCAGCAGCCAAGGGGCCTTCCAATGACTCCGGCGCCACACAGGCTGCTGCTGGTGCACATTGAGAGTCAAGCCAACACAAATCAGCGTTGGCTTTCTCTTGAGCTAATCAATAATATTCTATCAATGGGTGTGTTGCTGCTTGGGCAATGAAATTGAGATTTCTGTACCCATGACTGTTGGGCGTGAAAATATGACAATGGAGCCCTCCATTTTACGAACCACATTGAAGGCAATTGAGAGCCCCAAACCCGCACCCTCTACATGATGTGAGCCTGGCCCTCTCCAAAATGGGGTCATCACATTTGAGATTTCTTCATCGCTCAAACCCACTCCGTTATCAAAAACTTTCACATTCACCCGCTCTTGCTCTAGGTGAACTTTGAGCTCTATTTGATCCCCTCCATAGCGAAGGGCATTATCCAAGAGGTTCCCAATGGCCTCACCCAAGAGAGTTGCATTTCCACGCAAACTCACATCCTCTAGACCCACTGGCAACAAACTCATTGACAATTGTTTCCCCGACTGTCTGAACAGATCTTCCCATACGTTGAAGACACTCTCAAGCACTGCAGCCAATTTAAAATGAGTATCCTCCTCTTGCCCTGAGCGATCGGTTCGTGCCAAATTAAGCAATTGCTTGACCAAATGAGCCGCTCTTGTGGCCACAGCTTGCAATTGCTCGAGCACTTCCCCATCTGGGGCTTGACCAGGATCGGCTTTGTATGTTCTCGCCAAGTCATCACTCAATAACTTAATGCCCGCGACCGGCGTTCTTAACTGGTGTGCAGCATCGGAGATGAACCTTCTTTCATGTGCAATGGCTTCTTGAAGACGCAGTAGCAAGTCATTGATGTGACCAATCACCCCCTTCAACTCATCAGGTACCTGTTCCAAACCAATCGGTGACAAATCATCAATGCCTCGAGTGGACACTGCAAGACTGATGGCATTCGCGGGTTCTAATCCAACACGAATTCCAAGGAAAATCAATGGAACCACGATAAAGGTCAAACAAAGGGCGGGTAAAAAAATTGCGGATGCCAATTCTCTTGAAATTTTGGTTCTCTTAGATTGAGGTTCGGCCACAAAGACCCAAACAAAGTGATCCTTTGATACATTTTGAAAAGTCACACCAACCACTCTCATCGGATTGGGCATGGAGCTCAGATCAAAAAATACCGGCTCGCTCAAAGGATGGGCTAAATTGATGTGCAGTCTCTTGGTCTCAAAGTCTCCAGCAATGACCTCTCCTGTCTTTGTGATGACGGAGAAATGAGAGGTGGAGAGGGAGTCAAAAATCATCGAGTCTGCAGTCTTGATGTCTACCCCAAATTTTGGATTTTCACCCTCCCAGTGAACTTGCGACGCCAGTGCCAATGCGTCATCCTTTAAGATTCGATCCAATGAGACGCCTGCCACATGATCGGTGAGGGTAAAAGCCACCCACGTTGTGATCACGACTGAACTACTCCAAAGCAAAAGGAAAGTGAGTCTGAGCTTTTTTTGAATACTGTAGGAGTTAAGAAGCTTCAATGGCTTTCCTCAATTGAATAACCCACTCCACGCGAAGTCTGAATTCGAATGTTGGTGTGCTCAAGCTTTTTTCTGAGTTTTAAGACATAAATTTCCACTGCATTGGGAGAAAAATTTGAATCCCAACTCGACATGGCGGACACAATTCTGTTTTTGGGAACCACACGCCCTTCGCTAGAGAGAAGTAATTCGACAAGGGTTGCTTCTCTAGGAGTCAAAGAAATTTTTTCAGTGGAAAAAACCAACTCTCTGCTCTCCGTGTCAAAGCAGAGTTGGCCCAACTTCAATTGGTTCGCTGTATTGCCCTTTTGTCTGCGCACAATGGCACGTAGTCTTGCAACCAACTCAGTGGGTTCAAAAGGCTTGGTCAGATAATCATCGGCCCCTGCATTCAACCCCTCAACTCGTTCGCTCAATTCATCCCTTGCGGTCAAGATGAGGACCCCCAACTTCAACTTCTTATCTCGCCAATAGGCCAGTACTTGCAAACCGTCTATCTTGGGTAAATTCAAATCGAGAACGGCGATATCGTACTCTTGGGTCAAAGCCGCTGACATGGCGTATGCCCCATCCTCCACAACGTCAACCACCCATCCTTCCGCCAAGAGTGTTCGTTTGAGACCTAGGCGCAGCGCAGGATCATCTTCAACCACCAATGCACGCATTCGCTATCCCTTTACTCAATCTAGTTCAGTGCACTCAGGCCGATTGCTTTTTTTCTGTCACCGGAGGATTGGGCAAGTAGGCTTGACCTTCTTCAATTTGGAATTCAAAGTCTAAATTCCAACCTGAAACTCCCTCGGGGTGTCCGGGCAAGATCAATTGTTCATTTCTCACATAGTTACCCACCAAAGCTTTGGTCACTCCAAACTGAACATCAGTATCCAAGACCGGATCATCACTTGAATATACTTGCGAAAACTGTGTTTTATAGCCTTCTTTGTAAATCATAAAATGAATGTGAGCAGGTCGATTGTTATGGCGTCCAAGAATCTTTAACAAGTCACCCACTAAGCCATTGATGGGGATTGGATAACCACTGGGCTTGATGGTTTCAAATTCGAATCTACCCTCCTCGTCTGTTAAAAAAGTACCACGCAAGTTCATCTGCGCTTGCTTGGGATCTTGGTTTTCATAGAGCCCCTCGGTAGATGAGTGCCAAACATCAACTCTTGCATGGGGCACCACCTTTGCATTTAAATCCTTGACACAAGCTCGAACCCAAACTGGCTCTCCGGGGGTCGCAGACCTCACAATGCTTTCACCACTCTTCATGATGGGAGAGTTTTGCCTCCAAAAGGGTCCCATCAAATTAGCTGTGGTGGGTCGTTTGCCATGATCACCATTGTTGGTCAAGCAAACCAATGAAGACACGCCCAAGGAGCCTGCCATCAGAACCACTTCATTGTGCGAGGGCGTACATTGCTGACCAAGACGCGCGATCAAACCGCAAGCTTTGTGAAACTCAGCCTCACTCAAGTGAACCTCGCTTACGAAAGCATGCAGATGTTTAACCAAAGACGTGAAAATTTCTCGCTCACGTGGTTCTTTAATTTTTTGCATTTGCTCAATAACAAAAGCCGTTAACTCTTCTGGATTACTGTGTGCCATAGGAAATTTTTTTGAAGTTGAAGATCATCTTGCGAGCGAAGCGATTCATTCGAATGTCGTTCACAAAAAGCTGTGTTCAAGCAACCCGTCGGTTACTTGCGAAGTTTCGTCATTATCTCTCGATCTCACCTCATGCATTAGGGTATCCAAGGGTTTTACCCAGTCAGCAAGTGTGCGATGATTTCCACTCTTTAAATTAAGCGCATCAGCCCTCAAAAAGCCCTTGCTGCTAGCTATTTTTTGCTCCAGGAACATCAGATACATGAAAACGCCCAAAATCGACATCTACAACCACGTGATGCCACCAGCCTACGTTGAGTTGGTCAAAAAACACGGACGTGAACCAGGCATGGTTAAAAGAATGAGCAACTTGAGGATGTTGTGGGATATGCCAGCTAGAGTGGAGATGCTGAAATCTTTTCCAGATGTTCAACAAGTCATCTCTTTGGCTGTTCCGTCCCCTGACATGATGGGGGGTCCCGAGGAGTCACCACACTTTGCGCGTGTGGCCAATGTGGGCATGGCTGAAATCTGTCAACAGTGGCCAGAGCAATTTCCAACTTTCGTGGCCTCATTGCCCATGAACAACACCAAGGCTGCATTGGAGGAGATGGATTATGCAATCGAACACCTCGGAGCCAAGGGCATTCAAGTGCTTACAAATGTAGGTGGTAAACCACTGGATCACGAGGATATCTTTCCGGTATTTGAAAGAATCACCAACCACCATCACCTGCCGGTTTGGATGCATCCCACACGCCCTGGGAACAAACCTGACTACGATACGGAGGACCGATCAAAATATGAGGTTTGGCAAGTTTTAGGTTGGCCATTCGAGAGCAGTGTTGCCATGTCCCGCATGGTTTTCTCCGGCCTCTTTGACCGGTTACCAGAACTCAAACTCATCACCCATCACTGTGGAGGCATGTTGCCTTACTTCTCTGGAAGAGCAGAGACCCTTTGGGCTCAATTGGGCTCCAGGAGTGTAGACAACAGCGAAGCGGATATTTTGAAAAATCTCAAGAAAAAACCCATTGAATATTTCAAAATGTTTTACGGAGATACAGTACTTGGTGGGTCATCCTCTGCCCTTCAATGTGGACTGGACTTTTTTGGCTCAGAACACGTTGTCTTTGCAAGTGACTGTCCCTTTGACCCAGAAGAAGGCCCAATGTTCATTCGAGAGGGCTTGCGGTCCATAGAAACCTTGAATTTACCCGCCGAAGATGCAAGACGAATTTATTTTGGCAATGCCTTCAAATTGCTGGGTTGGGATCAAGAAAACAAGTGAACTCTGAATTGTTTTCAAACTCAAACATAAAGTCATCCATTCAAAAGAGGCCAAATATGAACCGCGTCAAGTCCAACAAGCTGTCATTGATCCAACTGATGAGCCAACTCTTTTTCGCAGGTGCAATTGTTCTCGCGCTTCACTCGAATACAAGTCATGCAGCGACTTATCCCGAAAGATTGGTCACATTGGTGGTTCCATTTACTCCAAGCTCAGGCAGTGATATTGTTGCGCGAATCATTCAACCCAAACTTGCAGAGCGTTGGAAACAAGCGGTGGTGGTTGACAACAGACCTGGGGCAAGTGGAAACATTGGCGCAGACTTTGTGGCCAAAGCTCAGCCCGATGGATACACGCTTTTGATGGCCATCAACACGATCACCATGGCCCCCAATTTGTATAAAAAGCCAGGGTTCGATCCCGTTACCGACTTCACGCCCATCATGAAGATGACCGTTGCTAATTTTGCCTTGGTTACCAACCCACAAGTACCAGCAAACGATTTAAAGCAATTCATACAGTTGATCAAAACTCACCCAGGGCAGTACAACTACGGCTCCCCCGGTAATGGGACCCCCCATCACTTGGCCATGGAACTGATGAAGCTGCAACTGGGATTAGACATGATGCACGTTCCCTACAAAGGAATCAGTGGCGCCACGACTGATCTGCTGGGCGGTCAAGTTCAATTGATGTTTGCAAGTGTTCACTCCATGCTACCCAATGTCAAAGCGGGCAAGTTAAAAATGCTTGCCGTCGCCGGCAGTCAGCGCGAAGCCATCCTGCCCAATGTTGCCACGTTCAAAGAGCAAGGCATTGACTTCATGGATGCCGTTGATGCTTGGTATGCGATGTTTGCTCCACCCAAGACCTCCCCTGAGATCGTCAATCGATTGATCAAAGATTTGACCGCCGTGTTGGCCTTGCCCGATGTCCAAGAGCAACTGGCTCAACAAGGACTCACCGTTCAATTGAGCACGCCCGAGCAACTCGCACAGTTGGTTGCAAGCGACACTGCAAGATGGAAAAAAACCATTGCAGAGGCTCACATCACAGCAGATTAAGCAGCGATCGCATCAAAACACTAGTACAAACCCTAGATCACAACAAGAATTAAACTGAGCGAGCCGCATTTAATCTATATTCGGATGTATTGATCTTGAATCGCAAGATCAAACCTTTGGCATTGGAAACTGTCCATTGTTTTTAAGACAACGAACAAAAAGCACATTCACGCGTGTGAATAATTGTTAAACCTTGTACTTTACGGAGACATAGACATGAAAAACACATTTAAACTTTCTTTGATTTCAGCTCTGATTTTGAGCGCTGGCATTGCCATGGCTGAGGACACCATTAAATTTGGAGTTTCAGGTCCATACACAGGTGGCTCATCGTCTATGGGTGTGAGCATGCGTGATGGCGTTCGCTTGGCAGCCGATGAGATCAACAAAGCTGGCGGCATATTGGGTAAAAAAATCCAGCTCATCGAGCGTGATGATGAGGCCAAAAACGAACGCGGTGTCCAAATCGCTCAAGAACTGATCAACAAAGAGCATGTGGTTGCAACCCTTGGATTCATCAACACAGGCGTAGCTCAGGCATCAGAACGCTTTTATGAAGAAGCCAAAATTCCAGTGATGAACAACGTGGCCACTGGTTCCATCTTGACCAAACAATTTCTACCACCCGAGTTCCCCAATAACTACATCTTCAGAACCGCTGCTGCCGATAACATTCAGGCACCAATGATTGTTGAAGAAGCTGTAACTCGAAGAGGATTTAAGAAAGTAGCCATATTGGCAGATTCAACCAATTACGGTCAATTGGGCTTGTCCGATTTGACCAAAGCATTGAATGCCAAGAACATGTCGCCAGTTGCGGTCGAGAAATTCAACATCAAAGACATCGACATGACAGCGCAGTTGCTCAAAGCAAAAGAGGCCGGTGCTGAAGTGATTCTTACCTACGGCATTGGCCCAGAGTTGGCACAAATTGCAAACGGCATGACCAAATTGGGATGGAAAGTTCCCATGATTGGAAGCTGGACCTTATCCATGGCCAACTTCATCGACAATGCAGGTCAAGGCGGCCAAGGCGCTCGCATGCCACAAACCTTCATTCAAGAGCCCAACACGCAAAAGAGAAAAGCTTTCATTGATGCGTACCTGAAAGCGTTCAAGCCCAAAAACAACCGCATCGACTCTCCAGTCTCCGCTGCACAAGCCTATGACTCAGTCTACATTTTGGCAGCTGCCATCACTCAGGCCCAAAGCACAGACGGTGAAAAAATACGAGCCGCTTTGGAGAACTTGCAAACCAAGGTTGAAGGTGTTGTAACCACTTATGATCACCCTTACACAAAGGATGACCACGAAGCGATCACAGCGAATATTCCCGTCTTTGGTGAGGTGAAAAACGGCCGTGTGGTTTATGCTTATGAAGCAGACCAACAAAAGGGATCTGACCTTCGCATGAAAGACAAGAAAAGCACAGGCAAGTAATTTTTTCTGATCCTTCTAGCAAACACCGTGACCTCCTTTGGCACGGTGTTTTTTTATGGACTAAATTACTTAATTGTTTTTTTATTTCTATAATCTTCTTCCTTCTCCAATTCAACCCTGAACCGCCATGGAAATATTACTTCAACTTGTCTACAGTGGCATTGCACTAGGGATGATCTATGCCGTCATCGCTTTTGGATATCAACTCACCTTTGCGACCTCTGATACCCTCAATTTTGGTCAAGGCGAAGCATTGATGTTGGGTGCCTTGGTTGGCTTGACACTGGTAGACACGATGGGGGTAAATTACTGGGTTGCAGTTCCAATCGTATGCCTATTCGGCTTTTTACAAGGTGCTTTTGTTGAGCGGGTTGGCGTTAGACCAGCCATCAAAATCAAAAGCGAATTTGGTTGGATCATGTCCACCATTGCGCTTGGCATCATTTTCAAAAACGTTGCAGAGAACATTTGGGGACGCGATGATTTGCGCTTCCCCTCCCCTTTGGATGAATCTCCATTGAAAGTATTAGGGGCCAATGTATTGCCCATGGAATTATTGGTCATTGCTGGGGCTATCCTCATGATGCTAGCTGTTGAGTTTTTCAATCGCAAAACAATTTACGGCAAAGCCGTTGTTGCCACATTCAACGACCGCGACGCCGCCAAATTGATGGGTATCAACACAGGTTTGGTGATCACTTTTTCATATGCACTCTCATCCTTGACAGCTGCTTTTGCTGGCATTTTGATTGCCCCCTTGACACTGACCGGAGCAACCATGGGCTCGGTTCTTGGTCTTAAGGCCTTCGCAGTGGCCATCATTGGTGGACTTACAAGTGGTCTAGGCATTGTGGTCGGCGGTATTTTGCTGGGAATCGCAGAAACGACCACTGGTTTTTATATTTCTACGGGTTACAAAGATGTACCTGGCTTGGTTCTCTTGCTTTTGGTGCTGGCAGTCAGACCTGCTGGACTCTTTGGTAAAACTGCTATCAAGAAAGTTTAAACCGTGAATAAATCAAACTCTTTTTGGATTGTGCTGTGCTTTGCATTGGCAGTTGCGGTTCCCGTGATCACCCCTAATCCCTACTATATTCATTTGGTAGAGACGATCATGATCTATTCCATTTTGTTATTTGGATTGGATATTGTGGTGGGATACACAGGACAAGTTTCTCTAGGACACGCAGGACTTTTTGGAATAGGCGCCTATACCACTGGTGTATTGCTCACCAAACTGGGCCTGAGTTTTTGGTTGGCGGTTCCGTTTAGCATCCTGGTGACCGCATTCTTTGGCGCGATTTTGGCAATGCCCGCGCTCAAAGTCTCTGGACCCTATTTGGCCATGGTCACATTGGCTTTTGGAACCATCATTCAAATTTTGATCAACGAAATGACCTTTGTAACAGAAGGTCCAATGGGCATCAAACTCAATAAGCCAGAGATCTTCAACATTAAATTGAACGAAGAGCAGTTTTATTGGTTGGTTTGTGTTTTTTTAGCGCTCTCATTGATTGTGGTTCACCGGATTCTCAAATCTCATTTGGGACGTGCATTTGAGGCCTTGCGTGGTAGTCCAGTAGCCAGTGACTGTATGGGTGTCTCCGTTTACCGCTACAAAGTTTACGCCTTCGTCATCAGTGCTGGCCTTGCAGGCTTAGCAGGCTCACTTTACGCTTATTCAGAGCAATACATCTCCCCAAATACCTACAATTTTGAACTGACAGTGTTGTTTCTATTGGCCATCATCATGGGCGGCAGAAAGACCAGATCTGGCGCAATCATTGGGGCTACCATCATCGTGCTCCTACCCAAATTATTGGATGACATTGAACTCTTTCAATGGATTTCGACTCTCTTGGCCTTGTCCATTTGCTTGAGTGCAGTCATCGCAGTGGTCAAAAAATGGACCTCCTTAAAGTCGACTTTAACTCCAGTGATCGGCACGGTTTGCCTCTCTCTTTTCTCCTTCCAGCTCGAGAGCATTACCGATTGGAGGTTGAGTATTTTTGGCTTGATGATTTTGTTTGTCGTCTATTATTTACAAGATGGTATTGTTGGTTTTGTTTTAAAACTCAACTCTTTCAGAAAACTTTCAGAAGAAAGAAATACAGAAGTTCAAAACACAACTCAATCCTCACAATTGCATACAACACGACATGTTCATGCAAGTGGAACACAACCGGATGAACTCATCTTAGACGCCTCATCCATTTTGATGCAATTTGGCGGTTTAAAAGCGATTAACCAAGTCGACCTTAAAGTCCAACAGGGTCATATCCATGGACTCATCGGTCCCAACGGTTCAGGAAAAAGCACGATGATGAATGTGCTCACTGGTATTTACACGCCAACTCAAGGTCAAATCAAATTCAAAAATTCTTCCATCATTGGTCAGACTTCATCAAACATTGCACTATCTGGAATTGCTCGAACATTTCAAAATGTTCAGTTGTTTGGTGAAATGACTGTGCTCCAAAACGTATTGGTTGGATTGCACCATTCTTTCAAAAGCAATTTTTTAGATGTTTGCTTCAACTCCAAACGTTACCAACGCGAGGACCTTGATGCCAATGAGCAAGCTCATTCCTTGCTCAATTTTGTAGGATTGGGTGCATTGGACCAGGAACTTGCTCGCAACTTGCCTTATGGCAAACAGAGACTCTTGGAAATCGCTCGAGCACTTGCGCTTGATCCAGCTTTGTTGCTTCTTGACGAACCCGCTGCTGGTCTCACTGCTCCTGACATTGTTGAGCTAACTCAAATCATTAAAAAAATTAGAGACCACGGTATCACTCTCATTTTGATTGAGCACCACATGGATTTGGTCATGAGCATTTGCGACACTGTATCTGTGCTTGATTTTGGTCAAAAGATCGCTGAGGGCAAACCTTTGCAAGTCCAAGCCGACCCCAAGGTGGTCGAGGCCTATTTGGGCGGCTCCTCTCCAGCCATGGCTTAAGAAAGGACACCAACATGCTAAAAATCAACAATCTTCATGCTGGCTACGGCAAGGTTCATGTTCTTCAAGGTATCTCCATTGAAGTTCCAAAAGGTAAAGTGGTTACGCTCATCGGCTCCAATGGCGCAGGGAAAACAACCACCATGCGCGCCATTTCAGGCATGATCAAACCAATTTCCGGCGAAATTACCCTTGCCAATCAACGCATCGATGGCATGGAATCCAACGAAATCGCCAAAAGAGGTCTTGCCCACTCTCCTGAGGGTAGACGAGTATTTGCCACCATGACCGTCACAGATAATTTGTTACTGGGCGCTTTTCCGCGCTTGACAGGATCGCGCCCAAGAGGGAATGTCCCCGCCGATTTAGAACGTGCACTTGAACTCTTTCCAAGACTCAAAGAACGCAGAGAACAATTGGCGGGTACTCTATCGGGCGGTGAGCAGCAAATGCTCGCGATGGCTCGGGCTGTGATGCTAAACCCTGAGGTGATTTTGCTTGATGAGCCATCAATGGGACTTGCGCCAATCTTGGTCGAAGAGGTTTTTAAAATTATTTCTCGCTTAAAAAGCGAGGGAGTAACCATGTTGCTCGTTGAGCAATTTGCGGCAGCTGCGCTCAATGTTGCTGACTATGGATACGTTTTAGAAAATGGATCCATCTCTGTTCATGGACCTGCCAAAGATCTCTTGCACGATCCAGCAGTTGCGGCTGCCTATTTAGGTGGCTCTCACTAAAAAAACAAGCACCCTATGGTG
>Ga0164296_1003623_pt1 | contig 14481 bp, 8 predicted proteins | sample GEODES057metaG_FD_113533 | JGI IMG/M metagenome (GOLD analysis project Ga0164296, IMG submission 113533) | Dystrophic lake water microbial communities from Trout Bog Lake, Wisconsin, USA - GEODES057 metaG | ecosystem: Environmental > Aquatic > Freshwater > Lake | place: USA: Trout Bog Lake... | reverse complement strand
GGCTCGACCGGTGCGCAGGGCGCGCAGGGTGCGCAGGGTGCGCAAGGCTCGACCGGTGCGCAGGGCGCGCAGGGTGCGCAAGGCTCGACCGGCGCGCAGGGCGCGCAGGGTGCGCAAGGCTCGACCGGTGCGCAGGGCGCGCAGGGTGCGCAAGGCTCGACCGGTGCGCAGGGCGCGCAGGGTGCGCAGGGCTCGACCGGTGCGCAGGGCGCGCAGGGTGCGCAAGGCTCGACCGGTGCGCAGGGCGCGCAGGGTGCGCAGGGTGCGCAAGGCTCGACCGGTGCGCAGGGCGCGCAGGGTGCGCAAGGTTCGACCGGTGCGCAGGGCGCGCAGGGCGCCCAAGGTTCGACTGGCGCTCAGGGCTCGCAGGGTGCGCAAGGCGCTAAAGGCGCGACGGGAGCGACAGGTGCCCAAGGCGCCCAAGGGGCGACCGGTGCTCAGGGCACGCAAGGCGCGACGGGTGTCCAAGGTGCGACCGGGGCGCAGGGCGCCGATGGTGCCACCGGGCCACAGGGCGCGACCGGGGCGCAGGGGCCGCAGGGTCCACGCGGCTTCAAGGGGGCCACTGGCACCACGGGTGCGACAGGGGCCACAGGGCCGACCGGCGATACCGGTGCGACGGGTGCGACCGGACCCCAGGGCGCGACCGGCGCCCGCGGTCCGCGCGGCCCTGAGGGGGCCACCGGTGCTCAGGGGGCGATCGGTGCTCAGGGCGCCCAAGGTGCCCAAGGCGCGACCGGCGCGCGTGGTCGGGTCGGACCACAGGGCCCGACCGGACCCGGCGGCCTGATCACCAATATCAACATCAACTCCGCGACCATGAACTTCCTCACCAACCCGGAGACCGTCGTCCCGCTCCCCGCTGGCCTCTCGGCGGTGAACGCCGCCGCCGGCCAGACCTTCGTCATCTCGGCCGGCACGACGGCGCTGATCGAGAACTTTAAGCTCGCGCAGGGCGAAAAGCTCGATCTCTCCGCCCTGCTCAGTGGTGTCGGCGCCGCCACGGATCTGTCGAACCTCGGCAGCTTCATGCAGGTGAGCGGCTACATGGCCGACCCCTCCGGCACCAGCATCGACACGGTCTTCAAGGTCGGCAGTCCGAAGGGCAGCGCGCTCGTTGTGCTGGACAACCAGCACAACCTGCACCTGTCCGACCTCGTCGCCTTCCAGTCGGTGACCTTCACGCCGTAGAGCATGACAACAGCCATCGGGGCGCCTGTTCGCAACGAACCCTTGCCCCGATGGCTGCTGTTGTCCCTCGGGGGCCGTCCGTCTGCCCGGTTGACGCTGCTTCCCCGCGGATGATAGCGCCGTCGGCATACGTGGACCGGAGCATGATGGCGTGACCAAGACCCTCAGCGGCCTCTACGCGAACGGCTACGTCCTTGCCCTCGCGCAAGCCAGCACCCTCGACCCGGTCACCGTCACCGGCACCATCCAGTTCGGCACAACCACGCTGCCCTCCGCCCTCTATGGCCAGACCGGCGAATTCTGGACGGTCACGAATGCGGGCAGCATCGCCGGCAGCACCGGCGCCGGCATCGAGCTGACCAGCGGCGGCATCGTCACCAACCTCGCCGGCGCCACTGTCACCGGGCTGGTCGGCGTCAGCATCCTCGGCCTTTCTGGCAGCGTGGTGAACGCCGGCGCCATCACCGCGCCGGGAACGTCCACCCTCGCCACCGGCGTCTATCTCCAACTCGGCGGCGGCATCGACAACCAGGCCGGCGGCCTCATCACCGGCGACACCGCCGTCTACATCTACGGCGGCGCCGGCACCGTCCACAACGCCGGCACCATCGCCGCCTCCGCCCAGACGGGCGTGTTCATGATCTCCGGCGGTGCCGTCACCAACGATGCGGCCGGGCAGATCTCCGGCACCTGGGCGATCGCCATCGAGCGTGGCCCTGGAACCGCGGCGCTCGACGGCACCGTGGTCAATCACGGCACTCTCACCGGCGGCAGCCAGGACGGCGTGTATCTCGCCGGCGGCACCGTCACCAACTACGCCGACGGCCTCATCACCGGCACCTGGGGTGTGGTCAGCCAGCAGGCCGCCGCCCTGCTCAACGCCGGCACCATCACCGGCACCGCGAGCAGCGGCGTCTATCTCTCCGCCGGCACCGTCACCAACCAATCCACCGGCCGCATCGCCGGCGATTTCGGCGTCACCATCAACACCGCCGGTGGCCAGGTCATCAACGCCGGCACGATCGCCGGCGTGGCGCAGAGCGGCATCGGCGTGGTCGGCGGCGCGGTGACCAACAGCGCCGGCGGCAGCATCAGCGGCGCCTGGGGCATCTCGATCGAAACGACCGCCGGCAGCGTCGTCAACGATGGCCACATCAGCGGCCCCAGCCAGAGCGGCATCTACCTGGTCGCCGGCAGTGTGACCAACAACGCCGGCGGCCGCATCGACGGCGGCTGGGCGGTCGCGATCCACGGCGCCGGCAGCGTACTCAACGCCGGCACCCTCGCGGCGACGACCCAGAGCGGCATCTATATCGGCGCCGGCGGCACGATCACAAACCTCGCCGGCGGCACCATCAGCGGCACCACCGGGATCGACCTGCGCGCCGCCGCTGGCACCGTCGACACCGCCGGCAGCATCGCCGGCAGCGGCGGCACCGCCGTCAGCTTCGCGCCCGGCTACGCCAACCTGCTGAAGGTCCATCCCGGCGCCGCCTTCTCCGGCCTCGTCGATGGCGGCAACACGATCGGCGCGCCGATCGCCAGCGCGCTCGAGTTCGCCGCCGGCAGTGGCACCCTCGCCGGCCTCGGCACCACCCTGGTCGACTTCTCCGGCATCACCCTCGATCCTGGCGCCGCCTGGACCCTGCGCGGCACTCCCGCCGGCTTCGCAGGCCCCATCAGCGGCTTCGCCACCGGCGACACCATCGAGCTCGCCGGCCTTACGGGCAGCATCAGCGGCTTCGCCGGCGGCACGCTCTCGCTGCAATCCTCCGCCGGCCCGCTCGCGCTCGCCTTCGCCGGCAACATCCCAGCTCAGGGCTTCACCTTCGCGAATTCGTCCGGCGGGCTCGACATCACCCTCGCGCCGCCCTGCTTTCGTGCCGGGACCCAGATCGCCACCGATCGTGGGCCGGTCGCCGTCGAACATCTGCAGGCCGGCGACCGGGTCCGGCTTGCCCGTTCCGCCGCGACCGCGGACATCGCCTGGCTTGGCCACCGCCAGGTCAACTGCCGCCGCCATCCCGACCCGCGGGCCGTCTGGCCGGTGCGCATTCTCGCCGGTGCCTTCGCCCCCGGCCGCCCGCGACGCGACCTCTTTCTCTCGCCCGACCACGCCGTCTTCATCGACGGTGTCCTCGTTCCCATCCGCTATCTCGTCAATGGCGCAACGATCGCCCAGGTCGAAACCGACAGCGTCACCTACTGGCACGTCGAACTCGCCAGCCATGACGTCATTCTCGCTGAAGACCTGCCCTGCGAATCCTACCTCGACACCGGCAACCGCGCCTCCTTCGCCAACGGCGGCAGTTCGATCGCCCTTCAGCCTGACTTCGCGCTCCGCATCTGGGAGCAGGCCGGCTGCGCGCCCCTGGTCCGCGGCGGCGAAGCCGTGGCCGCCATCTTCGCCACCCTCCTCGCCCGCGCCAAGCACCTCGGATTCCGCCTGACCGACGACCCCATGCTCCACATGTCAGCAGGCCCGCGCAGGGTCTTTCCAACCATCACCGGCATTCGGCATCATTTCCGTGTGCCCCCCGGCACGCACCGCATCACCCTCAAATCCCGCAGCGCCATTCCGCTCCACCTCGGCCGCGCCAACGATCCTCGCCGCCTCGGCATCGCCATCACGCGCCTCCACGGCAACGGCCATCCAATCGCCCTTACCGACCCGCGCCTTCTCCAGGGCTGGCATTCCCCCGAGCACGATGGCGCCACCCGGACCTGGCGCTGGACCAACGGCACCGCCACACTCGACGCGACCGGCCTTACCGACCTCACGCTTGACGTTGCATATACCGAACACTACTGGCGCGAACCCGATCCGATGTCGCGCCGTCGAGCCTGATCGAAAGGCAAAGAAAGCAGGGCTCCGCCGGCTCAGGGCCACGGGCCCTGAGAACCCATCGACTCAACGCGGCTGGATGATCTTTCTTCAGTTGCCAACTTCTTTCTTAACTCCGCAGGCAATCGATCTTAGCTCCGCAGGCGATCAATCCCTGCGACCGAACAAGCCATCGTCCGGTTGCAGGGATCTTGTTGGCTTCGCCACTCTCTCCATCGAGATCGTGGGATTGCGACTGAAGGCAGCTTCCAAAGCCAAGAGAGTTTGTGGGTTCCAAGGGCCTCTCGGCCCTGGCCGGCGGAGCCTTTGCGTCACTCTTCGCCTTTACGTGCCTCCACGAGTGCCTGCACCGCCGGATAGTCCACCTTCCCAGTCGCCAGCAGCGGAATCTCCCGAACCCGCATGAAGGTCCGCGGCACCATGATCTCTCCGATCCCCTGAGCGCGTGCGTGTCGCAGGAGTTCGCCGGCATCGGCGTCTTTCCGATCGGTGACCAGCAACAGTTGCTCGCCTTTGCGCGCATCGGGAATGGCGACGACGGCGTGGCGTGAGTCCGGCCACAGCGAGGCGGCCAATGTTTCAGCCGCGGTCATCGAGACCATTTCGCCGGCGATCTTGGCGAAGCGCTTGGCGCGCGCGAGAATGGTCACGAAGCGCAGCGGATCGATGGCCACGATATCGCCGGTGTCGTATTCGCCGCCTTCGGGCGGCTCCAGCACCCCCGGCGCGCTTTCGCGGAGGTAGCCGAGCATCACGTTCGGCCCGCGCACATGCAGCCGGCCGCCCTCGGCGATGCCGGCGATCGGTTCGATCCGCGCCTCGATCCCTGGCAGCAGGCGACCGACCGTTCCGGGTTTGCAGTGCATCGCGGTGTTGATGGCGAGCGCCGGCGCGGTTTCGGTGGCGCCATAGCCTTCGAGGATGCGGACGCCGAAGCGGTCGGCGAAAAGGCGCTTGGTTTCCTCGCGCACTTTCTCCGCGCCGGCGAAGATGTAGCGCATGGCATAGAAGTCGTAGGGGTGGGCGTAGCGCGCCCAGCCGGCCAGGAACGTATCGGTTCCAAAGCAGATCGTCGCGTCCGTATCGTAGATCAGGCCGGGGACGATGCGATAATGCAGCGGGCTCGGGTATTGGAACATCCGCACGCCGGAGACCAGCGGCAGCACGGTGCCACCGGTGAGCCCGAAGCTGTGGAACATCGGCATGGCGTTGAACACGATGTCGCCGCCGTGGAAGTCGATGACCGCCGAGAGTTGCGCGCAGTTGGCCAGCAGATTGGTGTGGCTCAGCACCACGCCTTTCGGACGGCCCTCCGACCCGCTGGTGAAGAGGATCACGGCGGGGCCGTCGGGATTGCCGTTGGCGCCGGGTAGCGCACGGGCCCGCAATGTGTCGAGCTTGCCGCGCAGCTTGGCGCCGATGCCGATGGCGGCGCGGACATCCTCGAGCCAGACGAAGCGCACCTCGTGTTCCATCGTGGCGACGACGCGGCCGAGCTTGGCCTTCTCGATGAACTGGCGACTGGATATGACGGTCTTGACCTGCGCGGCCCGGCAGGCGGCGAGCATCGCGTCGGCGCCACCGGAGTGATTGAGCATGCACGGCACGCGCCCGAAGCCCTGCAAGGCGACGAAGACCACGACTGTGCCGTTCGCGTTCGGCAGCATCACGCCGACATTGCGTGCCTGCATGGGGAGCGTGGCGTTGGCATCGGCGATGGCGCCAAGCCGGCGGCCGAGGACGGCGGCGGCCAGCACCAGGCGGTCATAGCTGATCGGTTCCCGCGCGATATCCTCGCAGATCTCCGTGCTGCCGCCATGCGCCGCGCGGGCGTCGAGCAGGGCGGAGAAGATCGTGCGGGCCACGTTCTTCGAGCGAAACACCGAGTCGATCATCACGTCCTGCAACCCACGGCCGATCGCCTCGCGGCGCTGCCGGTGCGTCAGCTTCGCGGCATCGGGCGGCGTGAGATCGACCGGTGGCAGGACGGTGAGCTTCAGCCGCGGGAACCAGCGCATCCTCAGCTTCCCACGCATGTTGCCGAGGCGGGTGAACTGCAATCCCTCGATCGTCACCGGCAGGATCATCGCGCCCGCCTTGTCGGCGATCAGCCCGGCGCCCTCGTAGACCTTCATCAGCGCCCCGGTGCGTGTCATCCGCCCTTCCGGAAAGATCATGAGCTGCTTGCCATGGTCGCGCACCGCTTCGACCATGTATTTCACCGAGTAGGAGGAGCGGATATCGACCGGGAATGTTTCGACAGCATTCAGGATCGGCCGGATCCACCATTTGCGCGCCTGCTGCGTGTTGATCGCGAAGGTCGGCGCCCGCGGCAGGAAGGCGGCGATCAGGCAGGCGTCGGCGTAGGACATATGGTTGGCGACGATGACGGCGCGATGCCCGGCAGCGTGAAAATTCTCGAGCCCATGGACCTCGACGCCGTGCATCAATTCGAAATAGCGACGAAACAGGGTGCGGTAGACGTCATGCGGCAGGATGCGAACGATCCAGAGGGCGACGAGGAAGTTCGCGACCGCCGTGACCTTCAGCACCGCCGGTCCGTCCAGCCCCGCGGCCGCCAGGCCGCCCGCGACGCCGGCGCCGGCGACCATGAACAGGGCGTTGAGTATATTGTTCGCCGCGATCATGCGCGAGCGCTGCGCGGGGGCTGAGAGGTCCTGCACGATGGCATAGAGCGGCACGGAGAAGATGCCGCCGCAACACGCGAGCAGCAGCAGGTCGGCCATCATCCGCAGGCCGTGGACGTCCACGAGGATGGCGCTGACGTCGGCCAGTCCGCCGGCGGTTCCCGCGGCGGTGGCGGCGGTGGCGAAATCCCAGGTAAAGAGCGAAATGCCGATGGCGGCGAAGGGGACGTGGCGGGCGGAGACTTCGCCATGCAATAGCTTCGCGCAGGCGATCGAGCCGATACCGGTGCCGATGGCGAACACCGCCAGCAGCAGGGTCAGCACGTGCCCCTGGGCGCCGAGCGTGTCGCGGGCGACGACCGGAAACTCGGTCAGCAACGTGGCGCCGACGGTCCAGAACCAGGAGAGGCCGAGCAGGCACATCCAGATCGGCCGCACCGCCCGGGCGTGTCGCATGACCTCCATCGTTTCGGCGAAGATGTTGATGCGGACACGCAAGGCGGGATCAGCCGCCTGCGATGCCGGCACGAAGAAGGCGGCCACGAGGCCGAGCAGGGAAACCGCGGTCCCGGCCATGCCGACAAGCGCTTCGCCCCGCGGCAGCAGGATGATCAGGCCGCCGATGACGGTTCCGGTGACGATGGAGACGAAGGTGCTGGCCTCGATCATGCCGTTGCCGGCGACCAGTTCCTCCTCGGCGAGATGTTCCGGGAGGATGCCGTATTTCAGCGGCCCGAACAGCGTCGCCTGCATGCCAAGCCCGCAGAGCACCGCGAGCAGCGCGCCAACGCCCCCGAAGGCGAAGGCCGCGGCCGCCGCGAGCATGAGCGCCACTTCGAGGATCTTGGCGGCGATCATGAGGCGCGATTTCGCGAACCGATCGGCAAGTTTCCCGGCGGTGGCCGACAGCAGCACATAGGGCGCGATCAGCATCGCCCCGGCCAGCGCCGACAGCCCGGCGCCGCCGACGCCGAGCTTGAACAGCGCGAGCACGATCATCGCGTTCTTGACCAGGTTGTCATTGAACGCCCCGCAGGACTGGGTGAGCACCAGCGGGCCGAGGCGGCGGGTCAGCAGCAGGCGGAGCGGGGAGGCGGACATGGCGGTCTCCTGTGCTTCGGGATGGGTCATGACAGCAGCCGCCAGCTCATGGCGACGATGTCGTCGGCGCAGCGCAAGAGCCCGCCGGTGAGGCGGCCGTAGACGTGGCCGGTAGCGGGCTGGACAATCAGGCCGACCAGGGCCAGGGCCATGAAGGCGGGCTCGCGCGTGGGGATTTCGCCGCCGGTCATCGCCCCTTCGACGGCGCGGCAGAGGATCTCGATGGGGTTGCGCGCATCGTTGCTGACGGTGGCGAGGTAGCCGTGCTGGGTCATCAGGAGGAAGCGGAAGCGCAGATTGTCCTCGTCGTGCAGCCGGCAGATCAGCCGCACCATGCGCTCGAGCTTGGGCCGGAAGGGCCCGGCGCCGGCGGCGGCGTCGTGCAGCAGCGCGCCGTAGGTGCCGTAGCCCTCGTGGAACAGCTCGGCCACCAGGTCGTCCTTGGAGGCGAAATGGGCGTAGAGATTGGCCGGCTTCATGTCGCAGGCGGCGGCGATGTCACGCACCGAGACGCCATCGACGCCCCGCTCGACGAACAGGCGGAGGGCCTCGGTCTTGATGGTCTCGCGCTTCGACGGTTTCGCTGTCATGGCCACATCACCAACTTAACGTTCGTTAAGTGATAACGCAACCGAACGCCAGGCGTCAAGCCCGCCGCCGAAGCGGCGGGCCTTGGGGGGTCAGTAGTTCATCATTCGCGCATAGCGGTCGCGATGGTAGCCGGTGCTGCCGAAGCTCGCCTCGGCGACGCGGCAGCGCTTGAGGAAGAAGCCGACCTCGTGCTCGTCGGTCATGCCGATGCCGCCATGCATCTGGATGCCCTCGGCGCTGGTGCGCCGGAAGGTCGCGTTGGCCTTGGCTTTTGCGAGGCTTGCGAGCTGCGACGCATCGGCCGCCCCCGCATCGAGGGCGACCAGGGCGGCGAGAACGGCCGAGCGGGTGATCTCGATTTCCGCGAACATTTCGGCGGCGCGGTGCTTGAGCGCCTGGAAGGTGCCTATGACGACACCGAACTGCTTGCGGTCCTTGAGGTATTGCACGGTGCGCTCGAAGACCTCGGCCGAGCTGCCGAGCATCTCGGCCGCCAGGCCGGCGCAGGCGCGATCGAGAATCCGGCCGAGAAGGGCCGCGCCCTCGCCGGGCTTGCCGAGCACCGCATCCGCCCCCACCCGCACGCCCGCGAGGGTGACGATCGCCGCGTTGCGGCTGTCGACCATGATGCGGCGCTTGACGGTGACGCCGGCGGCCGTGCGGGGGACCAGGAACAGGGTGATCCCCGCATCGGTGCGCGCCGAGACGATCAGCAGGTCGGCGACATGCCCGTCGAGCACGAAGGATTTGGTGCCGTCGAGCACGTAGCCGCCGCCGTCGGCGCGGGCGGTGGTGGCGACCGTATCGGGGGCGTGATGGGCGCCTTCGTCGGTGGCCAGCGCGGTCAGCACGGAGCCGGCCAGCAGGCCTGAGAGGTGGGCGGACTTCTGCGCCGGGGTGGCGGCGAGGTCGAGCGCGCTGGCGCCGATCAGGGCAGTGGAGATCAGCGGGCTGGCGGCGAGGGTGCGGCCGGCGGCCTCGAGCACCTGGCCCAAGCCCACCATGCCGAAGCCGGCGCCGCCATTGGCTTCCGAGACCAGGAAGCTGGTCCAGCCGAGATCGGCCATTTCCTGCCAGAGGGGGCGGGAGAAGCCGTCGGGGTCGTTGCTGTCGCGCAGTTTGCGCAGCGCGAGGACGGGGGATTTCTCGCGGAAGAACTCCATCGCCTGGTCGCGGATGAGTTGGGCGTCTTCGTTCAGGACAAGAGACATGGGGTCGTCCTCAATCCGGCAGGCCAAGCACACGCTTGGCGATGATGTTGAGCTGCACCTCGGTGGTGCCGCCTTCGATGGAGTTGGCCTTGCTGCGCAGCCATTCGCGGGTCCAGCGGAGTTCATCGGCGGAGAAATCGTCGCCCTCCCAGCCCAGTCCCTGGGTGCCTTCGGCGGCGAGGATCATTTCGTAGCGCCGCTTGTTCAGCTCGGTGCCGTAGTATTTGAACATCGCCGACATCGGGCCCGGCGGCTTGCCGGCTTCGGCCTCGTCGGCGGCGCGGCGGCGGGTGAGCTGGTAGGCGTGGGCGTCGATGGCGTAGGTGGCGATTTCCTCGCGGAGCGCCCCATCGGCGATGCGGCCGTCGGCGACGCCGGCGTGGAGTTTCGCCAGCTCCCAGGCCGGGGCGTCGTTGCGGGCGCCCTGGCGGTCGCCGATGGCGCCGATGGATTTACGCTCGTGTTCCAGCAGGCGCTTGGCGATGGTCCAGCCCTTGTTGAGTTCGCCGAGGAGGTTCTCGCGGGGGACCTGGACGTTTTCGACGAAGGTTTCGCAGAACACCGAGGCGCCGCTGATCAGGCGGATCGGGCGGGCGCGGACGCCGGGCTGGGCCATGTCGATGAGCAGGAAGCTGATGCCCTCGTGCTTCTTCACCGTGGGGTCGGTGCGGACGAGGCAGAAGATCTTGTCGGCGTAATGCGCGTTCGAGGTCCAGATCTTATGGGCGTTGACCAGGAAGTGGTCGCCCTGGAGGACGGCGCGGGATTGCAGGCCGGCGAGGTCGGAGCCGGCGCCGGGTTCGGAGTAGCCCTGGCACCAGCGGATTTCGCCCTTGATGATGGCGGGGAGGTGTTCCTGCTTCTGCGCCTCGGTGCCGTATTCGAGGAGGACGGGGGCGAGCATCGTTTGCCCCATGCCCTGCAATGCGGGGCGGGCGCCGATGCGGCGGAGTTCCTCGTCGAGGATCTGGGCTTCCTCCAGCGAGAGGCCGCCGCCGCCGTACTGCTTGGGGAAGGTCGGCAGGGTCCAGCCGCGGCTGGCCATGCGATCCATCCACAGCTTCTGCTCGGGGAATTTCCAGGTGGGGTTGCGGCCGCCCCAGACGGTCTCGTCGGCCGGCATCGGTGTGCGCATGACCGGCGGGCAGTTCTCCTCGAGCCAGGCGCGCGTTTCGGCGCGGAAGGTGGCTGATGATGCCATGGTGTCCTCCTTGGATGAGCGAATGATCGCTGCTTCTTGTTATCGGACCGCAGTCGATCACCCCGCGCGGGGGCTGGCAACTCCCCCGGGCCGGTGATCAGGCGAAGGCTGGCATGACCTCTGCGCCGAAGCGGGTCATGGAGGCGAGCACGCGGTCATGCGCCATGTCGCCGAAGCCGGTCTGGCAGAGGAGGTGTTGGACGCCGGCGTCGCGGAGTTCGGCAACCTGGTCGCGCACCTTCCTAGGCGAGCCGTAGAGGGTGCCGGTTTCCAGCGTGTAGGCGATGGCCTCGTCGTCGCCGACGGAGCTGTCGGTCCAGGGGTTCAGGAGCGCGGGGTCGACGACGAAATCGGCGGGGTTGAGGTCGTGCCGGACGTGCAGCATGTGGGCGCGGGTTTTGAGCAGGAGCTCGGAGACTTCGTCCTCGGCCTGGGCGTCGGATTCGGCGACATAGACGTTGCGCCAGAGGGCGCACTGGCCGAGCAGTTTGGCCTTGGTGGCGGCGTCGTGGCCGCCTTCGTCGAGGGATTTCGCATAGAGCGCCCAGCGCTCGCGGATGCGGTCGACGCCGAGTCTTGCAGTCAGAATGGGGATGCCCTTGCGGCCGCATTCGACGAAGGAGGAGGGGGAGATGACACTGCGCCACAAGGGCGGGCCGGGTTGCTGCACCGGTTTCGGGCGCAGTTCGGGGACGTGCATCTTGTAGTACTGCCCCTCATGATGGAGCGGACTCTCGGTCCAGATGCGGCGAAAAATGTCGAGCGCTTCTTCCATGCGGGCGCGGCTGTCGTCGCTGCGCAGGCCGTGGCCGACGAATTCGTATTCGTTGTAGACGGTGCCCTTGCCGATGCCGACGTCGATGCGGCCCTTGCTGAGATTGTCGAGCAGCGCGAGCTGGACGGCGAGGCGGACCGGGTGGTGGAAGGGCATCTGCACGACGGCGAAGCCGATGCGGATGCGCTCGGTTTTCATCGCCAGTGCGGTGGCGAAGAGGATGGCGTCGTTGTAGACGCTTTCGCCGGTGAAATAATGTTCGGTGAGCCAGACGCTGGAAAATCCGAGCGCCTCGGCGGCGACGGCCTGGGCGATCTGCTGGTCGATGCGGGCGGCATCCTCATCGGGGGACGGCGAAAGAGCGAGCGTGAGCCAGCCGAATTTCATCTCTCAGACTTTCGTGACGTGGATGCCGGGGAGGCGGCCGTTGTTCCATTTGCCGCCGATGGCGCGCTCGACCTGGGCGCCCAATTGCAGCAGCAGGCCGTCGCTGGCCTGCTTGCCGATGGCCTGGATGCCCAAGGGGAGGCCGTTGTCGTGCTGGGCGAGCGGCATCGACAGGCCGGGGATGCCGCAGAGATTGCCGAGCGGGGTGTAGGCATACATGCCCCAGAGCTTGGCGAACCAGGTGTACGCATCGTCGGTGGCGTTCATGGTGATGAAGTCGAGCGTGCCGAGGCGGTGGGTGGTCTGGGTGGAGATGGGAGTGAGCAGGATGTCCCACTCCTCGAGGAAGGTGCCGAAGGCGCGGCTGGTGGAATTGAAGACGCGCTGCATCTGTTCGCGGGCCGAATAGGGTTTGTTGATGCCGGCTTCCCAGATCTTCATGTTCATCGGCTCGATCAGCGCCGCATCCGGCCGGTTGTGGCCGCGCAGGCGGGAGAGGCGGTCGATGTTGGTGGCGATGTTGGTGATGTAGCTCTCGGTCTGCGCGGCATAGGCGGCGCGGAAATCGACGGCGGGGGTGGCCCAGTCGACGATGTGGCCGAGGGAGGCGAGGAGCTGTCCGGCCTTTTCCAGCTCGGCAACGATGTGGGGGGTGGAGCGGTAGTCGCCCCAGTCGTGCGAGAGGGCGATGCGGAGCGGTTTGGGGTCGCGCGCGATCATGGCGGCGCAGGTCTCGGGCTGGGTCCAGAAGGGCATGAACTCGCCGGGGGCGGCGCCGCGGCAGGCGTCGACGAAAGCCGCGGTGTCGCGGATGGTGCGGCTGTGGCAGCCCTGGACGGAGACGACGGCCATGAGGTCGGACCCGTCGGGGGCGGCGGAGAAGACGCCGCGGGAGGGCTTCAGGCCGACATTGCCGCAGATGCCGGCGGGGATGCGGATCGAGCCGCCGCCGTCGCTGGCATGGGAGAGGGGGAGGACGCCGCTGGCGACGCAGACGGCGGTGCCCGAGGAGGAGCCGCCGGAGGTGTAGTTGGGGTCCCAGGGATTGCGGGTGATGTAGACCTCGGGGTTTTCCGAGGAGCCGCAGACGCCGAATTCGGGGGTGGTGGTGCGGCCCATGATGTTGAGGCCGGCGGCGCGGATCTTTTCCGTGAGGAAACTGTCTGCCGCGGCGACGTTGCCGCGCATCAGCCTGGCGCCCATTTCCTGGCCGCGGCCCTTCAGGGTGGGGCCGAGATCCTTCATCAAATAGGGCACGCCGGCGAAGGGGCCCTTGGGGTTCATGCCGTCCTTGAGGGGATCGTCGACGACATCGTCGAACACCTCGACGACGGAGGTGGAGAGCGGGTTGATCTTGGCGATGCCCGCGACGGCCTGGGCGGCGAGCTCGGCGGGGGTGACCTTGCCGGCGCGGACGAGGTCGGCGAGGCCGACGGCGTCGTGGCTGGTCCATTCGTCCCAGGTCATCACAGTCATGGCGGCGCACTCCCGGTGAGGGGGGGGAGCCTAGGGGATGAATGGGAGGGGCGGGAAGCGGGGAAGGTCTTCTTTTTCTGTAGAAAAAGAAGCAAAAAGACTTCTGGTGATTGGTTCTTTTCGGGGATGAGGCTTGGCTCACGCCCATATAGTTACGATATCGTAATAAAATGAGCGTGCGAATGCGTGCCAGTATATCAGGCGATTTTGAATTTGGGCTTGGGGTGGACGATGGAGGAGAGGCGGCGGTAGGGGCGGAAGTTGAGGAGCCAGGGGGCGTCGTCGAGGAGCGAGCGGGGTGCACGCGGGCGCCGGGGTTTCGCGGGAGGCTGGAAGTCGGCGGGGAGAGTGACGCCGAGCAGGCGGGCGAGGGGGCGCAGGCGGCGGACCAGCTGGGGGGAGAGGGCCAGGGTGGCGCGCACGTCGGGGTCGGACAGCAACTGCTCGAGCGCCTGGGTGCTGATGGCGGCTTCGTGCTTCAGGTGTAGCAGGAGGAAGCCGCGCTGGCGGGGGAGGCGGGGTTTTGGGGGCGTGGCCGCCGGTTCGGCCGCAGGGGTGCGTTCGGCGGCGGGGTGCGGGGCACGGGGGCGTGCGGCGTGGAGGCGACCCTGGGCGATCAGGGCGAGGATGCGGGCGAAGATGCGCGCGCTGCGGTTGAGATGGTGCCAGACGGGATCGAGGAAGATACCGAGGACATGGCCGTGGCGGTAGAGCTGGCGGGCCAGCATGTCGAACATGAACGCCATTCGCCGGGCGATCTCGGGCGCACAGGCGCGGGGGATATCGACGGTTGAGTTCATGGTTTGTTCGTAGCGCGACATAGGACATAAGTCAAAGATTTTTTGCGCCGCAGGCGATAAATCCTGCGCCCGCACCGAAGCTGGTACGAGGCGCGGGTATTTCCGGCTTCACAGTTGGCTTCGGCGCGATCGTGGGCTTGCGGCTGAAGGCCGTTGATCGAGCCAAGAGAGTCCAGGGGTTCCAAGATACTGCGTCTGCGGGTCAAGCCTGTTTTGGCGTTGGGGTGGAAGTTGCTGCGTGGTTCACTCCTGTGT
>Ga0164296_1003622_pt1 | contig 14485 bp, 13 predicted proteins | sample GEODES057metaG_FD_113533 | JGI IMG/M metagenome (GOLD analysis project Ga0164296, IMG submission 113533) | Dystrophic lake water microbial communities from Trout Bog Lake, Wisconsin, USA - GEODES057 metaG | ecosystem: Environmental > Aquatic > Freshwater > Lake | place: USA: Trout Bog Lake... | reverse complement strand
TTCAAAATGAAGCGGTAATTGAATGTGACCATCCAGCAGTTGGTAAATTTAGGATGCCTGCTTATCCAGTAAAAATGGGAAATAGCAGTACTGTGATCGCAGAGCCAGCGCCCGATCTTGGTCAACATACATCAAGCGTTCTAAAAGAAATTTTATCAATGAGTGATGAGCAGATTACCAATTTAAAAAATTCAGGTGCAATTTATTAATATTTAGTTATAAAGGGGATTCAAGTGGTTGGACTTTATTGGGAAGAATGGGAAGTTGGGAAGTCATTTACAACAGCGGCAAGAACAATTACCGAAACGGATGTCGTCAATTTTGCGGGCATATCCGGTGACTATAATCCCCTTCACATTAACGAAGAGTACTGTAAAAATACGCAATTTGGTACACGTATTGCGCATGGCCCATTGATTTATGCAGTAGCTGCAGGTCTTTTATTTCAGCTGCATTTATATGACGATACACTCATCGCATTTTTAGGGTTTGAGAGTCTTAAATTTACTAAACCTGTAAAAATTAATGACACGATTTACGCCAAGGTAACCGTCACTGAAGTTTCTGAAACATCCAAACCAGATCGTGGCGTGATGAAACGTGTCTTACAAGTATTTAACCAACGTGATGAAATGGTCCAAGAAGGTATTCAAGCCTTCCTCGTAAAACGTAAACCTACTTAAGAAATATCATGACACCAAAAAAAATTGGATTTATCGGCTTAGGCCTGATGGGTGGCTGGATGGTAAAACATTTATTAGCTAGCGGTCATACTGTAATGGGCTTCGATACCAATGCAGAGAAAATTAATGCACTCCTAGGTGATAGATTTACTGCTGTAAAGCAACTCTCTGAAATGCCGAAAATGGTGGATGTGATTATTTTTTCACTCCCTACTTCAAAAATCGTAAGTGAAGTGGTGCATCAAGGCCTAGATTTAATTAAAAACCCAATTAAAGATCTTGTCTTGATTGATACATCGACAGCTGATCCAAGACTTTCAAAAGAATTGGCAGAAGAAGTATCAAATAGCGGAATGTATTTCTTGGACGCAGCAGTAAGTGGCACAAGTGAGATGTGTAAGGCAAAAGATACCCTTTTTATGGTGGGTGGGTCTGAATCACGTTATAAGCAATGGGCGGAGCTTTTTAAAGATATGGGCCGAGAGTCGGTCTTCATGGGCGAGAGCGGAACCGGATCAGCCATCAAACTAGTGGTCAATTTAGTTTTGGCAATTAACCGGATGGGTATGGCTGAAGGTTTAACCTTGGCCAAAATGGCCGGAATTGATCAAGCAAAAGCATTGGAAGTATTAAAGAAATCCGCCGCCTACTCAAAATCTATGGATCAAAAAGGCTCAAGAATGGTAGAGCGTAACTTTTACCCTCCGATCGGTCATTTGTCCACCCACTATAAAGATGTTCAACTCATGGTTTCTTATGCAGGCTCTTTGTACTGTCCAGTACCTGCTATTAGCCTTGCTGCGCAGGCACTTGCTTCAGAAATGTCCAAAGGTCAGCACGACCGAGATAGCTCTGCCATTATTTGCTATTACGATGGTTTAATCACGCCTTCAAAAACATACTAGATTCATCATCAACATCAATATTGAGGATAACTCATGGACCTAAAACCTACTTTAGAAATTCATCATCAAGCAGATTATCCTGGTAGACGGGGAGTAACTGATGGTCAAACCTATCAGCGTCTAGTCGGGTGGCCAGAGGTAAATGAAACTGATCGTGTAAGGTTAGGCAGAGCGACCTATGCCCCAGGCACTTATGAACAACTACACTGGCATCCGATTGAAGCTTGCTATTATGTAATTGCTGGCAGTGCAACAGTAAGAAATGTCGCCGGTGAAGAATATGAAGTACGTCCAGGCTCTATCATTTATGCTCCCCCGGGCATTGCAGGTGCGCATGAATGGGAAGTGAAAGAACATTTAGAAATTTTAGATATTCGTGCATGTAATGAAACCAATCGCAAAATGCAATATACCGTCGACAAAGAAACGATGAGATCGTATATTGACTTGGAAGATATTCATTACCGCGATGCGATTAGTTTTAAATCGCATTACTAATTTGTAGACATCTACCACTTCAGTGGCAACCTCTCAAGCACTGAAGTGAAGCTTATTTCTTCTATGCTCTCTTCTTTAGATAGTGCTGCAAGCCTAAAGCCAGTAAAACATTTCAAGCGACTATAATTAATCTCGTCCCTAATTGGCCCACTTTACTACAGCGAGAACCCGTTGAAAACATTAGTACTCTTTACCAAACTCCCCTATCTCGTTGTTTTTATTTTGGCTCAAAGTCTTCTACTGATCCGCGCTCAAGCGGTTGAACCCACGACTTACCCTAATCAAACTGTCCACGTTACAACTCCCTTTCCACCCGGTGGCGCTGCTGATGTAGTGGTACGTTTAGTTAGTCAAAAATTAACCGAAGAACTAGGTGCTTCTTTTATCGTGGATAACAAACCTGGAGCTGGTGGATCCATTGGTGCCAAGTTCGTTTCACAAAGTTCACCTGATGGCTATAACTTATTAATTACCTCTAGTAGCACCATGTCCATCAATCCACATTTTATGAAAAAGATTGGATATGACCCATTTACTAGCTTTACACCCATTTCGCTAATCGGTTATTCACCTAATGTCTTTGTTGTAACTCCTAATTTGCCATTCAAAAATGTCCAAGAGTTTATTGCCGCAGCAAAAGCAAATCCAGGTAAATATAACTTTGCCTCCAACGGCCCCGGCACATCAAGTCATTTAACCGGGGAACTATTTCAGCAGAGTGCTGGTATTGAACTCTTGCACGTGCCATATAAAGGTGCATCCCCAGCTGTAGTTGATGTTGCTGGCGGACAAGTTACTGGACTTTTTGCAGCGTTTGCGAGTGTTGGGCCTTTAGTCAAATCTGGTAAGTTAAAAGCCTTAGGAGTAACCAGTTTAAAAAGAATGGAAATTGCACCCCAAATCCCAACCTTAAATGAATCTGGATTACCAAATTTTGAATCGCTGCAGTGGTGGGCAGTATATGGTCCAGCAAATATGCCAGTCAGTATCCAAAACAAATTAAATGAAGCCGTCAATAAAATCCTCAAACAACCAGAAACAAAAGCGCGCTTTGCCGAAGAATCCATATTCGTTTTAGGCGGCTCTCCTGATGATTTGAAAAACTATTTGCGCAGTGATTACAACAAATGGGGGAAAGTCATCTCTACTGGTAAATTCACTCTCAACTAATTAAGCAATTTATGCAAACTAACTCGATTCCCGTTACAGCCGAACTAGCAAAATTCATCTCTGATTTAACTTGGGACAAAATTCCAAAACATATACAAGAGCTCATGCCTGTCTTGTTGATTGATATTTTTCGGTCAGCCTCTGTCGGAGTAGAACAGTCATGGACCAAAACTATTACAGATACTTTTCAATCCGTTCAATCAAACACGACTAATAGCCCCATTTGGTTTTCTAATAATATGGCAGAAATTACAAAAGCTGCGTTTATTAACGGTACCGCTTGTGGCAGCCTAGACTGGGATGATTCCCATGTGGCAGCCATTATTCATCCGGGTATTTGTATTTGGCCAGCAGCATTAAATGTCGCCTATTTACAAAAATCAACTGGCAAGGAGCTTCTAACAGCCGTTGTTGCGGGGTATGAAACTGCGATTCGGATTGGCATGAGTATTCAACCTGAGCATTCACTTAGAGGTTTTCAAGGCACGCCAACTTGTGGTGCTTTCGGCGCTGCGGCGGCCTGTGCAAAACTACTTAAATTGCCAGAAGAAAAAATCCAAAATGCGCTAGGTATCGCAGCTACCTTTGCCTGTGGTTTGTCACAATTTTTTGTTTCAGGCTCAGATATTAAAAGGTTTCATGCTGGCAAAGCGGCTGCTAATGGTGTGGAGGCAGCCCAACTGGCTCAAGCAGGTTTAACCGGGCCGCACGATGCAATTGAAGGATCTCAGGGATTTGCGAAAGCATTTTCCGATCGTTTTTCTGCCCAAACAGTCGTTGAAGGTTTAGGTAGCTACTTTCCTACCGAGTCCATCTCACTGAAGCCCCATGCGAGCAGTGTGCGTATGCAAGCAGCCATTGAAGCAGCAGCCGTGCTAGCCAGACAAGGTGCCACGATTGATCAAATTGAATCGATTGTGATTGGTGTGCATGGTGCCATGGTTGGTAAACTCACCACGAACACTCCACGTGATTTTCAACAAGCCCAGTTAAGTACACCTTTTGCGGTAGCGATGGCAATCAAACTTGCGCCACAACGCTCTGGGCCATTATCACTTGCTATTAGTGATTACGAACATTGCTTTAATCAAACCGATGTACACGACTTATCGAAAAAAACCATTTGTGTCGTTGATGCAGAAGTTGAAAAAGAAACTACCATGGAGTCCGTCCCTGCTAGAGTTACTTGCACCTTAAAAAATGGCCAAGTGCTAGAGCACTTTATTCAGTTTCCAAAAGGTTGTCCTCAAAATCCAATCACCTTAGAGGAAGTTGCGCTTCGGTTTAAATCGATTGCTACCCCTGCTTTTGGTATTGAAGCCTTAGATACCTGGCTCGAAAGCGCACTAAACCTAAGCCGACTTGAATCAATTGATTCATTATTCTCTCTTAAACTAATCAAGTGAATACCATTAACTCCCCCACTATTCAACTCGCCACTTTCGTAGCAGATACATTTTTTGAAAAATTACCAGAAGATGTTCAAAGCAAACTTCATCTTTTTTATTTAGACTATTTACGCGTCGCTTCAGTTGGAAAAAGGATGCCGTGGAGTCAGTGGGCTGAGAATTTTATTCAAGGTAGTTCGCAGACTGGACAAAGTCCAGTCTTGTTTTCGAATTTAAAACTAGATTCTCAAAGTGCTGCTTTTTTAAATGCTATTTACTCAGGCAGTATTGATGCGGACGATGTTCATGTTGGTTCAATGTTACATCCAGGTTGCGTCGTCTTTTCAGCGGCTCTTGCTATTGGTCAAAGTTTAAATTGCTCTGGTTCACAAATTATGAGCGCAGTTATTTGTGGTTATGAAGCCATGATTCGGATTGGCCTAGGAGTTCAACCCAGTCACTTTAAAAGAGGCTTTCAAAGCACTTCAACTTGCGGCGTTTTGGGAGCTGCAGTAGCTGCTGCGAAATTACTCCATTGGCAGCAAAGTAGAGAAATCCAAATTGAGAAAATTGCTCAAACTCTAGGTATCGCTTCTTCATTTACGGGTGGTTTAGTACAGTTTTTTCACTCTGGCTCTACCGTCAAAAGATTGCATGCCGCGCAAGCATCCAGTTCTGGTGTGCGCGCTGCCTTATTAGTAGAAGCTGGCTTTTCTGGGCCTATGGATATCCTAGAAGGAAAAGATGGTTTTGCTAAAGCATATGCTGATGAGTCTGATCTTGCAAAAGCATTTGCAGGGCTCGGCCAAACATTTGTGGTTCATGAGGTATCCATCAAGCCACACGCATGCAGTGCGCGGGTGCTCTCAGCAATAGAAGCAGCCAAGCTAATCACCGAGGAGATGACGCAGGATCAACTAACAACTCCTCTTAGCTGTTCGGATATTGTCGGGATTACTTTAGGGATTCCGAAAGTGATTCAAGGCAGACTAACGAAAAACGAACCCACTGATCTACAGGCTGCTCAAATGAGCGCACCATTTGCTGTAGCTCTGAGCTTACATCACGCAATTCGCCAATTTAATCCAATCCTCAGTATTATTGATTTCGAAGATGGTCTTGCCAATGAAGAGGTTATTCGTCTAGCAAAAATGGTTCAATGTGAACTAGATGAGGATGTAGAAAAAACAAGTTCAAGTGAATCGGTGAGTGCTAAGTTAACACTTACTTTAGCGAATGGTACAGTGTTTACCAAATTTATCACAGCACCGCAAGGTAGTATTACCCGACCTTACGCTATTGAAGATATGCAGGCTTTACTTAGGACCGAGTTACTCAGTCGGTATGAGCCAACCTTCACTTATGAGATTGTTTCAACTGCCAGTTGTTTCGGCTTAGTAAAAAATAGCCGTACTTTTTTACTGCCGAACTAAGAATTGTTGCCATTTAAAAGTTCAAGCAGAGCAGACAAACTACTGCCTTGATAAGTTGGTAATGGCCCGATTTCTTCAAAAGGTAAATTGGATCGATTTACCCAAAAGACGTCATAGCCAAACCAACTAGCGCCCAGTGCATCCCAAGCATTCGAAGAGACAAAAAGAATCTCTTCTTTTTTGAACGAAAATGCATCAATCAGTAACTGATAACTCTGTGGCGCTGTTTTAAAAAGTTTGACTTCCTCAACCGTGACGACTTGGTCTAGATAAGATTCGAGGCCATTACTTTGTACCACAGTTCGCAGCATCTCGCGACTACCATTTGATAGTATTGCAGTAGCGATCCCTTTTTGATGAAGTTGCTCTAGAACGCTTGAGGCATCTCCAAAAGCCTTTAATCTGGCATATTCGGCCATCAATTGCGCTTCTTTTTGTTCTGTCAGTTCTAACTTCAACCTTTTACAGACATAACGTAAAGCACGAATCGTAATTTCCCAAAAAGGTAAATAGTATTTACTTCCCTGAGGGCTTGGATCACTCATGGTCACTAACCGCGTATATTCAATCTGACGATCGCGCCACATCACAGACAGTACCCCACCCTGCCCTGGAAAAAACTCCTCAGCTAGTTGTCCCATTGAATACACATCAAACAGAGTGCCGTAAGCATCAAATGCCACTAATTTATACATTGGGATTCCCTCAAGTCAGAAAAGGTGTGTCAATCATTTAAGGCTGAGGATTTTTCGAGCCATACTCCAGCGATGTACTTCACTTGGACCATCATAGATTCTGAAAGCTCTCAGATCCTTAAAAATACGCATCACGATTGTTTCACCTGTGACCCCCTGACCGCCCAAGATTTGTACACAACGATCCACCACTCGCCACTGCGCTTCTGAACAAATCGTTTTAGCACGACTCGACTCAAAATTACCTCTTTCACCTTGATCGAGTAACCAGGCAGTATGCCAAATATGTAGTCTTGCAGTTTGTAAATCCATGTTATTGTCAGCCAACATAAAACCAACACCTTCATGCGTGCCCAATACTTGTCCGAAGGCTTGACGATTGCAGGCATACTCGACAGCAATATCATTAGCTCTTCTGGCCTGTCCAAGCCATCTCATGCAATGCGTTAATCTAGCAGGTGCAAGTCGCACTTGAGCATATCGAAAACCTTTACCCACTTCACCTAGTACATTTTCTTTTGGCACGCGTAAGTCTTTGAACTCCACAACAGCGTGTCCGCCAGTAAAGCAGGAGTCTAATGCCTCCATTTGACGAACAACTTTAATCCCAGGCGCACTCATGTCAGACAAGAACATCGTCGCGCTACCGTCTGCCATTTTGGCCATGATGATTGAGAACGAAGCCCCTACAGCACCAGTAATAAACCATTTTGTACCGTTAATCACGTAATCATCACCATCTAACACAGCGGTTGTGTTGAGCATAGATGGATCGGCACCGGCTCCTGGAGCTGGTTCTGTCATCGCAAAACAGGATCTGATTTTGCCTTCAACTAAGGGCTTTAACCAACGTAACTTTTGCTCCGGACTCGCAACTTCTTGGAGCAAATGAATATTACCCTCATCCGGCGCATGAATATTGAGCGCAATCGGCCCTAAAGTTGAATAGCCTGCTTCTTCAAACACAATCGCTTTTTCAACATGACTTAGGGCTAAACAACCATATTCTTTAGCGCCATGCGGGGTAAGTAAGCCTATTTTTTTAGCCTTAGCTATCAATTCATTTTTGAGTTCTTCATGAGGGCCATGTGAGTCTTGACGGGGATCATTTTCCATCGGTATGATTTCTGTTCGGATGAATTCTCTAACTTTCTCCTGCAGAGATTGCAATTCGGGACTCAGTGCAAAGTTCATATCAGCGCCTTTAAAGTAAGATTACTTCTAAATAGTAATCTTCAGTTTGAAATTTAAGTTTACTTATGTATCCATTATTCTAATCATTAATTCAACAAGTGCCAGATATCTCAAAACCCAAAAAAATGATTGATTTAACTCTGTGTTTACTTTTACGATATGATTATTGAGAAATATTATTCTATTGAGACCTATGTATCCATTCCATTATCTTAGACCTACATCCATCCTAGAAGCCAAACAACAAATTTTGCTTGATTCTGAGGCTAAATTTATTGCCGGCGGGATGACATTACTACCTGCAATGAAGCATCGATTAGCTAATCCAAGTCATTTAATTGACATTGGTCATCTGCCAGAATTAGGCTGCGTTGAAAAAAGGGAAGCTTATCTTGTCATTGGCGCTGGAACCAAACATATGACCGTTGCACGCGATACACTTGTCAAATCTAGTATTGCAGGTTTAGCTGAGCTTGCAATCCTGATTGGTGATCCGCAAGTAAGAGCAAGGGGAACATTGGGCGGATCTCTGGCTAACAATGACCCTTCAGCAGACTATCCAGCAGCAGTACTTGCTCTTAATGCGAATATCGTAACCGATCAGAGAACCATTGCTGCAAAAGACTTTTTTCAAGGACTTTATACCACTTGCTTAAATGATGGTGAACTCATTCAAGAAGTACAGTTCAAAATCCCACTACAAAGCACTTATGTCAAATTAAAACAAGCTGCCTCCGGTTATGCGTTAGCTGGGGTATTTGTTGCGCAGTATGGCCCGAATGAATTTAATGTGGCGGTCACTGGGGTTGGCAACGGTGTCTTTCGCTGGACTGATGCTGAAAATGCATTAAGTAAAAATAAAGCAATTCCAGTCTTAAATCATGATCAATTAATGGAAGATATTCATGCTTCTGGTAAATATCGTGCACACATGACAAAAGTTTTACTAGAAAAAGCGCTCACGCAGCTCACCCGATAATTCATTTAGGTTTTTAAATCATGAAAATTACTATTAATGGCACTGTTCAAGATATAGCAGTGAACGATAATACTTTGTTAGTTGATGTCTTAAGGGACCAACTACATTTAACTGGCACCCATGTTGGATGTGATACGAGCCAATGTGGCTGTTGCACCGTGCAAATGAACGGTTCTACCATCAAGTCCTGTACGATACTGGCCCTCCAAGCACAAGATGCGCAAATTACAACGATTGAAGGATTAGCTAATCAAGGTTTACATCCTGTTCAAGAGGCTTTTTCCCAAGAGCATGGACTGCAATGCGGTTTTTGTACACCTGGCATGATCATGAGTACAGTACAACTGCTGAAAGACTTCCCTAATCCAACTGACGATCAAATTATGGCAGGCCTAGCAGGTAATCTTTGCCGTTGTACCGGATATGTCAATATTATTGCCGCTGTCAAATCAGCAGCCAAGAAAATGCAAGGACAATAAACAATGTCAATCGATCACTTACTTCGTAAAGAAGACGAGCGCCTCATTACTGGTCATGGTAAATATTCTGCTGATTGGTATTACGATGGCATGCTTTATGCTTTTATTATCCGCTCACCCTACGCCCATGCAAGCATTGGCGAGATGGACTTCTCTGCGGTTGAATCAGCGCCTGGAGTTATCAAGGTTTTAAGTCATCATGACGTAGATGAAGCGAAGTTTAAAGGACTTCCAACCGGGACTACTGCGCAAAATCCTGATGGCCAAACGCAAAAAATTGCACCGATGCCAATCCTAGCAAAAGACAAAGTGTTGTTCGTCGGTCAACCCGTCGCTATGGTGCTTGCAGATACACTTGAGAATGCTATCAATGCAGCTGAACTAGCCATGATTGATTATGATGTTTTAGATGCTGTGACGGATTATGCCAGTGCAACCCTAGATGGTGCGCCAGAACTACACGCCATTGCGCCGCATAACCGGTCCATTACTTATATCAATGGCGATCAAGCTAAAGTGGAAGAAGCCTTTAGAAAAGCAGCTTACGTGAGTCACGTTACTGTTCACAGTCAACGTCTGATTGCTAACCCCATGGAGCCAAGAGCTGTTGTGGCAAACTATGACGCTAGGTCTGATATTGTAAAACTCCACGTACCAACGCAAGGCGTTATGGGAATGCATGGTTTCTTGTCCCACATCACAGGACTTGGGGCTGATAAAATTGAAATTGAAACCCACGATGTTGGGGGCTCTTTTGGGATCAGAAGCGGTGCATATAATGAATATGCATTAGCAATACTTGCATCTAAATTATTACAACGTCCGATCAAATGGGTCGGAACTCGCTCAGAAGTGATTTTGTCAGATTGGCATGGCCGTGCATTAGAACTCAATGGCTCGATTGCCATTGACGAAAGTGGTAAGTTTCTCGCTATCAAGTTTGCTGACAAAGTAGATCTCGGTGCTTTCAACTGTTACTTTGGATCATTTATTGGGACTAGGAATATCTCCATCACCATGAGCGGGGTATATCAAATACCAGCGTTGGCAATGAGCTCTGAACTTTACTATACGAATACGGTGCCTGTGTCAGCTTATCGTGGTGCTGGCAGACCGGATATTGCCTATGCAATTGAACGTTTGGTTGATCATGCAGCCAACGAGCATGGATTTGATAAAGTTGCTTTACGTAAAAAGAACTTTATTCCTGTTCAAGATTTCCCCTACACCAATGCAGTTGGCACGACGATTGACAGTGGAGATTTTATACAAGTCATGGATAGAGCCTTAGAACTGAGCCAGTACACTAGCTTTGAACAAAGAAGACAAGACTCCGCCAAGCACGGCAAATTACGCGGTATAGGACTTGCTTACTTTATTGAATCCTCCGCCGCGGGGAATGTTGCAAAAGACCAAATTCGTGGTAGCTTCACGAAAGATGGAGAGTTACATATTTTCGGCGTGACAGGTGCATCAGGGCAGGGACACGAAACCTCCTTTACCCAAATTGCTGCCGATACTCTGGGCTATCCTGTTGAAAAAATACAATACACCGCCGGTCAAGCAGATCAGAAGGTCATCGGCAATAGTACTGGTGGTTCCAGAACGCTCTATGGTGCAGGTAGTGCTGTAAAAAATATGTGCCAACAAGTGATTGAAAAATACCAAGCTACTGCAGCTGATCATCTTGGAGTAAGTCCTGATTCATTAAGCTTTGAGGACGGAAAGTGGGTAAGCTCCGCCAAGAATCTATCCGTGACATTTGTTGAAATAATACAAAGTGTCCTTAGAAACCCTGACGTTCAACTTGACGACCTCAGTGTGGTTGGTGAGGCACAATCTGGCTCGACCTACCCGAATGGCTGTCATGTTGCAGAAGTAGAAGTTGATCCGAATACTGGTATTACAGAAATATGTTCCTACACAGCGGTTGATGATACTGGGGTGATTATTTCACCAAAGTTAGTTGAAGGCCAAATTCATGGTGGTGTTGTGCAAGGGATCGGACAAGCCTTTTATGAAAGAACCGTTTATGATGAGTCAGGACAGTTACTCACCGGGTCTTTAATGGATTATGCTTTACCTAAAGCAGGTTGCATTACCAAGTTTACTTGTGATCACATTGAAGTAGCTACCAAGTCCAACCTTCTAGGCGCCAAAGGGGTAGGCGAATCTGGCTGCTCTGGATCACTCCCCTCCTTGTCTAATGCAATGGTGGATGCTCTCAAGATTCGGGGAATTACAAATTTAGACATGCCCTTCACACCGTCAAGGGTTTGGGGCTTGCTGAACGCCCAGTAGTCTTCGTTACCGTTACAAAATGAGCTTCATACTATTTTGTAACGGTATTCTCCATACGAGTCATTTCAACTGATTTAGAAAAGCCTTCCGAGTCACAATTTCGTTTTTAACAAACTCTTGCATTTGATCTACCGATAGGTTCATCGAAGATTGAGCATTTTCTGCCATAAATCTCTTCCACTCAGAAGATTTTTCTACATTAGTAATAGCGGTAGTTAATTTGGTCAACACTTCATTAGAAGTCCCTCTTTTCACCATAATCCCCCGCCAAAGGGACTCGACAATATTGAAACCCTTTTCTTTAAAAGTAGGAACCTTGGGGAAATACAAATCTCTTTTAGCCGTACTCATTGCCAATAATCGAATATCACCATTTTGTATTTGGGCAATGGCAGAACTAGGTGTAATGATCGCTGCGGAGACTTGCCCACCAAGCAGGGACAAAACAACCTGTCCAGCACTTGTGTAAGGTACCCAAGCACCTTTGAAATTAGCTTGTTGTTGAAACTTTGAATAAATCAATTGATTAAATCCTGAATTACCATACCCAGCAATATTTACTTTTTCGGGCTCATTTTTAACAAACTGTAAAAAATCTTCTAAGTTTTTAATCGGGCTGGACTTAACCACGGCTAATGCAGAAGGCTCGGATTGCAAGCCACTGATAAAAATAAAATCATTTTCTGTAAAGGAAGCATTGCCTTCAGCGAGCATAAATGAAGTTGAACCGGTAGCAGTAACGATTGTATAACCGTCAGCCGGTTGGTTCAAAGCATAATTCATAGCCATAATCCCCGTACCACCAGGTTTATTTTCAATAATTACGGGTTGCTTTAGTTCATCACTCAGCATTTTTCCCATCGTACGCGCCATCGTATCTAACGGTCCTCCGGCAGCTGTAGAGGAAATAAAATGGATTGGTTTATCTGGAAATGTAGCGTTTGCATGGCTCATCAAACCAAGTAAAGCGGCAAAGGCAAAAAAATTAAAGAGGTACTTGAGGTTCATTTGCTAATTTCTTTTATGGAAGAAGTTTCTCAATATCCAACCTTGAATAAATTACTTTTTTCTGATTAGGTGACAGTTTTGCTTAGTATACATAGATAGTCGATTTTGACCCAAACAGTTTTGTTATGAAATCAATGTGGCTAACTTAGCCAAAACATCATCCATACATCAACCGAAACACTCTCTAACTTTTTTTACTTTTCATGCGACCAAATTTAATACCCTTGGTTGAACACTGCGTGCCACGCCTACTATTTTTACTCCCACTAGGAGGAATGTAAATCCAGCTACCCAGGCTAAATTTCCGCCCGTTGTAATAGGCAACACTATTGGTGTCTTCGATGACATCCACTCAACGTAAATATTCGAGATGGTGAGTGTATGATTACTGACCAGAAAACATATTGATAAGGTCTATGATTTTTGTAAATTCAATGCTAATTATGTGGAAATAGTATTAGTATTAATAAATTCCCAAACTGATATTTTAATTTTATTTAACTTTATATATAGCTACATTCTTTGGTTTCTTTACCAAAAGCAGCGTAAAGCCCCTTGATTTATCTATGGGGATATAAGCTGCAACACTTGAAAAATCATTGGCAACTGTATAAAATAACAGCATGAATAAGACGCAACAAACTAATATTCGAGTACTGCGTGAACGGGTAAAAGACAAACATTGCACGCTCCTTAATAACCTGTCGAAAGAGGTAAACCTTGTTTGGAATTATTGCAATGAACTATCTTCTAAGCACACTGAGCGCACTGGGCAATTTATGTCCAGCTACACAATGGACAAGTACACCGCTGGTGCTACTAAAGAGGGGTTAAATATTCCCGCATCAACGGTTCAAGCGATTAGCTCTGAGTATTGTGCTCGACGCAAGCAATTTAAGAAACGACGACTAGCCTGGCGTAAGAGTGGCGGTAGCAAGCGCTCTCTCGGTTGGATACCATTTAAGAAGGACTCAATTCATTATCGCAACGGTCAAATCTTTTTTCAAAAGAAACCCATTAGCATTTTTAAGTCTTATGATCTTCAAGACAAAGTCATGAAGTCTGGATCTTTTAGTCAAGATGCTCGTGGACGTTGGTATGTTAATTTAACTGTTGAGGTACAAATTTGCACAAACAATAGCAGCCCTCGTGCCGTTGGCATTGACTTAGGTTTAAAGACCACCGCCGTCACTAGCGATGGGATTCAAATGGTTTCGCAGCGTTATCGAGAGTTGGAAAAGAAATTAGCCGTGGCTCAAAGAGCCAACAAAAATAAGCTCGCCAAAACGATTAGCGCCAAGATCAAAAATCGTCGCAGCAATGATCAACACCAGTTCTCACGGCTTTTAGCCAATAAGTATGGTGCGATTTTTGTAGGAAATATCTCAAGTAGCAAACTCATTAAAACCAAGATGGCTAAGTCTGTGTATGATGCTGGCTGGAGTCAATTTAAGACAATGTTGGAATACAAGTGCCATGAGGCCGGTGTTGTCTTTTTAGAGGTTAATGAGAGCAATACCACCCAAACCTGTTCTTCGTGTGGTGAAAAACCACCGTCGAGGCCGAAAGGTATCGCAGGACTTGGAATAAGACAATGGACTTGCGACTGTTGTGGAGTGATCCACGATAGAGACATCAATGCCAGCAAGAACATTCTCCGTATCGGACTAGATACGCTAGTAGTAGGAGCCTCTAAGCTAAAACAAGAAGGTTTTAAAGAACCCCCTTGCTTTAGCTATGGGGAGTAGTCAG
>Ga0164296_1003619_pt1 | contig 14486 bp, 11 predicted proteins | sample GEODES057metaG_FD_113533 | JGI IMG/M metagenome (GOLD analysis project Ga0164296, IMG submission 113533) | Dystrophic lake water microbial communities from Trout Bog Lake, Wisconsin, USA - GEODES057 metaG | ecosystem: Environmental > Aquatic > Freshwater > Lake | place: USA: Trout Bog Lake... | reverse complement strand
TGTTCAATCCGAATTGGATGTCATGTCTTCGCTGCCCTTATCAGCGGCCGTTATGGAGCGGCTCAGTTTAAATACCGATCCTGAGTTTTCAAAGCCGAGCGGTACCATTTTTAATCGAGCTTCAGCCTCGACAATCGAACCTGTTCGCGAAATTCAAAATCATCTTGTTGTGTCGCGCGATCGAAAATCTTACACCGTTCGCTTGGGATATTGGTCGAATGATCCGGCAAAATCGGTTCGGATGGCCGATGCACTCGCATCCGCTTACTTAGACCGTCAGGTTCAACATAAGCTCAATAACAGCGAGCAACTTATTGAAAGGCTTCGCTCGAGACTTGTTGAGCTCGCCACGCGTGAAGCGGAACTTCGTCGCGTGGTTGATAACAATCCCGAGGCAAGTTTTAAAACAGCGGAACTCTCGGATGAGAGAGCAGCGACTTCTATTGAATTTGCGGGCATTCGCCAGAAATTGGTGGATGCTACCCAACACCACAATGAAATCGGACCGGATGCAGAACGTGTCGCCGATGCCGTAATGCCGATTAATCCAACATTCCCAAATCCGCTGCTGATGGCGATCGCAACGCTTCTCTTAGCCTCCTTGGTGGGCTTTGCTTTTGCTTGGCCTGTATTACGCTTACGGCTTGCGAATAATGTTGCAACCATCGACGGTACTGAGGCTGCGAAATGAGTATCGCTTCTTATCTTCTATCGTCCGAATTTCAACGGTCAAATTACGGTGCGCAACGTTCTACATCGTGGAGACTTGAGAAGCGCTCCCTCATTATCGTGCTACTTGCAGCAATTACCTTCTGCCTCAGCATGAGTTTCGGTATGCGGGAAGCTGGAGATGTTGGCCTTACCTTTCAAAATGGCGCAAAACTCATTCTTTGGGTAGGCCTCTTTATCTGGGGCATGGTCGAGTGGAAATCGATCATGCCACTCCTCTTCCAACCAGTTGGGTATGTTTTATCGTTTCTAGGCCTCTATGCCGCCTTGTCGGCACTATGGTCACCAGTGCCACTCTATACGGCCGCTTCGGCCTTGGGTTGGCTCGCTTATATGGCATTGGCATGTTTAGCGATTAGATATGTCGAGCTTAATGCCATATTAGCTTCTATTTTTTGGGCACTCTTTGCCTTCATAGCGGTAAGCTTTCTATTAGCCTTTATTATCCCGGACGCGGTTTGGCTTCCGCCCTCCGATGTTGAAAACACATTCAGGTTTGTTGGACTTACCGATCATCCGAATAATTTTGGTCATCAGGCTGGCCTCTATCTTGTCTTTACAGCGGCCTGCCTTTCAAGGCGCCTTATCTCAGTCAAATCCGCATTCTTTCATGCTGCATTTGGGTTAGCGGCATTGGGCCTATCGGGAGATAGAACGATAAGCATTGGGCTCTTGGCCATTACTTGTCTTGTTGCGGTTCGATATTCGGCAATTGCACAAAGGTTTGCGTTTGGCGCTGCTCTTTTTCTTGGCCTTGCTTTTATGTTTTATGCCGCTGGTATTGGGCCGGATTTTCAAAGTGCAATGGAGTCCATCAGCCGAACAGGCCAAGCAAGTGAGATTATGACATTAACAGGGCGAACGGATATCTGGGCCGTTGCGATGGAGCATATCCTTGAAAAGCCTATTTTAGGGTGGGGCTTTAATGGGACCGAGCACTTGATGGTTTCAACGGCACCCCTTCGCTTTTTTGGCAATCCCGTCAATGCGCATCAAATGTTTTTACAGATGACTCTATCGCTGGGGCTTGTTGGCTTGGTGCCAAGCCTGGCATTGGTTGCACTTCCGATAAGGGCCTATTTCGCTAAGCCTATATTCTACCGCGACCTAATCGTTGGTTTGATCTTATTAAATGGCATAGCTGAGGCTGATATTTTCGCGACGCCTGTGTTGAGCGGATTAATCACCTTTCTACTTTTATTGCGTGATGGTGCGCCGTCACCTCATTTAATTTACAATGGGGAGGGTTAAATGATGGCTAGATCAACAAATGCAGATCATGCTTCATCCGATGGTCGCCGCGTCCTTTTGTGGCACTGGGGAAAGGAAGGGGCTGGAGCCAAATTTTCTGGCGCATTGGCAAGAGGCTTACGGGACCTTCCAGGAACCCAAGTTGCAATATCTGCCGCAACATCCTCAGATCTTGCCCGTGATATTGGTGGTTGCACGGATTTACCGCTTCAGTCAGTACGCATCTTCGAAGGCGATAAGGCGTCGCTCTCTGGCAAGCTAGCCGCCGGCTTTGCCTTGCTTGGATTACCCCGTATAGGCGCTGAATTTTTTGGCGCACTGGAAGAGTTTCGGCCTGATGTGGCTCTGTGCGCCTTTCAGTCCATTTGGGATCTTGCTGCGTTGCCTGTATTGCGTCGCGCAGCAAGTCGGTTTGTTCTGGTGCTTCATGATGCTGAGCCGCATCCCGGAGATCGGTATCCCATGCGCAGTGCCGTCATGGGATGGGAGATCAAAACCGCTGATGCGCTCATCGCTTTAAGCGATCATGTAGCGAAAGAGGCCGTTCGCCTTTATGGCTTTCCAGCCGATCGCATTTATACGATACCGCATGGTGCCTTTACATTTGGCGAACAAATTATCGCGCCGCGACGGTTTCCCATTAATCGTCCTTTTAAGTTGCTCTTCTTTGGCCGCATCGTTGCCTATAAGGGGCTCGGCCTGTTGCTCGACGCCTATAAAATTCTTCTTAAGCAAGGTTGGTCGTTTGAACTGTCGATTGTCGGATCGGGCGACTTATCACCTTATCGCGACAAGCTAATGGATTTAGTGGGCGTTACCATTCATAATGGTTGGGTAGATGACACGGAAATTTCGGATGCGTTGATTGATGCCGACGCCGTTGTTTTACCCTATATCGAAGCAAGCCAGTCCGGCGTTGCAGCCTCCGCCTTCTCGGCAGCGCTTCCCGTCATTGCAACGCCCGTTGGTGGATTGGTCGAACAAGTAGCTGATGGTGAGACAGGCCTTATTGCGGAGGATGTAACGGCTGAAGCGTTGGCCGCGTCGATCATGCGTCTTGTTGCATCACCCAAGCTTTACGAACACTGTTCGAAGGGCGCTTTAAACCATGCGCGAAATGCCCTTGATTGGAGCGTTATTTCACGCCGTGTGGGTGGTATTATTGATGAGGTTGTAAGGCGTCCAAGGCGCGCTACCGAGGCATGAAGCCTGCAATATCAACAAATATCGGATCAGCACCTTCATCCTATGTTGAATCAGGCCTGTTGCGATTGAAGGCCTGGCGGGGGTTAAGCTATCTTAGTCATCCCGCAGCCTATGCAATTGGTGCGGCAATCGTTACAGCACTCAGCGCTGGCACAACCTTTGTGGCACCTATGCTGCTCGGGCCTGAATCCTTTGGTGCCTTTTCTCTCTTAACGACCTTCTTCCAATTAACGGCACGAAGTGATTTCGGACTATCACAACTTGCTGACCGTGAATTGGCACTAGGAACGAACAGCCAATATGGCGCTCACAATATTCTTGAAGCCCGCTTGCTTCTCGGGGGAGTTCTCTTCTTAGCGGTTGCGCCCATTATTGTATTTACAATGCAAGGCTATGCCGGTCTCTCTGCCTTGGATATTGCTCTTACAATTATCGGCGGCATATCGGCCATGATCGCCGTTGGTCCGGTAACCATTTATCGCGCATCTTCTAAATTATGGGAATTTACCGCATTGGCCTTGGCCTTGCAGCTTGCGATGACGTTTCCGCGGTTGATGGGTTTGTATATAGGGGGAACGACCGGTTGCTTTGCTGTTTTATTGGTTTGGTATGCCAGCTTTTCGGTCTTTTTCGCCAACCCCGGTAGACTTCAATATTTCAATTTTAAATATCACCTGCAACTTCTTCGCTCAGCACTTCCGCTATTTATATTTTCAACAATGTGGCTCATTTATCTCTTCGCCAATCGTTGGATCTCATCCTCATTATCCAGTGTTTGGGATTTTGGACTTTTCGCTTTTGGTGCCAATCTTGCCTATATTGTGATTGGAACCGTTGGGGCAATTGGACAAGCTTTTTACCCGAAGCTTATTTCAGAAATAGGTCAGGCATCGGCAGGAACGGGATCGAGAGGAATTGTTCAGCAAACGCATCTGATCCTTATCGGCCTGTCCGCCCCGTTATCGCTTGCTTTGCCTTTTGCATCTTTTTTAATCAATTATATTTTCCCAAAATTTTCTTCGGCGATTGATGCGACGATAATGTTGAGTGTCAGCGCGGTGCCCCTATCTATCGCGACATGGCTATTGCCGGTTTCGATTGCGCTTTCCAAAAGGCCTCTACGGGAATCCGTCGTATTAATGGTACCCGCGTTTATTTCGCTCATTGGTCTTATGTATGTCGGTAACCTCTTGGGAGGCATCACTGGACAGGCAATCGCGGACACACTGTCTGGCACCTTGGTAACTTTATTGCTCTTGGGTTTGTTATGGCTTCAAGGGGCGCTTAATCAAAAACAATCCATTCTGCTCATGGTTACGATAAGCATCGTGGTGGCCTTTCTCACACTCGAAGCCAGTCAATTCTTGATCAAGCCGTTAGAAGTCTCGCAATTTAATGGCAACCAACCAATTTCTCCCATAGCCGCACAACCTCATCAGGATCCTAAATCCGGCATGCGGCTTGTCTTTGCCGACGAGTTTGATCGTCTACGCCTAATAGGTGAAAGAGATGGCGGGATATGGGAACCTGCTTATCCTTGGGGTGCGCGGAGCAATGCGGATAATCATGAACTTGAATATTATATCGATCCGCGGCCTGGTAGGGAGGCAGAGTCCTTAAAGGATATCATGCCGTTTAAAATCAAAAACGGCATCTTATCGGTATCGGCCATTAGAGCAGAGGAGGGCCAATCAGCTTCAGCCCATGGCTTACCTTATTTATCCGGCATGTTGAATACGTCCAAATCCTTCTCCTTCACCTATGGTTATGTTGAAATGCGCGCCCGCTTGCCCCGTGGTGCGGGTCTATGGCCGGCTCTATGGCTCTTGCCCGTCCATGGCGGCTGGCCGCCCGAAATCGATGTCATGGAGGGTATTGGTAGCCGAACCGATCGTTATTACGCGTCGGTTCATTCTTTGCGTAATGGCACGCGCTCGGAAACCGTTATTCCAATCGATACAGTGGATCTAGCGAAAAACTACAATACGTTTGGCATGAAATGGGACACGCAATCCATTGACTGGTTTTTGAATGGCTTGAAAGTAGCAACTGCACCAACGCCGTCTGATATAAGCACACCAATGTATCTTTTATTGAATTTGGCGATAGGCGGAAATTGGGCAGGGCAGCCGGATGAGAATACGGTATTTCCGGCTCATTTTGATGTTGATTATATCAAGGTTTACTCTTTCACCCCATAGGGCTCGTAAGTACCGATTGTTCAACAAGTTCGGCGACTAATTTTACCAATTGCTCCCGGTTCGGCTGACGTATCATCGAATGATGAGTACCTTTTACCGGATAGAGTGAAATATCACGAATATAGTTTTTCCACCCTAAATCATTCGGTACATTGGGCCTAACATGTTCGGATACGAGGATCTTTGCTTCAATCGGTAAAGCATGGGCTTCAGATCGCTTGACCCAAAGATCAAACGCCCTCGATTGAAGCGCTTCCCAGATCGAATTTCGCGTCGTGAACCGTAGTGTATGAGGTAGCCAAGAATATTCAAAAGCTGACAGGTAGGAAAGTAGGGCTCTAAATTTAGGGTGGCTTAGGAAGATAGCCGATGTTTCGATCAGTTTTTCAAAGATTGTTAATCGTTGTACATCATCGTTTTGGTAAAAACTTACTTTGAAATTTTTAGGCGCAATATTGAATTCATGACGACGATGTACATTATTGTCCAAAATAGCTAACAAACCAATCGTTCGGCCTTGTTCATAAAGGGCTTTCGCCGTCAAATAGGCAACGCTTCCACCCAGCGAATAACCCAATAGATTGACGGGTCCGTTTGGTTGAACGTGTGCTATCGTGTTTATGCTAGCTTTCACCATATCTGAGATATTATCCCGGCCGTCGATCATTTGTTGGCACGAGGGAAAGTCAACCAAATGAACGTTCATGTGGGATGAAAGTTCTTGCCTGAAGGCAGCGAGGCTTGGCCCCTCTCCGGTAAGACCGGGCAATAAAAAGACGTTGGGTTTGCCAACAATATCCAACGGAATAGACTTTTCCGGAATGTTCTGCAGGATGAGTTGGGCGATATCGTTCGGTGTCATGTCGAGCCGAAAATCGGATATTTTAAGGCCTTGCCCGAGAGCATTTTCAAGAAGGAATACGAGCTTAATCAATGATAGCGAATCCCCGCCGCATTCATCCCAAGTCCGATCTGATCGATAGGCTGCTTTGCCCAAAATATTACGCCATTCTTTTGCGATGACCGATAATAAGGAATGAGGATCAGCGTTTACAGACGCCTCCTGATTGGGATGAACCTCTTCCTTAGTCGACAGGGCATTATCAAGAGCGAGTAATTCCGTGTTATCTTGTTTGCCGCTTGGAAGGCGAGGAATGCGGTCGATCAGGTGCAAGCGCGTCGGGTTAAGCGAGGAGGGCAATACATCGCGCAGTCTATGTCTAATTTGATCTATGCCTTGATCCTGAGACGGCGCGGTAGATTTTGCAACAATAAAGGCAACAAGCCTTTGCTGATCGGCCTCCATCACCGTAATGATAGCCGCGTCGCTGATACCCTCAAGGCTACGCAAGGATAATTCTAATTCTGCAGGTTCAACCCGCTTCCCATTAATTTTTACTTGTCTATCTTTGCGTCCGATAATTTCGAGTAAACCATTCTCTCTTTGGCGGACAAGATCACCCGTATGAAATAGTCGTACATTCGGATCATGGGAATCTGTTTCGATAGTACCCCGTTCAATTCGCCCCTCGCGCCAATATCCCAATGCAACATAGGGGCTCTTGATAATTAATTCGCCTTCATCGATAGAGGCGTCCTTTTCCGCATCAATCGCTTCTATGCAATAGGCGACTTCCGAATGGAGATATCCAGCAGCTATGGTAGCGGTACGTTTTTCAGGTTCGCGCGGAACCTCGTAATAGGTCGCAGTCGTTTCAGTCGACGAGTATCCAGCTTGTATGCGGCACTGATCCGAGCAAGTTGCAAAAAAAAGTTCAATATCTTGTGGTAATATGCGATCGCCGCCGACCCTTATCATTCGAACGGATTGAAAGTCCTGTCGATTTTCATTTGCACCCATCATGAGGGCTCTTAGAACGGCAGGAACACCATTAAGAATGGTAACGCCCTTTTGCTTAATCAAAGAGCGAATACCATGGAGTCCATTTTCGTCAGGACTTGCGAGGACCAATTTGGCGCCAACTGCCAAGGCTGTAAAACATTCTCGTGTTCCAGCAATCGTACAAGCCGAGCTCAACGGCAGAAAGACATCATCGCGCGTAAAGCCCACGGAATGGATATATTGTCTCACCCTTTCCAAAACAGCCTTTTCAGAATTAACGATCCCTTTCGGTTCTCCTGTGCTTCCTGACGTATATAAGATGATAGCTGGTTTTTCTGTGTTTGTAATTTTCCGATATCGCGAAGCTTCGGTCTCAAGCTGCGTATGCATCTTTTCTTCGACATTAATTACGCTGTGGCTGTCCGTAAGGTGCAATCCGTCAAGTTGAGCTATTTTATTACTAATGATGGTTCGAAGTTCTGATTTCTTGAGAATGGTCCTGTTTCGCTCATTTGGACTATGCATGTCCATCGCGATGTAAGGCCGTTGGGCCGCGATACATCCGAGGATGGCAATATGAAGCGCAATAGAATTTTTGAGCGCCACGCCTACGGCTTCACCATCCTTTGTTTGTGAGCGTATGATACTGCTTAAAGATATAGCGCGTTGCAACAGGTCTTTGTAGCTGATGGTTGCTTGACCATCGTCAATGGCAATACGATCACCCTCACGGTCCGCATGGGATCTAACATGGTCAATAAGAGAAATATCGTTAAATTTCTTTGTCGGTCCGGTATGGCGTCGTTCAGGCGGCTGATGCGGGTCATAAGGAAAATCAGGGGCGATGCGCCAAGCATGGTGATGTTTTTTCACGCTTGGGTCATCGAGGGCTTTAGAGTTTGATGCAGCCTCGTCTGAAGGTAAGGCAATGTCTAAACTTAACATCGATAATTCCGCCTAAGATATGTTGAGTTTGGAGCCAAAATTGCGCAACACAAAAGGTGCGCCCGATAACATCGTATCGAGCCGTTCTATGCTTTGGAAAAATCCGTTAAGCGATACGCGCGGAAGGGCTGTTGGCCATTGGTCATGCGCTTGATAAATAAGCCCAGGGCGCGTTGTTGTTGCCGACGCAAAGCCTAATGCTTTGGCCATAGAGAACTCGCGTGGGCCTGCATGGCCCTGTCCGCCGTTAGGATAAGAAAAATGCCTAACCGGTCTATCGGTCCGGTCTTCGATGGCTGCGCGAGACCGCGCCATCTCCACCATTGCCTCAGGTGGATTGCATCTGGCTAAGACCGGATGACTAACGGTATGAGCACCAATCGTGATTAAGGGATGGCGGGCAAGCGTGATGATATCAGGCCAATCGAGGCAGGTCACATCGCAGAGATTTACGACATCAATATCGGCTTGATTGGCGAGTTCTACCATTATTGATTTAACAGTGTCGGGCGCCATTTCTAAAATTCGATCATGCATATGGCGAAATGCTGCCCGCTTTTTGCAAACGGTATCGGTCGCAAAGCCGATGGGTCCATCGGGGTCAGGGAAAATGATGGATGGAGAGTGTTTGATGGCTTCTTCGAGGGTTAGCCACCATAGCGGCGATAATCGATCAGCAAACCCAGATGCCACGTAAACGGTTGCAGGTATGCTATGTTTTTCAAAAATGGGTACCGCATGCTCTACGGTATCGTTGTAACCATCGTCCAACGTCATAACCGCAAAATTGCCGCTATTTTTGGTATTCAGCCGTCTTAAAGCCTCGTCCATAGTGACAAAGGTAAAACCGCGGGATTTCGTATGGGTGATGGCAGCGTCCAGAAAATCTGGCGTTATTTCCAACCCAAGATTGGGTTGAAAGGCGGTTTCTTGATAGGGACGCACGCGGTGTAACGCAAATATCACGCCTCGCGCTCCGCCTACCCAATCAAACGCTCGGTCAATCCGCGCCGCTCGAATGGCGCGGAAGGCAAAATCATAGAGGCGATATGTCGCGGGGGCCGCATCGGATTGCACAAGATTCATCGTGCAAATCTAGCTGAATGCTAGAGTTCAGGCATTTTCGGTCGGTTACTTATAGTGAATTGCCGTATCCCGTGCCCCAGTTTGGGGAGAATGGTGCCGGTTACCTGAATCGAACAGGTGACCTACGGTTTACAAAACCGTTGCTCTACCAGCTGAGCTAAACCGGCATCAGGGCATGTGATACGCGGGGAGTGGATACCCTTTGCCGCGATTCAAGGCAAGTCTCCCGTTTTATCTGTCCCATTTTCGCCGCAATCGGTTCATGGGCTATTCACGCCATTGGCGAGAATATCGGTCAAATCCTGAATGAGTCGTCAGGCCGAAATTCCCTAGGAGGGTCTAATGTCGTTCACTTTATCGCGTTTTAAAAGCCGCTCGCTAATCCGTCATGCAGCGCTGTCGCTGGCGGCCGTCGCTTCCTTGTCGCTGGCGGTTTCGCAACCCGCTGCTGCTCGCGGAGGATGGGATCCAGGCGCTGCGGCTGCCGTTGGTATTATTGGCGGCTTAGCGCTTGGCGCAGCGATCTCCAATCAGAGCCATGGAGGATATGGTGGTTCTTACGGCTATAACCAGGACGCGGGCTATGGATATGGCTACGGCCATTGGCATCATCATCCCCATTATGGCTGGGCTCCGCCGCCAGATGATTGCTATGTCATAAGAGAGCGCGTCTGGATCCCCGGTTGGGGCTGGGATGTTCGCCCACGGACCGTTTGCAATTGATCTTTTGACGGCGTGTTAAAAAATAAAAAAGGCCCCGCGTGAGCGGGGCCTTTTCATTGGTTTAACCAAGCGCGAGCTTAGTCATGCGCATAGATGTCGCGGTCTTTTGTTTCTGGAATGAAGATAAGGCCAACGACAAAGGTAATCAGCGCAAAGCCGATTGGGTACCAAAGCCCATAGTAAATATCACCCGTCTGCGCCACGAGAGCGAATGCGGTTGCTGGCAATAGACCACCAAACCAGCCATTGCCGATGTGGTAGGGAAGCGACATGGAGGTGTAACGGATACGCGTCGGGAACAATTCGACAAGCGCCGCAGCAATCGGGCCGTACACCATCGTCACATAGACAACGAGGATGGTGAGAATGCCGATGATTGTCAGCGTTTGTGACTTGAAGATATCGAACACACCTGTGATCTTTACCTTGCCTGCATCGTCCGCCTTAGGATAACCGGCAGCAACGGCTGCAGCCGTTAAGTTCTTGCCGAAGTCAGCATCAAGCTTGCCATCTTTGAAAACGGCAATTTCTTTGTCGTTGACAACAACCTTGGCCTTTTCACCAGCCGCTGCCGTCAAGTTTGACGTATAGCGAATAGCGCCCTTCGACAGAGCATCACGGGCCAAGTCGCAAGACGAGGTGAATTTCCGTGTGCCTATTGGGTTGAACAAGTCACCGCAATCCGCAGCATCGGCAACAACCTGAACCTTAACGGTATCAAGCGCATTAGCGAGCGTTGGGTTGGCGTTCTTGGTCAAAGCGCCAAAGAGCGGGAAATAGGTCAAGGCAGCCAGTAAGCAGCCGGCCAAGATGATTGGCTTGCGGCCAATCTTGTCCGAAAGCGCACCGAAGATGATAAAGCCAACGGTACCAATCGCCAGCGAATAGGCGATGAGAAGGTTAGCCGTATATCCGTCGATCTTGAGGATCGATTGCAAGAAGAACAAGGCGTAGAACTGCCCCGTGTACCAAACGACGCCTTGGCCCATAACGAGCCCGAAAAGTGCAAGAATGGCAATCTTGGCATTCTTCCACTGACCGAAGGCTTCCGTCAGAGGTGCCTTTGAATGTTTGCCTTCGTCTTTCATCTTCTGGAAGGCAGGCGATTCACTGAGCTGCAAACGGATCCAGACGGAAACGCCGAGCAATGCAATCGAAACGCCGAAAGGCACGCGCCAGCCCCAAGCCGCAAATTCAGCTTCGCCGATAATCGTGCGGGTTGCGAGAATGACAATGAGGGACAAGAACAGGCCGAGCGTGGCCGTTGTCTGGATCCACGAGGTGTAGAACCCACGACGACCATGCGGTGCATGTTCGGCCACATAGGTTGCAGCACCACCATATTCACCGCCAAGCGCCAAGCCTTGTAAAAGACGAAGGCCGATCAGGATAATCGGAGCTGCAATGCCGATGCTGGTCGAGCTTGGCAATAAGGCAACAACGAAGGTCGAAAGACCCATGATCAGGATGGTCACAAGGAAGGTATATTTACGGCCGACGAGATCGCCGATACGACCGAACACAAGCGCGCCGAAGGGGCGCACAATGAAGCCTGCAGCAAAGGCCAGAAGCGAGAAGATGTTGCGGGTCGCTTCATCAAACATCGGCTTGCCATCGGCACCTGCGACGTTGAAGAATTGCGCGCCGATAATCGCCGCGAGCGAACCATAAAGATAAAAATCATACCATTCGAAGACGGTACCGAGAGAAGAAGCAAAAATCACTTTCTTCTCGGCACTTGTCATCGGGCGAGGCTCAGCATGAGCGTGTGCACCGGATACAGTGGCCATAGGCTTTCCTTTTTGGCTTACAGACTCGAGAAATAAGAAGCGAAACCGCCTCTCAAGGCCAATCATCGATTGGCTTTGCCCTCTTGTCTGCGCCGACATCTATGTCGGCAGTTTCCCCCGAGACGGACCGATTTTGGACCGCTACGATTGACTTACATTCCCGCCCCGACTGGAGACGTGATAAGTGTCATGGGATTGTGATACAGGATATTGGCGATGCCGTCGATGCAGCCCATTATCGGCATTTGGTCTAAGGTTTCACGGGAAACGCGCTTATTAGGTGCGCTTAATCGCACCTACAACCGTTGCCAGCGCAATCGCCACGGCATTGGATACGTTGAGGCTCTTGATCGCTCCTGGCATGTCAAGACGCGCCAGAACATCGCAGCGTTCGCGCGTTAGGCGCCGCAAGCCTTTGCCTTCGGCCCCCATGACGAGGGCAATTGGCGGATTGGCGAGGCTTTCGGCCAAAACATTGGGGCCTTCGGAGTCGAGGCCAACGCGCCAATAGCCCTTTTCGCCCAGCAAAGTGAGGGCTTGAGCCAGATTAACCACCTCGATCAACGGCACATGCTCGAGGCCACCCGACGCTGATTTGGCCAAAACGCCTACCGCTTCCGGACTGTTGCGCTCGGTCACTAGAACGGCTTCGGCGGCAAAAGCCGCGGCTGTTCGCAAGATCGCGCCTACATTATGCGGGTCGGTGACCTGATCCAGCACAATCACAACGCCTTTACCCTCTAAATCATGAATATCAGCAGCCGGAAGCCCATCGGCCTCAAGCGCGATCCCCTGATGAACGGCGTCGGGGCCCGTAATGCGGTCAATTTCATCCGGTTTGGCCATAATCGGCGCAATCGGTAATTCCGGCATCTCTTCCATTAAACGCTTTAAAGCGTTTTCGGTAATATGGAGCACCAAAGCCTTGCGGCGCGGATTTTTAAGCGCCTCGATCACGGCATGAAAGCCATAAATCACCGGACGCCCCGAGCGCGGACGCTCGGAACGGGCAGGGCGATCCTGAAAAGGGGCCTTAAATGGTGGCCGCGGACGATCCTCGCGTCCTCGCTCTTGGCGCGGGCGATCCCCTGATCCATTCCGTTTTGAGTCAAAGCGCTTGGCCATCATGCCCTCTTTCTGATCAGCCGATCTTTTGCATGAGAGAGCGAGTTTAGGCAAATTTAGAGGGATCGCCGCGTTTCATCCGCGATGGGCAGTTGACACCGCCCCATAGCGTCATCATAAGGGCGGTCTCGATTTCGGACGGTTCGCCTTCCGAAGCGGGAATGAAGCTGGAATACGGGGGAATGTCCCGAGCGGCAAAGGGGGCGGACTGTAAATCCGCTGGCTACGCCTTCGCAGGTTCGAGTCCTGCTTCCCCCACCAGCCTTCGCCCTTCGGGCTACGGCTCGGCAAGCCAACGGCTTGACGACCGGAGAACGAAGCAGAAGGCTGCCGCGCCGAAGCTTTAGCGAAGGCGGGCTGGTTCAGAATAAAGCACCAAATAGCGGCTTGCCGCGCCGAAGCCCAAAAGGCGTAGGCGGGAATGCGGACTGTTTTCAGAATAAATCAGCCAGAAAACCTGATAAATACGCCAGCTCCCAAACGCGGTGCGTGTAGCTACCGTCACCCCATGCACTACGTCTACATCCTCCAATCTCAATCAAACGCTGACCATTTCTACGTCGCAATCACCCGCGATCTCCGCGCCCGCCTCGTCAAGCACAATGCGGGCGAGGTGGCTCATACGTCTAAATTCGCACCATGGGCTATCAAAACCTATGTTGCCTTTTCCGACGAGCAAAAAGCCTTCCAATTCGAACGATACCTCAAATCCGCCTCAGGCCGTGCCTTCGCCAAAAAGCGGCTCTGATTCCGCTATGCCTAATCGATATCAGCCTTCTTCACTGACCAATCGCTTGCGCCACAAGCTTAACCCCCAAAGCGCCGCACACTTTCTTAATCGTATCAAAGCGCGGCGAACTATCGGCCCTTAGCGCTTTGTAAAGCGCCTCACGGGTTATGCCTGCCGCCTTGGCAATATCCGCCATGCCTCTTGCCCGCGCAATGTCGCCAAGAGCTACGGCAAGCATTGCCGCATCGCCATCTTCGAGCACAGCGGTCAGGTAATCAGCGATGGCCTTATCATCCGTCAGATAATCGGTGATATCAAATTCGGGAAGATTACTCATCTTGATGGCTTCGGACATTTCACTTACTCCACAATGTGTTGAGCCCTTTGTAAGACGGCTTTAATATCGGCGGATTGACTGGATTTATCGCCGCCGCCGAGCATTAAAATCAGGACATCGCCCCGTTTGGCGTAGTACATGCGCCAACCAGGCCCAAAAAATTCGCGCATTTCGAATACGCCTTCTCCGATGGCCTTCACATCGCCCAAATTGCCCATTTGCGCTTTGCGCAGACGCAAAAGGAGACGCTTCTGGGTCACGGGGTCCCGTATGCCAGCGATCCATTCATCAAATTCGGGTAACCGCCGGATTGTGAACACGGAGCGATTGTAATCGTTCGATTACAAAAATCAAGTGTAAATCATTTGATGGCGGTTCAGGGCCAGATCAATCGAATTCATCTTGCCTATCGCCCCCGAGCTTGGCATAACGCGGTCGAGATGCGGGTGTAGCTCAATGGTAGAGCAGCAGCCTTCCAAGCTGAATACCCGGGTTCGATTCCCGGTACCCGCTCCATTTT
>Ga0164296_1003618_pt1 | contig 14487 bp, 16 predicted proteins | sample GEODES057metaG_FD_113533 | JGI IMG/M metagenome (GOLD analysis project Ga0164296, IMG submission 113533) | Dystrophic lake water microbial communities from Trout Bog Lake, Wisconsin, USA - GEODES057 metaG | ecosystem: Environmental > Aquatic > Freshwater > Lake | place: USA: Trout Bog Lake... | reverse complement strand
TTCTCACACCTGGAAAATACCCGGCGTCACTCTCACAATTGCGCATTCTCAGAAGCAACTACGAATACGGTAGACAGAAAACGCGCTACAAAATGGCGCTTGACGGACGAACGCAGGGAACGAGCAGCGGCACCACTCTCGGACGATTGAAGGGCCACGAGTGAGACTGATGAGGATACACAAGCCTATTCTTCACGATGCTGCCTTCCCGCCGACTTAGAAACTCGTCCACCTCTGGTCGCAAGCCGGACCACCCCGCTGCTGGGAGCCGTTACCACGAGCGCCACGTTTCTTGCCGCCTTTATGGTCGTGCCGGCGGGGCGCAGAGATGGACACACCTGCGGCAGCCAAGGCAAGGGCGTTGACGACCGCAGCCTGCCTGCACAACGACGCGCACATTTCCTTGAACGTGCCCTGGCTGAGCACGTTCATGGCAGCGGCCCTCTTGGCTTCCGCAAGATGCGCCGCGGCTGCCCCGGGGGCAGGGTTGCTCGTAGGCGGAGCACCACCATGGGTAGGTAGGCGGTGGTTAGGTGCCGCGGCTGTGGGCGAATCCACAGTGGTTGCAGGCGGATCACCATGCCGCTGAGAGCCGTTGCCACGAGCGCCACGTTTCTTGCCGCCTTTGTGGTCGTGCCGGCGCTGGGGCAGAGATGGACACACCTGCGGCAGCCAAGGCAAGGGCGTTGACGGCCTCGCACATCTCCTGGAACGTGCCCTGGCCGAGCACGTTCCTGGCAGCGGCCCTCTTGGCTTCCGCAGGCGTCCTGCGGCGCCGAGCAGGACGAGAGGGGTCCACAGGCTGTCCAGGGGCAGAAACAGCAGAAGTATTGGCAGGAGGAGGAGGTGGCAGAGGCGGATGGTTGTTCATAGCAGGTGAAGGACTCGACGTTGGGGAAGAAGGAGATAGGAAGAGCGAAGGAACGCAGGACGTCTGGCGGAGGGAGGCGCCTCCACTGCCTTCCTGCCAACTTGGCACGTCTCCAACTCTTCGCAGACGCGATGTCGTGAGCAAAAGCGCGCGCCATGGCTGAGCTCTCGGCGTTGATGAGCAACCCTGCTGCCGCGCTGCATGCGCTGGCACACGGTCGCCCCCGCATAGACAGCGACTTCATCGCCTCTGTTGGTGGTCAAGCGGCACGGGCGGCAGCCAACTCCGTCGCGATGCCCAGCTACGAGCCGCTACCCGCGCCGTTATTAGAACCAGGCAGCCCGTGGCTGGCGGACGTGCTGGGCGACACGCAGCTGAGAGTAGGCCAGCACTTTGCCTTGGCGCCTTTCGTGACTGCGGCGCCGCCCGCGCACACGCGCACATACCCGGCTTTTAACGAAGCGTTCCTGCGACAAGCGTTCAGCTTCACGCCCCGTCCACAAGGAGTCCTGCCTGATTTAGACAAGGGGGCTCTGCCCACCGCGCCGCCTCCGCTGCTTTTCGCAGACGTGCACAAGCGCCGGAAAACGGCAGAGGAGAAGGAGGAGAAGCGCCGGCGAAAAGAAGAGAAGGTAAGGAGCGACGAGCTGCGTGGACACTGCTCGTGTGCAGATTCAGCACTCACAGAAGTCACCTCCGTTGACAACAGGAGAGGCGGAGGGTCGAAGAAGCGGCAGCTGCGGCTGCGGCAGCAGCTGCAGAACAGACAGCTGGAGGTACCAGCGCCGGCGGCGGCCTTTCCACAGGCACAGGCCGCGTGGCGTCGCCACCGCCTGTCCAGTCCGTGCTGGCACCCGCACCAGCGGTGGTCGGCCCTCCTGCACCTGGCCCTGCTGCTGCTCCGCCAGCCCGCGGTGTCAAGAATCCACGTGGCGTGAAGAGCGAGGAGGATTTGCCGCCAACGAAGCGGGCAAGGCCTATTGCAGAGCCTGCGAAGCCGTCTCAGCCTCCTGCGGCAGCGGTGCAGCGCGACAAAGCGGCGAAGCCAGCGCCTGTGAAAGTGGAGCGTGAATCAACGCCGCCTCCGCCAGCGATGCCGGTATCACAAGCAGAACCACTGGCAGTGGCTCCTCCTAAAGCCGTAGTGGAGGCTCGACCTGCTGCGCCCGCTGTGCCGCCCATGACGAACACAACTGCCGCAGCCGCGGCTGTACCGCCGCCACGCCCGCTGCCCGATCTGAAGATAACGCTCGCACATGCCATGCGCGCTGCAGGCCCTGGCTACAAGCTGGTGCCTAAATGCCCCAAGATTGATTCCAGCCTGAAGGGCCAAGTCATCGTCATGCGGGGCGTGGGCGACCGGGGCGAGAACTACTGGTGGGGCAAAGTGCGCATGTTTTTCAAGAAGCCCTCCGAGGAGGGCTTCAATGTCGAGGTGGGCTGGGGCGGCGGCAGCAACGAAATCCGAGACGCGCGCCTGCTTGCAGCCGAGTATGTGGGTGACAACAAGGATTTGCAGGAGAGCGTGGAGAACGGATGGGCGCTTCTCCGAAAAACTTGATAGACTGTCCTTCCTCATACTCAATAGCACGCACACGCACATCAGCGCCCTGATGTATCTTCATCCTCTTCGTCTTTTCCGTCAGCGTCAAGCACCGCGTCAGCGGTGCTATCTAGAGACGCGGTGGCAAGCTTCTTCAGCGCTGCAAGAAGAGCCGTGCTTGCCACGAACGCAGGCCTCCGCACTGGCGGCTGCGGGCCGCCAGCAGCTGCTGCCGCAGCAGCTGCGGCGGCGGCAGTGGCGGCTTCCCTCTCCTGCGCGTGGTAAGTCAGTATTCAGTTGGCAAGTGAAGGCCATGCAACTGCAAAGAGCACGCGACACACCTCTGCCTGTGCCTTGGTGACCAGCTGGCGCAGCGCTACTCGATCTGTTCCAACCCACGTGTCATCAACAGCCGTTACATTCGCCAGGGCGCCGTATACATCTGCATTGGCGCTGGCGTCGCCATCAAGCAATCCCCGATGCCATAGCTGCGCCAGCGCGTCCACAGCCACATTGTTCTTGCGTTTCGGCGGCATGTTTGCTCTCGGACGCTCTGCGAAAGCCTCAATCGGCGTGAATGGCTCTCCCGCAAGGGCACTGCGCGTGGCCGCCTCAATCCGCGCTGACTTATCCGGATCGTAACTCCTTAGTATCCTGCGTGAAATCAGGTGTCAAGAACGTGTGGAATAGACGCGCAGGAGCAGCGCGCGCGTGAGGTTGACGCACTGTGCCATGAGTGCTTCAACTCTCGACCGCCCTTTCTTGACGCTCCCTGACCCGCGTTTACTCTCAATACGTGTGTGCTGCGCAGACAGGGGACGTGCAGCGAGTCGTCAGCACAACCGGTGGTGAGTATCAAAAAGGCAAGAGCAGCCGGACCTCTTGGATGGCCTCCATGAGGTCTGACGGGAGTGACATCCGGTTCAGCGTCTTCGGGGGCAGAGTCACCAAGTCACGGCCAAGTTTACGGAACTCCTCAGCTGAGAGGAGAGGCAAAAGGGAGGTTGGTGAGAACAAAGGACTGCAAGCACTGTGCCTGTGACGGCAAGGGTGAGAACGCACGCACAGCGCTTTTTGCTGGACGTCCGACTATTTGGTCCCTGTGCTCCTTCGCCTTCTTGTGGGTCGCCGAAGAGCTCCGCGACGTCCTCGTAGTCACTGCTTGCCGCTAGGACGGGCGACATGCAGACCGACCTCCTGCGAGCAGCAGGCCGCAATGCCGCGCACGCCAACGCATTCCACGCGCAGCGCAGCGTCTGCCCCGCGCACAATGCCGACATCGCCCTGGCGAAACGCTGGCTGATGTCCACGTGTCCACGGCGTGTCAGCAGTTGTTGCCCGTCGCTGTTGCCATTTCTCCCATGCCTTAAGCGCGCTGCTCCTGTCCAATCCATGGATGGTGACGAATTCTACGATGCGGATGATGCGTTTGACGAACAAGACGATGTGGCCAGTCCCTGCGACGTTCCAACACCGCTAACCGAGCCCTCTGAGCCGCCCACAGAAGCAGCAGCAGCCTGCGCTGCGAAAGAGGAACAGCGCATAGATAGCATTTCAGTGCCTGATGAGCCGCAGCTCGCTCAGCCGTACCCGCTACACCGGTATGCAGACGCAGGAAGTCAGTGATAGAGACACGAGTTGTTCACTGACGCTCTCGTCTCTTGTTCTGCACGCAGGGCTGCTTTTAATGGCGACGTCACTGCTGTCGACACGGTGCTTGACGCACTGCCCCGCGAGCGGTGGACGGAACTGGACTCTGTCGGCACCACGGCACTCCATGTCGCAGTGCTGCGCAGCCAAGCTCCTTCTGTGCAGCGCCTCCTTCAACGCGGCTTCCCTGTGGATGCAAAGTCAGCAGCCGGGTGGAGCGCTGTGCACTACTCCATCCTGCAGCGCGACCAAAGCTTGACCAGAGTGCTCCACGCTGCCCAAGTCCGTGCAGCGGAGCACGCGTACAGACAGCGCAAGCCGCAGCTGCTTGCTGAGCTCGCTACGCTGCCTGATTTCCGGGGCTCTCTGCGCTGGGAATTCTGCTCGCCCGTGTTCGCACCACTGCTGAGAAGGTTTGCCCCACACGACACCTACACCGTCACCAAGCGCGGTGCATGCCTACGCATCGACGGCACGCTGAAGGGGTTGATTGATGAGCATGGCGCTGAAGCTCCATCGCTGATCCCGCAATGGGATCGAGGCGCTTTCAGCCTGCTGTTCGACGGCCAATCGGTTGCGGACGCTGGCAAGACTGGGGCTGCCTTGCCCACTGATGGTGCGCGCCATCTCGCCCTGTGGCTTGTTGACCGCGATAAAGGCGAGGTGGTGGATGCGTTACCACCGAATGAGGCGCGAACGGACGATGAGCTTCGGGAGGAGGCGGACCACCTTCTTGTAAATGGCGCGCTGAAGTCCAAGCTGCGCGCACGTGAGTTCTCATTCGCACCGGCACGGAACTGGCGGGGCGCCCCGCGCCGGGAGGTGGCGGAGGGATGGAACAGCGTGGTGTATGAGACCAAAGGCAAGCTCGAGGCTCAGACCATAGAAGCCGGCGCTGCACGGCGGGATAGATGTCGTGGCACATTCGAGCAGTACCTAGCGAGCGATGCGTCCGGTGGGGACAAGACGCATGTGGTGCATGACCTTGTTGCCATCGCGGACGGCGTACCGGAGGAAGGCGTGGAGGGTGGCGACGACGGAGATGGCGGTGTTGCTGATGAGGAGGAGGACGACACACATGCAGAGAATGAGGACGAGATTGCCGAAGCAGTGGCAACGCCAGCGGCGGCAGCAGAGTTTGGATTGCCATCGACTCCGCCACAAGAAGGTAGTACTGTGGAACAGCCAGCGCCTCCGTCTGCACAAAAGCCGCCAGCAGCTCTACCTGCGGGACGCAAGGTGCCCAAGCCGCGCGCATTCAAAGGCACTGTCTGGATGGCAGAGGGGCATCCGCTGAGCGTACGTGCGCTGTTCCCACTGCTGGATGTGTGCGCGTCGGTGAACAAGCACTTCGCGAAAGTGAGACGCTTCCTGGCCAAGTGGGCGGATGTGGACGCGTGTCCTGTCCGCTTGCAGGTGCCCTTGTTCATGACTGTGTATGCGCAAGTCGCGTTCTGCAATTTCGAGCTGCTCAAGCCTGAGGATGCGGCAGCGCTACCTGCTGATTTCTTCAAGCCACCGCCTGAGTTTCGGGTTGTCACGCTCGATGAAAAGCTCGACGCGATGGAGGCTCGTTTGGCGGAAGATGCCAGGCGCAATCCCAATCGGAGCGCGGACGCAGACGCTGAAGAGACAGAAAAGCACGGAGACGATGAAGAGGAGGATGTGCCTGAAGGCATGCATCAGGCAGCATCAGCGGAGTGACGTGGGAAAAAAGAGTCGGCCCTTGGGTAAAAACATCAGAGGCATCTTGTTCGCTGCCCCGGCGAGCACAGTTGACCCCCTTCGGGGCACCGCTCACTATGTTCGCTGCTGCGGGGTATGACCAATACGAGGAGCTGAGCGCCGCGATGGGCCAGCTCGAGCTCGCGACGCCACATGATGATGGTTTTTACCCACCTTCTACCGTCCTCGATGCGACCGCGCTGGGACCCCGTGTCGCTGCGACAGGTGCACGCGCTGATCCGCCACCATCGCCGCGATGGCAACAACAGAATCGGTTGAATGAGCAGGCAGTGAAAGCTGCAGCCGCCGGGGCGAATTCATCCGCGGCAGTGCATCACAATGATGACCTCGTCGACGCGAGTGCGTACGATCGCGGTGCTGGAGATGAAGACACGCACACGTCGCGGTCGCCGGTGTATCACAGGCGCGTTGATTTGAGGGCAAATCCATCCTGCATCGCTGAAGATTTTCCTTGCAGCCTGTACAAGACAGAGCTCTGTAGGTCGTATGAAGAGACGGGTTGCTGTCGCTATGGCGCCAAGTGCCAATTTGCGCACGGCCAGGAAGAGCTGCGAGCGGTGTTTCGCCATCCGCGATTCAAGACGCAGAATTGCAGAACGTTCACGAGTACGGGAACATGTCCGTACGGCTCTCGTTGCCGGTTCATTCATTACCGAGGAGCAGCAGCCGCCTCGGCTGCCGCTACTGGCGGGCGCCAGTTGGTCGTCACAGTGCCTGCGTTCCCTTCGCCATCTAGCCCGAAGACGCCCAGCCCAGGCGCTGTGCAACTGGTCGCCACTGGCGTGACTTCTGCATCGCCGCCAGCGTCGCCTCGCAGTAGCTCTACGCTGACGGCGTTGAGCGATTACCCCAGCCCGCGGAGCGACACCGCCATCGATAAATGGTATCCTGAAGTGCTCGCGCCGTACAGCCCGCCCAGCCCATCAGCAGGCGACAGCGCGCGCTCGCACCATCGGCTGCCCATCTTTGAGACGCTGGTTCCCGAGGCAGAGTACCTGGTTACGGCTCCAGAGACGGAGGAGAGCGTCACTGTGTTACCATCTATGGCGTCACCCAAGGCGAATTATTCGATGCCGGGCAGCCCCAAGTCTCCCAAGTCGGCACCATCGCATAAGCAGCAGCGCCATCATGGACGGGTGGCGCATCAAGGCGGTGCGGGCCGAAACCGCACGCCACGAGATTAGCAATCCGCAGTACACACTGAAGCTCACGTGAAAGCGCCGAAACGGTTGCATTGTCAAATAGATATCCAGATTCTGTCTGCTGAGCTTCTTGAGATTCAACCGCAGGAGCCGGCGTCCTCAATAAGAGATTCGCCTCGAACAAACAGAAACAGCATCCCTCCGCTAGGTGCATTCTTCCAGTTCCGCACAGTAGGCAGCCATGCCGAAGAAGAGTAAGAAGAGCAAAAGCAAGCGGCTGACGCTGCACCAGAAGTACAAGATATTGAAGAAAGTGCGGGAGCACAACCGCAAGAAGGCGAAGGACGACAAGAAGCGCGGCGGCAAAGCCAAGGGGCCGAAGGACCCGGGCATCCCCAACTCATGGCCGTTCAAGGAGCAGCTCGTCAAGGAGATGGAGTTCGAGCGCGAGCAAGTGGAGGCTGCAAAAGTTGCTCGGCGCGAGGCAGCCAAGGAACGACGGGTGCGTTCCCTACTGCTTTTGCGAAGCGGGGCCATAGCGCCGTCAATGCAGGCAGGTGCTGTGTCTCGCGAACTGCGTCGGGGCGTCGCGGCGTATGAGGGACATTCAAGCCTGGCGGCTACGTGCTCTGTCCTCATTCCGACACTGGCGTTGAGCGTCTTACACCGCACGTGCACTCTCACTGGGCGCAGGCTCAGCGCCGTGCGGGTGGAATGGACGAGGGGGACGACGAGATGGGTGAAGGGGACGAGGAGCAAGCGCTGGGAGCTATGGCAGCCAAAGCGGCGTCCAGGGCAGCGCACTTCGACACAGCAGCTGCTGACCACGCGCGACGTACAGCCGCGGCGGGTGTTTCTGATGGCACAGGTACGTCGTTGACGCGCGCAATGTCTCTGTGTGTGCGCGTCTCCGCTGCCTCTAACTGACCACTGCACTACCCGCTCACTCCAGACGTGGACCGCTCGCGGCGAGCATTCTACAAGGAGTTCGTCAAAGTGGTGGACGCTGCGGATGTCATCATCCAGGTGCTGGACGCACGCGACCCGCTTGCCTGTCGCGCGCCGGAGGTTGAGCGCTTCGTGCGCTCCCGGGGTGCGGACAAGCGCCTCGTGTTGCTGCTCAACAAGGTGGATTTGGTGCCACGCCACGCATCCGAGGCGTGGCTGGCCTATTTCCGTGAAGAGCTGCCGACTGTGGCGTTCAAGTGCGCGACGGCATCTGCAGGAAAAGGGAAAGGAGCTGGCGGCGGCGGTGGCGCATCCGGCTCATCTGCCGCCGCTGCTGCAGGCGCTGGCGAGTGTTTAGGAGCGGACATGCTCATCGGTTTGCTTAAAAACTACGCGCGCAGCAGGGGGTTGAAGACCAGTGTCCGGGTGGGCGTGGTTGGCCTCCCCAATGTTGGCAAGAGCAGTCTCATCAACAGCTTGTGCCGCAGCCGTGCTGTAGCTGCTGGCGCCACGCCGGGAGTGACGCGTGCTGCGCAGGAGGTGCGGCTAGATAAGCATGTCACGCTGCTAGACTCCCCTGGCATCGTCTTCGCCACAGCCACCGGCGCCGCTGGTGACGACACTGCCGGCGCTGCAGCCGCAGCGCTCCGCAATGCGATTGCTGTGGAGCGGTTGGAAGACCCTGTGCCGCCAGTGGAGGAGATCTTGAAGCGTGCGAGCGCAGCCAGGCTACAAGTCCTCTATGCCATTCCCCGGTTCACGGATGTCCAAGACTTCCTTCGCCACGTCGCACGCGCCCGTGGGAAGCTCAAGCGTGGTGGCGTCCCTGACATGGTGGCTGCTGCCAAATGCGTGCTGCAGGACTGGAACAGTGGCCGTATTCCATTCTTCACTCTTCCGCCATCTCGCGGTAATGAGGAGCACGCAACCGCGGCTGTTGTTTCTCAATTCAGCGCCGACTTCGATGTGACTGCCATCAACAGCGCCGTCATTGCGGATGCCGCCCCAGGCGGCAGCGACGAGTTCGTGCAGTTGCCTTCGGCAAAGGCTGGCGACATGCGGGCGATGCTGGATGGCGACGACGCCATGGACGCAGAGACCCGCGACGACGACTTCGAGCTAGCAGCGGAGGCGCGGAAGGCGGCACGAAATCGCGGGAACAAAGCGCAGAATGAAGCACTGTATGCAGAGGAAGGGCAGTTCAATCCGAAAATTGCACGCCAGCAGCGCAAGCAGGGCCAGAAAGCTGCGGCTGTGCGTGTGGAGACAGATGACGGCGACGAATTCGACTGGGAGGCGACGACTGCAGATGCGCAGAGAGAAGCAGCACAGAGGGCGCTTGCAGCAGAGGAGGAAGAGGATGACGAGGAAGCGGATGAAGAAGAGGCTGGCATGGACGAATAGTGGCTGCTCGAAGTGAGGAGTCGTCGATTACAGTGTCTTGTCTCTGGTTCACAGTCACTCGTGCCGGTGCACGTCAATGCTCGGCCATTCATCTCCCACTCCGCGCCCCCTGCTGCGGTTGATTCTCAATCACGGTGTTTGCGAAGCCCTGCACCTCCACCAGCGCATCGAGACGCTCCAACACCGCGTTGCGCCGAGTCAGCAGCGCCCGCATCTCACCGGTGCTCAGCGTCCCCGCAAACCGCGCCGCGATGGCTCGTGCGTCCAGGAATCGCAGACGCAGGTAGGTGCGCGCTGACACACACCGCACTGGTCCTGTGCGGAAAGCATTCTCATGATCGAGTGTCACATGCGCCTCCTTCCTGAAGGCGGCTGCATGGTCAATCAGGATGGGCTGCTTCGCTGCTTTGCCGCCATTTGGCGCCACCCAGGAGGGGCCGAAGAGGAAGTGGCCGTGGTGGCGGTCACTGTTGTGGAGCAACACATCCAGGATGCGGGTGTCGGAAAGCAAGACTGAACGGGAGACGCCCCACTCCTCCTGCGGCGCCTCGCGTAGCTCCATCGCGTCGGGGACGAAGTGGATGAACGCGCCCTCCTCGAAGTGCTGGTAATGGCAGTCCACTCCGCCACGGCGGTACGCCACTGGCGGCACGAGGTCCAAGCCCAGCATCAAGTTCAGCTCGTAGGCTACCCACTCCATCGTCGCGCGGTGCCAGCCATCACCGTCGCCGTCAATACGGGGCTTGAACAGCGCCCAGCTTCGCTTCCCGCGGTGCTCCAGCAACACCTTGAAGCTGGGGTGGATGCCGCCCTCCATGGGTGCACTGTCCACAACAACCCCGTTCTGCAGGATGGCCACCAGCTCCGCGTGCGTCGCTGTCGCGTCTGCGCTCAACGCACTTGCGGCTGCCGTCCTGTCGCACGACAGGTCGTTCGCGGCGATGCACAAGGCTTGTGCCCCCAGCGCAACCTGTTCCGACAACCCAACTGCTGCCTGCGCGTCGCCGCTGCCGCTGGGGTTCACCTGCGTACGCAGCGTCAGCACCACCTGCTTGGTAGCTTCGTCTACAGCGATGCTCGTCCTGTTCCGGGGCGCGCCAAACGGTGTCGAGTCAGCGCAGATATCCAGTCGGGGAGCAGCGACCCACGCACTTGGTGCAGCACAGGACGCCTGGGTGCTGCATAAGGCACTCGGTGTTGATCGTGTTCACGTTGTTCGCAGCGCTGTTCACCGAGGCGAGACCGTCCTGCGCGTACGCCCTGCGTTGCGGAAGCGTCCGCGTGAGGAAGGGGGAAAAGCTCGAGGCGAGGGCTTCAACAACCAGGAGGGTCGCGGCGTGTCCCAGACCGGACCGTTCGCCTCCCCGGGGCGAGGACGCACCGTTCCAGGCGCTGCAAGTCAGTGACAGCAGCTGTGGTGGCCGCCGTGCCGGCAACCCCACCCGTGCATAGGGACTTGATGAGCGTCAGCAGGTTCTTGTTGTCGTCACTGCGCTCCTGCTCCCGCTTCTCGAGCAGGTGCACCAGACGCAGCACCTCGTCACTGGGCTCAACACGCTGCTGCGGCGACGACGAGGAGGAGGAGGGCGCAGCGTTGCCAGCAACAACAGGCTTGGTAGTCTTTGACGCTTTTGACGCTTCCCCAACACCGCTCGAGCTGCTGCCGTTGCTCCCCTTGCCATTCACCCCGTTCCCGTTCCCGTTCGCAGCCTGGGCGCGAACGACAGGCACGCGGCGCGGCCTGCACACCGTCCTCGCTGGCTGCTCTCTGCCCCTGGCGCCTCCGTGACGGGGGCCCACCGCCGGGACCCCCAACGCAGGTGCACGCATGGCTCAGCACTCACTGCGTGGGTGTCGGGCGAAGCGTCACGGTGCAGATGGCGAAGGATGCACGTATGATCCACGTCAGACGCCAGTTTGGCTTTCAGCGCAACTAGTATAATTCACAATACATCATCATAGGGAAGAGTCCAGGGTAATATGGTGGCTCTACGTTGACATCAATTGTTCGTCTCGATCGCTCAGCTCGATTTCGTCTTCAGACTCAGCAGCGCCGCGGGTTGCAACCACCCCACCTGGCGACGCCTCTGACTGCTCCTCCTCCGACTCTGCCCCTGGCTCTGCCTCCGATGATGGCGAAGCCTCGATGGCAAAGGGTTCGTCCCCAGGATTCTCTTCAGGTGAAGCGCCCCGCGCACGCTCCTCGTCCTCACGCCGCTTTTGCGCCCAATACTCATCTCGAAGCACGTAATCAAGCGTCGGGAAGCCCACGTAAGGGCTGTCATCACCATATTGGAAGATGGCCACAGGCACTGGCAGCGGCGGCTGTGCTGCTCGCCGGGCAACCATTTCCTGCTCCTGCGCGTTGCCCACATTAATGGGCGTCATCCCGATGCGCATTTGGCTGCGTCGACGGCGCAGCGCGTGCTGGCGGCACATGACGAAGCAGGCGAAGATACAGGAAGCAAAGAGCGTGGTGCCAGCAAGGCTCAGGCCGATGGTGAGAATGAACATGTTTTGGCCGACGTTCCCATCAGGTGCAGGCGGGCTGCTCACTGGCGGACTGGTGTCGTAAGTGGGCAGCGCCACCTGGCTGGTGACGCTCTGCACAGGCACGCCGAAACCTTGGAGGGCAGTCGCAATCTGACTGGCAAATGTGGTCGTGCCAAACAGGCCGCGCATAATCGCCACTGTCGCGTTGCTCCGGCAGTTCGCCTGGATGCCGATGACCAGGCTTGGTTGCGTGGAAGTCACGGCCGCAGGTTGCACTCCGAACAGGGGCCCGCCAGTCCAAAAGAGCGCCGACAGAGCGTATCGAGTCGAAAACACAGCCTGCAGGAGCGACAACGCGCTGCTTGCGCCTGCAGTATCCGAACCAAAGCCGGTGATGAACACCGAAACATCGATTGTGGGCGGTGCTGACGCCACGGCCGCGAGCCTGGCCCGACGAGGGAGGGTTGTGGCTTGGAGAGCTCTGCTGTGGCGTCGGCCGTACCACGTGGTGTTGTCCACAGACAGGAGAACCCGCGTAACGGGCAGAGTGCCCAAGTCAGTAGCGATAGCGGAGCGGAGATCGAACACGATGTTCCCAAAGCGAGTGCCATCCATGCCCAAATGAAGGATGGCTTCAGCACGAGAGTCGGACAGGGTGACGATGACGTCGGACACAAGCAGCGAGGAGTTGGTGGCGCCCTGGGAAATGGCAACCGACTGCACCGCTTGAGCGATGTACGCGCTGAGGGCCTGCGTGTACGACGTCAAGCCGTTGAGCTGCAACAACGTTGAGACCACAATCGAAGGCGGCGATGGCGGCCTGGGCGGGGGCGATACTACAGGTGGCGGTGGCGGCATCATAGGTGGTAGCGGCGGTGGCGGCGGTAATGGCGGCGGCGATGGCTGGGGAGGAGGAGGTGGGCCCAGGAGCATCGATGCGATGTACGCGTTTCCGAGGCCGTCCTGAGAAGTTGTCAGTGTGATGCCGCCGAACAGCGCATTGCCACCGCTGAACTCGCCGGCAGTGTAAATGGTGCCACCCATTTGTGAAAGACCGGCAACAATGTCGCGGCCAGCGGAAGCGAGAGAGGTCACATTGCCGTTGACATCCGCCCGGCCGTAGAAGGTGGACGAGTTGAACCGCAGGTCGGTCAACCCGACAGACGGAACAGGCCGCAAGAGCGAGGAGCCATTGACTGTGAGCGCAGACAGAGCAGCGTTGGCTGCCGTGCTCGTGTTACTCTTCCAGTTGCCACCAAAGACGACACCGCCATAGCCATCAGATGCCACCTTGGTCACATTCGCGCGTCCAGTGGCGTTGAGGAACAGCACCCAGGCTGGACGGCCGTCGCTCGTGAGCTTTGCGACGAACGTCTGCGCGCCGCTGCCGGTGGGCACATGCAGCATGCTACTATTGTTGCTGAAGTCCGGAGCGTCATCGGACGTCCAGACTGGGCTCAGCGGCCGATTTCCAGATGCAAACAACCGGAGTACGGTGCCTGGGGCGCAAGATCCGCTCACGAAGATGGCGCCGCTAGAAGCATCCATGTTGACGTCGTTCACGGTGTCTGGTCCAGAAGTGGAGACGGCGGTGACCCACTTGACGGTGCCGTTGGGACTCAGGCGCGCCGCAAACCCGTCCGTTGTACCCGCTGCGCCAGCGTTGCTCAGCTGGAACGCGCCGAAGGTGGCGAGCTGCGAAGCAAAGTAACCGCCTACAATGATGTCTCCAGTGCTTCCGTCCACAGTCACAGCAGCAGCCTTGTCGTCCGCGGAGCCTCCTAACAAGGTGAGCCACATCGCTTGCCCGGTGGTAGACGCAACACGCATGACCACAGCATCGCAGCCGCCCAATGAGAGGGTGGACGACGTGCCTGTGACAGCGACAGATGTGCCGGCTGGCGTGCCACAGGCAACATACCCCGCGGTGGCCAAGGTGCCGGATGCATCTGACGATGCCGCTCCCAGGAGGCAATCCTGTCCAGCCCTTGTGCCGCCAAGCATGCTCCCCCACAGCGTGTTGCCATACGAGTCGAATGCGAAGGTGAACACGTCCTGGTTGGGAGTCACTGCAGGCTGCGACATGCCCGGCTTGTAAGTGCTGCAACCAACCGCCACATACTGATTGCTGCCGACTATTGCGGCGCCGAATGCGCGCGTGTTGTCCCCAGCGCTCGCCAGTGGCAGTTGCCAGATCACGGAGCCGGTGGCAGCGTTGTAGCGAGACAGGAGCGCGACGTTGGTCAGCTGCGGAGCAGTGGGGTCCCGCTTTGGCCACGGAGTGGCTTCAGAGCTCGACACCTGCGCTGCCGTGCTGTCACCCAGACCGCAGTAATAAAACGTGTTCGTCACGCTGCAGTTGTACGCTGTGCCCACCGCGAAGACGGAGGGGCCAGTGGTGCTCCCTCCAGCCACACGTGTGTTGCTTGCTGCGGCCACGGCGGCGTACTGGGCGTTGGCGCCACCACTGGCGAGGAAGGTCACGGCCCAGTTGAAGGCGACCGCCCCAGCCTGCGGCGTCGCCAACGCCCGGTTGCCGCGTGCAGTGTGCGTACTGCTGTTAGGCACAGCGATGAAGCCGGAACCCAACGTGAGGTCGGCGGTGGCAGAAATCAACCAGAGGGCAGCAAGGTAGAACACCACACAGTGAACACGCCAGCTGCGGACGCAAAGCAGCTCGCTGCGCGCCA
>Ga0164296_1003616_pt1 | contig 14490 bp, 19 predicted proteins | sample GEODES057metaG_FD_113533 | JGI IMG/M metagenome (GOLD analysis project Ga0164296, IMG submission 113533) | Dystrophic lake water microbial communities from Trout Bog Lake, Wisconsin, USA - GEODES057 metaG | ecosystem: Environmental > Aquatic > Freshwater > Lake | place: USA: Trout Bog Lake... | reverse complement strand
TGCGCGAGTTGAACTGCGTCGTTGCCTCTCTCAGTAGGGGCACCACACGTGACGGCTCGGGCAACTGGGCAGTGGTGCTCATGGAGCCGAACTGCGCTTCGTAGCGGTCGCATATGTTGGCCACTAAGCGGAACGCGTCTGATTCTCCCACGTCTCGTGTGACGAAGCAGCCAACGCAGCATCCGTGGCGAGAGAGGAGGTAGCCAGCAGCGTCGCTGTGATGCCCAATGATTGAGAGTGAGTCCTTGGAATGTGCGAAAACCACGCAGCTGCATGCGACGCACTACGTTTTGGCACTTGGAGGACAGCGGTGACGGCCGTCGCAGGTGACTCCGAGCTGCATCGCCTTTGCAGCGACCCGCCAGTTCTCGTCAAAGGCCGAGTCCCCTGAGTGGGAGGCCCACACCGCTGATTGAGCACCAGTCCACACGAACACCGCGCTACCTGCTGCTTTCATCATGATGACTACTCGCAAGCCACTCGGCGCGCTGCTTGCAATGTGAAGTTCAAGACTTCGACAGTTCTCTCGGACGAGCAAAACGTAATGTACCCGGTTCATGTAGATGATCACAACATCACGGCAGGTCCTCGTTCGCGGCCTCGCTGCTGCAGATTCTGTGCGCTTGTCAGAGTGGTGGTTGTGGAGCTCACAGCATCGGTGGACAAGAGAAGCTGCCTCTCTACTTTATGCTCCGGCGCATCGCGTGGCAGGTAGTCCACGTGCACGAATGCGCGCTCCACCTCCTGCAGCTCCTCAATCTTGTGCTGCAGGGCCAAGGCAATGTCATGAGATTCAACGACGGTCATCTCGCCGGGCAACACGATCTCCATCTCCACGTTGAATCGGCTTCCGAAGTGGTACGCCCTCGTCACATCCACTGTCAGCTGCGGCGAGTGCTGCGTCGCAATTGCATTCACTTTGGCCACGAAGTCGTCAGGCGCAGTGTGCCCTGCCACTTTCTTCACCTGGTCTCCGATGACGGACACCCAGCGCGCGATGATGAGCACCGAGATGGCGATGGCCGTAGCGGGGTCAAGCCACCAGACGGAATGGTAGCGGCTCGCGATGGCGCCTGCAACAATGGCTGCTGAGTTGGACCACACATCATTGATGTGGTCCTCCGCTAACGCGCCCAGTGTGTCACTCGCCGTCACGCGCGCTGCAGCTCGACACACAATCCACAAAAACAGCTTGAAGGCGGTGCCAACGCTAAGAACAACAAACATGGCGGGGCCAAGGTCCAGAGTCGGTTTCTTACCGTGCACGCCATCCATCAAATCCACAATCTGAGAGCACACACACACTCCAACGTTCAGACGCTTGCAACGTCGTGTGGCAAAAACTTCTGTGCCGCCACAAAGGCTCTCTGCCCCGCACTCTTCACACAGCTTGGACGCACCGAAAACTGGATGACTTCGACAGCAGCCATGGACATGATCGTCGCGCAGCCGAGCACGCCCAGTGCCTCCAAGCGTGCACGACCGACCGGGTAGCGTGCGTCGTGGCGCTTTATGTGGCGGTCTGCAAGAGCAAGCACTCCTTGTGACGCCAAGTCCACTGCACAAGGCGTGCGGGACAGTGTGCGTGAGTTCTAGCGCAGGGAGTATCATACCGCGTGTTGGCAGCTCCGAGCCTGGTGGGCGTGCTATGCACAGCACAGGCGTGAGGGCCCCGGGGGTGGAGTTTGCAACACACACCCGCCGAGTCAGCTAAGCTGGCGAGCACCGCCTTGGAGTGGGAGACCACAAACGCCACGATTTTGGCGGCAAGGAGGAACCAGTTGACGAGCCAGGACGCGGTGACGGCTACTCTCTGGCTCTGAGCCAGGCGCTGCAGTGCCCTTTTCCAGGCGGCCTCTTCTTCTGGCGTCACACTATCCGACGCGCCCTCCTCCTCCTCAATCTCGTAGACGCTCTGCCTCGGCGACTGGTTATGCATCCCTTGCGGGACCTGCGAGGAGGCGGTTTCGCAGTCGCCTCGTGAGGTGGCGCTAAGTTAACGCTCTTCCGCATAGACGACGCCCGCTCTCCTTTACAATGGCGAGGATGACACACAGACAGCGCGGGCAACCTGGCCGTGTGCTGCCAGCGGCGTGCCGCCTGCTGCTTGCTCTCACCTTTCTGCTAGCAGTTGCTGTGCGGACCATCTCGGCAGACACAGACGGCCAAGAGCTGCCGAATTTCGCGTCCATGCGGGTGAAAGAGTTGAAGGTGTGTCCAGTGAGTAAGTGGTGGTCGTTCAGGTGACACTTGTTTGACAGAAGAAATTCGTTCAGGCACTGCTGGACCAGCGCGGTGTCACCTGCGAAGGCTGCGCGGAAAAGACGGAGCTCGTTGCACGCGTGAAGGAGACGTACCACATGCCAGTGCTGCCTGAAGCTGAAGCTGCCAAAAAGAGTGTGCCACCTGACGCGGAGGCGACCAAGGCGACGTCCAAAGACGACGTGATGGAGATGCTTAAGAACCTGAAGAGACCAGACGGCAGTGGCTTCCAGGTCTTTGGCAAGGATGACCTCGAGAAGCTTCGCAAAGAGATGGAGGCCAAGGGCGGGCCGATGAAGAACGGTGATCACAAGGAGTACAACACGGATCTGTGAATACATGACGCTCTTCATTATTGTGTCAATTCCACGGCATCATCAGGTGGCCTGCTTCGTAGTACATGGCTCCAGAACTCCATTATTCCCCGCATCTCGGTGTAGCTCCTCGGCATTGCATGCTCCTTGCCAGGCAGCACGAGAACATGCAGCCCGCACGTGGGCCTCGCGTGTCGCAGGATGGCCACAGTCTGGGCGACATCTTCCTCCGTTATGACATCGTCCAGAGTGCCACGACTTATGAGCACTGGCGTGTGTGGTCCAGCACAAGGCGTAATGTCTTCGTCACGACTGACTGTCAAAGCGGCAGACATCGCAACGCAGCTGCCCAGCACTTTGGGACCGCAATACCGGAGCGCAAGCTCAAGGGCAACCTGTTGCAGCAGCATTGGCGAATGTGTAAGCCTCCATTCAAGGGTCATCAGCTCACAGTAGGGGGCTGCGCCGCCGCACAGAGGCGTGGAAAGCAATGTGGCGCCCCCATCAATGCCGTGTTGCATCACGAAGCATACATTGGCAACATACAGATGGAGGCGCGTGCGACAGAATCTGGTCGCTGTGAGTTTCCGAAACACACCTGTCCTCCGTCGCTGAAGCCGCACAGATGTAGCTGCTTGTGCCGCCAGCCGTGCGCCACGAGTGCATCCACGACGGCAGTCAACTCAGTGACGCACTGCTGCAACAGCGCCGACTCGGCCTGCTCGTCGTCACCGTACCATGTGCGCCCGTTAGGCATGTCCGCACTCGGGAACGGCAGCGGGCCATTGAACACCAGGAGCGCCGTCTGCGGAAGCTTCAGCTTGCGTGCAAACGCGGCAAAGTTGGAAGCGCAGTCCCTGCGATGAGAAGAGCGCTGCGTTGTCAAAACCAGGCCTTGCAGTCACCAGTCGCTCAAGGGTTAACGCACCCGTGGCCGTGAAACAGCACGAGGATATTCTCGTCGACGCCATCGGCACTGCTCTCGTACATGAAGCCGTGTCTCAGTCGCGCAGGCAACGCAGTTGACTGCAACGCAGCACGTCCTCCCCGTGTATCTTGGTGTGGCATGTGCGGCGTCTCCTCAACTGGGCGCTGCGCGGAATCGGTCGGTTCGCGAAGCGCAGCTTGGGCAGGCATCACCTGCACTGCTGGTGGTGCGCTCAACAAGAAGGCGGGGCGGGGCGCATGGTCCCGAGCTTGATTCAATGCGCGAGCTGGCACAGTTTCATCCGGCGGCGGCGCACCGCCAGATAGCGCAGTGCTTGGCGGCGCAGCGGCACTCCGAGTAGACTCGACGGCGGGATGAGAGACCCGAAGTGGCCGACATGACGTGGCGGTCGGATTTCAACCTTCGCGTGTTAGTTGCGGGGCACACTGGTACGCATGGGTGAATGCTGAGATAGGAGAGCCAGCGATGAAAGCGGCGTCTGGTGTTGGCGAACCCCCAGACAATGTGCGTTCACACGTTGCTCTTTGCGACGGGCCGCTCTCACAACTTCCTGACACCCTGCATTGCTCCGCAGTGGCAGTCTGTCACTGGCCGCAAAGGCCGTGCTTCTGTGGCCACAGGCGAAACCAGACCACGAAGTCAACGCCCGACGGAAGAAAACTCTTGTCGCGCTGCGCCTGCCCCGCCTGCCGCTGCCGACATCAAAGAGGCACCGCAGCCTGCAGCTCCTGTGTTGCCCGAGACGGCAGCAAGTGCAGCAGCGAGTGTAGTTCCGCCACCGCCACGAGGAGCAGTGTTCCCGGCCAACAATAGCACAACGCAGCGTCTGCTGGACTCGCTTAGACGCGCTGCGGAGGCGGTAGAGACACACGTCGTTGCCACAGCAGACACACACGGCGCGAACATTGCGCATGCTTTGCTTCAGCACCACGCAGCAAGGCTTGCTGCTTGCGTTGGTGGCGGCAGCGGAAGCAGCCATGCGACAGCATTGCAGCCCACTAAGGCGATCGTCAGCTCGACGCGGTGGGCGGATGAGGTTGAGGCCGAGGATGCCGGCATGCCTATTCAGTCTTCAGCACAAGACTGTCCTCGCGATGATGCCGCTGTCCTACCGCCGGCAATCGATGGTCATGTCACACCTGAACCACCAATACTACGGCCACCGCCATGGACAACTGTGCGCGATTGGACCGCAGTTTTGGGGACAGTGTCCACTGAACCTACGCCACGCAGCAGCCGCAGTGATAGCAGCGGCGCCACCGGCGCCACCGGCAGTGGAGCATCTAGTCGCACTACACTCACCAAACGCTTGGATCCTGCACAAGTGCGGCGTGCGACGCAGGTGGTTGAGAAGCTTGCGAGACGGTCGTCTTTGCGCTCTGGCAACTCAGCTGACGAACGGGCAACACCTCTCATTGCGCGCTTAGCGCGTGCGCAGGAGAAGCGTGATGCACATTTGCGGACGGTTGTTCAGAAGGCGACGCAGGAGTCCCTTAAAGTTGGCGAGGTTGCGTTCATCGCTGGCCTGGAGGCGAGTAATCGGAAGCTCGCCTTCGAGGCCAAATTGCGGTCGTCGGAGAGTCGGCGGCAGAGTGTCATAGATGCCAGAAAAGCTGCCGCCGCCGCCGCCGCCAGTCAAGCTGTCGATGAGGCGACTTCCCGACGCCGCAAAGCAGAGGCTGAGCGCAATGCTCGACTGAGCGCATCTCTAGAGGCGAAGGAAGCGCAGGCTCAGGCATTAGCAGCTGAGCGAGCCGCAGAAGCAGAGCGCGTAGCGGAGGCTGCGGCAGCAGAGCGCGCTCGGCGTGAGGATCTCCGTGCTTTGGAAGCGGCGGCAGCTGCACGCAAGGCGGCGGCGATTGAAGAGCGCTTAGTCGAGGCAGCTAGTCGACGCAGCGCCCATTTGGCTGCGCGGTCAGCAGGCACCCTATCGCCACGAAGCAGTGACTGTGGTGGCGGTGTGTCTGCAACCTGGTCTGGCGCTCTAAGCCCACCTCGGCTGGGCACACACCCGCATGTGTGGAATCATGACGAGGGCGGCGCCGCTGAGCAGGCGGGAGATGATGGCCCACTCACTCTTGTGTTGCCTCCTAGAGCGCGATCATCTAGTCCACGCAGTGGAGATGAGTTGACTTCACCTCGCCGTGGTCGTGCATCCACAGCCGCCTCGTCACCAGGCATCATTGCCGGCGGCTTGTCAGCAGCGCTGGCTCTGGATTTTAACGCAGCCGAGCGCGCCGCTGCCGATGCTGCAGCCGCAGAGGCTGACGCGCAGCGCACAGCAAAGCGCATCAAGCGCCTGCGGTCTAAAATAGTGGCGCGCGTTCAGCCATGGCCATCGGAAAGCAGTAGCCAACAGTCAGGTGGACTGTCTGCGGCATCACACGCAACAGCGCTCAAAGCGATGACGAAACTTGCTGCCATGCTGGGCAAGCAACAAGGCACCGCTGTGGATGTAGCCACTGCGAACGAGTGCTTTCGCGTGGCCTCAGCAGATGCCTCGCCTTCACATGTTGCTCGACAGACGGGCTTCTTGACCGCATTAGCAGCCGCCGCTACGACCGCAGTAGGGACCTTATCCGCTGCGCCTCGCTCAGCTGAGCCGCTGGTGAAAGCATTGCTGGCAGCGACTGCAGCGCCGTCAAACATGGCAGCCCTTCTGTGCTCTGACGCGATGCTCTCGCTCGTTGACCCGCTGCTCAATCATATCACTGCAGAGGCGGCAGCAGCGCGCAGTCATCCTGGTTCTCGTGGCGTATCAGCGCCTACGGCAGCGGTGTGCGCTGCGCTCTGCCGACTCTTCGCGCGCGCGTTGACGCCACAGAAGCTGGCGCCGGACGACATACCTTCCGCGCTGGCAGAGGTCATCGCGAGTCAAGCTGAGGATCTTGCTGAGCTGCTCATCCACATGCGCGTGCTCCATTGCATCCGAGACATCATCTGCTTCGGTGACAAGCCCATCCCTGGCGAGGAGTTACCTGCGTTGTATAGTGCCGCTTTAGCGATGCTCAACGCGCTCATCGATCGAGTAGCACCACCTGTTGGCACTGCTGGTAGCGCCGCGGGTGCTGCACTCGTCACTGCGCTTCGCGATACCGCGTTTGCTGGCGTGTTCGCGTTCTTGGCGGACATCCTCTTGAAAGGACGTCGAGCGCGCACTTCCACCACCTCGGGTGGTCTTTCGCCAACAACAGGCTCGCCGCCCAGTGGAACATCGACCGCGATGTCACTTCGTGCGCTACCCAGCAATTTCGATGCTGTCGCCACAACTGCATTGCGGTGTGTTTCTTCCGCCGCAAGAGTGCAGCGCGATGCATGGCAAGCTATGGTTGGCAGTCCTGGTCTACGCGCAGAGGTCACTCTCGTCTCCTCCGCGGTATTGGGACATTGCGCTGCCGCAGGCAGCGCTGACGCGACGCTAACGTCTACTCGTGATGTTTTGCTTGATGAGGCTGTTCTGTTTCTTGGCTTGTTTGCAAGCAAGAGCGCCAACAATGCAGCCATCCTGCGATGGGGTCCGCCGCCAACGCTCTTACAGCGTCTTGTGGCGTTGCCCCTTCGATACTTCACCGATACCGCCTGCCGTCATGTGCTCTTACCCACGCTGCTGGCCGCTTGTGTCACCGGACCCGCCGACGATGGGCACAACCTGCAGGTCGTGGCACAAGATCTGGCGCTCAGTGCGTTGGAGGAGTACCTTGACGAGTTGGACGGGGCACAGAGTACTGTTCCGCAGGGACGATTTGCACCGTCTTCAAGGTTCGGGCACGACATGTGGGCGCACGCGAAGACACTGCTTGTGACAAAGCAACAGCGGCCGTAAATTGCGAATGCAGAGATGATCATCGTCCTACATTTGACTTTGCCTTCTTGATGCCAACAGCGCCCAGGAGACGTGTCCTCACATCGGCAGCTGGACGCGCCGTCTTAGCTGCGTTGTTTGGTCCCGGCAGACGGCCTTTACCATCGCCTCCGTTCTCCAGGCGCATCACCGGGTCCGTCCCCAACGTCTGCGTCACACCGTCAACCCAGGGCATCATTGGTCCCAGCGGCAACTGACTAATCGAGCACTTGAATTGCCTGGCTAGAGCCCCTCGCTCGTCCACCACCTGCGTCTCCACACCAGCCCGGCATTGCGAGGCGGTGCAGATGTGCGGCCGCCCTGTGGCAGCACAGACGAATACCTGGCGCCGCATAGGCTGGCCTCTCGCCCGCGGCTCCTTGGGGTCGCGCAGTGCAGACAGCTCGATCCATCGACAGGTGGTTGACCCACAGACGTGCCTCTCCAGCGCATGCCCAGACAGCAACTGCGCATTGCCGCCGCGCTGTGCACTCCTGCGCCACTGATTGGCCAAACACAGGATAGTCATTGTGCATCCCCGGTCATGCGCACAGCACACATCTGGCGCACAAGTGTGCACGCGCTTGTGTGCATCACACAGCACCGCCTTGCCTTCAGCTCGCACCGATGTCAAGCAATTCGGCCCACATTCATCGCCGCTAGCATCAAATGTGTACCCAGGATGCTGGCGCATCACATCCTGGTGCTTGCGTGCACCAGCAGCGTACCGAAACGCAGCCTCCAGTTGCGGGTCCGCTTCCAACGCAAGCGTCTTTGATGTTGACCTTGAGCCCCGGTTCCAGGAGGAGGGCGCGTCCTCTCGAGTCACGCGCTGGTGCAGCGCCTCTGGAGTCTCAGGAGCGCTGCCTGCTCCGTTGAGGTGGTGGTACGCAGAGGCAGCTCGTCGAAAGAGCGTTGCATCACCTCCCTTGTCTGGATGGTGTCTGCCCGCCTCACGCAAATACGCGCGGCGCACGTCAACAGGGGTAGCGCCAGCTCGCAGACCAAGGACTTGAAGGGCTGCTGTGTCGTTCATCGCCGTCGTGCTGTCTCAAAGCGACAGGCCTGACAGTAGTTTCTCGAGTTCGTCCGCTTCAGCAACAGAGCGCGAAGGGGTCTGCACCAACTCCAGGGCACGAGTGCACACCGCTATGCGGTGCTGTGCATACGCACTGTTTGGGGGCAACTTGGAGAGACGCTGCAGCTCGGCACGCAGAGCGGTGGCACGCTCCGTGTCTGGCATGCACACAGCTAGCACGTCTTCATCCTGAATGCATGAATTATGTGGGGCTTCAAGCTTGTCCCGAACCGAGACAGACGATGCGCAGAGCGCGGAGGAGAAGACAGTGACAGAACGCCGCGGTGCAATTCTCTGAGCGAGCAAGTATGGAGGAAACACGTCGTCTCTAATGCGGCACAGATGGCAGCTGCGATGGCGCAGCAGCAGCCCCACTTGGAGGTGCGGCTCCTCGAGTGACAGGGTCGAGTGCCGCTGACAATTTATCCAGGCCGCGACCGAGTGCGCTGCCCACCTTGGTCGTGATCTGATGCTTCGACTCCAGCTCCCGCGCGCTTGCAACAGCGCCCTGCGCCGCGGCCTTTGCTTTCTCGGCAATGCTGTACTTGGTGTTCAGCTCTGTCGCTTTCGCTGCGGCAGCGCGGGCGGCAGCAGCTGCGCGGCCCGTGATATTATGTTGCTCATCAAAATCTGGGCCGCAGAATGCGTCAGAACAAAACGCATCGCGGACAGAGAACACAACAGGAAACAACGCACTCTTGGCTGCAGAGACCGCGTCGATGGCTTGACGCCCTGCTGTGCGCGCCACCTCGCCCACCTCGTCGCTACGAGTGGCTGCGTACGCGGCGCCAGCTGCTGCGGCAACTGCCTGCGAACGAGACGTAGGCACTCAGTGAGCTCGTGCGCCCGAGGCTCGATGTGTGTGTGGGGGGCTCAGCCACCGTGCGCAGCGCGTCCTCTGTGTGGATGCTTATGCACGTGTACACCAACAGAGACGTACCCCGACTGGGCCCAAGAGGAGCAAGCCAGCCGCCCCGCCCAGGGCCGCTGCACCGCCCATGACTGTCGCGCCACCAGCTTGCTTCACGGCCGCGGTGCTGCTCTGCGCAACCTTGGCGCCAACCTGCGCCGCTTGAGCCATAGTTGCCATCTGCTGCGCTTGCGCCTGGCAAAGACGGGCGTGTAAAGAGTGAGGACGGACCAGAGTGTGGGCGCCAACACAAAGGCAACCACACGTACCGGGCCCTGCAGCGCCTGTGCACGGGCGCGATACTCCGCCGCTTTCGCACGGATGGCTGGTCGTGTAGAAGCGAAGTTCCGCGTTGTGTGTGGAGCGGCCGCAAGAGGGCGAAGAACACACAGACCACAGTGTTTTTGGTTCGTGTCAGAGCCATAGCGCACAACGGGCACCCAACGCAGAACCACACCACGTGCCTGTCACCTCTTCCGCCGTGCGACTGCTGCCTGCGCCAGCAGCGAACGCTTCCAGCTCCGTGGCAGCCTGGGTGTACAGCGAAAAAGCAGTTGCGTAGTCGTGTGCCATGTCCGCCTCAACGGCGCGACGTGCCACCTCCAATGTAGACTCCATCTCTGACTGCTGATTGACTGACTCTGCGACGGGAGGCTGCAGGTGAGGAACCCCTGACGTGGCCCAACTCGACTGTCATACGTTCCGTTTGACTAGCACCGCGCGCGTGCTTTACACAGTCACAGTCTTACAAGAATATCATCCGAGACCTGCAGCTCGCTTGAGGCGGGACGCGTCGCTGACATCGCAGGCGGGGCCATCCGTGTAAGGCTCCTCGATGGCAACAGCCTCTGCCAGAGGGGCCCCATTGCCCTCCCCGTGGGGCCGGAAATTCGCAAGTAGGTGGCCGTGGTGGTGCGCAAGCGCGCTGACTGCAGTGAGCCAGATAAGGCAGCATGAAGTGTGCGCGAATGCCAGGATGTGGAACGCCCGCGACAAACTGCCAAAGGCAACAACTATCGCCTGCTGGAAAATGGATCCGCCTGCTTTGCCCATCTGCGTCGCCATGACATCCACGGCAGCTTTGCCTTGTGTCTTGACCTCGGGCGAGCTGCTCAGGTAAATCACCTCCTCTGCGGGCTTGAACAAGCTGAACTTGGCCGCCTTCTCAAACACGTACACCGCCGCGCCGCCAGCCACCAGGATCTGGAGTGCCGTCATAGGCGACAGCCCCAGCGACGCAGCCATGCCGTTTCCCGCAGCGATGGACAGGCCGAAGAAAAGCCAGCCGAGGACGACCATGGCATACGGCGTGACCGATGCCGCCCCCGTCCAGCCCAGTCGGCGGAACAGGGCTGGCGCGGCGAGCATGGCGAGGAAGGTGGCTACTGCGCTTGCGGTTGCGACGTCACCCATGAACGCGCAATACAGCGACGGCTCCGGGTACAGCTGCCGGAGCTGGGTCTTCCAAGCTACTTGGAACACGTTGCTGCTGAGACCTTGAGCCACGGACATGGCCGCCAAGCACAGGATCTGCGGACTCGATGCCAGCGCCTTGAACGCATCACGGGTGCGCATGCGCGGCTTCTTACCCGCAGGCACAGCATCTGCTGCAGGCGGCCCAGCCTCCAGCGCAAGGGCCTCTGCCTTCCACGTATCTGAAGACCGTACAATGACCGCATGCAGCGCAAATATTGCAGCGCCGGCGACAAAGACGGAGAGCATGAGGAGACGCAGCTGCAGCGCCCACGCAGTCTCCGCGGCGGCCTGGTGAGCTGCCGCCGACGCGTAGGTCACCGCCGGCAAACCAGCGCCTGAGAGCGCTTTCAGCACTCGTCCCGCCACCGCCTGCGCCACATTCGCGCCGAGGCCGAAGAGTGGGTACAGGACTATGGCTTCCTGCTCCAGCGTGATGTCGTTCGCGAGGCCCCAGAAGAGAAGGGACAGCACTACGTCTCCCCACAATTCCGAGAAGCAGTAGAAGAGCGTGTACGTCCAGTTATGGAGCACGGCGACGCCACCATGCAAGCCGACGGGGAGGACAGTCATCAGCGCTGCAGTCAGCTCGGTCGGGGCCAGGGCGTGGCGCATAGGGAACAAGACATAGGTGAACACTGCATAGAAGCCTAGGAACAGCGCCAGCGTTGCGTTGAACAGCGTCCGGCGCGGCAGACGAGTGGACAGTGTGCTGAAGGCGAGCACGAAGAGGATGCTGGCCGGGAGGACCGCCCAGACGGTGAGAAAAGGGATCTGTTCCGCCCCTCCCAAAGCAGTCACCGTCAGCGTGTCTTTCAACGAGTCCAGCAGCGCGTTGTTGTACGCCATGAAGAAGAAGAGGGAGCCCATGAGAAAGAGCTTCTTCCACAGCCCGTCCAGCGGGCGTAACAGACCGCTCAACCCAGACGCAGGACCAGGCTCGGCGGCCGAGGACAGGGCTGCCGCGCCTTGAGGACGCGCCGCGGACGCGCACACCACACCTGTGTCACGCGTCCAGTTGCGACGTGCCAGTGCGTGTGACTGCGACACAGGCTGCGGCTGCGCTATGCGCCGTAGAGTAGATAGAGCAGTTTGTGGTGTGCATGTCTGTGCAGGCACCGCGAACAGGGCGTGACAGGCAGAAGAACCACGTAGGCTACGGGCAGTATGCGCAGCGCGACGCGACAGGAGGCGCGCGTGTGCGTGCGCCGGTGGCGCTGAAGGCGTGCTGCTCATGTTCCTCTCACAGCAACACACTTTTCAAGTCGCCCGCATGTCGACACGAAGAGCCGACGGCGTGGCAGAGCCCGGGGATACGAACGCGTGTACTGCGCACAGATGGGGCTGACGAGGGGGCGGCGTTAGTGTTTGGACTCAACTACGTCATCGCTGGCGTCAAGAGGTCGCTTCTTGCGCCGCCTGAATGTTCGCCCAAAGCGGGTCCTTCTCCCCCAGCCGTATGGTGATGTTCGATCTGGCGTAGAACTCGCCGTCTTGCGCCAGATTGTCGATCACATCGTCCAGAAGATGGGCCCTCTCAATATGACACCCGCTGCCCATGTCTGTGGTGAGCGAAGTGAAATGCACATGGAGGTGGTAGAATTGCGGCGGGTAGTGGAAGAAGGCGCGGATCTGGTGATGTGGTACGCCGTACGATGACTCGATGACAGACAGCCCCTGCTCTCGCATCGCTCGAAGCAGCGGCAAGTGGCGTGCTCGCAGATCGCGTATGCTGGCAATGCGAGTACGAACGAGGCCCAGGCAGTAAAGATCCTTCACGCTCGCATGGTGCTTCCAGGTGGAGCGGTCTGTGCTTGTTGGATGGCTCGTCCATTTCGGGTCCGTGTTTAGCAAGAAACCGTCATCGCCAGGTACATCCAGCAGGAGTCGGTCCACCTCCTTCTCTTTGGCCAGCACATTTGAGATCCACGCGAGGTTTGAGGCTGGAATTGCCGCAATGCGCGGCACGTGGGCTGCTGCATACAACTCTGGCGTCTCCCGCACCAGATAGTTCGTCTGCGAGCTGCTCTTGATGATAAGCTTCTCCAGCAGCTTGTCAGCGTCTGTGCAAACATACAGTGTGAGCGCACTGACAGGACTGAAAGGCGCAAGAAGACAGGCCTCTTACCTGGCACTACGTGCGGCGAGATGACCTCTATATTCAGTGAAGGCAGCTCTGTGTCTCGACCGTGGTAGTAGCCGTACTCTGCGCCACTGTAAGGCATGCGCAGCTCGACGGCGGTGCCGTGGAGCAGGCGCTCCAGGGAGGGTCCGTTGCCAGGCAGCGGCAGTCGCTTCAGCCTGACGAGGACCTTCACTTCTGGTTGTGACGGGAAGTGGCCAAGCACTGCAGGGGTTGAAGTTTAAGTGTCCCCCATGCGTCGACGCGCAGGACAGGACGCACCAACAACAAAGCCTCCTGGCTCAGTTCCCTCGTTCAGCACGCGCTCGATCACGTATCCGGCCAGGCTTGAAAGCCGGTCAGGCAGAAGCGGCACCGCATCCGCCACGGATCCGGCGGTCATACTCTTCCCCGGGGAGGGCTTCTTCTTGGTCCGGGTGACGTCGCGACCAGATCTCTCTCTCTCGCCGAGTCCGCCGTCCCCAAGCAAACCAGCAGCAGGTGCGTCGTCCCAGCTGGTTCGGTAGGGGAGGCTGGCGGTGCCGTCGCGCGCGTCGCTATTACGGATCGGCACAGTTGGCGCCGAGTAAAAAGCAAGTGCTTGCTCGACGCCCGCCCGCACGCTCGCGCTTGCTCTTTCCTGCCGCACTTCATCCCCAGCGGTGTTTGGGACTCGCGCGTTGCGTCGCAAGCCTATCAGCGCGCTGGCTGCGGAGTTACGTACTATGTGCCGTACCAACTGCAAGCACCCATGAGGTTTTGTCTACCTCCGTCCCACACAGCTGATGTACGCGCACAACAGGTGAAAGCGATGGCCTCCATCAAGGACCTGATGAAAGACCCTGCCCAGGCGAAGGAGGCGTTCGTGAGCGCTGTCCGCTCCGCCGTTGACAAGGAAGCAGACGACAGCAAGTCAGCCGTCGTCGTCGAGCAGTGGCTGTCCTCCGGCGCCAAGCTGGAGTGGCTGTCTGGTGCGACAGGCAACTACAACTTTTCGCTGCCGGTGCAAGCGGCGTTCAACGGCAAGCTGCGCGTGCTGAAGGCGATGGTGAAGGCCAAGGGCAAGGATGCTGTGCCTGGCCTGGACCTGGACAAGCCGACTGGCTGGAACGACTTCACCAGCCTCACTGCAGTCATCGTGCGTGACGGTGAGGGCTGGCGCAATTTCACGTGCTCGTGGGCAGCCGAGGCGGTGGGGCTCCTTCTGGACATGGGTGCAAGGTTCGTCGACGTTTCTTCTTCCACCAGGGGATGCGCTTTCATCCCATCTGACTACCCATCCGGATGGCTACGCTCTCCAACACAGCATCGAGAAGCAGCAGCCGTGCAAGCAGAGCCAGTCGGATGCACCGATGATCCCGCTCACTCCCCTGCAGGTGGCGGCCAAGTACGCCAAGCCGGACATCTGTGAGGTGCTCGTCAAGCGTGGCGCCAACAAGGAGGGCGCTGTAAAGGCTGCTGTGGCTTCCTGGATGAACAAGGGCCAGGGCAGCGCCTCCATGGCGCCTAACGGCTCCCAGATCCCGGCGACAATCAGCAAG
>Ga0164296_1003614_pt1 | contig 14495 bp, 12 predicted proteins | sample GEODES057metaG_FD_113533 | JGI IMG/M metagenome (GOLD analysis project Ga0164296, IMG submission 113533) | Dystrophic lake water microbial communities from Trout Bog Lake, Wisconsin, USA - GEODES057 metaG | ecosystem: Environmental > Aquatic > Freshwater > Lake | place: USA: Trout Bog Lake... | reverse complement strand
CGAGCGCGGAGATACAGTCCCTGTTCGCTCGCTTCAGAGCACTTGACCGACGACACAAGGGCTATGTGTCTGGGGAGGAGCTACTGAACGTGCCGGAGCTGGCCATCAACCCACTGGCGCAGCGCATGGTCCAAGTTTTCGGGAACTGCAACTTCAAGGACTTTGTGCGCCTGCTCAGCGCATTCAGCAGTCGTGCAAGTCAGGCGGAGCAGCTGCGTTTCCTGTTTGAGCTGTGCGACGTTGACGAGGATGGAGAGGTGTCGCGCACAGACCTCCTGACGGTGTTGCGCACCCGCGCTGGAGCGCAGCTGACAGACGCGCAGACGGTGGAGCTTGTGGACAGGGCCATGGAAGAGGTGGCACCAGGCAAGTGCGGCGAGCGAGCGCTCAGCTTTGACCAGTTCTGTAAAGAGTTTGCTGGATATGACAGGCCTGGTGGCGCGGTGCTGCGGGTCAAAGTGCCGCCAACGGACTAGCAAGCGCATCGAGTTGGAATGGATCGAATTCGACATCGCATGGCGCTGTTCTGGCCGTCAAAAGGGCGGCGACAGTTGGTCTTCACTTGCTAATGCCTGCATCACGTACGCCTGAATTGCGCGTGTCACCGGCCCCGGCGCTTCTTGGAAGTGGAGCTCCGGTCTAGTGCACGGCGGCAGCCAGCGAATGAGGCGTATGGGCTGCAGAAGCCGCACAGCGTTACACAGAAAGGCCTCCGTCCAGCGCACATCCCCTTTACCATCAGGCGGCGCCACAGGTGCAGCTTCTATGATGGTGTATCCCAAATCGTGGCACGCGGCTAGGACTGCGATGCGGATGATGCCAGGCAGAGCCCCTTCTGCAACACTTGCGGTTTGCACCACCACTCGTGTCTGTGCGTCATCGATGCCGTGTGTGGCCACGATAAACAGGTTGTTGACGAGGCCCTCCAGCAGCGGCGCACTTGCACTCGAGCTGGCCTCCTCGTCACAGGCCAAAGGCGCAGTTGTGATGACCTCCGTGCAATCTGGCGGGCATAGCGCACTCATCTCCTGTCGCTGCGCAAGCCACGCGCTGGACTTTGCGCCAAATGGACCCGGTCTGCGCTGATGCGCAACAGCGACAGCGACGGAGGCTGGCATGCCAGCTGCGGCCACTACTGCCAGAGGCGACACATGAACCGTCGGAATGACATCGTGCCGCGCTGAGTCTCGAGTGATGTGTATGACGACCAGCAGTTCCGAGTCGCGACTCGTGTCGCCGCTGCTAGCTTGCACCTCGTTGGCCAGTCTCAAAGCCAAGGCCACACTTGGAGACACGCGGGCGCTGAGCTGGTCCGCATTCACTTGCTCTCCCGGCACAACATCAGTGTCGTGTGTAGACAAGACGTTCAGCGAGTCCGCCAAGCGCTGCAAGTGCGCCCTGTGGAGTGAACAAGAGCAAGCACGAGGCTACAGTCAGCCACCGCGTGCGGGACTCGCGCACGTTGCGCCACACTAGAGCTGACGCACCGCCAGAAGGTCACGCACTTGCGCTGCCAAGTCCTCGCAGAGGTATACACGCCGAGGGGCAATGTCTTGAGCAGAGCTGCAGGTGTGGCTGGAACAGGCCCCTCAGCCTGGCGGCCATCGATGACAACCACAGCCGCCAGCGCAGCTACTTGATGATCAGCGGTGCACAATGCAGCTTCGAATGCGGTCAACTTCTACTGCTCGCACTTTTCGTCGCGCATTCCGAACTGTCACAAACTGCCTCTCCGCCATACAGTGTGTCTGCACCATTGTTCGCTTTGTGTGCGACCGCTGCTGTCTGAGTGGCGCTACCCTCGTCCGTTTGTCCGTCGACAAAGAGAGCGTTCCTTGGAGTCTTGTGCAGCCAGCTGTGCGGAGCCCTGACAAAGCAGCGAGCAGTCAACACAGAGCTTCGGCACCATGAGTATCATGTCGTATAACGGCGCGAGCATCATCGGTGCGCCTCGCGCTGCTTCGACAACCTGTGCCTTCCACAACCTGTGCCACTTTACTTGTGCTCTCAGTGGTGGATCTGACAGAGCGCACTGCTCCACCGTGCGACAGCCATGACTGGCGATGGTTGCGTCGCCATCGCGAGCGACCTGCGGTTCGGCGTGCAGAACCAGACAAACGCGTGCGACATGCCTAAGGTCTTCAAGGTTCACGACCAGCTGTTCGTGGGACTCGCAGGACTCGCGTCAGACATGCAGACACTGTGCGTTCATCTCCCCTCGCAACTGCAGCTGTCACACCCAGAGGGGAGGTGGAGACGGGCACACCACGACCCGACGAGACCTAACAGCGCCCTCTCTGCCACACACGCCCTGTCCAGACACGCCCACTTCAAGTTCCGGCACAACCTGTACAAGCTCCGCGAGGAGCGGGATATGAAGCCCAGCACGTTCGCGCACTTCGTGTCTGCGCTGCTCTACGAGAAGCGGTGCGTGTCCCACCTTCTACACGCCTCCTTCCGTCTTCCCGCTCACGCGTGCGTATGCATCTCCAGCTTCGGGCCCTGGTTCTGTGAGCCGGTCATAGCTGGACTGGAGCCAGACGGCAAGCCGTTCGTGACGGGCATGGACTTGCTGGGGGCACTGTGCGTCTCTCTTTGCTCGTTGTATGCTCCTGCGGGCGCCCCCATCTCACACGTGCTTGCCCCACCAGTGCGCCTGCTGAGGATTTCGTTGTGAGCGGCAATAATACGGATGCGCTGCTGGGTGTGTGCGAGTCCATGTACCGGCCGGGTCTGCAGCCGGAGGAGCTGTTCGAGACCATCAGCCAGTGCCTGCTGAGCGCAGTCAACCGCGACTGCCTCAGCGGCTGGGGAGGGGTGGTGCACGTGATCACCAAGACAGAGATCATCACGCGCACGCTGCGTGGACGGATGGATTGAGTTGATGATTTAGATCAACGCTCATGTGGTCCTGCGAATTCCGTCTGGCGAAGCAGCTCATTGAGAAGCTCCTCCTCGCATGTTATGTGTTTCCCCCGCGTCTGGAGTCGTCGACGTCGACCCCGAGCTTTTGGCTTTGCCCCAGCACTCTCAAGGCGAGCCATGCGCCCAGCGAATGCCACGGTCTGCATCACGCCCTCTCCTGCGGCCAGCATGCCTCGCAGCGAGCTCGCCAGCTGAGCCACCAAGTCACGCGCATTCTCCAGGCGAGCCAGCGGGCGCTCAAGGGTGTCGACTGACACCGCCACTGGCGGCGGGGGCGATGCCGTGTCCATGCCAGCCGGCAGATGCGGAGTCACCTCGAGGCGCGCCAAGCGCACGGCAAGGGCAGTGATGCAATCGCCGCACAGCTCTGCGGTGCCTGCTCCACCGCCCAGCTGGCTGCGTGGCTGTCCTCCATCTGCACCGCTCTCTGCACTGGACGCATCGTGACGCATCTCCGGGGGCAGCAGCGACTCGTCATCCATGGCGGATTGGATGCTTGGGGGACGCACACGGCGTGGTCCAGTGCACGTCACAACCACTGGGTAGCGCATCGCCGCAGCATCGGACAGGCGCGCGCTCATGTCTGCAAGCCCTGCTAGCAGCGCCACTTGGCGGCGCAGATGCTCGCGAGTACTCGGCTCAGCAGTCGCCACGAGAGCTTCGTGTGGTTTGCTCACCATGGGGACATCCTCCGGCTCCGTAATCGGCGGCGGGGGCATCTCTTCTTCCGCAATCGGCGCCTCTTGTGGTTCCTCTGCTCCGCCCTGGACTGGCGGCGGCTCCGCCACATCGGGTGCCCGACCCTGAGAAGCACCACCGTCGTCCTGCTCCCCTGGCTCCTCCGCTGCAAGGCCCAGATCTGCCAGCCGGCGTGCACGCTTGGCCACCTTGATAGCTCGCTGCTCAGCCTCTCGACTTTCCTGAGCAGCAGCTGCAATCGATGCCAGTGCCGTAGAGTGGGCGTCAGCCGCAGCGTGCAGCTTCAGCACCGTTGCATCCAGCACTGCCCGCGCCACCGCGACGCATAACGTGCCATGCACATCATGGTTGTTGGCCACGTGCCGCCAGGCGTGCAGCTCATCATCCCGCTCCGTGGAGTCAACCAGGTGTCTGCCGCCGTTGGATTGCTTGCCGTGCACAGGCAGGCTGTACACCTGCAGGCGAGCCACTGCGGCGCGCATGTCCCCCTCACAAGCAGACAAGATGCTGTCTGCAAGCTGGGGATCGCATTGCCGGCCCTCGGCTAAAGCCATAAGTGAGAGATGAACCACCGCTGCATCCCAGTCAGGGCCCCATGCGGGTCGACCGACAGCATGGTGCCGCGTCAGTGCTGTCGGCAAGGCGTGAAGCACAGCGCTCGCATCGTTCACGGTGAGCACCAGCGGCCGTTTGGCGCCAGTGGTCAGCTGCGCCATGGCGGCCGCGAAGCCGCGGTCTTGTGCCCACAGGAGATCTGCCTCATCAAACAGAATGATGCTCTGCTGCTTGTCAACAGTGACAAACGCTGCTTGGGGCGCCACCGCCTCCACATCGTCATCACTGCTGCTGTTATCGTCTAGCACGCGCGCACGGCGACCCGGCTTTGCGCCACCTGGCTTGCGCTGCGCGCCTTTGGCGGTGTGAATGGCGCCTGTCAGCGTAAGAGGAGCCATGCTTGCGACGGTCTGCTGCTGCACGCGACGAGACTGCGTTGCCTCTCCAAAGCGCGACAGCACGTCTGCACCGGCGCGCGGTGCATTCGCACCAACCTCGATGATGGTGAAGCCCAGTTCGGCGGCCACGGCGTAGACGCCTGCGGTTTTGCCGCATCCGGGTGGGCCGGAGAGCACAAAGGCTGGGTGTGGCATACGCGCACGCGCTCTGTTGCCATCCTCCTCTTCCTCCTCGTCTTCCTCGCCATCATCGATGAAATCATCTGATGATTCGCCCACAAAGTCGCCGTAATCAGCAGGGCGCCGCCGCTTGGACGCACGCCCAGGGGGCTGGGGGCTCATCGACTCTGGCGGCGACTCGTCTGCGTCCTCCTCATCCAAGTCTCCAGCGCCTTGTCCATCACCAGATGCGGCTGCCTTCCACGCGGCGAGCCACTGGTGGAGGGCAGAAACACCCCCACCAGAGCACAGAACCCCGTCTGCGCACTGCGGCGCATAGCGGGAGCACCACAGCGCATTCGCGCTACCGCCGTCATCACACTGCGCGCCACGCTGCTGTGTCAGCGAAGCCAGCTTGTCTTGGAGGGCCTGCAGGCGCTGCTCTTTTGTGGGTGGCTGAGAAATGCAAAGTGCATCATCGTCGTCGTCGTCAACCATGCCCATGGCGGTGGTGTCTGTGGCGACGACGGCAGGTGCATGGCGTTGCAAGTACGCATCCAGGGCTTCCAGCGCGATGGCGGCATCCACCACGGCCGTCTGGTGTTCACCGTCAGGTGTAGCAGGAGAGTCTTCCTCCGCTGGCGCCGGCGGCGCAAGCAATCCTGTCCAGTGGCCATCAGCGGCATGCACCTGCTCCTGCAATGCGTCTGCTTCACAAAGCATGCCCGGTGGCCACATCGGCGATGCTACTCCGGGGACAGGCTGTGGTGGTAATCCCACATGCACGGGCATCCATGGCGGCGGCATAGGCGCTGCCCAGGCCACATTCTGCTGCGCTGCCGCATCACCGTTCGCGGGCTGTGCATCGCCGCTGGCAGGTGCAAGTGCTGCTGGACGGGCATTCAGTGCAAAGAATTGGTGCACCGACCGCCCCTGGTTCCACGTCTGGTCCTTCTGCCGCGCCTCAGCCCGGTCACGGCGAAGTGCCGCAACCGCATCTTCCCGCGCACGCGCAGCTGCAGCAGCAGCCTCCTGCGCAGCGGCGGCTTCCTTCTGCTCTTTGGTCATTCGCTGCTTCTGTTTCTTCTCTGCTGGCTTCAGGAAAAACGCCGTCGTGTCTCCACCGTCATTGCCGGCTGCGCTGCGAGTTGCGCGGCGTTTGGTGGGAGGACCATCCTCCTCTTCATGCGCCGCCTCTTCGATCACATCAGCAGCAGCTCCGCCGCCATCACTGTCGGAGTCTATCACCACGATTCGGTTCTGATTCGCGCGACTACTGCGACGACGAAGAGGCGGAGAATCCGAATCCGGCTCATCAGCGACCACCTCAGGCTCGACAGGCTCTGCGACAGCCTGCAACTGTGGTGCGTCTACGAAAACGACGTCCTCGTCCACAGGCGGTGGTGGAGACAGGACTAACACTTCCTCCGGCGACGGTTGCTGCTGTGGCGCAGCGACGTTGGGGTCGCTATTGGTCACCGGAAGCAAGAAGGCGAGCAAGCCCGGGCCACCAGGAGCTGGCTTTGCAGCGTTTGCAGGTGTACGCTGCCCGCTTGCAGGGACAGCTCTGCAAAGCGGCACAGAGCGCGTGTCCGCACGCAGTGTCGCCGATATGCACACGAGAGTCAGTGATGTATTGCTGGAAAGGCGTGCGTGCGCCAAGCGGGGCAGGGCGCAAGGCAGCGCACTTGTTAAGTTTGGTGCTCTTCTTCGCTGCCTTCTCCAGTTCAGGCGGCGGCGGCTTCAGCCAGCAGGATGGTGCAGCGACTAATGAAGCCGGCTGCGGCACCTCTGACTCGAGTCCGTCACTCATCTCGGACAAGACTTCCGAGCGGCGGGAAGACTCTAGCGCGAAACTGGCGGAGAATGACGCGGCGTGGCGACCTTCGCGCCGCTGACGCGTTCCCCGTCTTCCATGATTCTGGTGTATGCGGTGCTGAGACAGCAATGGGGCCGGCGAAGAAGGCGAGCAGAGCACTTGCTGCATACGTCAGTGTCCCGAAGCCCCCCGTCGAGAGACCTCTCTCCGGCGCGACTAGGATCTTGTAGCCACCACATATCCACTAGCGTCGCAGAGTCGCCGCCATGCGGTGGGGAGACAGCCTCGAAGATGACACTGCCGAGCCGATGGAGGTGCAGCAGCAGGCGCTGCCAGAGACGCAGGTGCGACGCGGTGCAGCGCACGTATGCGGGGGAAACAGTGCTGCCGGTTGCTGGTGGAGACACGCAGCGTGCTTGCAGCCCGGTCTGCCGGGGGCCGGGAGGAGATCATCAACCCTAAGAAGAGCTCGCTTTGCGCGCTCGCAACAACACAAACAGCCTCGGCAGTGCCACTGGCAGTGCATATGCCTCGCTCGCGCTCTGGCTAATGCAGCGCGTGGCTTGGGAACGCGTGGCAGACTGTCTCCTGGGTGTTTCAACGCCCAAGCCCTGCCGGCGGCCTGACACCTCCCTGCACTCTCTCTCTCTCTGTGCAGGTGATTGGGCCTGACAAGCACGGCATCAAGACAGTCATCGAGTACAAGATTAAGGAGGACGGCAGCAAGGCACGCCGCTCGTTGGGAGGCTCACATATGCTGCCTGTGCTCACAACGCTCTCTTCCTGCCGGTCGCGCTGCCACTCACAGGTGAAGGTGACCAAGAAGATCCGCGTGCAGAAGGTGACCAAGAGGGTGAACAAAGTTGTTCTGGAGCGCCGCGCGTGGAAGAAGTTTGGGGGGAGTGCTTCACTCAAGCCTGGGGAGAGCGACCCGGGAATCACCGCTGTGAGCGTGGAGGAGATTTACCTGGAGCGCGTGACCCTGAGCAAGGGCGCCAAGGCTGACGCTGAGAAAGCTGCCGCATCGGCAGACCCGCTGGCAAGCCTGGCGAGCCAGAACACAAGCCTGCTGGTGTGCCGCATCTGCGGCAAGAAGGGCGACCACTGGACCAGCAAGTGCCCGTACAAGGACCTCGCTGCCAGCCGCGGCCTCACCGTGGGCGAGAAATTCGAGGACACAGCCCCTGGTGGGCCGGGGGGCGCTGGCGGCGCAGCGGGGGCACCAGGCGCGGACAAGCGCGCGGGCGGCTACGTGCCGCCAAGCATGCGTGCCGGCGCGACTGCGGGAACAGCTGCAGGGGACAGCATGCGGCGGCCACGCGACGAGAACAGCGTGCGCGTGACCAACCTGTCGGAGGACACCCGGGAGGCGGACTTGCAGGAGCTGTTCCGGCCCTTCGGTCCCTTGACACGCGTCTACGTGGCCGTGAACCGCGACACGGGCGAGTCTCGTGGATTTGCGTTTGTCAACTTCGTTCATCGCGACGACGCGCAGCGCGCCATCAACAAGCTGAATGGCTACGGGTACGACAACCTCATCTTGAGAGTGGAGTGGGCCACCGCCAGGGAGGATGAGGCGCCGCGGAAGGGTGGACGTTGATCGATATATACCCTTCTATCGATGCCGGTGTCCGCTCTTCGCACGGTCTATTGCAAGCTGCGACCCCCCACATAGCTAGAGCATTAGTGCTGTGCTGTCGTCCGTGTGTCTCGAGCTGTTGCGAATGTTGGGCATCACCGACGCTGATGCCCCTCTTCAGCAGCAACATTGGTGGGACAGGGCGCAAGACGACCCGAAGCTGCAGGCGCGTGGCAACACGGCGGGGCGGAGTGTTGCTTGAATCCCGTGCGCGTGTGTCCTCACAACACACTCGACTCTGTGTTTGCCCTTTCGCTCGCGCGCGTGCAGGACCACATATATGACGCGCTCGCGTCCGCATACGGCGTCGTCGCCCTTGTAGCACTGGTGAGTCGCCCCACCCGCAGGCGAGCGTCGCAGCGCAGCGCCGCTCAGGTGGTGCCTACACCATCGGAAGAGCACAACCACATGCACCGTGCGACAGCGCGCGGCGCGCGTGTTCCCCCCCGTGTCATTGACTCTGCCCCGCCGTGTGGCGTGTGGCCACCCATTGCAGGTGCAGTTGGGTCGCATCCAGCACCGCGTTCCAGAGTACGGGTGGACCACCCAGAAAGTGTTCCACCTCCTCAACTTCCTCTGCGCCGGCCTCCGCGCCGCCGTGTTCGCGTGTCGCCAGGAGGTGGATGCTCTCCGACCCGCGGTGTGGCGCCACGTGCTCCTCGACCTGCCGGGCCTGCTCTTCTTCACAACCTATGCGCTGCTCGTCCTCTTCTGGGCGGAAATCTACCACCAGGCGAGGTCGCTGCCCACAGCGCCGCTGCGGCCTGCGTTCGCTGGCGCCAACATCGCGGTATACACAGTCCAGGCACTCGTGTGGCTCGTGTTTGCACTCAAGGGCGAGGGCCATGCTGTGTCTCAGGCATCCGCGCTCTTCCTGGCGCTTGTCAACCTCACTGCAGCAGCTGGCTTCGTCGTATACGGACGGCGCCTGTTCCTCATGCTGCGCCGCTTCCCCATCGAGTCAAAGGGGCGACGCAAGAAGTTGCGAGAGGTTGGCGCTGTGACTGCCGTCTGCGGCGCCTGCTTCTCCTCCCGCGCCTTCGTGGTTGCATATGCGGCCTTCCACCAGGCCTTCGCTGCTCGTCTGGCTGTCATGACGCACCCAGTGTTGAATTGCTTGTACTACGGTGCAGTCGAAGTGCTGCCAGCCGCGCTGGTCCTCTTCATTCTTCGCAAGCTGCCGCCCAAGCGGGCGGTCGGCTACGCTCCTGTTCCCAGTGGGCCTGCAGAGGCGGCTGAGCAAGAGGCAGAGGAGGGAGGTGGAGCTGCAGCAGCGACGGTCACAGATGCCTCCCATTCAGACCCAGCCCCGACAAATGTATGAGATTCTGGTGTGCAATGCATGTAGCAACTGTTTGATGTCCAACTTGCAGCTGCGCTCAAGAGTGCCATGAACTTCAGCTGATAGAGTCCTCACGCGTCGCTGAAGCTATATCCGCCTGTCTCGAAACTGCGCAAGCCACACTGTCACACGCAGGCACAGCGCAGCAGCGTGCGGCATTCTCGCATTTACAGCGGTGCACAGAAATGGTAGACACGGAAATGGCAGGGGGTGCTGGGCCTGGGCCGTCAGAGCCGCCAGCTGCGAGTCGCACGTTGTACATCCACAACCTGTACGAGCGCGCAAGGAAGGAAGGCGCGTGTGATAGCTGCACAAAGGTGCACCGATCAAGCGCCCTAGGTGCTGAGCCTGCTTTCGCCACCGCAGAGCTGCGGAAGTGCCTACACGCCGTCTTCTGTCAGTTCGGGACGGTGAGCCAGATACACGTGTCAAAGACCTACAAGCTACGCGGCCAGGCTTGGGTGGTCTTCGACTCTGTCCAGGCCGCCGAGGAGGCAAAGACGCTCATGAACGGCTTCCCGCTGTACGAGAAACCCTTGGTGCGTCGTCTGTGCTGTTCCCTTTTACTGAGTAGTGTGTGTGACGCCACCGTGTCTGTGCTTTGGGCCCCGGGAACAGCGCATCGAGTTTGCAAAGACCAAATCAGACGCAGTTGCGAAGGAGGACGGCAGCTTCGTGCCGCGGCCTGCATATGACAAGAAGCAGCGCATGACAGAAGTCAAGAGTGCGTGTTCACCGTGCTGTACGCCACACGCGTCTGTCCCTGACTCGACTCCATCTTTGCTCACAGTGGAGATCGCCCGCAAGCGACGCGCCAAGGAAGCAGCAGCCGCCACCGCGCCGCCGACTATCGCATCTGCACCCGCTCCGCGTGCGGTTCCGACCATCGCATCGGCGCCAGCGCCCCAGGCTCCGTCACGGCCGATGGGCCTGGTCGCCATCGGTGGCATGCTGGACGCGCCCGCATTGCCGCACAAAGTCCTCTTCGTGCAGGGGCTCCCGCACAGCGTGGATCAGGCAGTGCTGCGTGCTCTCTTCGCGCAGTTCCCGCAGTTCAAGGAAGTGCGCACAGTGGAGGCTCGCCCAGGAATCGCCTTCATAGAGTACGAGCACGAAGCCGCCGCGGGGGCCGCCATGGCTGGGCTTCAGGGATTCAGCTTGGACGGTGAGTCGATCTCCATCACCTACGGGAAGCGATGACCTATCTTCAGGAATCTTGTGAGACTTGGCTCTTCGCCAATTCGATTGGGGCTTTCCCTCGTCTCTCGGCAGGCTGTGGCACGCGATGGTGGCGCCGGCTGTGTGCACGTCCAAGCAGTCGTTTGCGCCGTATGCACGTCGTGGGAGCTCGCCGAGTAGTGCAGCTGAGCTCACATACTGCACCAGGCGCGCGCGTTGGGACTGCTTGCCACTGCTTGCACCCCCAGACTGGCATGCTGCACCTCTGCTGACGCCCGTTCCCTGCATCTGCAGCTTCCGCAACAGCACGTGCTGCGACTCACACCATGCCGTCCTGGCAAGAGGGCACGCACACGCTCTCGTGCAAGGAGGCGCCAGTGACGCCTGTTTCGAGGCTTGGACGAGACTCGTCTGCGCTCTATGCGCTCCGCGATTCGGAGTGGATGCTGAAGCACCTGTTTGCGCCTCGCTCTGCGATACCGTCCACGCCGCCTGTCGAGACGAGTATTTCACGACCGATAGCCACGGCAACCTTGCGCCGTGTCGCGAGCGTGACGCGGTCTGCGCCCGGCTGGAGGAGGCGGCACCAGATGGCAACGCGGTGTGCTCAGGTGCAGGCTTTGACGTCGTTTCTGGTAGCGGACGATGGTGCTATTCCGGACAGCAGGCTGTGAATAAAGTGTCAGTAGCTGCCAGGCCGGCGTCGAAGCGTGGGAGTCCAGCTGGGGCTGGTCGTTCTTCCTGGCTGGTGAGCACGCAATCGATGGCAGTGTTGCTAGCCATCGTGATGGTTGCTCTACACTTATACAGACGCAAGCCGTGGAGGCGAGGCAGCTCGTCCCGCGGCGGCCCGTCAGCGAGGCAGCTTGTGCTTGCTGCTGCAGAAGCTCGTCTCAAAGCGAGTGCTGCTCAACACCCTTCATGACTTGAACGACTGAATGCACTCAATAATGAGCGCTGCATGGTTATGTCGCGGTCACTCCGTCGATTGCCGCGTCACAAAAGGCAGGGAAGCAAGCGTCCCCCTCGAGGAGAGTGTGTTGGAGACGCTGCCTGTCCCCGCCCGCCATGCAGCGGTCGAACCCAGCCCCGAGTGGGACACTGTACAAGCTGTCGCCCAACAGCTTTAGAGGACGTGCATGGAACAAGAGGTTCTTTGTGTTCAGTGGCCAGACGCTGGCGTACTACACGACGCAGGAGGCGTACGAGCGACAAGAGCGGCCGCGCAAAGTGGTGGACCTCAGCAACTGCCGTGTGGAGGACACTGGCATGGAGCAGTGGTCCAGCAAGGCACGTCCCCAAACAGTGGGCGGCACCTCTCACGGCGCGGCGCAGCGCGCACACTGCAGGTCAGCGCTGCACTCGCGCGTGTATCAGTCCCCCACACTGCACTGCGTGCAGCAGTGACAAGCGGCGTATGCGCGCACAGTGCGCTGCTTGAGCTCCCACAGTAGTGCACCGTCTCTGGGTTTGGGGAGCGACCAGGCGACGGGCAGTGTGCACACACGCAGCGGCCTTGTTCACCCGCCAGCCAGCTTTCCGCTGCCACCTGACTCCGTGTGTGTGTGTGTGTGCAACACGCGTGTGCGCAGGTGCTGTACACGATGGCGTTGCACTACACAACTTTTGGCAGCACCACGTCGGAGGACCTGCATATGGGCTCCCGCTCGCCGGAGGAAGTTGCTCGCTGGCGCACCGCACTGAGTCGTGCGCGTGACCGTGCGGACAGCATGAAGGGCAGCAAGAGCGCGGGCGCAGTGCCTGGCGACGACACTGGGACCACCGGGTCAACGACGGGCACTGCGTCCAAAGGCGTCCACGCGGCGCCCTCACGCGCCATCGCCATCGGCCATGTGCCGACTGTGCTGCGCGATGTGCAGGAGATCGCGTGCCAGGATCCGCCGCTGATAGGGCGTGTGAGCCAGCCACTTGTTGGCACGCCTTCCGCCTCTTCTCTGGACGGCGACGCCTCCACGGGTGCTGCTGCTACCACCACTGCTGCCTCTGCTGCTTCTGCCCAGCCGCAGCCGCCGCAGCAGAGCCAGGGAAGCATGGACGACCACCCGTCGCCCCGCGACGAGGGGCCCTCGGTGGCGATGCCAGACGACGCGCCCAAGTGGCGTCTGGTGGGCCTCACCAACGGTCTGCGCATCTTCGAGGGCACGTCCGGCACCTCTGGATGGGCGGGCTCGCCTGTGGCAAAGGCGTCGTGCAAGGTGCAGGCGCCCAGCGAGCTCGTGTTTCGCTTGGTCATGGACCTGTCGCCGCACTGCCGCAGTCAGTGGGACTGTCACTACAGCAGTGGGAGCGTGCTGCAGCAGCTGGATGGCCACACCGACATTTGTCATGTCACCTTCCGGCCGCTGCACTGGCTCTTCCGCCCACGAGATGTCACATTCACACGCTACTGGCGCCGCGAGGAGGACGGCACCTACATGGTCCTCTTCCGCTCTGTCGATGACCGAAACGTGCCACCTCAGACCCGGGGCGTGGTTCGCGCTGAACTGGCGTGTGGATGCATCGTGGTCACGCCTCTGGGCGACAATTGCTGTCTTCTGACGCACGTGCTGGAGGCGCGTCCCAATGGATGGGCCTTCCCTTCCACCGGTTTGCCGCGGATGTACCAATACTCCCTCCTGGTGGACCATGTGGCTGGCATCCGAGACTTCCTAGAGCAGCTGAGCGCCGCCAACGCAGTCAGCGTGGAGGGCGAGCTGCTCGACCCGCTGGGTGTGCTGCTGCGCACTTCTGACCTCACGGATGAGGAGGACAACTCCGGAGCGGAGCCTGACGAAGATGACGACCGCGGTCGGCGCAGCGTCGATCGAAGCAGCCAGCCGGGGCCTGCTGCGCTGCCACCGCGCGCACCGTCCACTGCGACTGCGATGGACGCGGCTGCAACGCCGGCGGCTGGCGAAGGCGCCGCGGCTGCAACACCGGCAACGCCTGTGCGTGTGTCCTCGGAGGCGCCTGCGGTGTCGCGCAACAGCTCCCCTGGCAGCAGCAGTGGCGGCCCCAGTGCGATCAAGCGCAGCCCTAGCATCCGACGGACCGTCAGCATCGCGGGGCCGGGTCCAACGCGCAGCGTGACTGCATATGAACCCTTCCCCGACGACTGGAGTGGCCTGCCCGCAAACGGCACCGGCGGCGGTAGCCTGGCTTTTGGCTTGTGGCCCGCGCCTGATGGCAGCAAAGCCACGAACGTGTGGTGCCGGCCCACCGGGAACCGGTTTGTAGTTCGAAGCAAGACGTATTTGGAGAGCGGCATCAAGGTTGCCGCTGGATCGCCACTGATGCACCTCGTCGCCACGGACTGGCTCACCGCCGAGCAGCGCATCGACAACATCTGCGGACGTCCAGCTGGCACGTGTCAGCGCACACTGCTGCAGGCATGTGATGGCCAGCTGCGCATCATCTGCGTCAACCTGCAGGTGCCCGGCGCAAAGCCGTACAGCATCATTTTCTACTTCGCGCACACGGGGCCGATTGTCCCTGGAAGCGCGCTGGACAAGTTCTGGCGAGGAGACGATGCGTATCGCAACTGCCGATTCAAGTTGATTCCCTGCATCACCGAGGGCGCGTGGGCTGTGCAGCGCTCCGTGGGCACGAAGCCTCTGATTGTGGGTAACGCGCTGCGCACCACATACTACGGCGGCGGTGACAGCCGCTTCTTGGAGATGGATGTGGACATCGGCAGCCAGAGTGTGGCGAATAGCGTCACGCGTTTCGTCATGGTGTACCTCAAGACGCTCGTCATTGACCTCGGCTTTGTGGTCGAGG
>Ga0164296_1003613_pt1 | contig 14496 bp, 13 predicted proteins | sample GEODES057metaG_FD_113533 | JGI IMG/M metagenome (GOLD analysis project Ga0164296, IMG submission 113533) | Dystrophic lake water microbial communities from Trout Bog Lake, Wisconsin, USA - GEODES057 metaG | ecosystem: Environmental > Aquatic > Freshwater > Lake | place: USA: Trout Bog Lake... | reverse complement strand
TCGCCGATGCCGCCGAAACCTAAATTTTCCGCCCGCGACCGCGTGCTCTCACAATGGCGTGGCGTGGATTACGCGCCGCTCGAAGTCGCGCGCAGCACACCCGCGCGCTTGCCGAGCGAAGTGTTGCCTGCGCTCATGAAAGAGCTGCGACTCGATTCACGTCAGGCCGAAGCTGAAGTCGTAAAAGTCTGGAACTCACTTATTGATCCGGTCGTCACCGCGCACGCGCAGCCAGTGAATCTGCACAAAGGCACTTTGTTTGTTAACGTGGATAGCAGCGTGTGGCTCACGGAAATCGTCCGTTACCGCCGCAAAGAAATTCTCGAACGCCTCCAACACAGCTTCGGCAAATCCGTCATCCAGAAGATTTCTTTTCGCATCGGGTAAGTTGCTTACGCCAGCAACTTCATCTGCGCGGGCGTGAGTAGCCACGCGAGCGTCGCGCATTTTCCAGCACGCAGATTTTCCAACTCCAGTTTCGCCAGTCCGGCTTTTTTTAACGCAAAACCGGCGCCGACTTTCCCGGTCACCAGCAGCGAAATCAACTCGCTCAAATCAGGTTCGTGACCGACGAGCAAAATGTTTTCCGGAATTTTTTTAGTTTAAGAATTCTGGAAACAAGTTTCTTAGCGTCGCCGCCGGGCTTTAATTCATCAGCAAATACAACTTGTTCCCGTAATTTTAAATCTGCCGCTACGATTTCCGCCGTCTGCCGCGCACGCACGAGCGGACTGGATAAAATCACCTCAATATTTGTTTTCAGCGCGCGCATGGCGGCAGAGATTTTGTTCAATTGTCTTTTGCCTTTCGCGGTGAGTGGACGTAGATGGTCGCTGGCAAAATGAAATTCTTCGCGCTCCACCGCGAGTCCGTGACGCAGGAGAAAAAGGTTCATGCCGGAACATACACCGCGTCGCATCATTCGCAAATGTCCGTGAAATGTCACAATTTACTTTTTGGTTTAGCCGCTAAAGTTTTTTATGCTGCCCGCGATGCAAACCGCGCGCCGCGCCGTCATTGACGTTGGCACCAACTCGGTCAAGCTGCTCATCGCCGATGTGGCGGGGGTGGACGTGCGTCCTGTCCACGAAGAAAGCCGGCAGACGCGCCTCGGCAAAGGCTTCTACGAAACCCATCGGCTTCAACCTGAACCCATCGCCCGCACCGCTGAAGCCGTCTGGGAATTTTTTGAAACCGCGCGTGAACGCAGTGCGACTTCCATCCGTGTCATCGCTACCAGCGCCGCGCGCGACGCGATGAATCCACGCGATTTGACGAACGCCATCGAAAAGGCGTCCGGCCTGAAAACAGAAATCATCACCGGCGCGCGCGAGGCGGATTGGGCGTTTCAAGGCGTGGCCACCGATGCGGAGCTGGCGCAACATCCTTTGCTGTTGCTCGACGTGGGCGGCGGCAGCACGGAATTTATTTTGGGTCATGGCAAAGAAAAAAGTTTTGCCCACAGCTTTCCGCTCGGCACGGTCCGCCTGATGGAGAAATTTCCGCACAGCGATCCGCCCACGCGGAGTGAGTTCACTAATTGCCGCGATTGGCTGAAAGATTTTCTGCATCACGAAGTGCGGCCGCAGCTCGAACCGGCGTTGAAAAACCTCGCGCGCGAAAGCTGGCTGGTCGGCACTGGTGGGACGACTAGTATTCTCGCGCGGCTGGAAAAAAAAACTCGACCGCTTCGACCGCGAAAAAATCGAGCGAACGGTTTTGACGCTGGAACAAGTCAAAGCGCACCGAAAAAATTTATGGAAATTGCCGCTCGCTGAGCGCAAGGAAGTGCCCGGCCTGCCGAAATTGCGTGCGGATGTGATTCTCACCGGTGTATTGATTTATGAAGCGGTGATGGAAGAATTCGGCTTCAAAGAAGTGCACATCAGCACGCGCGGCTTGCGTTTCGCGGCGGTGATAGATTAATCACCCGCCGCGCAGCGGCTCGGCAATTCAAGATTGTTTTGTGCCGGTGAAATAATACTTTGTCGCCAAGCAACTCCGTAAAAAAACATGCCTAAACTGACCATCCACGACTTATTTGCCGCCAAAAAGAGCGGTCGCACCTTCACGGAAATCCGCACGAGCAATTTGAATGAAGCGCTGGCCTGCGCCGCGGCCGGTGTGGAAATGATCATGTGCATGGAGGAAGATTTGCCGGTGATTCGTCCCGCGGTGCCGGATGTTTTCATCGTTGCTGCGCACAACGTCAACGACCCGCGCGCGGCGAGTCCGGAGCAAGCGGTTTCCGCCGGATTTCGATTGATGAACGCCGGTGCGGACGCGGTGTATTCTGCGTTGAGTATGAAATGCGTCGAGGCAATGGCGCGCGAATACATTCCGGTGATCGGCCACATCGGTTTTGTGCCGTATCGTTCCACCTGGATCGGCGGCGTGCGAGCGGTGGGCAAAACCGCCGCCGAAGCGCGTCAGGTTTTCGACGCGGCCAAAGCGTATCAAGATGCCGGTGCCATCGGCGTGGAGATTGAAATTGTTCCCGCCAAGGTCGCCGAAGAAATCAACCAGCGTTTGGAAAAATTGATTTTGATTTCCATGGGCAGCGGTCTTGGCACGATTCAATATCTGTTCGCCACCGACGTGCTCGGCACGAACACCGGCCACATTCAGCGTCACGCCAAAGTTTACGGTCAGATCGGCAAGGAAGAAGCGCGCGTCCAACAGCTCCGCGTGGAAGCATTCAAGGCACTGCGCGACGAAGTCCAGAGCGGCGCTTATCCGGAAGAAAAACACACCCTGAAAATCAAAAGCGAAGAACACGCAGCGTTTTTGAAAAGTTTAGATTGAAAAAATTTTGCCCGGCCCGGTGTTCTCTGTGACTCTGTGGCAACATTATGCGCGTTTTAATTGTCGGTTGCGGTTACGTCGGTCTGCCGCTCGGCATCGAGTTGGTGCGACAAGGCCACACCGTTTTCGGCCTGCGCCGCAGCGCGCTTGCGGAAGCGGAATTGAAAGCCGCTGGCATCACGCCGCTCCACGCCGACATCACCCAGCCGGACTCGCTGAAAAATCTACCACGCGATTTTGATTGGGTTGTGAACTGCACCGCGTCCGGCGGCGGCGGCGCGGACGATTACCGGAAAATTTATCTGGAAGGCAATCGCAACCTCATCGCGTGGCTCGCCGGTTCGCCGCTGAAAAAATTCGTCTACACGAGCAGCACCAGTGTTTACGCGCAAAACGACGGCTCTACCGTCACGGAAAAAAGTCCGATCGCGCCGGACGCGGAAACTTCCAAAGTTCTGGCCGAGACGGAAAAACTTCTGCTCACAGCGGTGGTTGAACGCAAGTTTCCCGCCGTCATTTTACGGGTGGCGGGCATTTACGGCCCGGCGCGCGGACATTCCTTCAAACAATTTTTGCGCGGCGATGCGCGGATTGAAGGTGACGGCGCGCGTTGGTTTAACATGATTCATCGCGACGATGTCATCGGCGTCATCATTGCGGCGTTACACGCTGCGCCCGCCGGAGAAATTTTTAACGCTGCGGACAACGCGCCCGTAAGTCAGCGGGATTTTTTTGCGTGGCTGGCGGCGGAATTAAATCGTCCCCTGCCGCCAATGGTTTTGGCCGACGCCGAAATCTGGCGGAAACGCGGTGTGACGAACAAGCGCGTGAGCAACGCAAAGCTCCACGCGGAATTGAAATACGAATTTAAATTTCCCGATTTCCGCGCCGGTTACGCGGCAGAAATCGCGCGGCTGACTTCGGAAGATTTTCCCGTTTGAATTTTTGCCGCAATCTTGGTTTTTTGAAGACATGAATGCGTTCAAACATTTTTCTCTCGGCGGTGCGTTGATGATTTTGGTGGCACTGGCGGTCGGCTGCGACACCGTTCCTGTGACGGGGCGAAAGGAATTCACCGGCCTTGTTTCGCACAATCAGGAAATGCAATTGGGCTTGAGCAGTTTTAACCAGTTGAAGCAGACGACGCCCATCAGTCACGATCCGGCGGCGAATGCGTTGGTGCAAAAAGTTGGCAAACGGATCGCGGCGGTCGCCAGTGTGGATATGCCAGGCGCGCAATGGGAATTCGTCGTGTTTGAAAGTCCGGTGGCGAATGCGTTTTGTCTGCCGGGTGGAAAAATTGGCGTTTACACCGGCATTTTACCGATCACAAAAGATGAAGCGGGTTTGGCCACGGTCATCGGCCACGAAGTGTCGCACGCGGTCGCGCGGCACGGCGCAGAGCGGATGAGCGAGGCGATGTTGGAACAGATGGGCGGACAAATTTTGGGCATGTCATTGTCCGGCTATAATCCGCAGGTGCAACAGATGGCGAGCGTGGCCTATGGCTTTACGACGCAAGTGGGCCGCGAATTGCCACACAGCCGCGCGCAGGAATCCGAGGCGGATCACATCGGGCTGATTTACATGGCGCGCGCGGGTTACGACCCGCAGTCGGCGGTGCAATTCTGGCAGCGCTTCATGCAATACAACCAGCAGCACGGCGGAAATAGCACGCCAGTATTTCTGCGCACGCATCCGCTGGATGAAACGCGCATCCGGCAACTACAACAGTGGATGCCGCAGGCGGAGGCGCAGTATCATCCACAAAATTAAAAAGCGTTGCGCGATTTGCATCGCAACAACGCCTTGATTGGTTCGGGTGAAAATCAGACCGCGCTGTCGCCCTTTTCGTCGGTGCGGATACGCGTGGCTTCTTCGATGTTCGAGATGAAAACCTTGCCGTCACCGATTTTACCGGTCTTCGCGGCCTTGATGATGGCGGCCACGGCGGCGTCTTTCAGATTGTCGGCGACGACGGTTTCGACTTTGATTTTCGGCAGGAAATCCACGGTGTATTCGCTACCGCGATAGATTTCCGTGTGACCTTTTTGGCGGCCAAAGCCTTTGACTTCGCTGACCGTCATGCCTTGGATGCCGAGTTCGTTCAACGCGTCTTTGACGTCCGTTAGCTTGAACGGTTTGATGATGGCTTCAATTTTTTTCATAGGTTGCTATTCATTATACGCACTTTCACCGTGTTGGGAAAGGTCTAGTCCAATACTTTCTTCCTCCTGATCCACGCGCAGACCGATGCCCGCGTCGACGATTTTCAAAATGATGAACGTGCCCACACCGCTCAACACGGCGGTAAACAGCACGCCGATGAGTTGATTGAAAAATTGATGCGAACTGCCCGCGAGCGAAACCGCCAGGCCGTTGGCCTTGAAGGTCGTTGCGATGGCGGGATTCACATCCGCGCTCGCCAGAAAACCGAGCATCAACATGCCGATGATGCTGCCGACGCCGTGCACGCCGAATACGTCGAGCGAATCGTCGTAATTGAAAACGGATTTGATTTTGGTCACCGCAAAATAACAGACCACACCCGCCGTGAGGCCGATGCAAAATGCCGCGGGAATTGTTACGAAGCCTGACGCAGGTGTAATCGTCGCCAGTCCCGCAACCATCCCGGCCGCTGCACCGAGCACGCTGGGACGACCTTTCAATTTCCATTCCACTGCCGCCCAACTTAACGCCGCCGCTGCTGCTGAGAAATGGGTTGCCGCAAAAGCGCTAGTTGCGAGCGTGCCAGCGTTCAGTGCGCTACCGGCATTAAAGCCAAACCAGCCGACCCACAAAAGCCCGGTGCCGATTAGCGATAATACGACATTGTGCGGCACCATCGGTTCGCGCGGGAATCCGGAGCGTTTGCCGATCATGATGGCAAAGACGAGCGCCGAAACGCCGGAGCTGATGTGCACCACCGTGCCGCCGGCGAAGTCGAGCACGGGAATTTTACCACCGAGCGCCCAGTTGAAATAGCCGCCCTTGCCCCAGACCATATGGCACAGCGGCAGGTAAATGACCGTCATCCACGCGAGCATGAACACCACATACGCCTTGAATTTGACGCGTTCCGCCACCGCGCCGCTGATAAGCGCGGGCGTGATGATGGCAAACATCATTTGAAACAACATGAACGTCTCCGCTGGAATCGTCGGTGCGTAATCCGCGTCCGGCGCGGCTCCGATGCCTTTCAAAAATAAATGCGTCAGCGGATTGCCGCAAAAGGCGTTGCCCGCGCCAAATGCCATGCTGTAACCAAACACCATCCACAGCGCCGAAATCAGCGCCATCAAAATCAGACTATGCATCATGGTGGACAAAACATTTTTCGTTCGCACCAAGCCGCCGTAAAACAGGATCAAACCGGGCGCGGTCATCATCAGCACCAGCGCGGAACTGACGAGCAGCCACGCGTTATCGCCGTTGTTAATGGTCACCAAGGGAGCAACGGACGACTGAATTTGAGGCGTCGCATCGGCTCCAAAAACCGGAAAACTGCAGAAAATCAAGCATGAGCAAAGCAAAATTAATCGTCTCGCAGAATGAGCAGGGTTCATGGACGCGCAGTTCACCAAAAAGCTTCTTCGCTGTCAACTTCCCGCTTCAGTTTAAGAAACATTTCGACGCCGCACGCTTTCATGTTTAATTTTCCCGTCGCAATGTCCGCCGAAGTTCAACTCACTCCCATGATGGCGCAGTATCGCCGCATCAAAGGCGAACTGCCGAAGGATGCGCTGCTGCTCTTTCGCCTCGGCGATTTCTACGAGATGTTTTTTGACGACGCCCGAGATGGCGCTCAGCTCCTGAATCTCTCGCTTACCGCGCGCAACGGTGTGCCGATGTGCGGCCTGCCGTTTCACGCGGCGAACAACTACATCTCGCGTGTCCTGAAAGCCGGACGCAAAGTCGCCATCTGCGAACAGACTGAAGAAGCGAAGCCCGGCAAGCTCGTCAACCGCGAGGTCACGCAAATCCTTTCGCCCGGCACGCACTTCGATGAACGCATGCTGGTAGCGGAGCGAAACAACTTTCTCGCCGCCGTCAATCCGTCGGGAAAAATCTTCGGCCTCGCGCTGGTGGATTTGACCACGGGCGATTTCATGACGACGGAACTGGAAAGCGAAGCCGCATTGCTCACCGAGCTCGAACGCCTGCGCCCTGCGGAAATTATTTTCCCGACAGAAGCCGTCTCGCTCCGCGATTCCTTGCGCGGCGCGTTTCAGATTTTGAGCGGCTACGACGACTGGACCTTCGCACCGGAAACCGCGTTCTTCACGGTGAAGGAGCATTTCAAAGTCGCCACGCTCGACGGTTTCGGACTGAAGGACAAATCCGCCGCCATCGGCGCGGCGGGCGGCGCGCTGCATTACCTCGCGCAAAATTTGCGGCGCGACGTGAAACACCTCACGCGCATTTCGTTCTATCGTCGCAGTGATTTTCTCACGCTGGATTACACCACGCTGCGGCATCTGGAGATTCTTGAACCGCAACATCACGATGCGCCGCGCAATTCTTCGCTCTACGGCGCGCTGAACCGCACCGCCACGCCGATGGGCGCGCGTCTGTTGCGCCAATGGCTCTCGCAACCGCTCGCCGGTGTGGAGCCGATCCGCCGTCGTCAGGAAGCGGTGCAGACGTTTCTGGAAAACACCTTTGGCCTCGATAGTTTTCGCCAGCAACTCGCGAATGTCCGCGACTTGGAACGCACGATTGGCCGCTTGAGTTCTGGCAGCGGCAATGCCCGCGATCTCGTCGCGCTGAGAACGGCGTTGGAACAGATTCCTGCACTGAAACAAACTTTGGCGACGGTTAATTCCGCAGGCACGGCGTTGATTGCTGATTTGAACAGTCAGGTTTCGGAATCGCCCGACCTCGTTGAATTGATTTCCCGGGCCATTGTGGATGAACCGCCGTTGCCGATCAAAGAAGGCGGCATGATCCGCGACGGTTTTGACGCAAACCTCGATGAGCTTCGCAATGCCCAGCGCGGCGGTAAAGATTGGATCGCCAAATTGCAGGCCGACGAAATCGAGCGCACCGGCATCACGTCGCTGAAAGTGCGGTTCAATTCTGTTTTCGGTTATTACATTGAAGTCACCAAGTCGAACCTCGACAAAGTTCCGCCACATTACATCCGCAAGCAGACCGTCGCTAACGGCGAACGCTTCATCACGCCGGAGCTGAAAGACATGGAGGGTAAAATCCTCGGTGCGGAGGAACGCAGCGTGAAGTTGGAATACGAAATCTTCCAGCGCGTGCGCGAAGAAGTGCTCGCGCAGATGAATCGCATTCAGCAGACGGCGTCCGCTTTGGCGCAGCTCGATGTGCTTGGCGGGTTTGCAGAGACTGCGCGGCTCCACAACTATTGCCGGCCGCAAGTTGCCGATGAAGGTGTGTTGCAAGTCCGCGATGGCCGGCATCCGGTATTGGAGCAGCAGCTGGTTGAGGAACGCTTCGTGCCGAACGACACGGGATTCCATGCCGAACTCCAGATCGCTCTCATCACCGGGCCGAACATGGCGGGCAAATCCACCTACATCCGGCAGGTCGCGCTGCTCGCGCTTCTGGCGCACACGGGCAGTTTTGTTCCCGCCGCCGAGGCGCGCACTGATCTCGTTGACCGCATTTTCACGCGCATCGGCGCGAGCGATGATTTGTCGCGCGGACAATCCACGTTCATGGTGGAGATGACCGAGACGGCGAACATTTTGAACAACGCCACGGCGTGCAGCCTCATCGTGCTGGACGAAATCGGGCGCGGCACCAGCACGTTCGACGGCTTGTCGCTCGCGTGGAGCATCGTCGAGCATCTGCACAATCAGGTCGGCGCGAAAACTTTGTTTGCGACGCATTATCACGAGTTGACCGAACTCGCCGCGCGTCTGCCGCGCATCAAAAATTTCAACGTCGCCGTGCGCGAGTGGCATGACCAGATTGTTTTTCTGCGCAAAATCGTCGAAGGCGGCACGGATAAAAGTTACGGCATTCAAGTCGCGCGGCTTGCCGGCGTGCCGAAGGAAGTTTTGGAACGCGCAAAACAAATTCTTGGCAACTTGGAAGAATCCGAACTTACGCCGGAAGGCAACGTGCGTCCGCCGCGCCGCGCGCAAGACCGCGAAAAATTAAAAAAACTCGCGCCGCCACCGGAGTTGGATTTGTTCGGGTGAAAACGCGGAGACAGAATTCAAACCGCGAAATACGCCAACCACGCGAAGCGGAAAATCCCAAAGGGATTTAATCATTCAGCCCGGCGTTGGCCGATGCAATCGGACTACGCCGGGTGACGAAACAAAATGGCAACAACCCTGAAAGGGTTGAATTCATTATGCGAACGGCGATGCAACCCTTTCAGGGTTGGAAATTTTTCGGGACGTGAACCCAGGGTAGCCGCTGCGCGTCAACCCTGGGCTGAATGATGGAATCCCGTTGGGATTCACGCGGCGCTTGTTGACGCGTGATCTGCCGTTTGATCTACTCTGGCAAATTCAAAATGGCCAGCGTCACCATCAAACTAATTCTCAAGAACGGGAACGCGCAAAGCCTGCGTGTGGCTGAAATTTCCAATTGGAATGGAATCGCTCTGGCAACACCACGGACAGACCTGGCTGGTCTTTTGACACTGAAAGAATCAAAACACGCTGGCGTCTACCTTCTCACGGGAATCAATACTCAACTGGAAAAGCCGAAGGCATATATTGGCGAAGCGGAAGAAGTTGGTAAACGTTTGAACCAGCATTTAGCCAAAGAATTCTGGGTGCAGGCTATCGCATTTGTCAGCCGAGACGACAACTTAACAAAGTCGCATTTCAAATATCTTGAGGGACGGCTGATTGAAGAAGCGCAAAAGATTGGCAGCTTTGATTTGGAAAACGACGTGAAGAGTGGGGCAAAACTACCAGAGTCGGACAGGGATGACATGGAGGGCTTTCTCGATCACGTCCGACAACTCCTTCCGATTTTGGGCTGTGATCTTCTTGTGCCTGCGATTCAGGCTGCACAAAACAAGAGCAGTCTAATTTGCAAAATTAAAGAACTGACAGCGCGCGGGCAACGAAGTGCAAAAGGTTTTGTGGTCTTCAAAGATTCACAAGCGGCTGGCCAGCTTCGCAACTCGGCGCAAACACGGGGCGGATGGATTATTAAAATCCGCAATCGCCTTCTTGAATCCAAAGTTTTGGTTACAGAAGGTGAACACCTTGTTTTCGCTCGCGATTACGAATTTGATAGCCCAAGCGCTGCTGCCGCAATTGTTCGCGGTGGAAATGCAAACGGTCTGACTGAATGGCGAACCGCTGAAGGAAAAACCCTTAAAGCGATCGAAGGCTTGGCTTAATTATTCAAACAGAATTTCTTTCGCGTGGTTCGTGTGGTTCGCGGTGGCAATTCCCGTCGTAATAATTCTCGCGCGGCGCGGCAGATAGATTTATTTTCCCGCGCAACTGATGCCGCCCGTCGCTGCCACCACCAATTCCAAGCTGAAGAATTTTCTCCAGAAATTTCTCGTGCTGCGGAGTGCGCCGCGCGAGTTGTGGATCATTTACCTCGCCTACATTCTCGAAAATCTCGCCTACAAAGTCGGCGCGGCGGGCGTGCTGCCGCTGTGGCTTTCGTCCGACCTCGGGTTCAACGATGTGAAGGCCGGCGCGATGATCGCGACGTGGTCGGCCATCATGACGCTGATCACGGTGATGATCGGTTCGCTGACGGACGCGCTCGGCATCCGCCGGACTTTTCTGCTCGGTTTCTGTGTCTGCCTCGTGTCGCGGAGCGTGATGGCGATGACGGTTGAAAAATGGATCGTGCTGCCGTTCGGCCTGTATTTGCAGGCGATTGGCATCGCGCTCATGATTCCGGTGATGGTCGCGGCGGTGAAAAAATATTCCAACGCGGCGCAACGGTCGGTGGCGTTCTCGCTGTATTACGCGCTGATGAATCTGGGTTACGCCATCGGCGACGGCATCTTCGACCGCGTGCGCGGTGCGCACGGTCTGGGCGAACACGGTCACTGGCTGCTGCCGGTTTTTGGCACGGATTTGAGCAGTTACCGCGTGCTGATTTTGCTCGGCGTGTTTTTTACTGTGCCGGGGTTGATTATCGTCTGGTTCTTTCTGCGCGACGGCGTGGAGATGACGGAGAACGGCGTGGTCATTGCCGAAAAACCGGCGGCGCGGGCGAAATCAATTTCGTGGTTGTCGGCACTGCTGACCAGTTGCCGCGAGACGGTGAAAAAAACCATCCACATTTTTTCCGACCTGTGGCGGCAACCCGCGTTTTACCGTTTTTTGGTTTTCATGACGCTGGTCGTCGGCGTGCGGATGATTTTTTACCACGTCTTTTACACGTTTCCAAAATACGGCATCCGCGAACTCGGCGACGGCGCGCCGGTCGGTCAGTTGAGCGGGATGTTAAATGAAATTTTGATTCTCGTGTTCGTTCCCATTTGCGGCGTGCTCACGCAAAAAATCACCGCTTACCGCATGGTCACGATTGGCAGTTTGATTTCTTCGCTGTCGGTTTTTTTTCTCGCGCTGCCGGCGGTGTGGTTCAAGCCGCTCGCGGACGGCTGGCTCGGAAATCTGATCGGCCATCAATGGCTTGGTGTGGTTGGCCCGGTGAATCCGCTCTACATTTCCATTTTCTTTTTCATCGCGCTGCTGTCGGTCGGCGAAGCGTTGTGGTCGCCGCGCCTTTACGAATACGCCGCCGCCATTGCGCCCAAAGGACAGGAAGCTTCCTACATGGCACTTTCGATGCTGCCGTATTTTCTGGCAAAATTTTGTGTCGGCGGCACGTCCGGCTGGCTGCTGGCGAAATACTGTCCCGAAGTCGGCGCGCGTCATCCCGAAACGATGTGGTTCGCCATCGGCTGCATGGCGCTCGTGACGCCGGCGGGAACATTTATTTTCCGCAAATATATTCAAGTCCACGAAGACGGACGCTGAACAAAAATTAATATGTCAAACAACCTTGTTTCCGAAAAACTCCGGCGACTGGAAATTTCCGGTCGCGTCGCAATCGGCAGTGGCCACGGCGGTTTGCCGCTCGTCAAAATCAACACGCCGTGGAGCACGGCAGAAATTTATCTGCACGGCGCACACATCGCCGGCTTTCAGAAAAACGGCGAGCCGCCGCTGATTTTCATGAGCGCGAAAAGTTTTTTCGCCACGGGCAAACCGATTCGCGGTGGCGTGCCAATTTGTTTTCCATGGTTCGGCAACCGCGACGGCGAACCGAGTCACGGCTTCGCACGCCTCACAGAGTGGGAGCTCGTTAACACCGCCACAGCGCCGGACGGCACGGTGACGCTGACGCTCGCGTTGCCGGGAATTTCCGGCAACTCCAAATGGAATTCCTTGCGCACAGAATTTGTCGTCACGGTTGCCGACAAACTCACGATGGAATTGACCACGACCAGCGAATCGTGCGACGGCGCGTTGGAGATCGAGAATTGCCTGCACACTTATTTTCACGTCGGCGACATCAGTGCCGTTTCGCTCACCGGACTGCAAGGTGCGCCGTTCGATGACTTTGCTTTTGGCGCGGGTGGTGTCCGACGCGCGGCGGACGGGACCGCTTTGCGCATCACGCAGGAGACGAATCGCGTTTATCCTGACAACGCCGCGATTGTTGAAATCATTGACGAAAAACTGCAACGAAAAATTCGCGTGGAGAAATATAATTCCAACTCAACCGTCGTTTGGAATCCGTGGACGACGCAGAAAATGCCCGAGGATTGGGGCGCGAACGAACATTTGAACATGGTCTGCGTGGAATCCGGCAACGTGAAGCAGAACAAAATTTTCCTCGCGCCGGGAGCAACTTCGGCTTTGAAAGTGGTTTTGAGCAGCGCGCCGCTGAAATGATTTCGCTGTCTGAAATTCAGCCCGCCGGTGTGGACTTGGTCGCCCAAGTGGAAGAAATCTTTTCGCCGAGCGGCATTCTGTCTAAGGCGAGCAATTTTGAATTTCGCCCGCAGCAGCAGGAGATGGCCGTGGCCGTAGCGCGCGCGTTGCAAAATCGCGAGCACCTCGCGGTCGAAGCCGGCACCGGCGTTGGAAAAAGTTTGGCATATTTGATTCCGGCGATTCTTTTCGCCGTCGCGCAAAAGAAAAAAGCCATCGTCTCGACGCACACGATCAATCTGCAGGAACAGCTAACGGAAAAAGATTTGCCAATGTTGGCGGCGGTATTGGGCTCGCTGCCGGAGCCGGTGAAGTTCAGCTACGCGATGCTCAAGGGCCGCGCGAATTATCTCTGCACGCGCCGCTTGCAAAAGGCGATGCAGCAATCCGGAAATCTTTTTACATCGTCCGAGGCCGAGGAATTGCAGCGCATCTACGAATGGTCCAAGACGACCAAGGACGGCAGCCTGTCGGATTTTTCCATCGAGCCGGACGCGAAAGTCTGGGCGCAAGTGTGCTCGGAACGCGGATTGTGTTCGCCGAAAACATGCGGGCATCAGTCGGATTTTGCGCGCGACCATGAGACGTGTTTTTTCCAGCGCGTGCGGAATCGGATTCTGTCTGCGGACGTGGTGATTTTGAACCACACATTATTTTTCACGCTGCTCGGCGGCGTGGATGAAGAATTGGAAGGCGGCATTTTGTTCAAGAACGACTTCGTCGTTTTTGATGAGGCGCACACGATGGAAAGCGTGGCGTCGCGGCATATTGGCTTGAGTGTGTCGAGCGGACAGGTGCGCTATTCGCTAAATCGGCTGTGGAATCCGCGCACGGAAAAAGGTCTGCTCGCGACGTTGCGCCAAGGCAAGGCGGTGAAACTGGTCGCGGAAATTCTGATCGAATCCGACAAATTTTTTGAAAATGTTGAGTCGGCGTGCGAGGAAATTTCAGCGGCGGCGAAACCAAAATTTGGCGGCGAAAGTGGACGCAAGCGGGCGTGGACGGAATTGCGGATTCGTCGCGCGGAACTCGTAAAAGACAATGTCACGTTGCCGATTCAGCGTTTGCGCGAAGCGGTGAGCGAGCTGGTGAAATTGAGCGATGACAAAGACATCGGGCAGGAACTCATCGAATGCAACCGGCGGCTGGGCGAGCTGAAAATTGAAGTCGCGGAATTTTTGAGCCAGCAGGCAGACGACCATGTTTACTGGGTCGAGCGCAGCGGCAAGACGCAGCGAAATCTTTCACTCAACGCGGCGCCGGTGGACGTGGCCGAATATTTGCGGCTGCGGCTGTTTGAAAGCGATACCAGCGTGGTGATGACGAGCGCGACGCTCGCGACAAATTCAAATTCGCAATCCGGCTTGAATTATTTTTCCAGGCGCGTCGGCTGCGAATCCGCGACGATGCTGCAGGTCGGCACGCCGTTTGATTATGAGCGGCAGATGAAATTGTTTGCGGTAAAAAAAATGCCGGATCCGCGCGAGGCCGGTTATGCGGATGCTCTGATTCATTGGGTGGAACATTTTGTCCGGCAGACGCACGGCAAGGCGTTCGTTTTGTTCACGAGTTACAAGTTGATGCAGGAAGTTGCGGAACGGATGCGGCCGTTTTTTGAGGAATTGAAACTGGAGTTGTTTGTTCAAGGCACCGGCACGCCGCGCTCGACGATGCTGGAAAAATTCAAGGACGACACGGATTCGGTCTTGTTTGGCACGGATAGTTTTTGGCAGGGCGTGGATGTGCCGGGGGAAGCGTTGAGCAACGTCATCATCACGCG
>Ga0164296_1003610_pt1 | contig 14509 bp, 14 predicted proteins | sample GEODES057metaG_FD_113533 | JGI IMG/M metagenome (GOLD analysis project Ga0164296, IMG submission 113533) | Dystrophic lake water microbial communities from Trout Bog Lake, Wisconsin, USA - GEODES057 metaG | ecosystem: Environmental > Aquatic > Freshwater > Lake | place: USA: Trout Bog Lake... | reverse complement strand
TGGTGAACTTCCTCCATTGGTTGGCGTCGCAGTGATGGTTACACTGGTACCACTACAAACATTGTTGGTGCTTGCCGCTATGCTTACACTAGGTGTTACATTGCTTGTAATATTCATGGTCACGGTTCCACTTGCAGCTTGTGAGCAATGGGTAGAGCTATTATCTTGAACACTTACCAAAGCATATATGTAAGAACCTGCTATTGAAGTAGGAACAGTAACACTAACACTGTTTCCAGATGTTGTTGTTACAGTTTGAGCAGAACCACTATTGATGGTATAAGTGAATGTGTAGGGAGCAGTAGCATTTGCACCAGTGAATGTGACACTTGGTGCGGCTGAATTTTGACAAACCGCTGTTGTACCACTTATACTAGCCGTTGGTAATGGATTAACAGTAACTGTTGTAGGAGTTGAAGTAGCAGAACCGCCATTACCATAGGTTACGGTCACTGTATAGTTGCCAGCAGTAGTAGCAGTAATTGTTGGTGTTGTTGCACCAGTGCTCCATAAATAAGTTGCACCTGAATTAGCAGTCAAAATAACAGAACCACCAGCACAGAAAGTAGTTGAACTACTTGCTGTAATGATAGCTGCCGGAACAAAGTTGAGCATAATTTTATTATTACTAAAGCTAATGGTAAATGTGCCGCCATTAAGGGTATTGGTTATGCCCGAAGCATCTACAGTAACAATATTATTTGTATTTACCGGGTCTGACCCAGTATAAGTACCAATCTGCCAAGAGTAAGCGGTTGTATTAATAAAACTAGGAATGATATTGCTTGTAGCGGACGAGGTTAGTTTTACCGTAAAATTACCAGTGGCAGGAATGGTTAGCGTTCCACTAATGGCAAGGTTATCCCAATTTGTTCCAGCAGTACCTACAGTTGGAATTTTATTGACAGTACAAGTATAGCTGCCGCCTGATTGCCAAGTTTCCGGTCCAGTGGTTAGTGTACCCCTTGTTAAGGTTCCGATACCACCGCCAGGGCTAATATTGCCAAACACATTTGTCGAACCAGTAATAGCACCGCTGCCACTTAAAGTAGCACCAGCATTTACAATAACAGAAGCGGGTATGGATGCATTTGCCAAAATATCCAATGTACCGGCACTTACAGTAACACTGCCATTAAAAGTGTTAGTGGTAGTGGTATTTGCTATTTGTAGTAATCCCGTGCCTGCTTTTGTAAAGCTATTAGCCGTGCCGCCAGCTATTACCCCTGTGCAGACAAAACCATTACTTAAATTCGTACCACTAACATCAATGATATTGCCTGTGTTTGTACCTATAGTAATGGTTCTGCTTGTTGTAATCGCGGTGCCAGTTACTTTTTTTAAGATACCTCCTTGTAGGAAAATGGCATTGGCGGCATTGCCAAAGTTATGGTCGGCAGACGCATCTACTTCTGCCCCGCTGCTTATAGTAACGTTGCCTGTAAATGAGTTATTTGCACTTGTGGGGGTATTGGGGTCAGATAGTACAAGCTTACCCCCACTGCCAGAAACGGTTAAGGGAGAAGTGCCAGAAATGGTGCCATTAAAAGTGTAAGTACTTGTTGTAGCCCCCCCAAGTGTAATAGTAGGGCTATTTGCCAAAGAAACATTGCCTGTAAAATTAATATTGCCTACCCCGGTGTAATTAACTACAGGGTTAGCATTGTTACTATATGTGGCAGTGCTACCCAATGTAAAATTGCCGTTAACAGCCAATTGGGTTGCTACTGTAAGCGAATTTGTACTTGCAATTGTACAAGGATTTGAATTCGAACCTATGTAAGCTGTACCACTACCACTACCTAAGGCATTGGCGGTACTGATAAGCATAGTGCCATTGTCTATAGTGAAGCCCCCATTATAGGCTGCTGTGTTTCCACTAATGAATGTACCTGCACCCGTTTTTGAGATTGCAATAGTTGTTGCAAAATCAACAGGGGTAAAATCTAGTATTTTACCTGATGCCACATTAACAGACATTACAGTGCCGCCCATGCTAAGTGAACCTGAGGAAGTTGTCATTGTATAGTTTTGAGAGCATAAAATGTTCCCAACTGGCCCAATTGCACTCAGATTACAAGAGCCTGTTCCGGCATTGCATATATCTACATTATTATTGGAAAATGCATTACTATACGTTGAGGGACAACTACTAGTCGTCGTTGTTGGTATAGACCAGTTATTACCAACCGTCCATGAGTTAGACCCTGAGGCAATGGATTGATATTTGTTTGAAGCACCGAAAATACCAAAAGGAGTATATCGGGTACCATAAGCATTTGAAACTGTATATCTAATATTGGTGGATCCAACCCCCATACCTGTAACCACACCACTGTTATTAACAGTAGCTACTGCGGTGTTTTCGCTACTCCAACTACCACCAGTCGTTGTTTCACTGAGTGCAACTGTCGAATCAACATAAACAGTTGATGGCCCTGTAATGGCATTAGGCATTGCTGGCAGTTGGTGTATAGTTATATGTATTTCTGAGTGTGTGTATGTAGTTGATGTACCCGTAAAAGGTGTATTAGAGGTTATGTCACAACGAAATTCATCGCCGTCTACTATAGTTGGGGGCGAAAACGTACTACTTGTTGCAGAATGGGCATAATGCATCCAAATTGATCCAGGGCCCCTACTTCTTCTTTCCCAACTGTAAGTGAGCCCTGATCCTCCTGCAACTTCAGCAACTAATTGTGCTCCAGTCACCACACTTGTACCAGAAATAATGGTCATAGGATCAAAATAAGAGCCTCCATTTACCTCTGCTTTGATAAAGGCAGTTTTTTGCAGCACAGTTATATGGATTTCGGCATGTGTGTATGTAATTGAGGTACCCGTAAAAGGTGTGCTTGACGTGATATCGCAACGAAATTCGTCCCCGTCTTGAATACTTGGTGGATGGAACCATCTTTGGGTAGCATAAGCAAAAGGTACCCAATTAGAATAAGTCCCCCTAGACCTTCGTTCCCACTTGTAAATAAGTCCCGATCCTCCTGGTACTTCGGCAACTAATTGTGTACCTGTTAAAACAGAAGTTGTACTAGTTATAGTCGTATAAGGATTAGTATAAACACTTCCATTTATCTCTGCTTTGATGTAGGCGGTTTGAGCAATTGACAAATTGGCAATCATTGTAAAAAGGGCAATAAATAGCCCTTTGGTTATTATTTTTCTCATATAAGCGTTATTAATTGTTTTAAAGAAATTATTAAATTGATATGGTATAGAGTTATAAGACTCTAGAAAGCTTTGTAAATTTTAGCTGTCGTTAAGGTAGAAGTCAAGCATTTGCAGTTGTTTTAGGAAGTAAAAATATAAGGCATCTTCCGAGATAAAAACACCCGAACGGGTGAATTTTTAGCTCAGGCAAGTTATTGAGGGCTTTTACACCTAACATATACTTAGCTATCGTTTGAAAGTGTATCCCTTTCTTGAAAAATCACCCGAACGGGTGAGCCAATTATTTAAATAACTTTCCTAAAAGCAGTGTTTTGGTCTGTGGGATTAATTAAGGTTGCATAAGTTTAGTGAATATGACACTGTTTAAAAGACTACCCATAAAGAGTAGCTTTCCAACATTGTCATCCCGTAGGGATCTAAAACAGATGGTTCTTTAATATTGCTAGAGATCCCTACGGGATGACAATACAATAATCTATGATTAATGCCAGTGACTTAACAGCTCAAAAAATCACCCGCGCGGGTGATTTTTTAGGGGGGGGGGTAATATTTTTACAAATTATTGTTATATTTGACAGGTTGGATTTTCCAATAATTGAGAATTATAAAATCTAAAAAATAGAATGCCGTGACACCAATTGCTATTGTGGACGACTATGCCCCTTTTAGGAACTATCTATCTGATGCCCTCGAAAACCTGCCCAATGGTTTCAAGGTATATCAATATATAGATGGAAGGGATTTTGTAGAACGTTTCCCTAACGAAAATTATACTCCTGCCATAGTGCTGATGGATATTTGTATGGAGCGCATGAATGGGTATGACACAACAGCTTGGATAAAAAAGGGATACCCATCCATCCCCGTATTGGCATTTAGCGATGTAAAGTATGCAGATGCAATAGTGCAATTGGTAAAATGTGGCGCAGATGGGCATTGTAGTAAAGACGATTGCTATCCACCAGTGTGTTTGTTGAAACCGATGGAACAGGTTATGCAAGGCAAAACATATTATAAAGACCCAGAAATGGTCGATTTTATTAAAAAGAGGCTTGCAATGCCCAGAAAAGAATGCGAAGTAGGAGAAGAGTCGTTGACAGAACTTCATTGGAAAGTGATAAGATTTATCTGCTTGCACAAATCGTATGAGGAAAAAGCTGCTGAACTATTTATAGCACCTGATACTTACAAAAGCAGATTGAAAAATATTTTTAAAAAGCTTGGCCTGAAATCATCAAGTGAACTTTACGATTGGGCAGTTAAAAGAGGGTTTATAAAAAAATGAGAGGCAATTTTAGTCTGTGAAAGAACAAAAAGTTGTCGATATTAGATATTATCCTCTTTTTTGAAACTATTTTTGAAATTATCCAATAATATATTTTATTTATTGAAAATTATTCAATTAAGTTCGCTATCTTGTGCCTCGTAAAAGAAAAACAATAATAGCAAGGTTGCTTTCTTTTACTCGGTTTTCAAACAGTTCTTTGTATTAAGTGGTTGCTTTTACTTGTTTGTATAACAACAAACGTCGATTGTATAACAACAAACGTCGATTGTATAACAACAAACATCGATTGTATAACAGCAAACATCGTTTGTATAACAGCAATCATCGTTTGTATAACAGCAAACATCGTTTGTATAACAGCAAACATCGTTTGTATAACAACAAACATCGTTTGTATAACAGCAAACGGCGTTTGTATAACAGCAAACAGCGATTGTATAACAACAAACGGCATTTGTATAACAGCAAAGAGGCAGAATGAAGCGATTGTTTAAATTCTCACATAATTTTTAGCCAATGAATATATGCTATATCAGGTTGGTTTTTTCCATGTACTCGTAACAATGATTACTTTACGACAACACGGTACGGAGTAAGCAGTAGTCCATTTTTCAATCATTAAAATTTACGATCATGGCAAAGCCAGCATTGAATTTTAGTAGATTATCCATTGGCGGAAAGATTTTAAGGATACGCCAAATAGTACTTGCCACAACAGGCAATTCAGTTTATATGACCCCGTCTCCAACGCTTGCCGCCATAACAACGGCAGTGAACCTTTTGGAAACAGAACAATTGGCAATAAAGACAGGGGGAAAACCAGCAACAACCATCAGGAACGTTCAGAATAAAGTAGTAATGGGAATGATGAATGCTTTTGTATCTTATGTATATATAACAAGCGGTGGCGACCAAGTAAAAATTGAAAGCACCAGTTTGTCTATCAAGTTGCCCCCATCACCTCCAGGGTTAATGGGGCAAGTACAAAGCCTATCAGGGGTTCCGGGTACTTTTCCGGGGAATATTGTTTTGAAATGGAAAGCCATAAAAGGTAAGAAATATTATTTCATTCAAAAAAGTGCCGATGGCATGACTGCTTGGGCAGACCAAGGAGAACCTGTAACAAAGGCCACGGCAATAATCACAAGCTTGGTAACAGAAACGGCCAGCTTCTTTAGGGTTGCAGCAGGAAATGTACTTGGCTTGGGTGAATATAGTAACCCAGTTAGGGTAATGGCAAAGTAAATTTGAGTGATTAGCGTTGAGTGATTAATGTTTAATCGAAGCGTTTGGCAGTGCGCCAAAGAATAAGAAGGGAATAATTGCAGTGATGCTTTTGTTCCCTTCTTTAGTTTTTAGCGTTGTTCTCTTGTGAGGAAGAAACTATATAATAAAGGCCATCACAACTCAATGTGATAGCCTTTCTGTTTATAAATAAACCTGAGTTGCTTACTTTTTAAAGATATTATTTACCGCACCTGCCAGCATCGGGTATTTTTCCTTTACAAAAGCTGCAATAACCTCAATCACTTTTGTTGCTTGCTCGGACGACAAACCAGCCTCTTTCTTCAATCTTTCTATTAATTCGTTCATATTATCTATTTTATTAAGCTACTTTCAATAAACTCATTTTGCTCTTGTTGAACTTGCCTTCTGCATAGTCCAATGTAATGTGGAGTTTGCTTTCATTGGTTCCTGGTAGTTCAAACATGGCATCAGTCAATATGCTTTCGCAAATACTCCTCAATCCCCTTGCACCCAGTTTATATTCCATTGCCTTCTCAACCATATAGTTGTAAACGGCCTCGTCAAAAGTTAATTCTATACCTTCAAACTCAAACAAACGGGTGTATTGCCTTATCAAAGAGTTCTTTGGTTCGGTCAAAATACTGCGCAATGTTTCGGCATCCAACGGATTCAAATAAGTAACAATTGGCAACCTACCTAACATTTCTGGGATAAGTCCAAAGCTTTTTAAATCTTGTGCATTGATAAACTGAAGCAAGTTCTTTCTTTGATAATCCTGACTTTCCTTGTTCACATTAAACCCAATGGCATTGGTGTTTATCCTGCGAGCAATCACTTTATCGATGCCATCAAATGCTCCTCCACATATAAAAAGGATATTCTTGGTATCAACTTTTATCATCTTCTGATCAGGATGCTTGCGTCCACCCTGCGGTGGTACCAACACTTCGGTACCCTCCAACATTTTTAACAATCCCTGTTGAACCCCTTCGCCACTTACATCCCTTGTTATAGAAGGATTATCTCCCTTACGTGCTATTTTGTCAATTTCATCCACATAAACAATCCCACGCTCAGCCGCTGCCACGTCATAATTGCAGTTTTGCAACAAGCGAGTAAGCATGCTTTCCACGTCTTCCCCCACATAACCAGCTTCTGTAAACACCGTAGCATCCACAATTGCAAAAGGAACATTGAGCAAACGGGCGATCGTTTTTGCAAGTAAAGTCTTACCAGTACCAGTTTCACCAACCATTATCACATTACTCTTTTCAATCTCAACATCATCATGCGTTTGCTTTTGGTTGATGCGTTTAAAGTGATTGTAAACGGCTACTGTAATAACTTTTTTGGCATCATCCTGACCAATTATATATTCATCCAAGAATTTCTTAATCTCAAAAGGCTTGCGGATATTCAATTTAAAATTAGAGGTTGCCGTTGTAGATAAGGAAGAAGTTCCATTATTTCCAGCAACATCTTGTTTTAATCCAAGTTCTTGTGTAATAATATCTTGTGCGTGTTCCACACAATTCTCACAGATATGCCCTTCTTGACCGGCTATCAATATTTTCACCTCATCACGGCCACGACCGCAAAATGAACAGTGCAAATTTGTTTGTTTAGGCATTATTTGTAATAATTTATTGTGTATTAATTAAAATTAAACAGAACTAAAATCTATTTAGACAAAAATACACGCTATTTTATGAATTTTAGCGTGTATTAACTTTATCAACTCACTGATTAACATTTATAGTTTATCCAAAACAGCATCTACAATGCCATAAGAGATTGCTTCGTTGGCATCCATCCAATAGTCCCTATCGAAGTCTTTCATCACTTGTTCGAATGATTTGCCGCAATTTGTAGCCAATATTTGAGCGCCTAACTCCTTTGTTTTTCTCATCTGTTCAGCCTGAATCTCAATGTCGGCACTTGTTGCTTGAAAAAAGCCCCCAATGCTTGGTTGGTGTATCATCACCTCACCATGAGGATAGATAAAACGCTTTCCTTTAGTACCAACACTCAATAGTATTGACCCCATACTTGCTGCCAAACCCATACAGATAGTAGAAACGGGGCTTGATATCAACTTAATAGTATCGTACATTACCATTCCGCTAGTTACAGAACCACCCGGGCTGTTGATATAGAACTTAATTTCTTCACCAGGCTTGTCAGAATCCAACAAAAGCAATTTTGTTACAACTTCTTTTGCACTTTTATCGTCAACCACCCCCCATAGATAAACTGCTCTCTTTTCAAAGAACAATTTCTCCATTTTCTTCATGGTCATTGCACCAATCTGTTCCTGCTTTTCTTCTTTTGGGGCTTCTTCTTCCTCATCTTCCATTAAATGAGGGTTTACAATATATTTTGATTGAATCATCTTTGTCAATTTTAATTGTTCTGTAAAACTAGATTACTATTATTTAAGTGCTGCTGCTTTCCTTGGATTGATGAAAAGAACTTCATCAACAAGCCCATATTCTTTTGCTTCTTCTGCTTTCATCCAAAAATCCCTATCGCAATCTACAGCAACTTGCTCAATTTCTTTACCACTGTGATTGGCTATTACTTCGTATAGTTCAACCTTAAGTTTCTTAATTTCCCTAGCAGTAATCTCTATATCAGTAGCTTGCCCACCAATACCACCACTTGGTTGGTGCAGCATAATGCGGCTATGCTTTAAAGCTGTTCTTTTGCCTTTTACACCTGCACATAGCAAAACGGCACCCATACTTGCTGCAATACCTGTACAGATAGTACTCACATCTGGACTAATAAATTGCATGGTATCATATACCCCCAACCCTGCATACACACTGCCACCAGGACTATTTATATACATTTGAATATCCCTGCCCCTGTCGACACTCTCCATAAAAAGCAATTGTGCAGTGATGATGTTTGCCACATAATCATTGATTCCTTCCCCCAAAAAAATAATCCTGTCCATCATCAAGCGACTAAACACGTCCATTTGGGCAATGTTCATTGGTCTTTCCTCAATAATATAAGGAGTCAGATTCGTTGGATTAAAATGTGTTTGATAACTGTGAAGGGTTGCACTACTAATGCCTTGATGTTTTACAGCATATTTTTCGAATTCCTTTCCAATATTCATTTCTATATTTTATTTAATTAATTGAACAGCCTCTCTTTCAAAATGTGTGCAAACTAATTTACACGACAAGATGACTGTTAGGGAGAATTTTCAGACGATGCCTACGCGTAAGTTAACTAGAACTTGGGGCAATTGATTGGCTTATCTGTATTTGGCCTGTATATATATACTGCAGATATTTCAATACCCCCTTGGCTATTGCTTGCAGTTTTTAATGACGAAGTATTCACATCATAGGTAATGCCCAATCTTACATTACTATATTCTAAGCCTAAATATGGAATTATAGCATCTTTTAAGCGCAACCAACTACCAACATATAAACTTGCTGAATTATCAGCGTCTTCCGGATTAGCAATGAATTGAAAAGCACCGCCCAAAACTGTTTCGCTTGCTCCACCCTGAAACGTTTGTATACCACTAAAATGTAAAGTAGTTGCAGGTCCTACTGAAAAATAGGTTCCCGCTTGGATTGTAGCTCTTGGATTAATTTGATAACTGTCTGCACTAGTTAACTTCTGAATTGGTTTATTTATGTGGTATAAACTAACGCCTCCATAAAAATTATTTTTATCAGTAGTACTGCCGCTATATAATAGACCGGCATTCATGTCTATATAGTTTGAAGATAGGGTAGCACCATTAAAGGTTTCGGATGTTGGCAACGTAAAGCCATTAACTGACAATTGATCTTCGAACTTAAGACTAGATGTGTTGATAAACATATTAGCATACGTAGCTTGTACACCTAAACTCAATTGATGAAAGCCATCCTCATCCAAGCCTTTATGATAAGCTGTAGAAAGACTAAAATAATTGAAATTAACAGCACCTGCTGCGCTATTGTCATTTAAAAACAAAACGCCAACACCCCAATTGTCATTATTGGGAATTATTTTCTGCCCAACGTGGAAATCAACAGAACCAGTGGAAGTAATAAACGCATTGTTTATTGATGGCCATTGATTTCTATAATCCCCAGTTATACGTACAGCACCATCAAACTTACCAGTAAAGGCAGGGTTCAAAGTAAGCGGAGAAGAAAAGAATTGAGAAAAGTGTGGATCCTGTGCATATAAATGACCACACAAAACAAGTAATAAAACGGGGGCAATTAATTTTTTCATTTGCAATAATTGAGTACTAAAATGTGGTAAACGTTGTCTAGATTTATTAATAACGTATATTTTAACAAACTACTCTTAAAACTTTTAAAAAACAAATATAGCTTTTTTTACTTGTTCCTACGATTGTATTTTATTACCGTATGCTAAATCCCCAGCATCACCAAGGCCAGGCACTATATATCCTTTAGCAGTAATCTCATCATCAATGTCACCACAAAATATTTTTATATCATCTCCACATTCGCGCTGCAAGTAATCTAACCCAACAGTGCTAGCAATTGCACATACAACAAATATTTCTCTTGGACTGCCTTCAGTTCTTAAGAATTGTATTGTTTTTGCCAAAGAAGCCCCAGTTGCTAACATTGGGTCACTAATAATAAGTGTTTTATTATCAATGGACGGGCAGCTCAAATAATCTAGGCTTATTTCAAAACTACCATCTCTTTTATGCTTTCTGTATGCCGAAATGAAAGCATTATCTGCTTTATCAAAATAATTCAACATCCCATTATGCAATGGAAGTCCTGCCCTCAAAATAGTTGCTAGTATAGGCTGTTCTTTAAGAACTTTGCTACTATGAATGCCCAATTGAGTCTGCACTTCAAGCATTCCAAAAGGCAGCAGTTTACTTATCTCATAAGCAGCTACTTCTCCAATCCGTTCTAAATTTCTTCTAAAACGTAGCCTGCTTTTTTGTATATCTACGTCCCTTAGTTCAGATATCCAATTACTCAAAAGACTATGTTGTTCACTCAAATTAATTATCATAGTAGTACTTCTTTCTGAACGTAAAGTTAATTATCTATCCAATATAAACTAATAAATTATGCAAGGATAGGTTTTGTTTTCCTTTTGTCCTAAAAAATTTTAAGAACCTTCTTTGGTATGTTTCTGTTAATTAAATTGTAATAATTGGTCTTTAATAGTACGTTTCAGTGTAAAAGGTTCACTATATAAAGAACAAGGACTACATTTCGCCAAAAATAAACATTATTTTAATTAATCGATAAGTCAATCTATTACAATGGCAGTATTGAAAGAAGGGAGCAAGGCTCCTTCGTTTAAAGCATTAGATCAAAATGGGAAAACTATTGCCCTAAAAGATTTTTTAGGGAAAAAAGTTGTCCTCTATTTCTACCCGAAAGATGATACTCCGGGATGTACAGCACAAGCCTGTAACTTACGTGATAATTACACCGAGCTTTTGGCTCAAGGGTTTCAGGTGATCGGAGTAAGTGTTGATGGCGTAAAAAGCCATAAAAAATTTCAAGAAAAGTATGAGTTGCCTTTTCCATTGGTATCTGACGAAGGAAAGAAAATAGTGGATGACTACAACCTATGGGGCGAAAAGAAATTTATGGGAAAGACCTATATGGGTACTACCAGAACTACTTTCTTGATTGACGAAACAGGTAAGATTAAAAAAATAATCACAAAGCCTGATACCAAGAATCATACAGAAGAAGTTTTGGCTGCTTGGAACGAAGCATAGTATTTTAGCTTAAGACAAAAAGAGAAAGGTCTGAAAACATATTGTTTTCAGACCTTTCTCTTTTTGTCTTATTTATTACAAATGCCAAAATAACAGTTTACCAATCCTTATTCCCACTGACATTATTACTCTTTCAAGTATCACAACTGACGGTGACCCATAGGGAAAGTAACGCCCAAGCTTAAAATCATTTCGTAAGTACCAAAGCTTTGTCGTGCCTTGCCATCGTAAATGTGAAGACCACTGTAACTGGCAAAATCCAACTTGTTGGAATATTCTAAATAAATAGTCTTAAAGAAAGTAGCTCGCAGGGCAGCTTCCGTACCAATATTCCAACCACCCAATTGAAAATGGGCTTTATTTACTTCCGAATCGCCCGTGGGTGTATATCCCAACATGTTTTGTACGTGTGGAATCACAGGTCCAATACCTGCTTTGGCAAAACCATCCAACTTAAAATTGTTCTTCTTGTCCCGATAAAAATGCCAACGTTTCGTAAGGTTGAACAGCAAAAAATTGGCACCGTTATTTAAATAGTAATAATATCCGTTTTTTTGATTGAATGCTACCGTGGTATCAACACTCCTATTATTCATTGTACCAACAATGCGTGCGTTTTGATCAGCAAAAATGTATTTGGTGTGGTCAAAATTTATTTCCCAACCTATTTCTCTCTTTTTATCAAATATGTATCCTAGTCGGTAATTGTACTGTGGGATAGAAAGTGCAAGATGAAAGAGACCTTCATTCCATCCAGGGTGATCGTGTCCTTCAATCCCTGCAAAACGGTAATCATTGCCTAGTCCCGGCTGTATCACCCTAACATTACTTCGTGTGTACCACTCTTTATTATATCCCCACGAGAAATAAAATTCCCCTTTGCGCTCTTTCTTTTTGTGTTGTGCCTCAACATTCAATGCAATTAATACCATTGCCATCAATACAATAATTCTTTTTGTACTCATCATTTCTAATCAATTAATAGGGTAAAAAATATACGAAAGTTTTCCATAGTCCAAATTGTCATCAGGTGGGTAGGAGGCCGCAAATATAAAGTAGGCTATCGAATCAAAGTTTCTAATAGTTTTACCCCCTCAATTAATATCGGTAAAATGAGTACGAGTACGCACAAAAAAGGTATCAAGCAACATCCAGTCATCTTTTTAGAAGGTCCCAGGCCAAGGATACACGAACTGAATTTTGCTTGGCACATATTCAGGCAATTTATTACAGCCTTCCGAAACCTTCACTTCGTCGGTCCATGTATTACTGTATTTGGAAGTGCACGCTTCAAGGAAGACCATAAGTACTATCAAGCAGCAGTAGCTTTTGGAAAAGGAATAGCAAAACTTGGTATGACAACCATGACGGGCGGCGGCCCCGGCATAATGGAAGCTGCCAACAGAGGTGCTTTCGAAGCAGGGGGAAAGTCCGTTGGATGCAACATAAAGCTACCCTTCGAACAAAAACCCAACCCTTATGTACAAAAAAGCATCACGTTCAGATATTTCTTTGTACGTAAGGTACTTATGGTAAAATACTCGTATGCCTTCATCATCATGCCCGGTGGTTTTGGAACGATGGACGAATTATTCGAAACACTCACACTCATACAAACCAATACCATCAATCATTTTCCAGTGGTTTTGTATGGCAAAGATTATTATCAACCGATGTTGGACTATGCAAAAGAAATGGCAGATGCTGGAACAATTTCAGCCGACGATCTAGATTTATTTCTCCTTACCGATGATGTCGAGGAAGGCCTGCGTCACATCAAAAAGCACATACGAACAAACTATCCCAAGCAGCCTCAAAAAAGATTTTGGTGGTTGTTCGAAAAAGGTTAAGCCCCTCTTTTTTATCAGAAATGAATGGAATGGGCATAATAAAAGTGCAACCCCCACCCGTAGTAGTAGCTGCACTTTAATAATTATTAATTCTCCATTAATCTAATAAGCTTGTAAATTATCTGCTTCAATCTCCGGTAAATCACCCGTGTTTTTAAGTATAGCAATTCCTTTTTCTTTTGCCATCTCCTTCAATTCATCATAAAAGGAAAAGCTTGCAAGGCCTAGATAAATTTTATAATCCTTATAGTCGGGGAACAATGTCCTGAAATTGTTTGCTTTGTTATCAATAAGCTTTCTCAAATCAGTTTCGTGTGCCTTGGATTTGCATTCAATCAAAGCAATCGAATCGCCATTGTACATCACTATATCAAATTCATCCTCCACTTTTGGAATAATCCCTTTTATATTTCTATCTACCCTATCATACCTTACTCCCCCAAGAACTGGTTTTGCTTTCAGCGAATTATAGAAGTACTCCTCAGTTATGCTACCAGAATTATTGGTATGATTCCCAAGGGTTATTCCCATTCTTTCAAGGGTTGCATCAGTTCTTTTCATTTGAGCCTCTGTCTCAGCAAACTTTGCATTAGTTTCTTTGGACATAAGCACTAGTTCAGCATTAGAAACCGCCAATCCCGCCACCAATTCCTTCAATTCATTGTCTGTCATTATCGCTTATTTCTACAAAGATACCTTTTATGAAACAGAATCATTATAAAACAAAAAGTGCAGCCACCACCCATAGGTAGTAGCTGCACTTTTACATATATAAGCGTATTCCAGTTATAAACTGGTTTGACTACTTGACCCCAAGTGACCAGCTTTGCTGAACACTAGAGCCTGTGGAGGGCTAATGTTTTAAAAGTATCGTTATCATCAGGCCAATGATTGTAAGATATAATGGAATAAACATACCAACCATCCATTTTAATAGGTTTGAAATTTCCATTCTTACCCCAGCTATATCTTCCTTGGTAGCCAATATGCTTAAATTGATTTGGTTGTTGTCTTTTATCTTCCCATCAACAAAAGTTACCAAAGCCTCTGCTTCCGATTCCCCAATCTTTTGTTTTAGGATTTGAAAAAGTTGAATATCTGACATGTTGATTACCATTATTACTATTTGTGTAAAAGTAGTGGTTAAAAATTTGGAAATCGAAATTCATTTTAAAGGCAATCGTA
>Ga0164296_1003609_pt1 | contig 14510 bp, 15 predicted proteins | sample GEODES057metaG_FD_113533 | JGI IMG/M metagenome (GOLD analysis project Ga0164296, IMG submission 113533) | Dystrophic lake water microbial communities from Trout Bog Lake, Wisconsin, USA - GEODES057 metaG | ecosystem: Environmental > Aquatic > Freshwater > Lake | place: USA: Trout Bog Lake... | reverse complement strand
GAAAAAAAACCGCTTAGTGATGCATTCAAGGTGGCCGCCTTGCCTAATGACTCTCCCACGAAAGCATTAGGTAAAGCATGAATACATCGCTAAACGGTTTCTCATTACCGGCCACAGTAATGTACGTTCATTATAACAGAATAAGTTGTTGGTGCTCACATAAAGCAGTGGTTTTTTCAACTTTAAAAGGAAAAGCTTACAACGGCGCTAACCCGTTGCTCACCAACACGACTGGAGACTGCACTTAAAGTCGGAACTCGTCCCACGGCTATGCATCGCCTCAATCCCCATGCGTCTTGGTATCGGCCCCCATAAAGCAGGGTTAATGGGACAACACTTCTATGAAACCCATTACGGAGCTAAACCGTTTTGCCGATGAAGAATAGTAGCACAAAAAAAATCCCACTACATAGAATGGGACTAAACCAACCCCAAAGGAATGGCAACTGGATTGGCTCTATTTTAACAACATTTCTTAAGAAAATCAAGGGCTTGCTCAACACTCTCTACCATTACAAGCAGGCCACCAGTCCACTCATGGAAGAACTTTTCCTCTGCCTCGGTCAGCTTCCTGGCACTCGGAACCTTGCTCCCATCCTTGACCTCCATCAATATCGTGTAACCGTTATACCCTACTAGCAAGTCAGGTATTCCATCTCCTTGGGTTACAACTCGTACATAAGCACCGCATTTCCTCAAAGCAGTAACTATTTCGTTTTGGTTTTCATCAATCCGCCTGGCGTATTTTGACATGGCAATATAATATGTTGACGTTTAACAATACACCTGATATATTCGAGTCCCCAAACATATTAGGAGCAACAATGGAGGAAAAAGAAATCTTAGATCGCACTGAGAAGATGTATCGCAGTGCTGATGAAATCATAGCATACATGATGAATGAGATGGACTTGGATGCAGAGATGACGATGGCGGCCTTGGCTTGTGCTTATGCAAATGCAGCATGGAACACCAATGTATCAATGCACGATGGACTAGATCTATTCATTACTTTCTACAAACAAATGGTACAAAAAGGAGCAGCACATTGAAAGCATTCCCCGACCCCCACATCAAAGACGAGACACGCCAAGGCATGGACTTGAGAGATTACTTTGCTGGTCAAGCATTGGCTGGAGCCATTGCACACGGCTTATTCAACACAGAAAAAGCTACAAAAGACTATGCAGTTTATCTTGCGAATGTTGCATATTGGTACGCAGATGAGATGATGAAAGCACGCAATGAAACTAACAAATAAGTTCAACCTACCCGAAACCATCATCAACGTCATCAAGCGCCCAACCTATTCCAAGGGTAAAGCGCACATCTCTGTGACCGAGCTGATGACTGCACCTCAGATCGTCCTACTCAAGCGCCAACATTGGGACGAGATTGAACAAGACGCATCCGAGATGGTGTGGCAGATCTTTGGCTCTGCTATTCACGGAGTACTTGAACATGGCAAGAGCGAGAACCATGTGATCGAGCAACGCATTCATGCCAAGGTGGATGGATGGGATATCTCAGGAGCCATTGACCTCCAAGAGAACACGCCAGAGGGAATCATTATCTCTGACTACAAGACCACAGGCGCTTGGGCAGTTATGAATGAGAAAGACGAATGGCATCAGCAGCTAAACGTCTATGCTTGGCTAGTGGATAACGTGAAGAACGATAAGGTAATTAAGCTACAGATCATTGCCATCATCAGGGACTGGTCAGCTAAAGAGGCACAGAACAAGGAAGGCTATCCACAATCTCCAATTGTTACCATTGATATCCCTCTGTGGACGATGGACGAGCGACTGGCCTACATCAAACGTAGGATCAAGATGCACTCAGACGCCCAGTTCAACATAGAAATGGGAGATCCAATCCCTGAGTGTGGAGAGAAAGATATGTGGGAAAAGCCTACTACATGGGCATTAATCAAGGAAGGAGGAGTAAGAGCAAAGAGGGTATACGACAACGAGGCAGAGGCAAAAACAGCCTTAATCAAGGGCTACATCATAGAACACAGACCAGGCGAGAGAACGAGATGCAAGTCCTACTGTCAGGTTTCCCAGTTCTGCAACCAATACCAAACTTATTTAAAGGAGCAACAAAATGGCTAGACCACCAATCGACTGGAAAAAAAGATGCGTAGATCTTGAAGGGAGAATCGCAGATCTAATGCGTGACAAGGCGGGATTAGAAAGATTATCGACTCAAACATCAATCTATCTTGATGCAATAAGAAAAGAGGCAAGCGAGTTTAGAGAGCAAACCACCAAGTACAAGGGCGTTATAGAGTATCTTGAGAAACACATTGACCTCTTGAATGAAACAATAGAAGATTTGAGGAAAACAAATGAGCGTACATAAAAAGCTGATGGCAGTAAGATGCGACCTACTGCGTACTAAGCTAGAAAAGTCTGGCTTGAACAAGTTTGCTGGATACAGATACTTTGAGATGGGAGACTTCATGCCCGCCACAATGGATCTATTCCACAAACATGGTATCTGTGGCGTTGTAAGTTATACACATGAGTATGCAACGCTACAGATCACAGACGTAGAAGACGGCACGATGATTGTCGTTACTTCCCCAATGGCAACCGCCCAACTCAAAGGCGCACACGACATTCAAAACCTAGGCGCAGTTGAGAGCTATCAAAGACGCTATCTATGGATGACTGCACTTGAGCTGACCGAGACAGACCCCATTGACTCTGCACCACCAGTAGATATACCCAAGAAGGATATCCCAAAGCCCATCGTCAAGAGCGATGAGCAGGTCAAGAAGGAACAGAAGTCTGTAAAGCATGAGACGGTTTTACAAGATCCGTTTGCCATCTACATTGACACACAGAACGATACCCTGCCACCAGAGGATTACATCAATACTCTAGTTGAGGCTACAAAGATTCAGCTAGACAATGCCAAGACCCAAGACGATCTAAAGATGATCTTCCAAGTCAACCGCAAGCACTACGACAAAGTGAACGAGCTCGACCCCAGACAGCACGTTGAGATTTTAGGTTTATTCAAAACAAAGAAAGAGAGTATATAAATGGAATACAAGAATTCAGGGATGCTATCCCCCAACCGTTGGAAGAAAACAGAAAAGCAGCCAGACCATAAGGGCGCTATCAAGCTAGAGAGACAACTGCTCAAGAAGTTATTGGAGGCTACTGACGAGGACGATATCAATATCAAGCTCTTAGGATGGACACGCAAGGGTCAGTATGGTGAGTTCATCAGCTTAAAGTACGATGACTTCCAGGAAGTACCTAAGACAAAAGCCACCCCTTTAGATGACGATCAAATACCCTTTTGACCATGAAGACAGATCAATTTGAGGCAGTAAAGATCAACTTGACACAGAATAGAACAGGGTATGTACTTACCCTTTCTATCCACCCCGATGACGTACCTGAAGGGGTACTGAGAGATTTTGTAGGGGCTAGGTATCAAGTCGTGATGGTTCGCTTGAACGATGACAATACCCCATTGAATCGAGACGTCTACAAAGATCCAGTCAAAGTCGCTGGTATTCTTTGTAAAGACCCATTGTTTCAGAAGTACCTTGTAGAGACAAACGCTATCCTTTCCGAAGACGAGGCGCCAGCGATCCAATGGCTCAGGCACGAGCTTGGCATCCTCTCAAGGGCAGAGCTCGCAGATAACAAAGACGCAGCACTAAGACTATTCAGCATACAGGAGGGCTTTATTGCATGGAAACACCTAAACGCATGATCCCTTATTCAGTCTATCTGACCGAGGAATCATTCAACAAAGTCAAGGAGGCGGCCAAGGATAGGAAAGCGGCAAGTATGGTTAGGGATGCTATCGACCTATTCATACAAGGCAACAAACCCTATACGGCAGGCTACAAGAAGGCTTTGATTGATGCCAAGAAGATCATTAAGAAACAGGAAAAGATGACGTCTATCCACGTTGGCGGTAAGTCCTTATCAAAGATCATCTGCGATGAGATAGACAAGCTGAAAGGGGATTTAGATGACAAGAAAAAAACCTGAAGGCGTAGAGGCTTTGGTGCTTGAAGAGGATATCCCCCTTGATGAGATCAAAGCCGTTGATCTGTTTGCTTGTTTTTGTATGCTGAGTGGGATGGGATCCGACCCAGATATAGAGGCAAAGCAAGCATACGATAGAGCTTATGCCATGCTTAGAGAGAGAAAAAGAAAACGATGAGCTTAAAAAAGTACATGAACGAGGTAGCTGATCTAGGATGCATACTATGTCGGCATCTTGGCTATGGACAAACCCCCGCCCAACTCCACCACCCAAGGGACGCGGCTGGGGGTGCTCAAAGAGCTTCAGACTGGTTAGTCATTCCACTATGCCCAGAACACCACACAGGTAACTCAGGGCTACATGGTCTAGGAACCAAAGGCTTTTACACCAGGTATAAACTCAATGAGTGGGACTTGATGGCCATGACCATCCAGGCCCACCACAAGAGTTAACGCCTCATACTCAAACGTATGCTTTCCGCTTGTTGAGCTAGTTCGCTTTCCAGAAATGTAAGGCGATCTATCTCATCTTTTTTCATTGAGCCAGTCATCGTTGGATCTTCAGTTATGATCCTAACTTGCTTACGAACCTTGGCTATCTCTTTAGAAGTCTTATCGTAAACCTTTTGTAAACCAAGCAAGTCACCCTTTTCTTGCTGCATCTCAATCACTTTATCGTACTGACCCAACTCAGCATAGTGCCTCATATCGGCATAGGCTTGTTGGATGTTCTTATTGTTTTCATAGAACGCAGTCATGTAAGAGGATTGTCTAGAAGGCAAAGACTTCACAAATCCAAGGCTTATCCTATCCTCCCAGTTGGCGTCAGGGTATGAACCCTCTTTAAACGGCATCACGGCATACTGCGATGCGGTTATAGCCGTACCGCCCAGCCATCCAAGGTAAGAACGGATGGCATAGTCAATCTGTACAGGAGACAACTCTGAGCCTTCTCCAGTTACATTTGCTACTGCATGAGATAAACCACCAAGGGCGATGGCTATTGGACTGGTTGCATCTGTCCTACGCATTTGCTTAGACAAATTCTCCATGCCAGCGGTTTCAATTGGAGCACTGGTAAAGCTATCCTTATTGGCATATATATCCACCATAGGCTTGATGAACTGAGGTATGGGATTGAACGAAAACGTATTGCTCAACATCCGACCCATAGCATCGCCAAACTGCTTACCCTCTACGTCTTTATCAACGATCTGCTCAAGGGTACGCTCAGCAATCGTACCGAATGCACCGATCTCAAACGGCTTAGGAATACGCAAGGCAGAATCCATACCGGGCAATTTTATCCACCAGAAGTTATCACGATCCCATTGCTCACGTTTCTTAAAGTCATCGTCATCCTTAAACGCAAGGTACAAGAGCATCGATGCGGCCATCGTTGATCCAGTCACAATGGCAAAACGCTTAGCCTTTTGTGCATCGTCAATCTCAATAGGCTTATCTGTCAGAGTGTTATAGATCACACGACTGGTTGGCATCAAACCATCACGGCTCAGCTTGTACAATCCTTGTAATCTGGGATTCAAGAATGGAACGATCTGGGTCAGATACCTAAACGCAGGCATTGAGCCATGCATGGTAAAGTCAAGCAAATCACGAGCTTGATATGCCGCCTGTAGATGCGTTGCTCCTTCAGCCCTTAGCTTCTTGTACAAAGCTATCCTATTGACCGATTCGGTGCGGTTTCCAAACTTCTCATAGGCGTCAAAGGCTTTCTTCAAGCCCTCTTTTATCCTCTCAGGAGTGGACAAAATGGTGTTGGGATCTGTACCTTGAGCAATCAATTTCTTGATCAACGTAGCCTGATCGCCTTCAAACGCATTGCCAAAGTTGAATACACCACCGGCCGCAAGTGCAGAAATAAAGGCAGGCGAATTCTCCTGTGTATCTTTCCAATTATCAAAGAACCCATCAAGCACATTGAAATCAGCCAAGGCGGCATCTTGCACAGAATCCCTGAACAAGTTGCCAACCTTAAACGCTGGAGATACGGTTACACCAAACCGCAACGCACTCACAAACCGCTTAGCTGCATCCAAGAACGGACTGTTCTTGTTCATAAAGCTGATGTTTGTAATTGACTCTAGCAACATGGTATCATGGACGTCATAGTAAGTTGCCTTACCATTCTCCATAACCTTTACCAAACCGCTTGTTTCTTGACCAGGCTTAGCCTTGCTGACAATCATCCCGCGCTCAGCATCTTTCAGAATGGTAACCGCTGCATCGTTCTTCATGGACGCAGAAAGGATGTGACTCCAGTTTTTAAGCGTATTCTCCATCAAGTTTCCAAATGGCTTTTCACTCTTGCCCTTTATGGCTTTAGAGAAGTACTGGTTGGTCAGAGTAGATGCGCTCTTCATGGACGCAACTTGAGCGTCTCCCAAATCACCATTCTCCATAACCTTGTAGAAAGGTATGTAATAAATGTCTTTAGAGAAACGATCAAAAGCTTCTTGATCAATCAATCCCTTGTCTAGCGCCACTTTTAGAACAGATCTGTTCAAGGCATTCAAATCCTTTTGAACGTCTTTATAAACTGTTAATCTGTCCCTACCATCAGGCATAGTACCCGCGGCCCACTCAGCCTCACGACCCCTGAACGGATCCAAACTGGGTGATCTTTTGCTTGCATCCAAATGCTTCTCTCGATTGACCGCCAACCATATTTGGAAACGATCCACCTCTTTGCCCAAAGGCTTTAAAGTCTCAAGCAATCCCTTTGTATTGTCTTTGATGTTCAGCGCACCACCATCATCAAAAACATGACCGTGGAATAACAACCCATGCAAGCTTCCATCAATAGACTGGGATAACCTAGCCTTGATGTATCCAATTGGGTCTTCCCCCAAAGATTTATAAATATTTCTAACCGATCTAAACTGGTCAACCGTTTTCTGAGCCATGCGCTCAAAGAAGTCATCCTTTAACCTATCAAGCTTAGTGGCTATGGTTTCATTCTCTGGGTAAAAAACAGAACCCGCTGCCTTGACCAAATCAGGATCCATGCCCTCAAACGCACCTTCAGGCATAGCATTCTTCTGACCGGCTTGATGAATCTTTTGAGCAGCCTTCTTTGTAGCCTTGGCCGCGGCTTGCCTGACGCCTTGGAACAACTCGCTAGTTGCCGCTTCAGGCCCTTGTCTCATTTCAGATGTTGTGCCCTCTGGCTTACCAAAGACATAGCCTTTGTACTTAGCACCATTTGCCAACACTTCGACACGCTCATTCAAAATGCTATCAGTTGTTCTCACCAAAGCATCAAGCGCACTATCGTATGACGGATTTAAACCAAGGATTTTTCTGATCAAATCGGTCAGCATATTGAACACAGTCTTTTCGCCAACCTTAATGGTGGACAAAAATTCTTGCATTTCCTTGTCGGTAATCCCCCAAGAAACTAACTCATCAGGATCCTTGAATGCATTGTTGAGGTTTTCATGGAACTCTTTCTCAATCCTGCTGACCTTGCCCTCAATTCTGTTTTTCTCCAACTGACGTCTAACAATCGTGAAGATTCTATGGAGCTCTTGTACAAACGGATCAGATGCATGAGCAAACTTAAAGTGCATTGCCGTTGCCGCATGGAGCATCTCATGGAAAACAGTTGAGTATGAAGTGCCAGGCCCATGTGAGGCTTGATTTGGCAAAAACGTAGGCCCATTTAACTTAAGTGTTATGGCAGATGGAAAACCAGGTTGACCATAAATAGTATGCGTAAAGCCGTTGGCTCTCTTTAGCCTCAAATCCCGCATAGTGCCAGACTCTACGGCAAACTTTAAGATCACACCCGCCTTTTCATAGCCTTTTAGTCTCTCAAGAACCTTACTAGCTATGATCTTTGCAAACCTATTGGGAGCTCGATCCACCAACCATTGCGCTGCTTGTATGAAGGTCTTGCCCTCCAACTCTAGAGCATTCTGTCTTTCTTCATCAGTCGTTGTGAACCCAGTCCTTGTATCGTTGATTTCGCTTTGTGTTTTAGCTCCAATGTAAGGGCGCAACAACTCAGCCAATCGCTTGTGATATTCTTCGACTGGTTGACCATAGGTTTCTTCATGCGCCTGAAGTCTTATCTCGGTCACATCATAGCCAAGATCTTTTGCCTTTTTAGCCAAGGCATCAGACTCTTGTTCGTAAGTGTGATAGACAGGATAGCCCATCTCTTCAGCAATAGAACCATACAAAGAGGCACGCTCTTCTTTAGCCCTCTCTTGGGCCTCAAGCTCGGCTGCTTGGCGCTCAGCATCTTGTTGCCGACCCTCTTGGTTGTATACGTTATTCTGTATTGCGTCTATAGCTTCGTTATGATCTTCGGTTTCAGTATAGCCATATTGTTTGAGCAATTCAGCCGCTTTCTCAAGCGTCATTCCATTAGATCTAAACAGATAGGTAGATCCATGCATTGGGTTTTCATTCTGCCCAAAATTCAAATCAGCTTTTGCATTGCCAGATAATCCACCTTTACTAGCAATGAATTGACTAGCACCCATAATGTCACCAGGCTTCATACCCAAACTGGTAAGCATCTTGATACCTTGCTGTCTACCCTTTTGATAGTCAACGTCAGTCTTAGGAGACAATACATAGCCATCTGGCGTATTGGCAACAACATAGTCGGATAACTTGGCTTTCTTCCTGACGTCAATGGCTTCTTCTTTAGAGGCAAAAGGCTTACCGCCATCAGCGATCAATTCACCATTTACACCCATGTTGCCGGGATGCGATACTCGATCAATCGGTGGTTTCTTATCTATAGGCTCAAAACCCATCTGATCTAGTTCCGCCTTAGTCCAACGACCGCCTGTACCTTTTTTGCCAGTTGGATACCATTGGTTTAGTGATTTATCGTTTTTTTGTGCAGAGTAAGTAATTTGATCACGTTGTGGCTGAGAAAGATTGTTCCAAGCATCCAACTCATCTTCACTCATTTGATTTGTAGGAGGTGGAACATATCCCAACTCTTTAAGTCTTTGAGCTCTTAGGTAAGAATTGATAACAGGATCAGCGCTAAACGTCTCAGTCAAAGCCTTTTGTATTGCGGCTTTGTGGTTGTTGTAATGATCTAAATCTTCTTGCGTAGCTGCAACCGTTCCATCTGGCAAAGCCACAGGAGTAAATGGCGTATAGCCCAACTGTCCTGCAATCTTAGGCGCCTCCAATGCCTCTTGCTTTTCAGGAGCAGGCAATCCAGGCAAACCGGGTTCTGGAGGATTAGTTGGAGGTGTAACTTGTGGAGTAGTAGGAGCTTCGGGCGTGGTTTCATTGCCCATAAATGTTCGTATACCGCCAACACCACCAGGCAACACAGACATACCCATCGCAGCACCAGCAGTATCAATGTACTCCTGAATGGCATTTTTATCTGCCGTAGGCAAGTTAGCACCATAGCGCTCAGCAAACTGTTGCAGTAACTCTGGAGGTATCTCTTTAGCGCCAGCAGTCAATACACCAGCGCCAACGTGAGCTGCTCCGCCAAGCAATCCCTCTCCAGTCTTTTCTAAGAATGTTTGCGTGGCTTTAGACAGGCCATTGATATTACCAAGACCAATACGCTCACCAATGTAATCCGCTACGCTATGCAAAGCCGCGGCAGGCAAAGCCTTCTTGAGATCAATCTCGTCTGGATTGGGAGCTTCATCTGCTGCACGACTTCCAACTTCACCCAAGCCGTGGAATGTTGCCTGAGCTATATTGCCCGCATTACCACCCAAGGTCTTAGCGCCTTGCTTAGCAAACGCTTTACCCATATCAGTACCAACAAGATTGTCGATGGCGTGGCGCTCAATAAACGTCTGAGCCGCCTCTTCACCCTCTCGTTTTAGGATTCCTTCTGCGGCATCTTTAATGCCCTTCTTGATCAAAGTCTTACCAAGAATACCCTCTAGCGCACCGCCAGCCGTTCCAACTCCAGGCAAAACAGACCCCAGAGCTGCACCGCCAACCATCGTAGCGCCAGTCTCAAGTAAGTTAGCAACACCAGATCCCATTTGGTATGGCAACCAGTCGGTCACCACCGCACCAATACCCTTTTCCCATGCCTTGCTCAAACTATCCGTAGGCTTGGAAAGCTTTTCTTCCTTTGCATTTGCTTCAGCTCGATTGGCTATACCATGCTGAGTTAAATAGTCAGATACAACACCTTTACCCAATACGTTCTTGGCCGCTTGACCAAGCAGTATCTGAGCTCCCCCAAGCGTTTCTTCCGTTTGAGGCAGGTATGACTTAAAGCCTCTTACAAAATCGCTTGAGTTATCTTCAGGCGCAGGAGCACCCCAAGGAGGCGTTTCGCTAGAGGCATCGGATTCCCAAGGTGCTTTTTCCATTAATTAGCCTTCCAACTTGCTTGACTATTTGGATCACCACCCATAAAGGTGTATGTTTTACCTTGATACTGTCTTGTTGTTCCCACTTGTGGGCCACTACTAACACCGCCAATTTTAGACAACTGATTAAATGCGGCGTCTTTTTGCTCCTTAGTGGCCGACAAACTATTGATGATTTCTTTCAAAGCAGAAACATCGGTCTTCTCGCCACCTCTAAAGGCATCGTATCCCTCAGCAAAAGATGCGCCAGGATGCTTGGCTTGATAGCTTGCAATATACTGATTTGCCATCTTCTGTTCAGCGCCCGGCAAATTGTGTACATCCATTTGAGTTTGCCTGTTTTGTGCAGCAATTCTTTCTTGAGAAGCCCTGTTCATCATTTCATTTTGTGTTGAAGTCTCATCCCTAGCCAAAGCACTAGCAGCTTGTGTTTTGGTTTCGTTCATTTTCTGCATGATCTCTTCGGCTTTTTGCTTGTGCTCTTGAGCCTCTTTGAACATATTCATCTTCTCAGCTCTTCTGGCGCTCTCAAGCTCAGCTTGATACTTGACCATCTCAATAGCATGAGTTCTATCAGCTTGTTCATAAGCCTCTTGACGAGCAAAAGCATCATCAGCAGTTTTGCTTGCTGCAAGACCATAGTTTCCTAATAGAGCGCCAATGCCAGTTCTACCGGCCGACATTTGACCAGCTCTAGCCAAGTTGCTAAAGAAGCTAGAAAGGTTTCTTGCCGCCTCTCTTTTCTCTCTGTCCCTCTTGGATTGCTCATCATTTGCACTTAATTCTTGCAGATGTTTCTCTAACACAGATCCAGCGGGTTGCTTCAACTCTGGATTCTTGTCAGTATAGTTAGCCCAATCCTCTTCAAACGTGCTGTGTTTTGTCTGATCTGGACTTAGCTGTGCCAACAACGCCTGTTGTCCTGGTCCCATAGGAGGAGGAGTAAGCGAACCCAAACCCTGTTGATTTGCGCTTGGCTGAGGTCTAGGTGAGGGAGCTGGTTGTGGATTAGCCTGTGGCTGTGGGTTAACTGGGGGTGCAACTTGCGGTGCAGCTTGAGCCGTTGGTTGAGCTACTGGTTGCGCGGCGGGCGCTGGAGCAGCAGGAGTATCGCTCATAAACGGAGATAGAATACCGTGACCATGACCAGGGGCTCCAACAATTGCCAAAGGTATGTTCAATAAAGCATTACCAAGTCTGCTCATTTGCTCGCCATAACTCATCTCTGGATCAGTATCTTCTACACCCTTATCGCCTGTTCCCTCTTTGAAAGCAATGATACCGCCATGATCAAAGTGAAAGTTAGCAGGCAAGTGAGCAATACCACCATGCGCCATAGTTTGTTCTTCTGTAGCCTCTTCTGGAGCCGCAGCTACAGTTTGTGCGGGCATTGGAGTTACTGCCTTTTTGGGCATTGCATTATTAATGGCAGACAATATACCACTCACATCCTGAGATGCTACTGTTGGAGGCTTTCCTCCAGCTCCCTGTGCGCTACCCTCGACCTGTGCCTTGATTTTGTTCAAAGCAATCAAAGCCTGTACTGGAGGCATGGCAGGATCTAGCCCATTAACAGCATTGATCAGATGATGAACTGTACCCAATAGTGTCTGCATGATTTATCCTTTAACTAGTCACGCCAAGCGTTTTTAAGCTATTCATAATAGATGTCAAACCAGTTGGGCCAGTCAACAACGATCCTAATCCGCCAACCGTACTTGCTAAACTAGCCAGGCCAGACTGAGGCTGAACTGCATTGCTTACTGTAGAAATGGGCAAGCCTTGGAGCATAGACTGCTCAAACTGCAACTGAGTCATTGGGTAGTTACGTTGATTCAAAAACTCGTTATAGTCAGCCGTAACCCCAGCTTGGTTAAGCGCCTGTTGCTGACCACCAATGTTAGCCATTGTGTTGGCCAATGTATTAGCCTGTTGTTGCTCAGTATTGAATTGATTCTGAGCATTGTTATAAGCCGTGTTATATCCCTGACCAATCAAGTTAGCTTGTTGTCCAAGCAAAGCGTTTTGATCCATACCTTGCAAAACGGCTTGTCTTGATCCACCAAAAGCGCCTTGTGAAGTCAGTTTACCCAAATCAGACTGCTCATTGGTCTGAGCCTGTTGAGCCAAAAGGTTTAACTGTGGCGTCAAAGACTGTGCCAAGTAAGGATTCATGTACTGTGCAGCAATACTGTTATTGTCTGGCTGAGCCATTTGCGTATTGGTCAAACCTGAAGTGCTTGTATTGCCAGCGCCCGCCTGACTGACAGATTGCGTCTGACTAGGAACATTCACGTTGGGCATCTGAGGTGCGCCAGTATTAGTCCAACTTTGACCATAGTTCTGTGGCAATGTCAAATTACCAATACCAGAAAACAATTGATTCTGGATAGAAGATGGGCCTGCCGTCAAAGGGCCTTGGTATGTCTGATAAGGTTGGTTTGCTACGGCGGCAGCTTGCCCCAACATATTGGTTACATACGGCCCCGCCCAATCCGATAGGGTAGAAACGGAAGACGTTCCAGTAGGTAGTGTAGTTCCAGAACTTGTTGATGTTGTATCAGCCATGATTTTTCCTTAAGCTGGTAAATATTTATCTACTTTGGTATCCGCAGCTATGTCCTTAGCTTTGGCTCTAGCGTGCTTAATACGATCCATCATGGCGTATAGTTTCCTTGCTCCTGCATCAGTAGAGCCATTACCAATTTCTGACACAATCCTTGCAGGTATCACAAACTCACCGTCTGCTAGACGAGCTGGTTGATGACCACCAATTGTAGCTGGTATCGAGTCAGATACCCCATCACCAGGCCCCTTGAGCAAGTGACCACCATCAGAATATGCGCCTAGAGTACTAATACCACCATGCATCATGCCGCCACCAGCTGCATTAGTCGTGCCATCTGTCGAAGCGGCAGCGGGAGCAGGTGCAGGAGCAGGCGCGGCGGCAGGAGCATATGTCATAGGACTAAAGTATGTAACACCGCCTTGTCCAGGGCGATATGGGCCTAGTTGAGCATTTGGCCCCATTACAGAGTTGTATCGTTGCTGCACTGTATTAGCGTCTAATCCAGTTAAACTAGCAACTTGATTTGGTGTAATACCATACTTGTTCATCTCATTTGCCACTTGAGCATCTGTTACATTGGGATTTTGCAAGTATGTTTTGAATTGGTCAGGCGTGACATTGGGCTGAGCGCTACCTGTTGGTGCGGTTGCACCATACGTTCCAATCTGTTGCTGAGGTGTTCCATACATGGAGCGAGTAGCGGTCAAAGATGGGATGCCACCTGTATAGCCTTTGTAAACTGAACTTGTTCCCCCCAATACACTATTTAGCAAAGCTCCTAAACCTGCAACTCCAGCTAATTGTCCTACTCCACCAAGTGACGAAGTGCCTTTGAAAAGGTTTGAAATGGATGTTCCAAGGTCAGATAAACTTAAACTACTTCCATCGGTAGCAGTTGTAATAGGTAAACCAGTAGATGAACTATAGGTATCAGTACCCATATTCTGTCCATTTTGATACGTTGTACTGGTATTAATTGAATCATCATAGGTAATTGGCTCACCCGTCAAATCATCAATATAAGTTACTATTGCCATCTTAGGCTCCCTTTACAATGTTTAATAAGTCATCAAGGGAGGCAGAATCATCCGATTTCCCAAGAATGTGGTCTAGTAATCCATTAACGTCATTTTCGCTGACTTTAGTGTCTTGTGCAACAGGAGCACTTTTATCTGTGGGAAGCAGCGCTTCTGTCGTGTAATCGCTTTCATCGCCCTCAGCGCCCGCTTTTGTAACACTCAAAGGCTTGTACTCTTCATTAACCAATTCACCCTTTTCGTTGAGCTTTTGCTTTTTGGCTCCAAACTCTTTTCCATAATAGAAAACATTGGCCAGTTGTGGCATACCCATAGCAGCCATAGCTGCAGCCAACGGAGCATACGAAGATGTTGACGATGCAGTTGCGCTTGGAGCAGCAGGAATAGTCGTAGGCGCACTAACTGGCGTGCTCGTAGGCGTACTAGTTGGCGTAGAAACTGGTGTCGAAACAGGAGTACTAACTGGAGTACTTACTGGAGTAGAAACAGGTGTAGTTACTGGTGTTGTTGTTGGACTAGTTGTAGGCGTTGTAGT
>Ga0164296_1003607_pt1 | contig 14515 bp, 10 predicted proteins | sample GEODES057metaG_FD_113533 | JGI IMG/M metagenome (GOLD analysis project Ga0164296, IMG submission 113533) | Dystrophic lake water microbial communities from Trout Bog Lake, Wisconsin, USA - GEODES057 metaG | ecosystem: Environmental > Aquatic > Freshwater > Lake | place: USA: Trout Bog Lake... | reverse complement strand
CGTGATGGCCTCGAGTGGCGCGCACGACCCGCGTTCGTTGACCCGCGCCATGCGGGTCCTCGTGGTCGGCGCCCTGGTCTTGGTGGCCTATGTGGTCATACAAACCACGACCGGTGTCGGTCCAGTGACCGGCTTGCCCTACGTAGCCAACCGGCCGTATTACGTCGGCATCTTCAATGATCCGAACGATCTTGGCGTGTTGTTCCTGGTGGCCTTGGCTTTCACGATCACCCTGTTTGGTCGAGCGCGTGGGGCTCCCGGGCGCTGGTGGAACGGCGTGGCATCCGTGGCGTTGCTCTACGGCATCGTTTGCACCAATTCACGCGGTGACCTGCTCGCCGCACTCCTGCTGATTGCGCTTGTGGTGCGGCGCCGTTTCGGCACGGTCGTGAGTGTGCTCATGGCGGCGGCGGGCTTGGCGGCGCTGGTTGCGAATACTCGTATGTCGGAACTCAATTCTTCCGAAGTCTCGGCCAATAATCGCATCAACCTCTGGTATGACGGCATCAACATGCTCCGTGAACATCCGGTCTTCGGTGTTGGCTTTGGTAATTTTGCGAATCACGCGCCGCAGACGGCGCACAATTCAATCGTCCTGGCGATGGCCGAGCTTGGGCTACCGGGTTTGATGTTGTGGATCGGCATCCTCTGGTATTCCGTACGGATGTTGCGGTGGGTCGTGCAGGACGGGCTAGAAGCCGCTGCGGCAGCCGAGGCGACGAGTGCGCTCAGGGAGCAAGCCCTGGAGCGTAGCGAGCTCGCGAGTGGCGTCCTGCGGGCGTTCATGGCCGTGGGTCTCGCGAGCTTTTTCCTCTCGAATACCTACAAGTTCAGTATCTTCATGCTCTGCGGTCTCGCCATGGGTTTGTACACGCACGCCTCGATGCAACGCACGGATGCGCCCACGTTCCGCATTCTTCCGGACCTCGGACGTCTTTTGATAGTGAGCCTTTCCGCTATCGTCGCTGTGTATGTCGCCATGAAGTTGAACATCTGACGGACCAGCCCTGCGTCAGGTGCCGTTGTGTTCAGCGGTGTTGGTGCGCCACGCGATCTCGAAGTTCGGCAGTGAGTTGACATAATCAGACGTGCTTTTTGCGACCTACTGCTCACGAGCGCTTTTGATCCCGTAAATCACAGTGGATTCGGGCAGCACATCCACCCAATGTGGGTTGATTTCGAAATCACATCACACTTTTCGAATTATCTGATTTCAGCGTTTGTCAAAGCCAGCTAGTCTCGGTGGCGTGCGATAACGTCGCTTCACTTGGCGAAAGTCAACTTCGCTGCTTTCATGGAGAACATAGTGGGTAGGTTCCTTGTTCGATACATGTCGGTGATCATCGGTGTCGCCGTGCTGCTTCTGGCGGCCGCGCCGCAGTCGCGCGCGCAAGAGGGTGTACAGCCTGCGACCTATCGCATTGGTCCGGGGGATGTGCTCAAGATATTGGTGTTGGGCAACCCCGAGCTCAGTACCGAGGTTCCGGTTCGCCCGGATGGCAAGATCTCGGGGCCACTGATCGTGGACATGGCCGCGGTCGGCAAGACGCCCAGTGAGCTCGAATCCGACATCGAGGTCACGCTCTCGGAGTTTGTGCGTTCGCCGACGGTCAGCGTCATCGTGACCACCGCGACCAGTTCGTTCAATCAGATTCGTGTGGTCGGACAGGCGATCAACCCGAAGGCGATTCCGTTCCGCGCCGGCATCACGGTGCTCGATGCGGTGATTGCGGTCAACGGCCTCTCAGAGTTTGCAGCGGGCAACCGCGCAAAAATCGTGCGGACGGCCAATGGGCGGTCGGTGGACATCAAGGTTCGCCTGGATGATCTCGTCAACAAGGGTGACACCCGCCAGAACGTCGAGTTACAGCCTGGTGACATCCTCATCATTCCGCAGTCGCGGTTTTAAATCCGGTGGCGCAACTAATGAAAACTCACGTACAGACTCCGATCGAAAGCATCCTGGAATACGCGCGTAATGCGTGGCGGCATCGCCGCAGCGCCATTATCTCAGCGTGGGTTGCCTTTGTAGTGCTGGTCATCGCGGCCTGCTTGGTGCCAAGCCAGTACGAGTCGCGAGCCCAGGTCAGAATCAACAGTTCGAGCGTGCTCGAGCCCTTGTTGCAGGGCGTGGCGGTGGCCACGGATTCGGACAAGCAGGCCGATCTGGTACGGCGCGGACTGCTGTCGCGTCCCAATCTCGAGAAGGTGGCTCGCGCGAGCGGCATCATCCGCGACACGTCGACGCCAGCGATGCTGGATGGCGCGATCGCGAATCTCGAGAAGAAGATCAAGATTGACGGGTCAGCACAGTCACGGGTCTATTCGATCACCTATCTCGACACCAGCCCGAAGGCGGCGCGTGATGTGGTTGCCGAGTTGCTGAATACCTTCGTGCACGAGTCGGTGGATGCGAAGGCATCGGACTCGCAGGACGCTGCAGCATTCTTCGACCAGCAGGTCAAGGAGTACGCAGCCAAGTTGTCCGAGTCGGAGCGCCGGCTGGCGGAGTTCAAAAAGCAAAACATCGGTTTCATGCCGGACGATCGTGGTGACTACTTCCTGCGCCTGCAGCAGTCGATGGAGTCGCTCGAGAAGGACAAGTCGGAGCTCGCGGTCGCTCGCCGGCAGCGTGATGCGCTGCGTTCGAAGATCACGGAGGGCGGCTCGTCGAGCAAGCCTGGCGTGATGCCGACGCCGGATCAGATCCAGGCCGCGATGGCGATCGATTCAGAAATTGCACAGAACAAGCGGGATCTTGATGCATTGCTGCTCAAGTTTACCGACCGTTATCCGCAGGTGGTCGCCCTTCGGGAGACCATCGGTCGCCTCGAAAGCCGTCGTGCGGCAATCGGCGGCGGCGTCAGAGCGACGGGTGGCTCGGTGAGTACCCGTGACACCGCCAACGGTGGTGCGGCGGTGATTTCCTCGCTTGAGATGGCGTTGAACACGGCCGATGTCCAGGTCGCGGCACTTGAAGCGCGTGTCGAGGACTCAAGCCGTCGTGTGGGCGCGTTGCGCGCCATGGCGTCGAGTCGTCCCGAGGTCGAGGCGGAGCTTACGAAGCTCAATCGCGACTACGGCGTGACGAAGGATCGCTACGATGCGTTGCTGCAACGATTGGAGTCGGCGAAGACCTCGAATCGTGTCGACGAGAAGAGCAAGAAGACGATCGAGGTGCTCGAGCGCCCGGTGATCGCGACCCAAGCCGCGACTCATCCCAAGGCGCTGATGATCCTGATCGCGTTGTTGGTCGCGCTCATTGTCGGTGTGCTGGTGGCGGGAACCCGCGCGGAACTGACACCCGTTTATACGACGCGGCGCTCGCTCGAGGAAGCTTTTGGTCTGCCGGTTCTGGGCGTCGTGTCGCGTTCACTGTCTGACGACACGTTGGCTCAGGAACGACGGGAGTTGACGTTTGAGCTCTCCGCATTGGCCGGGTTGGCGGGCCTCGCGCTGTTGATTGCAACCCAGGTAGCGCCGATATCGGCATTTGTGACTTCCTTAATGGAGAAGGGCGTATGAGCATCGTAGAGAAAGCGCTTAAGAAGCAGTCGCTCGGCGCTGAGACGGCGTCCTTCGCCGAGTCCCCTCAGGCGAGCAATCCCTCGCCGACGCTCTCGTCCATCAAGGCGTCGGGCGGTGGTGGGCTGCTCGGCACCTACCAGCGATTTTTCCCGGAAGCCGGTCGATTCGACGTGGCGCCGGCGGCGTTGGTGGGTTGTGGGCTCGCGCCACATTCGAAGCATGAAGCGCGACAGCTCGCGCAGTTTCGCTCGATTCGCAAGTCCATTTGCGATGGACTGCGGGCCAGCGAGCGTGTGGGACAGCCTGCGAAGCGAATCATTTCGATCACCAGTGCATTTGCTGCCGAGGGTAAGACCTACACGGCGTTCAATGTCGCCCGTAGCTTGGCTCGCGACGGCGAGTACCAGGTGCTGCTGGTCGATGGTGACCTGGCGAAGCGCCGTTTGACGACCGCGCTCGGATTGATGAATGCCGACGGTCTTGCCGAAGCGCTGTTGCCGGGCGGCGCCGGGTTGGCATCGCTGTCGGTGGCGTTTGGTGACAGCGATCTCGCGATCTTGCCGGCGGGTCGGGCGTACGCCTCAGCCAGTGAGCGGCTGGCGAGTGGTGAACTCGAGCGTCAACTCGGCGAGCTCGTCGACCGTTATCCGAAACTCGTGGTGATCATTGATTCGGGTCCGATTTTGCTCGCCACCGAGGCCGAGGCCTTGGTGTCGGCGTCGGATGCCGTGGTGTTCGTGGTTCGATCGGGTGTGACCTCGCGTAATGCGGTTCGTGATGCCATCAGCAGAATCGGCGACGCTCGCCCGGTGTCGTTCGTACTGAATGCCTGGGAGTCCAGTGGCTTCGGCGAGCAAGAGAGCTATTACGGCGAATATTACGGCGACGTTGGCGGCTAACGCTCATCGTGTTCGTCCGCGGCCTCCCGGTCGGCTACCGTGCCGACCGGTGAGTCGACAGCTTACGCACAGCTGCTGCCGGTAGATCGGCGCAGGATCTGCGCGAGTCTTGGTGCCGGCTCCCTTTTATGATCAGGCTGACCGTACAGTGAACCAGCAGTCCAACGCTTCCGTAGTCTCGGCGGAGAAACCCTCCGGTGCGGGTCGACCGGGTGAGCGGCCCGTCGTGGCACGGCGGCTCATGTTTCGTGGCTTGGCCCGCCATCTGATGGGCGGTGCCGCGATCGTTGAATTTGCAATCGTGGCGCTCGTGGTTGGACGGTGTCTCGTGGTGCCGACACGGTCAGTGATCATCGGCTACTGGCTCGGTCTCGGTGTTGCAGCGCTGACGATCTTCGCCCTCGGCGCAATGGGCCTTTACAACCTGCGGCAGCGCGTCCAATTTGAAGGTGTGATCATTCGAGTGTTTGCCGCAGCGACCGGCGTGCTCGCGCTGTCCGTGCTGCTCGAGTGGCTGTTCATCGAGTCGCGGCCTTCGCCTGTGGTGTTCGTGTTGCCCTTCTCGTTGACGTTCATGGCACTCGTCGGGAGTCGGTTCCTGCTGGCGGTCCTCCTTAACTGGCCGGTGCTGAAGCGTCGTGTGCTGGTCTACGGTGCCGGCCGGCGCGCCTTGGCGGTTGGTGGGCTTCGCCGTAGAAGTGACCGGCGAGGATTCGTATTGCTGGGCTTTGTGCCTGCGGAAGGCGCACCGGTCACGGTGCCCGCGGCGCAGCAGCTCGATCTTGACGTCGGTTTAACCGAGTTTTGCGCGATCAACGCCGTTGATGAAATCGTCGTCGCCATCGACGAACGACGTGCGGGTCTGCCGATCGCGGAACTCCTCGAGTGTCGCTTGCGCGGCATCATCGTTCGCGATGTCGTTGATTTTCTCGAGGCGGAAACCGGACGGGTAACGATTCCGATCGTGACGCCATCGTGGTTTTTGTTTTCCAAGGGCTTTGATCAGGCGTTGTTGCGAAAGGTGGCCCGTCGGATTTTTGACGTCACGGCCAGCGCGGTGTTATTGGTATTGTCGTTACCGGTGGTGCTGGCGGCGGTGGTCGCCATCAAGATCGAGGAGGGTGTCGGCGCACCGATATTCTATCGGCAGCGTCGCGTAGGCCTCGCGGGACGCGTGTTCGATGTGTTCAAGCTCAGAACCATGCGAGTGGATGCCGAGCGGGAAGGGCGTGCCGTCTGGGCAACGATCAATGATCGTCGCGTGACCCGCGTCGGTGCGCTGTTGCGCCGCAGTCGCATCGACGAGTTGCCGCAGTTGTTTAATGTGCTGATCGGCGACATGAGTGTCGTGGGACCGCGGCCCGAGCGCCCGGAGTTCGTCGAGCGTCTCAGTCAGGCGATTCCATATTATTCGGAGCGACACATCGTCAAGCCGGGGATCACCGGCTGGGCGCAGGTGAGTTATCCGTATGGCGCCTCCGACGCCGATTCGCTCGAGAAGCTGCAGTACGATCTCTACTACATCAAGCACAACAGCCTTGGTTTCGATCTTTCGGTGCTTATGCAGACCATCGAAGTGGTGCTGTTCGGGCAAGGTTCCCGGTAAGCGCAGCCGTCGACGCACCTTGGGCGGCGCTCCTGCTCGGATAGCGCGCGCACCCGATTCCAGGGCCTGCGGTGCCAGCGTCCGGCATTCTCCAATATACTGGTAGGGCGTTCCTCGGGGTGGGACCGCGGTCTAGGCGTCCAGTCGCCGGGTAGGGGTTCCGTTCATGAAAGTTCCGCTATTGGATCTCAAGGCGCAGTACCAGGCGCTCAAGGGAGAGATCCTTCCTGTGATCGAGTCGGTCTGCGACAGCCAGGCGTTCATCCTTGGTGCCCATACCAGCGCGTTCGAGGCCGCGTGCGCCGAGTACTGTGGAGTGCCGCATGCCGTGGGCGTGTCGTCGGGAACCGACGCGCTGTTGCTCGCGATGATGGCCTTGGGGGTGGGGGCGGGTGATGCGGTGATCGTACCGACCTTTACCTTCTTTGCGACCGCCGGCACGGTCGTCCGTACCGGCGCTCACCCGGTATTCTTGGACATCGACCCGGTGACCTTCAACCTGTGTCCTGCGGCACTGCGGTCATACTTGGAGGAGCGCTGTGACCGATCGGGTGGGGTCCTGCGAGATCGGGCCAGCGGCGCGCTGGTTAAGGCGGTGGTGCCGGTGCATCTTTACGGGCAGTGCGCGGACATGAGCACGATCGCCGCGATCGCACGTGAGTTCGGCTTGTGGGTCATCGAGGATGCGGCGCAGGCGATCGGTGCCGAGGCGGTAGATCACCGACGTGCCGGTAGTATTGGTGACATCGGCTGTTTCTCGTTTTTTCCGAGCAAGAATCTCGGTGCTTTCGGTGATGCGGGTTTGTGCACCACTCGCGACGACGGCCTCGCTGAGCGCTTGCGCGTCCTCAGGGTGCATGGTGGCAAGCCGAAGTACTACCACGCCGTGGTGGGCGGCAATTTCCGGATCGATGAGATCCAGTCCGCGGTGCTCGGCGTGAAGCTGCGTCACTTGGATAGCTGGACCGCTGGCCGGCAGCGTAATGCCGCGCTGTATCGCAAGGAGTTCAACTCGGCAGGACTCGATGGGGTCGTTCGACTTCCCGTCGAAACGCCTGGTGTGCGGCACATCTACAATCAGTTTGTGATCCGCGTGGAGCGCCGCGATGCGCTTCGTGACCATCTCACCCGTCACGAGATCGGAACGGAGATCTACTATCCGGTACCGCTGCATCTGCAACAGTGCTTTGCGTCGCTCGGCGGTCGGGTAGGCGATTGTCCGGAGTCCGAGCGTGCGGCCGCTGACTCGGTGGCGCTACCGGTTTACCCAGAGCTGACTCCAGAGCAGATTTCCTACGTCGTCGAGGCCATCGGTCGCTTTTATCGTCACTGACCGATGGCCGCTGGTGTCGCTGCGGGGAAGTCGGGTCAGCCGGTCGCGGCGCACACCGTACAGGTTCGCGCCTAGCCGTTTGCCTCTGCCAACAGGCGTCGCTCCCAAGCGAGCGCGTCGCGAACGATTTGATCCAGATTGTCGTATCGCGGTGCCCAGCCGGTCAGCTCCCGGATGCGATCCGCACGTGCGATCAACATCGCCGGATCGCCCGCACGGCGCGGCTCCTCCCTGACGACCAGCGGGTGTCCCGCCGCCCGTTCGACCGCGGTCAACACGTCCCTGACGGAATACCCGTGTCCGTAGCCACAGTTGAGCGTCACCGATGGCTTGCCGGCACGCAGGTAGCTGAGCGCCGCCAGGTGGGCGGAGGCGAGGTCCTCGACATGAATGTAGTCGCGTACCCCGGTACCATCCGCGGTCGGATAGTCGGTTCCGAACACCGAAATGCTCGGACGTTTCCCGACCACGTGTTCGACGGCCACCTTGGTCAACAAGGTCGCCTGCGGTGTTCGCTGGCCCACTCGGCCTTCGGGATCGGAGCCCGCAACATTGAAATAACGTAGCGCGACATGTCTCAGGGGGGTCACGGCAGACACATCCCGGAGCATCCATTCGCTCATGAGCTTCGAAGTCCCGTAGGGATTGATCGGTGCGGTCGGCGAGTCCTCGGCGGCAACACCCGACGAAGGCGTGCCGTAAACCGCGGCGGTTGAGGAAAAGACCACCTGGTGCACGCCTGCATCGAGACACGACTGCAGCAAGCTGCAAGTGCTTGCCGTGTTGTTGTCGTAGTAGCGCAGCGGCTGTGCCACGGACTCGGGCACGATCGTGTAGGCGGCGAAATGCATGACGGTATCGATGTCATGTTCGTGCAGGGTTTTTGTCACCAGCGCTCTATCGCCCGTGTCCCCGACCACCAGTGAGCCGTGCGTCACTGCTTGGCGAAAGCCGCGCGAGAGGTTGTCCAGTGTGACGACCCGTTCGCCCGCTTCGCCGAGTTGCCGCACCACGTGGCTGCCGATATAGCCCGCTCCGCCAGTCACCAAAATCCCTTTCATCGACTACGATGTCCTTATGCTTCGAATGCGAGACTTGAATTGTATCAATTTGACGATTTGGCACGCGACGCAGGTCTCACTCCTAGGCTGATCTTCGCGGGTGGCGCATACTTGCCAGATGACTGATTCCCGATCGCGCCAGCAGGATGCGGCGCCTTATTCAGACCTGTCGCCTGATCTCGTCATCGCGGCTGCCGAGCGGGTGGGCGTGCTCGCGGATGGTCGCGTGCTGGCGCTCAACAGCTATGAGAATCGTGTCTATCAGGTCGGGGTCGAGGACGGCGAGCCGATCGTCCTGAAGTTTTATCGGCCGGGTCGCTGGAGTCCCGAGGCGCTTCTCGAGGAGCACCGTTTTGCGCTCGAGCTCGCGGCCAGCGATATCCCTGTCGTGGCGCCTCTGCAGGTGGATGGGGAGACGCTGCTCGAGCTTCAGGGTTACCGCTTTGCCGCCTACCCGCGGCGGGGTGGCCGCTGGCCGGACCTCGACGCGTCGGACGATCGGATTCTGATGGGTCGTTTCATGGGCCGATTGCATCGGGTGGGAGCTACCCACGATTTTCGCTCCCGCCCGACGCTTGCCGTGGTGCCGATGGCGATCGCGGCAGCCGAGTCGGTATTGGCGTCCGGTCGGTTGCCCGACCATCAGATGGACCGTTATCGCGATACGGCTGACCGTTTGATCGAGGCGATGGATCGGCAGGTCGAGTCGGCCGGTGTCGTGCGGTTTATTCGTATTCATGGCGATTGCCACCGTGGCAACATTCTCTGGACCGCGGCGGGGCCGCATTTCGTTGATCTCGACGATTGCATGATGGGACCCGCGGTCCAGGATCTATGGATGCTGTTGTCGGGGTCGTCGGACGAGATGCGAGGTCAGTGCGCTGATCTGCTCGAAGGTTACGAGCAGTTTCATGAGTTCGATCGGCGGGAATTCAGGTTGATCGAGGCGCTCAGGGCGTTTCGAATGATGCATTATGCGGCATGGCTCGGCAGGCGATGGCATGATCCGGCCTTTCCGAAAGCCTTTCCGTGGTTCGGCGACGCCCGATATTGGGACGAGCATGTCAGGCAGCTGGCGGAACAGTTGGAAGTGATGGAGCACGGTGTGCTCGTTGGGTGATGGACGCGCGGGTTTCGGACGACCCGAACAGTTGGGAGTGCTTCATGCGCTGGAGTGGAGTGGTCATTTTCGGGGCGGTGGTGCTTGTGGCCGGATGTGGTCGCAACGCCGATTCACCGGGATCGGGTGGCGGTCAGATTCAAGGCGAAGCCGCCAGCTCGGCACCCGCCGTGCTACGGACCGATGTCCGGCAAATGGCGGAGGCCGTTCCGGGTTCCGGCAACGCGCCGGTGGAAGTGCATTTTGACCTGGCCGCCGCACCGACCGCAGGGCGGCCATTCACGCTGCAACTTGCCGTGGTCGCGAAGGCGCCGGCACCGGTCGTGCGGTTGGACGCCGTCACCGATGGCGGCATCACCGTGCTGCAGCCGACGCTACCCGTGACGCTCGAGAAGGTCGAGCAAGGCGTCCCAGGGCTCACCACGCTGACGATCCGCGGGGATGCCGCCGGTGTGGCCTTGCTGCGTGTGTCCGTGACGCTTGAGTCACCGACCGGTAACGAATCCAAGAGCTTCATGGTGCCGGTGATCATCGGTGAACGGCGCGACTGACGCGCTTTACTGACGCGCTTTGGATCGTCACGCCACGTGCGTGAGATATCCTGACCAGGGTAGCAATTTGCCGGTATAATGATCGGCTTTGCCAAGGCCCCAGTTCGGGCGCCCTATGGAAGCCCTCCGTGATTTCAAATCTTCGTAATATCGCGATCATCGCTCATGTCGATCACGGCAAGACGACGCTGGTCGACCAGTTGCTCAAGCAGTCGAACACCCTCGATGCCCGCAAGGTGGTACCGGATCGGGTGATGGACTCCAATGACCAGGAGCGTGAGCGGGGCATTACGATTCTTGCCAAGAACACGGCGATTCGTTGGCAGGACTATCGCATCAACATCGTGGACACGCCCGGACACGCCGATTTCGGTGGTGAGGTCGAGCGGGTGCTGTCGATGGTGGATTCGGTGTTGTTGCTGGTCGATGCCGTCGACGGGCCGATGCCACAGACTCGGTTCGTGACCCAAAAAGCGTTTCAGCACGGCCACCGACCGATTGTGGTGATCAACAAGATCGACCGTGATGAGGCCCGTCCCGGCTGGGTGCTCGATCAGACTTTCGATCTCTTTGACCGGCTCGGTGCGACACACGAGCAACTCGACTTTCCGGTGGTATACGCCTCGGCGCTTCGCGGCTTTGCGTCATTGGATCCGGCGCATCGCGGTGGCGACATGGCGGCGCTCTTCCAGGCGATCGTGGAGCATTGTCCGTCACCGAACGTCGATGCGTCGGGGCCCTTGCAGTTGCAGGTCAGCCAGCTCGATTACTCGAATTACGTCGGCGCGATCGGTATCGGCCGGATCGCTCGCGGAACCCTGAGGCGGGGCGCGGCCGTATCGGTCGTCGATCGTGACGGCAAGGTGAGGAGTGAAAGGATTCAGCAGGTGCTCGGCTTCCTCGGCCTCGACCGTGTGGAGGTCGAATCCGCCGAAGCGGGGGATATCGTCGCGTTTGCCGGTATCCCGGCGCCGAAGATCTCGGACACGCTGTGCGATCCGGAGCACGTCGAGGCCTTGCCGCCACTGGTGGTTGACGAGCCGACGATCAGCATGACCTTTGAGACGAACACCTCGCCGTTTTTCGGCAAGGAAGGAAAGTTTGTCACCAGCCGTCAGTTGCGTGAGCGACTGGAACGCGAGCTGTTGTCGAACGTCGCCCTGCGCGTCGAGGACACGTCCGACCCGGACAAGTTCAAGGTGTACGGTCGTGGCGAAATGCACCTTGGCGTGCTGATCGAGAACATGCGTCGTGAAGGTTACGAGCTTGCGGTGTCACGTCCGCAAGTCGTGGTTCGCGAAGTCAATGGCGTTCGCGAAGAGCCCTTGGAGCAGGTGACCATCGACGTCGATGAAAAAGCCCAAGGCGGCGTCATGCAGGCCTTGGGAGAGCGTGGCGGGCAGTTGACCAACATGGGCAACGATGGCCGGGGGAGGGTGCGCCTCGAGTACATGATGCCCTCGCGTGGTCTGATCGGTTTCCAGACGGAATTTCGCACGCTGACCTCGGGCACCGGTCTGATGTACCACGTCTTTGATCATTACGGTCCGGTGGTCGACAAGGCGCTCGCGCGCCGCGCACTTGGGGTGTTGATTTCGAATGGCGAGGGCGAGGCGCTGGCGTACTCGCTCTTCAACCTTCAAGAGCGCGGGCGGCTGTTCATCGGCCATGGCGACCGCGTCTATGAGGGTCAGGTGATCGGCATCCACACGCGGGACAACGATCTGGTGGTCAACCCGCTCAAGGGCAAGAAGTTGACCAACATGCGGGCTGCGGGCAAGGACGAGAACGTCATTCTCACGCCACCGATTCGGTTCTCGCTAGAGCAGGCGATGGAATTCATCGATGACGACGAGCTGGTCGAGATCACCCCGTCAAATATTAGACTCCGTAAGCGCTTTTTGAAGGAACAGGAGCGCCGCAAGGCCGAACGACTAGACTAAGAGCCTGCACAACTATGCGGGTATTTTGGCATGCGTACGGCGGCAATGGTTCGTTGGGTACTGGCGGGGCTGGTGGGTTCGGCGGGCGTGGGTTCGGCCCTTGCAGCCGACGATGTCGCCGATGCGCTCAGGACGCCCCATAACGACTGGTCGATATTTGCAGGCGTCGAGCACGATTCGAATGCCACGCGTACACCCTCGGGTGCGAGTGATGAGATCGGCAACGTTGGTGGCACCGTCAGCGTGTTTCACCAGACCGAACGCTTCACAGGTTCGCTCAATGGCGCCGCGGCCTACGACGATTACGTCCACAACACGGTAAGCAGCCGGTCTTACGTGAATGCGGCGGCGTCCGCATCCTATGCCTTCGTGCCCGAAGTCTTCAAATGGGTGGTGAGCGATGTCACCGGGCCGGTGGTGCAGGTGCCAGGTCAGCCGATCACGCCGAACAACTATATCAACGCCAACGTGTTCTCCACAGGGCCGGAGCTTGCGCTGCCGATCACGGCAAATGGTGTGCTGAGCCTGGACGCCGCCTACGGCATCTCGGATTTCCGCTCGGTGAACTACGCCAATGATCATACGGTGACCGGCAAGGTGGCTTGGACCGAACATCTGTCGGCCACCGCGGAAGCGTCGGTCAACGCCGATTACTCACGCGTCGATTACCAGCTGAGCGGTGCGGCAACGTTCGATTTGCGCGATGCCTACCTGCGCTATGCGGCGCGTGACAAGCGGCAGGGCATCGAGCTCGATGCCGGCGTCTCGGCGTCTAGTGGTGGCGGCTTGTCATCGACCGGGCCGTTGTTTCGTGCGCGCCTTTATCGGGCCATCACGCCGTCGCTGAGTATCGATCTAAAGGTCGACACGCGACAGCAAAGCAGTGGCATGAACGCGCAGGGTCTGCTGTCGCAGAGCGTGGTAATTAATGGTGTCCCGACGCCCGTGTTTCCCGGTGCTCCCACCGGAATCCCGGGTTTGAACGTCGGTGAGGCGCTGCTCGCGGCGACGGTATTTCGCTACGACACTGCGTCGGTGAACGTCAATTACTCCCGTCCGCGAACCGAGGTCGGTGCGTCCTGGTTGGAGGGTCGCGGGCGCTCGCCATATGGCGCGACGGCCGCTAACACGGATCGAGACGATGCAAGCGGTAATGTCTTCATCCGACGACGCGTCACTCCGTCGGTGAGCTTCAACGCCGACGCTTACTATCAAAAGTACCAGCCGCTCAACGCGCTGTTCGTCGGGCAGGTCATCAAGACCGAGCAGGTCGGCGTGAATTGGCAGACGGGTGCGCAGTTTGCCTTGCGCATGCTGGTGGAACATCAGAATTGGCAGTCGAGCGCGGCCGGCGGCAGCTTTTCGGACAACCTGGTGTATTTCGGGGTGGTCTACGGTCCGCCCCGGCACTTTCACCCGGTGGGTTTCGCCAATCCGGCCACTCGCACCCTCGCGCCGATCCCGGGCATCTGAGCGCCGATCAGCACCACAACCCCGCAGGCGGGGATGCGTTAGCATCTCTAGCGGTGGTGGTGTCGGCGCAGTCGCGCCAGCGAGCGCGTCTTGGAGGTCGAGCGGGTGACAGAGACCGGGGACATGCGGGCGCTGCCCTGCGCGTCGCTCGACGACGCGCGTCGTTTGTCGGTCGCGCCAATGATGGATTGGACCGATCGGCACTGTCGCCGCTTTCTGAGAATCCTGAGTCCCCGTGCGCTGCTTTACACCGAGATGGTCGTCGCGGAAGCCGTTCTCAGGGGACGCACCGAGCGTGTGCTCGCCTTCGATCCCGCTGAACGTCCGCTGGCCCTGCAACTGGGTGGCAGCGAGCCTCGTACCTTGGCACTCGCGGCCAAGATCGGTGAGGACTGGGGATACGATGAGATCAATCTCAATGTCGGATGCCCGAGTGACCGTGTGCAGAACGGGGCTTTTGGCGCATGTCTGATGGCGCGCGCCGATCGTGTGGCGGAGTGTGTCGACGCGATGCGGGCACAGGTGTCGGTTCCGGTCACGGTCAAGTGTCGTATCGGCATCGACGATCAGGATAGCGAGCAGTTCTTGTTCGACTTCGTGGACGCCGTCGCTCGGGCGGGCTGTGACACCTTCGTTGTGCACGCGCGCAAGGCCATTCTCAGTGGCTTGACCCCCAAGCAGAACCGCGAGATTCCGCCGCTTCGGTACCCGACGGTGTGGGGGCTCAAGGCGCGCCGGCCGGAGTTGACCATCGTCATCAATGGCGGGATTCGGGCCGAGGCGGATGCCGAGCAGCACTGGCAACAGGTAGATGGGGTGATGATTGGTCGGGAGGCGTACCACAACCCGTACTTCCTCGCCCGTCTCGAGCGCAGGCTCTGGCCGTCATCGGGCCCGCTACCGGAGCCTTCCGAGGTGGTGGCACTGCTCAGGCCGTACGTTGAGGCACATCTGCAGAACGGCGGTCGCTTGCATGCGGTCACACGACACCTGCTCGGGCT